>Ga0183260_10003957_pt1 | contig 11880 bp, 8 predicted proteins | sample AntDrymUQ4972206_2_FD_129768 | JGI IMG/M metagenome (GOLD analysis project Ga0183260, IMG submission 129768) | Polar desert sand microbial communities from Dry Valleys, Antarctica - metaG UQ497 (22.06) (version 2) (version 2) | ecosystem: Environmental > Terrestrial > Soil > Desert | place...
CGATGGCTTCTCGTTCACTTCGACGATCACCCTTGCCTCGCACATCAACGGCTACCGCGTCGAGTACGTGCCGATCGACTACTACCGGCGCACCGGATCGTCGTCGATTCGGCCGATCCGCGACTCGCTGAACTTCCTGCTGCTGATTGTCCGGATGGTGGTGACATTTCGCCCGCTCAACGTCTTCCTGCCGACCGCCGCCGGCCTGCTGGCGCTTGGCGTGCTCAAGGCAGCGATCGACTTCAGCCGGACCGGCGCGTTCGGCACCGCCTCGGCGATCCTTATCCTGGCGGCGCTCCAGATCGCGCTGCTGGGCCTGCTGGCCGACCTGGTAATGCGCCGCACGTCGCTGTAGCTGTCGTCAGCCGTAGCCGTCGGGGGGCTTGCCGTAGCCGTCGGACTCGTCCGACGGGTCCGCGCCGGACAAGTGTCCCCGCGCGCGGGTGAGCCTCACGTCTGGCGCGGCAGCGTGATCGTGAACATCGCCCCGCCGTCGGGGCGGTTGGCGGCGCTGACCGTGCCGTTGTGCAACTCCACCAGGTGGCGGACGATCGATAGGCCGAGCCCGGTGCCACCAGACTCGCGGGCGCGCGCCTTGTCGACGCGGTAGAAGCGCTCGAAGATCCGTGGCAACTCGGTGTCCGGAATGCCGTGGCCGCTGTCGGCGACGGTCAAGCGAACCTGACCCGCGTCAGCGTGTGCCTCGAGCACGATCCGACTGCCCTCCGGCGTGTAGGCCGAGGCGTTCTCCACCAGGTTGCGGAGCACGTCGTGCATCTTGGCGGGGTCGCAGCGCATCGTCAGCGCCGGTGGGGTCACCTGCAGATCGACTCGCTGGCCGCGCGGCTCGGTCATTGGCTCCAGGTCGCTGAGCACGGCGTTGAAGACGCTCTCGACCGATACCTCGGCCTCGTCGAGCGGCTCCTGGCCAGCGTCGAGCCGCGCCAGCCGTAACAGATCCTTGACCAGTCGTTCCATCCGCGACGAGTGGCGCGCGATGATCTCGAGGAACCGCTGGGTGTCGGGTTCGTGCGTCGGGCCGTCGAGCAACGCCTCGACGTAGCCGCGGATGGCGGTCAGCGGCGTTCGCAGCTCGTGGGACACGTTGGCGACGAAGTCGCGACGAATCCGGTCCGCGCGCCGCAAATCGGTGATGTCGTGCAGCACCAGCACCGCGCCGCGGCTGCCCGGGGTGATGGCTGGCGAACATCGCGCGATGAAGGTCTGCCCGGGGTCCCGCCCGATCGCCAGTTCGAGGCCACCTGGACGCTCGCCGGCCAGTGCCTGACTAATCTGCATCGAGATGTCCGGATGCCGGATCAGCTCGACGTAGCGCCTCCCGATGGGCGAGGCGTCGAGGCGCAGCAACCGCCGCGCCGCGTCGTTCGCAATCTGGACCTGGCCCTGCTCGTCGACCACCAGCACGCCTTCGACCATGCCCGTGAGTACGGCTTCGAGCCTGGCGCGATCGCGCCCGAGGTCGCCGAGTCGAGCGTCGAGCATGGTCGCCGCGGTGTTGACCGCACGGGCGACCCGGCCGAGCGCATCGCCGCGGGTCTCCGGCAGCACGGTGCGCCGATCGCCGCTGCCGAGTGCCTTGACCGCCGAGACCACCTCGCCGATCCGGTCGTCGACGACCGTCGCGGCGACCCACGCGGTCATCACCGACGACAGCGCCGCCGTGACCACGCCGATCACGCCGATGCGCAGCAGGAACCCAGCCGAGGGGGTCAGCGGTTCGCGCGTCACCCATGCCACGGCCAGCGTGAACAGCGGCGTGAACAGGGCGGTTTGCACCGCCGTCAGCAGTACGAACGTCGGGATGCGCACCGGACCTCGGAAGCGGCCGGCACGACCAGGGAAGTCGAGACGGCCCGTGGCTAAGAGTGTACGTGTGGCGCCTTCAGGCCTGCGCCTACTTCAGCTTGTACCCGAACTGCTTGACCGTTTCGATCGCGTCGGCCAGTACCGGCAGCTTCTCGCGCAGCCGGCGCACGTGCACGTCGACGGTCCGCGACCCGCCGGTGTACTGGTAGCCCCAGACGTCGGTCAGCATCAGGTCGCGCGACAGCACCCGGCCGCGATGCTCGAGGAAGTACTGAAGCAGCAGAAACTCCTTGGCCGTCAACCGCACCTCCTGCACCCCGTCGGTGACCACGTGCTGAGCCAACTGCACGCGGATGCCGCCATATTCGAGCACCCGGCCCGACCCGTCCGCCACGGCTGTCCCGGGGCGGGCCGATCGCCGCAGCAGCGCATGTACGCGCGCCACCACTTCCTTGGCGCTGAACGGCTTGGTGATGTAGTCGTCGGCACCCAGTTCGAGCCCGACGATGCGGTCGCTCTCTTCGGCGCGAGCGGTCACCATCATCACGGCGATGTCGGCAGTCGCTGGGTTGGCACGCAGCAGGCGGCAGATCTCGAGCCCGTCCAGTCCCGGCAGCATCCGATCGAGGATCACCAGATCGGGAGGCTGGTCGCGAATGCGGGCCAGCGCTTCGCTGCCGTGGGCGAGCACGTCGACCTGGTGCGAAGCGCGCTCCAGGTAGTGCCGCAGCAACTCCGCGATGTCGGCGTCATCCTCGACGACGAGGATCCGACTCATGACGGCAGCGGGACTGCCAACCCCTGGAGAAAGCCGTCCAGCCAGTCGACCGGCGCGGCGTCGACCGTGTCCCGGAGATCCGTGTCCGAGGCGTAGTGGCGACGCGGGATGCGCCGGGCCGCGACGCGCCACGGCACGATGGCGCCGCCAAAGGGGTCGGGGGTCAGAGTCAGCGTCGCACCGTCAGGGACGGCACGATAGTAGTCCACCTCGAAGGCGTCGCTCCAGCCATGGCACAGCGTCAGCGACACCAGGTCGGCCAGGCGCAGCAACGCGTAATCGCGCAGGAAGCTGTCGAAAGCGACGCCGCTGCGTCCGTCCTGCGCCAGCGCCGAGACCCGCCGGTCGCGTTCCGAGGCCATGGTGCGGAAGAAGCCGCCCCAGGCCGGGTCGCGTTCGAAGCGGTTGTAGGCGGTGAGCGCGTGGTGTGCCACCAGCGCGGCGATGTGTGGACGGTCGTCGAGCCGTGTCATCGCCCGCAGCCACACCGCCTGCCGTCGCGAAATCGGCAGATGGACGAAATCCCAGGGTGCCCCCAGCGCCGGATCGACGCTTGGCCGGTCGTCCTCGTCGAGCCAGCCGCAGTCGTGCAGCCGGGTGGCGTCGAGCAGCGTGGCCCTGGTCGGCCGGTCGGGCACGCCATCGGCCTGCCAGTGCGACAACAGGTCGGCCGCCAGCGCGGCGTGGTCCTCCTGCCGCACCAGCAGCCACGAGTCGCCATCGGGACGCACGATCACCCGGCGAGGGTAGCGCAAGAACGCCGAACGCCGAACGCCGTCCACCAGTGCGCCAAAACAAACGCGGCGCCCCCTCGTGGGAAGGCGCCGCGTTCGGTCCTGCCGTGAGCCCTGAGCCTCGAGCCTCGAGCCCTGAGCCCGCCTGCGCCTACCGGCACTCCGGGAACATGAACTCGCCGGTGTCGTACCGGGCATCGCGGTACCGGGGAATCCGGCACATCGGGTCGGTGGTCCAGCGGCCGACGGTACCAGCCGCCCGCGTGGGACCTGTCTGATCGACCCAAAACGGTCCAGGATTCGGTCCGCAGTGGCCACCGATGATGTCGTAGATCCGCACCTGGGTGCTGTTGCGCATCTGTGTGCCTTCGGGACCCGCGTAGTAATTCACGATGTCCTCGGACAGGTCGTTGACGACGCCACGCTTCCAGTTGAGGCCCCATCGATTGCTTCGGAATCGGCGCCGCAACTCCGCGACCACTTCGAACATGAAGGTGTGATTGTGGCACGAGCTGATCAGCTCGCCTCGCCGCACCGCGGCGACTGACGCCACCACGCCGAACAAGTCCCCATACGAGATGGCCGGACCTGCTACAAACGGGTCGAGGAACTCGAAGGCACCGGGCAGGTCGAGCTGTGTGCCCCGCGTGTTGACCAGGACGCTGGCAAAGCCCCTGCCGCTGGCCGGGGTGACCACGCTGATGGAGTTCGCGTTGTTCACGATGATGTTCTGCGGCGGAACCGGCGTGACGCCGAAGGCGACGGTGGTATCGCCCGCGCCGCTCGTGCTGAGCCCGATACCAGTGCCGGTGATGGTGACCAGCGTGCCACCTGAGGGCACACCGCGGTTCGGCGAAATACTGGTCAGTGCTGCGGCAGGCGGTGCCGCCGGCGCGGCCAGCGCGGGCAGCGCGTCGGGCAGCGGCGTGCCCCCGCTCCCGTGCGCTCCCTTGATGCCTTGACCCCAGTATGTCGCGCGCTCCATCACCACCGGCCCGCTGGCTTCGAAGAACGCCGCGAACTTGCGGTTCTGCAGGGCCGCCACCAACGACGGCGCAAACGTCTCGCGCGATCGCGGGTTGACCACGCGGACCACCTCGGCGCCGGTTCCGGGACCGATGCCCTCGGCCGCGTTCGGCTCGAGGTAGAACACGCCCCGCACCGTGATGGCCGCGTCGGTGTTGTTCAGCACCTGGTAGTAGGTCGTGAAAAGCCGTCGGTCGGCGTCGGCCGGATTCTGGAACTGCTGGAAGCCGCCTTCCTGCCCCTCGGCAAACCCCCACTTGCGGGCGGGCGCCGCAAGGCCGGCAGCCACAGTCCCATCACCCAGTGAGCCGCCGTTGCGCTTGTAGACGGCGCGTTCGGCGACGAACGGCTTGTTGCCGGCGCTGACCGCCGAGATCGAGAACGCCTGGTTCTGCAGCGCCGGGTAGTCCGGGTTGCCGGCGTACACCTGCGCACGCCGCCGCGGGTCGATCGGCACGATCACCGGCTGCAGCAACCCGTTCGGGCCGTAGAAGTTCACCTCGACGGTGATCGCCTCCGCGTTGGGGTTGAAGAGCAGCACGTAGGTGTCGAGGATCGACGCCTGCACCCCCTCGGCGAACAGCCAGGACGCCTGCGGCGCCACGCCCACGGAGGCGTGCCCGCCCTGGAAGTTGTTCCAGTACATGGCACGCTCGGCGACGATGCCCACGCCGTTGTCAGACGTCACCTCGATGGCGAAGTCGACCTGCGGGCGCCCGAGGGCCTGCAGGGGGCCGTTGGCAAAGAACGTCTGTCGTGCACCTGCCGCAATTGTCCTCGTCTCGACCACTGCTTCGCCGAGGCTGGTCAGGTACGTGACGCGGACAGCGGCCGCGGCCGCCGACGGGTTGCTCACGAGCACGTACGTCTGGAAGAACCCGGCGGACCCTTCGGCGAAGCTCCACGACGTGCGCGTGTCGTTCACGCCTGGCGAACTGTGTCCCGCCCGCAGGTCGGTGATGGGCCGCGAGCCCAGCTGCGGAAAGTTGAAGCGGCCCCCGCCCCAGTACATCGACCGCTCGACCACGACGTCGATGTCCGACGTCACCTCGAGCGCGACGCCGCTGAGGTCGCCGACCATGCCCTGGACATTGAAGCCCTGACGGCTGTTCTGCGCGACCGTTCCCTGCACCGTAATGGGAGGGCTGCCGTCCTCACGCAGAAACCTGAACGTGACGTTGGCCGGCGCGGCGTTGGGGTTGCCGATGAGGATTTCCTCTTCGAAGGGCAGCCCCGGTGCGGTTGATCCTTCAGCAAACAGCCAGCGCTTCAAGCCAGTCTGGGCGTCGGCGGATTGGGGGACCACCATCGCCAATGCGGTGAGCACACCTGCAGCCACACCGCGGCGCATTTGTCGAACCATGTATGTACCTCATGAGGTGGAGAACCGCTCGAACGCTACGCCTGAGACCGAGGGCCGAGACACCTGGATGAACGTAGCGCCCCCACTATAGTCGGCGCGATCAACGGCTGCAAACACAATTTGCTCAACAGTCTACAGGTGAGGCGCAGGCACCGGGCCGCGGGGCTCAGCCGCACGCGCCAGGCGCCACCCGTAGACGAGCAACCCCAGCAGGCGCCCGTCGGCGCCAGGCTGCACATCCGCCGGTCGCAGCGCCAGCGAGGTCACCAATGCCACGTGGTTGGGCCCGTCGCGCATGGCGTCTACCGGCACGGTCCATTCGAACAACCCGCGCGTTGGCCCCAGTGGACGTGCGCCCAGGGCGTGGCCGTTGACCGACAGCTGGACGACGTCGCCGGCACCGGGTGCGCGGACGGCCTGCGCGTCCAGCACGAAGCGGATCGGTCCGGTGACACGCAGGGGGAGGACCAGCGTGGCGCGCGCGCCGCGCATCCAGCGGAAGAACCGCCCCGGCCCGAGCGGCTCGATGTCGTGCCAGCCCGCGCCGATGTAGGGATCCAGCCGCGGCGCCATCGGCAGCTCGACCGGGGCATCCGCCACGTCCAGGACGTGCGTCGTCGGCCACGCGGCACAGACGCGGACCGCGGCGGTGCCGCGAATCTCGGCGCGCGCCACAGGCCCGCGCAGCAGGACGCCTGTCGGGGTCGTCGGATCGAGGCGCAGGATCGCGGCGTCGGCCGTCCTCGGCGTGGAGGCTGCACCGGAGCGCGAGCGCCCTAGGTCTCGCGTGACTGAGTCGGCGGGGGCGTCGACGCGATCCAGCATGGCTCCGGGCAGGCCGTCGGGACGCCACACACGCAGCGCCGCGTCCCCGGCGGTGCGCATGGTGACGCCCAACGCGCCGTCGCCGCTCAGCGACGTGACATCGACAGGCATCCCGGCGGGCGCCTCGAGACAGGGCAACGCGCGCCGCACCATCGCCGCGTCGGCCCGGCCGGCGCCGAGCAGAGCACCCGTCAGATGGTCCGCCGACGATCCCGATCGCCACCCGAGCAGATCACCTCGCGTCGTGAACATGGCCAGGGCGAGGCCGAGTCCGTCGACCAGCGGACGATCGCGCAGGAAGAGGCGGACCTGCGACGTGCCGGACTCGACCCGCACGTCGGCTGGCGCGCGCGTGCCCGTGCGTCCGAGCGGGTCGCCGGGCAACACGTCCAGCCTCACCTGTTCGCGTCCAGCCATCTCGAGCGCCCCGTCACGAGCGCCCGTGACACCGACCAGTGCGTGTGCCCGTGCCTGGCCGGCATCCGCCAGTCGCAGGCCGACGCGGCCCAGCGACTGCCAGTGCGGCGGCGTGAGGCGCGCCGCGGCATCCCTGGAGATCCCCATGACGACGACGATGCCGCCGGGAAGTGCATCGAGCACCTGATCGAGTGAGGCCCCGACGGTGGACGGCAGGGGCTCCACCGCCACACCGGTCCACCGGAGGCGGTCTACCTCCGACCTGCCGAGGATCACCGGCTGCGCGCCGGCCCGCGCCGCCGCGGGCACGGCGTCTCCGCCCAGGATGCGTGTGCCGGCCCCGCGGGCCGCCCCGCGCGTGACCTGCGCGGACACCAGTCGTCCGCGCGCCGACCGCTCGTTCACGAGGGGGTGATCACCGTCCACGTGTGCCGCAATGGCGTCGGTCCACGTGCGCACCAGCGCCACGTGCTGGCGGGCCTCGATCCAGGGCAGCTGCCAGGCGTGCAGGGCGATCCAGACCACTAGCCCAACCCCGGCCCAGCGTGGCGCGCGCCGGCCGCGGGCATGCATCGTCCATGCGAGGCCGGAGGCCACCAGCCACCACGCCCACGGCAGCATGACCGCCGCGCGTGTCGTGGGCGACAGCGGAATGGTGCCCAACCAGAGCAGGACGCAGGCAGCCCGGATCCGGTCACGCGGCAGGGAGGCGTCCTGTCGGGCCGCGAACCCTGCCAGCACGAGCACGATCCCGATCACGCCGACGTCGCCGCGCAGCAGGACGAGCGTGTCCCGCGGCGAAGCCGCGTCGATCAGCCACCGGGCCGTGATCGCCAGCCCGATGACCAGGCCCAGCGATCCGACGACGGCCGCCACCGTGACCGGGGTGACGTCCCAGGTGACGTGCCAGCGCGGCCGGATGCGTGCGAGGCGCCACAACACGAACGCACTGGCCAGCGTGCATGGGCCCGCGCCGAGCGGCGACCTCGCCTGCCACGCGAGCAGGGGAGCGCTGGCGGCCACCAGCGCCAGCAGCGCGGAGAGTGAGATCGGGACACCCGCAGTCCTCGTGGCCAGGGTGAGCATGGCGACGCCGGCCGCACCCACGAGAGCGGCCGCCACCACCCCGCCTGAGACGGGGTCCCGAGGATGCAGGATCGCACCGGCGTGAATCTGTGCGTCGGTGACCCAGCCGTCCAGGCGACCTTGCGTGGCCTGCCAGGCGTCGGCGGCCGATGCCCCAGCCAGACGCCACGGCGTCCACCCGTCGCGGGGCACCGCGCCGATCACCGCCACGAGCAGGAGTGCCACCACCAGCCCCAGCCACGCGGCCTCGCCGATGCGTACAATGCGCGAGGCCCGATGGCCGCCCGTGGCCGGCTCGTCCGCCAGTCCTGCTCCCTCCGTGCTCACCTCCGATCGCTCGTCATCGCTGGCTGTCGTGGGCGTCGTCGCGGCGACGACCGCGCTGATTGTCCTTCGTTCCCTGCTCTTTCTCCAGTACGAGCAGGCCGACTTCGACGCCGATCAGGCGATTGTCGGACTGATGGCGCGGCATTTGGCCGAGGGCCGCGCGTGGCCGCTGTTCTTCTACGGTCAGCTCTACATGATGGCCGTGCAGGCCTGGCTGGCCGCGCCGGTGTTCCTGGTGCTCGGCTCGACGGTGTTCGCCCTGAAGCTTCCGCTACTGGTGATCAACGTGCTCACCGGTGCGCTGCTGGTGCTCCTGCTGATCAGGCAGGCTGGGCTGCGGGCGTGGCAGGCCGCAGTGGCCGTGACCTGGTTCGCGGCCCTGCCGCCGGTGACCGCGAGCCGGATGGTGCAGGCGCAGGGCGGCACCATCGAACCGCTCTGCTACGCACTGCTGCTGTGGTTGCTGCGACAGCGGCCGCTGGCGTTCGGCCTGCTGTTCGCATTCGGCTTCCTGCAGCGCGAGTTCACGCTGTTTGCGGTGATCGCGATCCTGCTGGTCGAAGGCTGGCGCGGCGAGTTGTTCACGCGCCGTCGTGCGGCGCACTGGCTGGTGGTGCTGCTGGTGTTCCTCGGCGCGCGTCAGACGGTGGGGCTGTTGCGGTACAGCGCGTCGATGTTCGGGCCCGATGCGTCGCCGGCGCGACTCGATGAGGCCGTGACCAACGTCGACGTCGTGGCCAACAGCGTCTGCCTGGCGCCGTCGCAAGTCGCGGGCAACGTCTCGTGGTTGCTGCGCGAGAACGTGCCGACCTTCTTCGGTGTGCGCAGGCAACCGCCTGGAATCCTGATCAACTCCGCCCGCCCGACCGGATCGCCGTGGGGCTGGCTCGGATTGGGAGGCTGGCTGCTGGGCGCGCTGGTCGTGCTGGCGCCTCGCCGCCGCGGCCCGGCGCCCGCCGTAGAGCGGCCGGTGACCCTGTTTCCGATTTTCCTGGTGCTCACGGGCGGACTCGGACTCGCGGGCGTCGCGGTGGGCTGTGACGTCCGCGATGTGATCACGATCCGCTACCACCTGTTACTCGCGCTGGCCCCAGTCGGTCTGACCGCCCTGGCGCTCGCGGTCGGGCCGCCGAGCCGGTGGACCCACGTCGTGGTGGTTGCGACGCTGGCGTGGGGCACCGCGAGTGTCTGGAGCAGCATCGGTCTGTGGCGCGAGTACCGATCGGCCCCACCGGTCAGCACATTCCGGCTCCTGGCCGATGACCTGTCGGCGCGCGGCGATCGCTACGGGTGGGCGTCGTACTGGGTGTCCTACCACGTCGACTTCCTGTCGCAGGAACGGGTGCAGTTGTCGCCGACATCGGCGATCCGCGTGGCCGACTACGCGCGGCAGGCGCTCCGCGCAGGGCCCGCCGCCGTCATCGTCGGTACCACCCCGTGCGACGGGTCCGTCCGCGGCCGGCGGGTCGCGGACTGGTGGGTGTGTCGGGAGGCGGAATAAGTGCAGACGTTTAGAATTGGACCAGCAGGGTCAGCCCGCGGACGCTTCGGCCGAGTGAAGTCTCAGCGACGGGCGCGCCAGGCAATCAGCACCCACGCGGCGATCCACGCAAGGCCGCCGAGGGGCGTGACGGCGCCCCAGCCGCGGACGCCGGTGAGGGCCAGCAGGTACAGGCCGCCGGAGAACAGCAGGATCCCGAGAGCGAACAGCACGCCGGCCAGGCGCGCCGCGCGCGGATCGCGTCCGGCCGTCCAGGCGGCCACGAACAACGCCAGGCCGTGGACCAGGTGGTAGCGCACGCCGGTCTCGTAGATGGCCAGCAGATCGGGCGACAGACGACTGCGCAAGCCGTGCGCGCCGAAGGCGCCCAGCGCGACGCCGAGGGCCATCGCCGCGGCCCCCATTCGCACGAGCCGAGCTTCGTCAGATCCGGCAGACACCATCGCGTCGAGTCAGGAAAAACGACGCCGCCAGGCACAGCAACGCGCCGTTGATGGTCAACGCCACCGGCAGGCCGAGCGTGGCGATCAGCGCGCCACTGACCAGGCTGCCAAGCGGCATCCCCCCGCGGAACGCCACCATGTAGATGCTCATCACGCGGCCACGCATCCCGTCGGGTGCCACCAGCTGCACCAGCGACGTGACCAGCGAGGTCGTGATGATCGCCGCCAGGCCGCCGACAAACAGCAGCACATACGTCAGCGGCAGCGAACGCGACCAGGCGACGGCGATGATCAGCAGGCTGAACAGCGCCTGCAGCCGCAGCAGCAGCCGGCCCATCCCGTCGAAGCGGCCGAGCCAGGCGACCACCAGCGCCCCGGCGACGGCGCCGGCGCCCGACCACGACATCATCCGGCTGTACTCCTCGACGCCCTGGCCGAACACCTGCTGGGCCAGCACTGGCAGGAAGGTCTGCAGCGGCAGGCCGAGAAAGGTCGAGGCGGTGGCGACGACGGTCAGCGAGACCAGGGTCGGCTCGCTGCGCACGTAGTCGAGACCGCCACGCATCTCGGTCCACATCGGCTTGGCGGAGGCCGGCTTCACGTGTGCGACCCGCAGTGACGCCAGCGCGAGGATCACTGCGAGGAACGACAGTGCGTTGAGCCCGAAACAGGCGGCGATGCCGAACGTCGCCAGGGTCGTGCCGGCCAGCAGCGGGCCGATCACGCGCGACAGGTTGAACTGAATCGAGTTGAGGGCGATCGCGTTGGGGAGGTCCTTCTTGGGCACCAGCGACGGGATCAGCGACTGGTAGGCAGGGCCGCCGAAGGCCTGGGCAAAGCCAGTACAACACGACAGCAGCAGCACGTGCCAGATCCGCACGACGTCGAGCCAGACCAGCGCGGCCAGCAGCGCCGCCGCGGTCAGTTGCACCACCTGCGAGCTGATCAGCAGCTTGCGGCGGTTGTGGCGATCCGCCACCACGCCGCCGACCAGCGTGAACAACAGGATCGGCAGTTCTCCGAGGAACGAGTCGAGGCCGAGGTACCACGCCGAGCCGGTCAGCGACAGCACCAGCCAGTTCTGCGCCAGCTTCTGCATCCAGGTGCCGACGGTCGAGACAAATGCGCCGGTCCACAGGATCCGGAAGTCGCGAGCGGTCAGCGCGGCTCCCAGGCGTCGGAGCGCGCCAGTCACCGCCGGCATCAGGCCGGGTTCCGACAGGTCCGGCGCGGGCGGCACGGCGGGCGAGGTCAAGCCCGAAGAGGATACAATGCGGCGGTTTCCCTGGAACGTCATTGAAAGGATGATCCGGACGTGACACAACCAACTTCTCGACGCGACTTCATTCGCACGGTGGGCGTGGGCGCGGTGGCTGCCGCCGGCACCGCCGCCATCGTCCCGACCGCCTCGGCACGCCCGGCGCCGGCTCCCGCCAAGAGCCGCGTAATCGGGGCCAACGACCGCATCAACGTCGGCTTTGTCGGCTGCGGCGGGCGGATGAACACCCACATCACGCACATCGTGGGCCGCCACAAGGGCAAGGCGGACGTGC
>Ga0183260_10003958_pt1 | contig 11877 bp, 10 predicted proteins | sample AntDrymUQ4972206_2_FD_129768 | JGI IMG/M metagenome (GOLD analysis project Ga0183260, IMG submission 129768) | Polar desert sand microbial communities from Dry Valleys, Antarctica - metaG UQ497 (22.06) (version 2) (version 2) | ecosystem: Environmental > Terrestrial > Soil > Desert | place...
GACTTCTGGGCCGAGTGGTGTGGACCGTGCCGCCAGGTGCAGCCGATTCTCAGCGAGATCGCCGCGGAGCACAGCGACAAGATCACCGTGGTCAAGATGAACGTCGACGAGAACCCGCAGATCCCGGCCCAGTACCGCGTGACCGGCATCCCGACGATGAACGTCTACTCCGGCGGCGAGGTCGTCAAGTCGATCGTCGGGGCCAAGCCCAAAGCTGCCCTGCTCAACGACCTCGGCGATTTCATCAGCTGAGCGACGCGCCGCGAGCCGGTCCGCCCGGCAGGCTCGAGGACCGGGCCGGGTCGCACCGCGCCGCGCAGCCGCACCCACGCCTCCTCCACGTCCGCGCGCCAGGTCGCCAGCCGGCGCGCGTCGAGCCGCAGGCGTGGCGAGCGTGGGTGTTCGCGCACCACCTCGAACCCGCACGCCAACAAGAACGCCACCGGGACCAGGCAGTCGTCGTCGCCGGGCCGGTGGGTCCCGTACGCCTCGAGCGCCCGGACGCCCTGCGCTGGCTGGACCGAGCGCCGGCCTGGGTGCCGTGGCTGGCGAAGCGCGTGGCCCACGACCGCTTGCACGAGCCAGCGTCCGAGGCCGGTCCCGCGATGCTCGGGGTCGACGCGCAGCGCCATCAGCAGTTTCGCGTCCGGTGAGACGGGCGCGCTCGGGGCGGCGGCGCCGCCGCCGGAGCGTGCGGCCAGCGACCAGGTCGCATAGCCGACCGGGCGATTGTCGATGCGAGCGAGCACGCCGCCGGCGCTGCCCTCGAGCAGCGCATCCTCCCACCAGCCACGTTTAGCCGTTGCGACACACCCGTGACGCTGGGCCGCCGCAACCCCCAGCGGGCCGAGCTCCCAGCGGACGCAGCCGCGGCACGCGTCGGGGAGCAGGTCGAGCCCCTCTGTCGCGAGCGGCGCGATACGACGGGCAATCGCCACCTGCCGACCCTCCTGCGCCGTGCGGGGTCCCCGATGAGGCATCGTAGGACGGACATGACCGCGACGCCGCCCGTTCCCGGCACCGGTCCGGATGGCCTGTCCGCCAGCGCCGGCCCACCGGGCCCACCTGGCCCGCGTACCGGGCACCACACCCGCTTCGACGCCTACGTCGATCGCTACGCGACGCGTACCCGAGGCATGACCGCGTCGGAGATCCGTGCGCTGTTCTCGGTCGCCAGCCGGCCCGAGGTGGTGTCGCTGGCGGGAGGGATGCCGTCGCTGTCGGGCCTGCCGCTCGATGCCGTCGCCGCCACCGTCCGCGACCTGGTTGCCACTCGCGGTGCTACCGCGCTCCAGTACGGCTCCGGCCAGGGCGAGCCGGGGCTGCGCCAGCAGATCTGCGATGTGATGGCGATCGAGGGGGTCGACGGCCACCCCGACGACGTCGTGGTGACCGTCGGCAGCCAACAGGGCCTCGACCTGGTCACCCGCATCTTCTGCGACCCGGGCGATGTCGTGGTGTGCGAGGCGCCGAGCTATGTGGGGGCGCTGGGGGTGTTCCGCGCCTACGAGTGCGAAGTCGTGCACGTCGAAATGGACGGCCAAGGGCTGATCCCTGAAGCGTTGCGGCAGGCACTGGCGCGGTTGGCCGAAATCGGCCGGCGGGTGAAGTTCTGCTACACCGTGCCGACTTACCACAACCCGGCCGGGGTGACTCTCACGGCGGCACGCCGAGCCGAGGTGCTGGCCATCTGTGCCGACTACGACGTGCTGGTGATCGAGGACAATCCCTATGGTCTGTTGGGATTCGCGGGCGAACCCCCGCGGCCACTCCGCGCCGACGAGGGCGGCCGCGTTGTCTACCTTGGCTCGTTCTCCAAGACATTCGCGCCGGGTCTGCGCGTGGGCTGGGTCCTCGCGCCGCACGCGGTGCGCGAAAAGCTGGTGCTCGCCCAGGAGTCGTCGACGCTGTGTCCTCCCGCCTTCTCCCAGGCGGTGGTGTCGGCCTACCTGGCAGACCACGACTGGCGCGGCCAGGTCAAGCAGTTCTGCGAGCTCTACCGCGAGCGTCGCGACGCCATGCTCGAGGCTCTGACCGAGCAGCTGCCCACCGGAGCGCGGTGGACCCGGCCCGACGGCGGCTTCTACGTGTGGCTCACCCTGCCCGCAGGACTCGACGCCAAAGCGATGCTGCCGCGGGCGGTGACCGCCCGCGTCGCCTATGTGCCCGGAACCGCGTTCTATGCCGACGGGTTCGGCAGTCGGTGCCTGCGGCTGTCCTACTGCCACCCCACGCCGGAACGGATCCGGGAGGGCGTCCGGCGGTTGGCCGCGGTCGTGGAGCGGGAGCGCGAGCTGCGCGAGACGTTCGGGGCCGGAGCGGGACCACCGCACCTGGAGACGGGCTACGAGTCCCCGACCCCGGACCTGACGTGACGGAGGCGGCGACGAGCAGCCAGCGGCTGCTGGTGGTGAGCGGCGGCCTGTCGCACGAACGCGACGTCTCGCTGCGCTCGGGCCGCCGCGTCACCGGCGCGTTGCGCCGTCACGGGCTGGAAACCGAGGAGCGCGACGTCGGCCCCGACCTGGTCCGCGCGCTGCGCGACGACCCGCCAAGCTGCGTGCTGCCACTGCTGCACGGCGAGGCCGGCGAGGACGGTGCGCTGCGCGAGGTGCTGGAGCTGGTCGGCGTCCCCTACGTCGGAGCCCGCCCGGCGGCATGCCGCTTGGCCTTCGACAAGTCGGTTGCCAAGGTTGTGGTCGCCCAGGCCGGACTGCAGACCCCCGCGTCGGTGGCGTTGCCCGCCGAGACGTTTCGTGAGGTTGGCGCGGCCATCGTGATGGACACCCTGGTCGAACGGCTCGGTCTGCCACTGGTGGTCAAACCGGCGCGTGGGGGCTCTGCACTCGGGTGCTCGGTCGTGCGCGCGCGCAACGAGCTCCCCGCCGCGATGGTGGGGTGCTTCTCGTACGGTCCGGTCGCGCTGGTCGAGCAGTTCGTCGCTGGCGCCGAGGTGGCCGTCGCGGTCATCGAGGACGGTCCGTCCGCGCGGACCCTGCCGGCAGTCGAGATCCGTCCCGACAGCGGGATCTACGACTACATGGCCCGCTACACGGCCGGGGCCACCGAGTTCGTGGTCCCGGCCGAGGTATCCGACGACGCCGGCGCAGCGTGTGCCTACGCCGCGCTGACCGCGCACCGGGCGCTGGGGCTGCGCGACCTGTCTCGTTCCGACCTGGTGGTCGATGCGGACGGAACGGTCTGGTTCCTCGAGGTCAACGTGGCCCCTGGGATGACCGAGACGTCGCTGGTCCCGCTGGCAGTCGAGGCGGCCGGGCTCGACCTGGGCACCGTCTGCGCCGGGCTCGTGGCTCGGGCGATCGCGCGAGGCGCCGAGCGGTAGCGCCGGCGCGGAACCATGCCGCTCGGACGGCCATGTCGACATGTCGGTCTGCCGATCCGTCGACTGGTGGAGAGATCGTCTGAACGACAGGAGGGACCGAGTGGGCTATCGCTCTCAGCCGCCCCGGCGGTCGGGTGCGGTGGGCCGGTCCAGGGGACTCTCTTGGTGCTGCCGGGCCCGTCAGCGGGGGTCCAGCAGCGCCACGATGCGGTCGAGATCCTCGATCGAGGCGAACTCGACGGTGATCCGGCCCCTCCGCTTGCCGAGATCGACCCGGACCCGGGTGTCGTATCGTTCGGATAACCGGTCGCCGAGCTCGACGAGGCGGGGGGCGGTCGGGCGGGGGCTCCGTCGGACGTGCCCGGCCGCCTCGGCCTGGTCGGCTCCTGTGGCGACCATCTCCTCGAGCGCCCGCACGGACAGTCCCTCCGCAACGGTGCGCAGCGCCAACCGCTCCTGCGCCTCGGCATCGTCGATCGTGACGAGCGCGCGGGCATGACCGGCCGACAGCACCCCCGCGGCGACCCGACGCTGCACCGGCGGGCTGAGTCGCAGCAGTCGGAGCGTGTTGGTGATCTGGGGACGCGAGCGCCCGACCCGCGAGGCCAGCTCGTCCTGGGTACAGCCGAAGTCGTCGAGCAGCTGCTGGTATGCCCCCGCCTCCTCCAGCGGGTTGAGCTGGGCGCGGTGGAGGTTCTCCAGCAGGGCGTCGCGCAGCATGGCGTCGTCTCGGGTCTCCCGGACGATCGCCGGGATCGTGTCCAGCTCGGCCTCCGTGACGGCTCGCCAGCGGCGTTCGCCCATCACCAGCTCGTACGCGTCGGCACCGGTCGGTCGCACGACCACCGGCTGCAGCAGTCCCACCGCCCGGATGGATCGGACCAGCTCTGCCTGCGCATCCGCGTCGAAGACCTGGCGGGGTTGCCGGGGGTTCGGGTGCACCTGACCGACCGGCAGCTCGGCGAAGCGTGCCCCTTCCACCGCGCGCTCTCCTTCGGCCGCCGGCGCGGCGTCGTCGTCGGCCGCCACCGCGGCGCGGTTGTCCGTCGGCTGGGCGGCGGTCGGGATCAGGGCTCCTAGACCCCGGCCCAGCCCTCGTCTGTTCGTCACGTCGTCCCTTCGGCTTTGACGGCGCCGCGAGCGCTGATCTCTCGCGCCGCCTCCAGGTACGACACGGCACCGGCCGACGCCGGGTCGTACGTCATGACGGTCTGCTGATAGCTCGGTGCCTCGGAGATGCGGACCGAGCGGGGAATCGCGGTCCGCAACACCTGGTCCGGAAAGTGTGCGCGCACCTCGGCGGCGACGCCCGCGGAGAGGCGGGTCCGAGCGTCGTGCATGGTGAGCAGGATGGTCGACACCTGGATCTTTGGGTTGAGATGGGCGCGCACCATCTCGACCGTCCGCAACAGCTGCCCGACGCCCTCGAGGGCGTAGTACTCACACTGGATGGGTACGAGGATCTCCTCGCCGGCCACCAGCGCATTGACGGTGAGCAGGCCCAGCGACGGGGGGCAGTCGATGAACACGTAGTCAACTCGCCTGCCGGCCGCTGCCCGCTCGGCCAGGTACGCGTGGAGGACTCGCTGCAGTCGCGACTCGCGCGCCACCAGCGAGACCAGATCGATCTCGGCACCGGCCAGGTCGATCGTGGCCGGCAGGACCGACAAGCCGGGCAGGGTGGCGACGTCCTGCACCAGCTCGCGCAGTGGCCGCGCATCGATCAGCGCGTCGTAAGCACCCGGCGTGCCCTCCTGGTGCTCGATGCCGAGCGCGGTCGAGGCGTTTCCCTGCGGGTCGAGATCGACCAAGAGCGCCTGCTGACCCCACTGTGCCAGTCCCGCAGCGATGTTGACCGCCGTCGTCGTCTTGCCGACGCCGCCCTTCTGGTTGGCGACCACGAGGATTCGGGTCCGGACGGGCGGATCCAGGCGAGCGACGGTGCGGTGCCGGTTCGCCAGCCGCACCTCTTGCTCGATCTCCGCGGCAAGTGGTGTCGTCAGGTCGGCGCCGGGCTCGCCCAGCGGCGCGCCCGCGATTGTCTCCGCTGCAGTCGCTCCGCCTCCCAGCCCGCCGGGCACGGCTTCAGGTGCCGGCGCCCTCGCAGACGACGCAGCCTTAGACGACGCAGCCTCAGGCGACGCAGCCTCAAGCGACCCCGGCCCGGGCTGCGCGCCGAGTTCGCCGCTCGGCCCGCCGCTCAGCGACGCCCGCGATGCGCCTTGGCCCCCGGCCACGTCACTGGCCGATGTTTCACGTGTCACGAAGGTTCCCCCGCTCGGGTCCGGCGGCCCCGGCAACCGCGGCGACGCGGGCCGACCCGGCCACGCGGCCCGACCCTCGGCGAACCCCTCGTGCGGCGGGGCGGCAGGCTCGACCGCCGGCCAACCCAGCGCGCTCTGGATTGCGGATCGCAGCTCGCGTGGCCGCGGCCACCCCAGCGAAGAGCTCTTGCCGGTGTCGCCGGTGTTGTCGCCCACGTCCCTCCCTTTCGTTCTGTCCGCAGCCTAAGCGGGTGTCGGTGCCGACCGTGCCTGGTGCTGACCGGGGCCGGCTGTCACCTCGACAACCCTGGTCGGGGGGTCGAGAATGCCCTCACCGTACGTCGTCACGACAGCGCTGGTCGTCCCTGCTGTGGACAACTCTGCTGCGGCGGCGGCCAGCTCGGCGGCGGCGGATTCGCCCTTGAAGGCCAGCAAACGACCGCCGGGTCGAAGCAGCGGCATGGTCCACGTCACCAGTCGAGGCAGCGGAGCCACCGCGCGGGCAGCGACGACGTCCGCAGCGTACCGATCGCGCGCCGCTTCAGCCCGAGCACGCTCCACGCGAACGTGGGGGAGTCCCAGCTCGGCGACAACCAGGCCGAGGAAGTCGGCTCTCCGCAGCAGTGGCTCCAGCAGCACGATGTCGAGGTCGTTTCGCAACAGCGCCCACACCAGCCCGGGAAGACCAGCGCCCGAGCCGACGTCGACCACCTGGGACCCGGCTCGCAACGCGGGGGCTACCGCCGCGCAGTTCAGCAGGTGTCGATCCCAGAGTCGCGGGACCTCCCGCGGTCCGAGCAGACCGAGCGGGAGGCCTACCTCGACGAGCAGCCGTGCGTACCTGACCAGCTCAGGTAGCTGGGGTCCACACATCGCCGCGGCGTGCGCCGGTGCCGCAGGGACTGTTTCACGTGAAACCTTGGCCCTCACCGCGCGGGGAGCACAACGACTCGGCGCTGCGGTTCCTCACCCTCGGACTCACTCACCAGGCCGGCGGCGGCCACCGCGTCGTGGACGACTTTGCGCTCGAACGGCGTCATCGGATCCAGCCGTAGCGACTCCCCGGAGGCGCGGACGGACTCTGCCGCATGCTGCGCCCGCGCCTGCAACTCCGCGCGCCGCGCCGCGCGGTGACCCGCGACATCCAACATCAGCCGGCTGCGTTCGCCCGTCTCCTGCAGGACCGCCAGCCGAGTGAGCTCCTGGAGTGCTTCCAGCACCACACCACCGGCGCCCACCAGCACCGACAGGTCACCGCCCACGACCGACACCGCCGCTCGGTCGTTGTCGACGTCCAGATCGATGTCGCCGTCGAGATCGGCGATGTCCAACAGCTCCTCCAGGAAGTCCGCGGCGGCGTCCCCCTCGGTCTCCAAGCGCTGCAACAGCTCGGACTCCGTGGGCGGTTCCTCCGGTTGAGAGCTCGGGTGCGGGCGGGGGGAGGCGGTCTGCACATCCTCGGACACGGGTCGTCTCCTGCTTCGTCGCTGCGTGCACACGGTGATGGGACGCTGCCTCGGCCCGGTACGGGCCGCGGGCGAGCGGCAGGGCTCAGCTCCCGCTGCGCCGCTGACTTCGACTGGTCTTCTTCGGCTGCCGGCGCACCTTGTCGACCGACTTGACCGGCGTCTCGGGTTCGACGTCGACGACCTTGCCCTTCTTGATGTCACGCTGCCGCTTCGCCTCGAACGCCGGCGTGCCGGGCGCCGGGTTGTTCCGGATGACATAGAACTGCTGACCCATCGTCCACAGGTTCGACGTGGTCCAGTAGAGCAGCACCCCGATCGGGAAGAAGATGCCGCCGAAGCCGAACGCCACCGGCAGGACGTACAGCAGCATCTTCTGCTGCTGCGCGTAAGGCCCGGTCAACGCGCTCTCGGGCATGTTCTTGCGCATCAGCTGCCGCTGCGTGGTGAACGTCGTTGCCGTCATCAGCACCACGAGTAGAGCAGTCAGGATCCGGGTGCTGGTCAGCGTGGTTTCGAGGAAGGTGTCGGCAATCAGCGCCCCGAGCAGCTTCGCGCCTTTGAGGTTCGCCGCGTCGGTGTCACTGAGCAGACCAAGCCCGCGAGGGTCGTCACCAACGGCAACGTTGATCACCCGGAACAGCGCGAAGAAGATCGGCGCCTGCAGCAGGATCGGCAGGCAGGACGCGAACGGGTTCGTCCCCGCGTCCTTGTACAGCGCCATCGTCTCCTGGGCGAGCCGCTCGCGGTCGTGGCCGTACTTCTTCTGCAGGTCCTTGACCTTGGGCTGGAGCATCTGCATGTTCCGGCTGGACTTGATCTGCTTGACGAACAGGGGGATCAGTGCCACCCGCACGACTACCGTCAGCCCAACGATGGACAGCGCCCAGTTCCAGCCCGAGTCGTCGGGGAGACCGGCCTCGGTCCACACCCAGTGCCAGCCCAACAGAATCGCCGACACGGCGTAGTACAGCGGCTCGATCACGTTCTCGAGCGCGTCGAGCATCAGGCGCCTCGACCGGTGGCGGCGGGCCGTCCGGGGACGGGGTCGTAGCCGCCGGCGGCCCACGGGTGGCAGCGACCCAGCCGGCGCACGGCCAGCCAGCTGCCGCGGGCGGCTCCGTGGCCACGGACCGCGTCCAGGGCGTACGCCGAGCAGGACGGGTGGTAGCGGCAGACCTGTCCGTACAACGGGCTGATACCGGCCCGATAGCCGCGCAGCAGGCCGATCAGGAGCACTCTCACGTCGTCAGGTCCGCGGGTTCGATCCTCGCCAGCAGCCGGTCCACGACCAGGGCCAGGTCGACGGCGAGCCGAACAGGTGGCGCGCCGGCAGCCGCGGGCAGGGCGCGAAGGACCAGCAGCGTTCCCGCCGGCATCCTCGGCAGGTAGTCGACAGCGAGATGTCGCAGTCGGCGTCGGACGCGATTGCGGACCACCGCCGGCCCCACGGCGCCGCTCACCACGAAGCCCACGCGAGCCGGAACCGGTGCCGCAGCAGCCTCGCCAGCCGGCCTGTCGTCGACGACCACGGCCAGCTGCCCGACGAGCGTGACCGAACCGGCGCGCCGGCCGCGCCGAGCAGCGACGTCGAAGTCACGGCGTCGGCGCAGGCGGTGTGCGGTGGGCAGCACGGGCGACACGGAGGAGCGGCTCAGGCAGCGAGCCGGGAGCGGCTCTTGCGACGCCGTGCGGCGAGGATTGCCCGACCGGCCCGAGTGCGCATGCGCAGCCGAAAGCCATGCGTCTTGTGCCGGCGCCTGTTGTTCGGCTGAAAAGTACGCTTGCTCACAGGTGCTCCGAAATCATCCGTTGACGCGCGACCATCCAGCGGCCGGCTGAAAAGAAATCTGTGGCGGTGTGTTCCGGGGGCGGTGTGTTCCGGGGGTGGCCCGACGTGGCGTCCCAGGGCAAGCACCGCGAACGGGCACGCCCCATCCGTCGACGCCGGTCCGACCGAGCCACCGTACGGCTCGCTCACGAGTGGGTCAAACCCGAGTGCGCACCAGGGCACAGTGCCTGTGGACGACTGCTTGCCGCCGCCCGAGTGGAGTTGTTACGGTCCGGGTCGGACCCGGTGACGACACCCTGCTGAACGCGGTCGCGCATGACCAACGGCGTTCCGGGCACCGGAACGCCACGCATGAGGCCGCCCGCACGCCGACTGTGCACAGGCTGTGGACAACTGTGTGGACACCTGTAGCAGGCTGGAGAGCCCGTGACGGACAGCGACCAGCGCAGCCCAGACCAAGCGCACGTGCGAGAGGACCTGAAGAGCGCGGACACCCCGGGTGACCCGCCGCTGGCGCGGGCCTGGCGTCGAGCCGTCTCAGCGCTGCCCCCCAACCACCGTGCCTGGTTGCAGACATCGCGGCCTCTCACGCTGCACGGCGAGACCTTCATCGTCGCCGTCGCCGAGGAGTTCACCCGAGAACAGCTCGAGACCCGGCTGCGAGACCAGGTGGTGCAGGCGTTGACCGACGCACTCGGCCACGCGGTCAAGCTTGCGGTGACCGTGGACCCGACCCTCGTGTCCGCGGAATCGACTCGACCGCCGGCAGCACCCACTGTCGACGAGTCGCTGCAGCACTCAGGCGACAAGTCGACAAGGAGCCCCTTGCTGGAAAGGTTCGGTCATCTGTCCCCGGCGCCGGGCAGCGGTGCTCACGAGGCGCTGACCAGCACCGACGAGGGCTCGGGACCTCGACAGGTGCCGGGTGGCAGCGAACGAGCGCCGGCCCTGGCACGACCCTCGGCGGTCGCGGAGGCCCGGCTCAACCCCAAGTACGTCTTCGAGACGTTCGTCATCGGCTCGTCCAACCGGTTCGCCCATGCCGCAGCCGTCGCCGTCGCGGAGGCGCCCGGCAAGGCGTACAACCCGCTGCTGGTCTATGGGGAGTCAGGCCTGGGCAAGACCCACCTGCTGCACGCGATCGGGCACTACGTGCGCAACCTCTACAGCGGCGCACGGGTCCGGTACGTGTCCAGCGAGGAGTTCACCAACGAGTTCATCAACGCGATCCGCGACGACCGGGCGGCAGCGTTCCAGCGCCGCTACCGCGACGTCGACGTGCTGCTCATGGACGACATCCAGTTCTTGGAAGGCAAGATCCAGACCCAGGAGGAGTTCTTCCACACGTTCAACACACTGCACAACGCAAACAAGCAGATCGTGATCACCTCGGACCGGCCGCCGAAGCGGTTGGAAGCCCTGGAGGACCGGCTGCGGAACAGGTTCGAATGGGGGCTGCTCACCGACGTCCAGCCGCCTGACCTGGAGACGCGGATCGCGATCCTGCGCAAGAAGGCGGCGATGGAAAAGCTCACCGCGCCGCCGGACGTGCTCGAGTTCATCGCCTCCAAGATCCAGACCAACATCCGCGAGCTGGAGGGCGCGCTGATCCGGGCCACCGCGTTCGCGAGCCTCAACCGGCAACCGGTCGACCTGACCCTGGCCGAGATCGTGCTCAAGGACCTGATCCCCGAGGGCGGCGAGCCCGAGATCACCGCCGGGTTGATCATCGGCCAGACCGCGGCGTACTTCCAGCTCACCATCGACGACCTGTGCGGCTCGAGTCGCAGCCGGGTGCTGGTCACCGCACGGCAGATCGCGATGTACCTGTGCCGCGAGCTCACCGAGCTGTCGTTGCCCAAGATCGGCCAGCAGTTCGGCGGCCGCGACCACACGACCGTGATGCACGCCGACCGCAAGATCCGCCAGCTGCTCGGCGAACGCCGAACGATCTACAACCAGGTCGCCGAGCTGACCAACCGGATCAAGCAACAAGCGCGCCAGCGCTGAAGTTACGCAACTGGGACTTGCCCACACCTGGGGACGCACATGTGGGAAACGCGCGCTTCTCACCCATACGAACTGTGGACGTCACCCACCGTTCACCAATGGTTCGGCTGTGTCCCCGGTCGACGACCCCGACCCCACCAGCCATCCACACGTTGTCCACGGACTGGGGACGCAGATGACCTGCGACGAGGGCGATCGTCCACACAATCCACAATCGCGATGACGATGACGGGAGTGAGCACGGTAATGAACTCGTCCACCAGGCTGCTGGCCGCCAACCTGGGGACGATCGAGCCCGCACACCGTCTGTCGGCGGTGCGGGCGCCGTGGCAGGATGCCAGCGCACTCCCCGCCCGGCGGCAGCCCGCTGCGCGATCCACCCTGACCCGCGTCCCCAGCACCCCCGCTGTCCACCCACCGCACCACACAGGAGGCCGGCCGTCGTGAAGTTTCGTGTCGACCGTGACCCGCTCGCCGAGTCCGTGGCCTGGGCGGCTCGCAGCCTGCCCACCCGTCCGAGTGTCCCGGTGCTCGCGGGCCTGCTGCTCGAGGCCGGCGTCGAGGGTGACCAGCTGCGGTTGTCGGGATTCGACTACGAGACGTCGGCTCGGGCGACGCTGCCCGCCGACGTCGCCGACGAAGGCAGGGCGCTGGTGTCGGGGCGGTTGCTCGCCGACATCTGCCGCTCGCTGCCTGCGCACCAGGTCGAGATCACTCTCGACGGCCAGCGGGTGTCGCTCACCTGCGGTTCTGCCCGGTTCACCTTGCAGGTGCTGCCGGTCGACGACTATCCCGCTCTGCCAGTCATGCCGGACACCGCCGGAACGGTACCGTCCGATATCTTTGCGCACGCCGTTTCGCAGGCGGTGGCCGCTGCTGGCCGCGACGACATGCTGCCGTTGCTCACCGGCGTACGCGTCGAGATCAGCGGGTCGCGGATCTCGATGATGTCGACCGACCGGTTCCGAGCCAGCCTGGTCGAGCTCGAGTGGTCACCGGGGA
>Ga0183260_10003959_pt1 | contig 11877 bp, 12 predicted proteins | sample AntDrymUQ4972206_2_FD_129768 | JGI IMG/M metagenome (GOLD analysis project Ga0183260, IMG submission 129768) | Polar desert sand microbial communities from Dry Valleys, Antarctica - metaG UQ497 (22.06) (version 2) (version 2) | ecosystem: Environmental > Terrestrial > Soil > Desert | place...
GCGCCGGCCTGCCGGTCTCGCTCGACGCCGAGGTCGATCCCGGCGACGTCGCCTCGGCGACCGCGCGCGACAAGAAGGCGAGCGCCGCGGGGGTCGGCTTCGTGCTGCTCGAGCGTCCCGGCGACCCGCGCTGGGGGGAGCTTGTCGAGGCGGATAGGGTCAGGGCAGCCGTGGTCGAGTTGAGCGAGAGCAGGGGCTGATGCCGAGCGGGTCGCGCAATCGCGTCGAGATCCTGCACGGCGTCAACTTCGACATGCTCGGCTCCCGCGACCCCGAGCACTACGGCGGCCAGACGCTTCCCGAGCTCGAGCGGAAGATCAAGGGCTTCGCGAACGAGCTCGGGCTCGAGGCCACCTTCTTCCAGACCAACCACGAGGGCGAGTACGTCGAGCGCCTGCACCGCCTGCCGGATTCGACCGACGCGGCGATCCTGAACCCCGGCGCGTGGACGCACTACTCCTACGCGATCCGCGATGCGCTCGAGGTCACGGGAATGCCGGCGGTCGAGATCCATCTCTCCGACGTCTCCAAGCGCGAGGAGTTCCGCAAGGTCTCGGTGTTCGAGGGCCTCGACACGGTGATCGGCAGGATCTACGGCAAGCAGGCCGAGGGCTACCGGGAGGCACTAGGGATCATCGCGAAGCACCTCGGCGTAGCGAAGCCGGATTGAGGTGAGCGGGCCCACCGCAGCCTCGGAGCGCGGATCCCAGCTGGCAGGGCTCGTCACCGCGGTCGGCCTGGACCAGGTGCTGGTGATCGACCTGGTCAACGTCCGCTACCTCACGGGCTTCACCGGGACCAACGGCGCCTGCCTCGTCGGTCCCGACGATCGGGTCTTCTTCACGGATTTCCGCTACACGGAGCGCGCCGCCGAGGAAGTGGGGGAGGGCTGGGACCGACCCCGGGCCGAGCGCGACATGATCCCCCAGATCGTGGGCGCTCTCGGGAAGCGGGTCGGCTTCGAGGACGGCAAGCTCAGCGTCCGCCAGCTCGCCAAGCTGGCCGACGCGATCTCGGACGCCGGGTCGGCGGCAGAGCTCGCGCCCGCCGGCGACCTGGTCGAGCAGCTGCGGGCGGTCAAGGGCCCGGGCGAGCTGGAGGCGATCGAGGCGGCCGCCTCGCTGGCCGACGACGTCTATCGCTGGGCGATCGAACAGGGGATGGCGGGCCGTACCGAGCTGGACGTCGCCCGTGCGACGGTCGCCCGGATCAGGGAGCTGGGCGCTGAGCCGTCGTTTCCGCCGATCGTGGCCGCGGGGCCGAACGGCGCCCTGCCGCACGCCGAGCCCGGCGAGCGCGAGATCGAATCGGGGGAGCTGATCGTGTTCGACATGGGGGCCGAGCTCGACGGCTACTGCTCAGACTGCACTCGGACGTTCGCGACCGGCGAGATCGATGACGAGGCGCGCGAGGTCTACGAGCTCGTCCGCTCGGCCCAGGAGGCCGCCCTCGGCGCAGTTCTGCCGGGGGCCGGTGGAAAGGAGGTAGACGGTGTGTCGCGCGAGCCGATCGCCGCCGCGGGCCACGGCGACCACTACGGCCACGGCCTGGGCCACGGCGTCGGCCTCGAGGTCCACGAAGGCCCGCGGCTCTCCCAGAGCTCCGACGACGACCTGCGCGAAGGGAACGTCGTCACCGTCGAGCCCGGCGTCTACGTGCCGGGCAGGTTCGGCGTCCGCATCGAGGACCTGGTCGTCGTCCAGGCCGAGTGCCCGCGCATCATCAGCGGCCTCCCGAAGGAGCTGACCCTCGTCAGCTGACACCCGTCAGCTGACCGGGACCGGGCTTCCCTGCCGGATCTCTTCCGGGTCGCTCTCGCGCCGGATGCGGAGGGCGACCAGGGGGAAGACGAGCGTGGAGATGATCGCCGCACCCACCAGTCCGGCGGCTGTCGAGCTCAGCATCTCGTCCTGCTCGACGGCGATGGTGGTGATCGCGACAACCAGGGGCAGCTGCGTGCCGAAGTAGAAGGCGAGGGCGATGCGGTCTCGAAGCTCCGGGATGGCCTCGCGGTACAGCAGCAGGGCCGGGACGCCGCGCACCACGAGGAAGAGCGCCACGAACATGAGCATCTTCAGGACGGCATCGAGTGAGCCGGTCAGAGCGTCGAGGTCGAAGTTCATTCCGCTCGTGATGAAGAAGAAGGGAATGAGCAGCCCGTAGCCGACCGCAGTGAGCTTGGAGTCGAGCACCGATACCTCGCGATCCCGCACAGCGAAACGCGTGATCATCCCGGCGACGAATCCCCCCAGCAGCAGGTCCAAACCGAGGTCCGCCGCAAGAGCAGCCAGGCCGAAGACCAGAACCACCGCGAGCCTCACCGCGAGCTGGCTGGAGGTCTCGAGTGTCTTCTCGATCAGCGGCCAGCCCTTCCAAGCCGATCGCACCGCCAGCAGCCCGGTGAAGACGGCGGCCGCCACGAACGCCACCAGCACCGCCGCCTCGTGCAGGGGGTTGGCCGTCGAGAGGATCAGCGTGATCAGCAGGATCGGCCCGAACTCTCCCATGGCGCCGCCTGCGAGCAGGAAGGTCCCGAAGCGGGTCTTCAGCTCGCCGTCGTCCTTGAGGATCGGGATCAACGTGCCGATTGCGGTGGTTGCCAGCGCGGAGCCCGTGTATAGGTACGACAGCACCACGCCCCCGGCGGCCAGCACGCCGCCGAGCCCGTAGGCGAGCAGCAGGGACAGGACCCAGGCCATCGTCCCCAGCTTCAGGGGCTTGCCCTTGATTCGCTGGAAGTCGATCTCGTAGCCGGCGAAGAAGAAGAGCATCCCCAGGCCCAGGTCGCCCAGGAAGGCGGTGGTCGGATCGATCTGCGCGATGTCGAACGCCTGAGGCCCGATCGCGATCCCGAGCATGATCTCGACGACCACGACCGGCAGCACGAGCTTCGGTGCGATCGCCATCACCAGCAGCCCCGCCAGGGCGGCTGTCCCGACCATGACCAGCACCGATGTCGTGTCGACGGCGTCCACCGGCCGCGGACGCTATCTCTACAGCTCCGCGACCACCCAACTGTCTTGTCAGGTGCCGCCCTTGGGCGCGTCGCCGCCGGGCCAGGCCCATCCGGGCACGGGCACCTCGAAGCTGATGTCCTCGGGGTCGACGCTCGAAACGAGCGGCACCCCGAGGCGATGGGCGATCCGGTAGGCCCACGCGTAGGGGAAAGGCACAGGCAGCGAGGGATTGAGGCAGACGATCCCGCCGTCCCGGGTCTTCACCTCGACGACCACCTCGGAGCCGGTCAGGAATGTTCCCTTGGGCCGCTCGACGCGAACGAGCTTGACGCGCTTCGGCCCGCCCTTCCGCTCCACGTCCCGAAGGGCGCGCGCGGTGGCTCGAATGCTCTTCAGCCGCGAAAGCATGCCCCCCTCTTACCCGAAAGGGGCGTCGCTACCCCCCCGCGACCGCTCAGGGCCGCTCGCGGACCTTCCAGAAGGAGTTCTTCACAGCGATCCGGCCGTCGGGCGCGAAGGTCCAGATGTCGCAGCCTCGGACCTCCAGTGGGTCGCCGTCCGTCCCGGTGCCGCTGATCGTCCACTCGGATACCCCTCGATCGCCGTCGACGAAGTCACCGTGGCTCTCGTAGCGGACGTCGGGGATGGTTTCGAAGCGAGCCGCGAGCCCACGGCGAACCTCCTCGATGCCCTCGAACCGGCGTCCCCACGGGTCAGGCCCGCGCGGCGCGTCGAAGCTGCAGTCCTCAGCAAAGTGGTCCAGGATCGCGTCGAGATCGTGCGCGTTGAACCCGTCAAGAATGGCCCGAAGCGAAGCGATTCTCCGATCGCGGTCGTCCAAGCTGTGGCTTACTTCCGGCGCTTCCTCTTCCGCTTCTTGCCGCAGGGCTTCTTCTTGCGCTTCTTGCCCTTCGCCCCGCGGGCCTTGCGCGGCTTCTTCGCGGTGCACTTCTTGGGCGTCCCCGGGGCGGCGGTTCCGGGCTGGGCGGCGGTTCCGGGCTGGGCGACGGTCCCCGTCCCCGTGTCGCCGCCGAGCGTCAGCGGCGCGGACGCGTTCTCGAACGCCTGGTAGTCGCGGCAAGGCTCGCCCCGCAGGCCGGGGCAGGGGGGCAGCGTGTCGGGAACGTCGTCGCCGGGCAGGACGGGGAGGACCAGCCGCGACGGCCTGTCCGGGCCGTAGGCGATCGCGACGTCCGCCTGGCCGGCGGGCTCGGCTTCGGCGAAGCTCCAGATCGGCTGGTCGCCGTTCGGAGCGCTGATCCTGATGCGGATCCTCGAACCGGCGCGGTAGGCGTGGCCCTCGTAATAGAGCGGGATCGTGACCTTCTCGAAGCGGTCGGAGGGCATCGGCGCGAAGTCCTCCAGGCGGAGGCTCAGCACGGGCTCGAGCTCGGTGCTCTTGAGCGGGTCGAGAGCCCGCGCCTTGGCGCGCAGCCAGCCGCCCTGCACGAAGGTCTCCTTGCCGTCGGGCCTGATCTCGCTGATCGTCGCCTGCAGGTCGACGTTGGGCGCCGAGGAGCGGACCCACAGGTCGACGCCGCCCGAACCGACCACGGTGGTGTCGGCGGCCAGGGGCGCCGTCGCATAGGCGACCGCGGTCCCGGCCGGGTCCTGGCTCCACTGATAGGGCGGCGTCGCCGTCCAGAGGCCGTTCGCGCCGGATCCGGTGTCGCCGGTGAAGTTGTTGAACGGCCTCGCGTCCGAGTCCCACCTGAACCCGTCGGCGGCCGTGCCGGCCGCCGGCTGGGTGTTCAGGGCGCCGTTCGGCCCGAGGTACCAGCGGCGGGCGCTGGTGCCCGGGATCGGGAAGCTGTCGTAGGAGCGCTCGAAGCCGGGATACGGCCAGCCGGGATGCTCGGGCTTGCCCGCGCCGTTGTCGAAGAGCACGCGGATGGGCTTCAGGGCCTCGAACGCGGTCTTCGCGGCACCCAATGTCGGCTGGGTCTGGATCGGGTCGGGTGGAAGCTGGGCATCGGGCGGGGGCGCGCCCCCGGGCCCGCTGATCCCGAAGATCGCCTCGAAGACGGCGGGGAAGGTCGCCCGGACGAGCGCTGACTTGCCGGCGGGCGCCTCCCTGTTGACGTAGATCTCGAAGAAGTCGTACATCCGGTTGAAGACCTCGGGCGAGAGCGAGTCGACGTGGGTCCCGTTCGTGTACGTGAACCACTTCTTGTCGGTACCCGTCATTCGCTTGGCGAGGGTCGGGCAGTGGCCGCCCGTCTGCTCGTCGGTGAACTGGCACGCCATGTAGGTCGGCACGTTGATCTTGTCCACGAAGGTCAGCGGCGAGATGGGGTCGGCGACCTCGGGGACGTAGTGGTCGTTCTCGCGGATCTTCGAGATCAGGTCCGCGGCCTCCGGGTGGAGCGCCTGGTTGTCCCGGCACTCCGTGTCGCCGCCGGCGATCCGCTCGCGCGCATACGGCTGGCCATCGAAGCGGGGATCGTCGGGGTCAGCGTTGGGGTCGGCGGGCAGCGCCTGGTCCTGGCGCTCCTGGGCCCAGGCGACGGCGAAGCCCGTGTTCAGGACGCCGCCGGGATAGAGCGTCGTCTGGACCTGGTCGATCACCGACAGGGGGGCGATGGCTGCGAGGCTCGGCGGCTGCATCTGACCGGTGAAGAGCTGGCTGATGCCGCCGTAGGAGATGCCCAGCATCCCGACCTTGTTGTGCTTGACCCAGTCCTGGCGGGCCACCGTCTCGACGATGTCGTAGCCGTCGAGGCTCTGCGGGGGCTCGAAGAAGTCGAACGCGCCGCTCGAGCATCCGGTGCCGCGCATGTTCACGTCCACGACCGTGTAGCCCATGATGTTCGCGAGCGCCGCGATCCCGCTCACCGGGCCCTCAGGCCTCGCGTAGCCGTAGCCGGAGTACTCGACGAGGACCGGGCCCGGGACGGCGGCGGAAGGGTTGGGCGGCAGCGGGAGGCCCGGGGGAAGGTCGATCCCCGAGGCGTTCGTTATGTCGGAGGGCGGGTGCACCGAGTAGGCGAGCCTGGTGCCGTCGCGCATGGTCATGTAGCCGTACCCGTCCGTGGGGAGCGTCTGGGTGTTGAAGTCGGGAGGCAGGCCCGTGGCGGGAGGCGCCGGCTGGTTCGTCAGCACCGTGAGCGGGTCCGAGGTCTCGGCCGGCGGCTCGACGCGACGCACCTTGTAGCCGGGTCCCGGCGCGACGTTCCGGAACAGGATTCCGCCGAGGTGGTTGACGGTCCCGGTGCGGATCACCTGGTCGGCCGAGTTGAGCAGCTCCACCTGGCCCCCCGCGGGCAGGCCGGTCGCATTGACCTGCTCCATGCTGCCCTTGGCGTCGAACGACGCGGCGGACGCGGTAGCCGTGAAGACGAGCGCGAAGGCGCAAGTCCCCAGGACGAACCCCAGTCTCCCGAACCGAAGCATGGCTCGACTACACCACACCGCGACGGCGCGGGTCGCAGTTCCCCGGCTGCCGATCGGAGCGGAGGCTAGCCTTCCCGGTTCGTGATTTCGACGAACCAGTTCAAGAACGGCACCCACATCGAGGTCGACGGCAAGGTCTTCAAGGTCGTCGAGTTCCAGCACGTCAAGCCCGGCAAGGGCGGTGCGTTCGTGCGCTCGAAGCTCCGCCGCGTCGGCGACGGCGCAGTGATCGACAAGACCTTCAAGGCCGGCGAGAAGTTCCGGCCGGTGCGGACCGAGAACAAGAAGATGCAGTACCTCTACGAGTCCGGCGACAACGTCGTCTTGATGGACAACACCAGCTACGAGCAGGTCGAGATCCCCAAGTCGGTGGCCGAGGAGGCCCTGAAGTGGGTCCCGCCCAACTCCGATGTCGAGCTGCTGATGGTTGACGAGCGCCCCAGCGACATCCAGGTGGCGAGCGCGGTGGAGCTGACCGTGACGCAGACCGATCCGGGCCTGAAGGGCGATACGGCCTCGGGCGGAGGCAACAAGCCGGCGACGCTCGAGACCGGCACGATCGTCCAGGTCCCCCTCTTCATCGAGGAGGGCGAGAAGGTCAGGGTCGACACGCGCAGCGGCGAGTACGTCTCGCGGGCCTAGCCCGCCGCGAGCTCCACGGCTTTGGCAGGATGGGCGCATGCGCAGGTCCGACCAACGCCGCGACGCCGTCTTCGCGCTCTATCAGCACGAGGTGACCGGCCGCCCGATCGACGAGCTGCTCGCCGACGCCAAGCCCTTCAGTCGCGAGTTGGCCGCGGCGGTCGAGGCCAACCGCGGTGAGCTCGATGACCTGATCTCGCGGCACTCCCACGGTTGGACGCTGGAGCGAATCGCGCCGTTGGAGCGATCGATCATGCGCGTCGCCCTCCAAGAGGCGCTCCACGACGATGAGGTCCCCGTCGAGGTCGCGCTGGACGAGGCGGTCGAGCTCGCGAAGGAGTACTGCGGCGCCGATGCGCCGGGTTTCGTCAACGGGGTCCTGGGCGCGGCGGTGAAGGAGCCCGCATGACCCGGCTGGACGAGATCGTGGAGAAGCTCGACTCCCTGGCGCGCGAGCTCGACTCCGAGCCCGACGAGGATCGAGCGGCCGAGCTCGCCCGCGAGGCCTCCGAGCTGGCGGCCGAGGCCGGGCGCGAGGTCGAGCGCTCGGTGCGCGCGGCGGCGGCCGACCCTCCCGCCGAGTGAGGCCCTACCGGGCCCTCATCCGACCACGTTTGTCCTTTCGAGGGATTTCTCGATGAGCGGCTACCCCGAGGACCTGCGGGAGCTGGTCGACTCCTACCTGGGCGGCCTGCGCTTCTCGTCGCGCAGCGCCACCGAGGGCCTCGAGGAGGCGATGCGCTACTCGCTCCTGGCCGGCGGCAAGCGCATCCGCCCGGTGCTCTCGCTCGCGACGGCGCGCGCGATCGGCGTCGAGCCCGAGCAGGTGCTGCCTGCCGCCGCCGCGATCGAGCTGATCCACACCTATTCCCTGATCCACGACGACCTGCCGGCGATGGACGACGACGACCTGCGAAGGGGGATGCCGACCTCGCACGTCAAGCACGGCGAGAACGTGGCGATCCTCGCGGGTGACGGCCTGTTCGCCGAGGCGATGCGCCTCTATTGCGAGGAGCAGCGGGGCGATCCCGACGCACGCGTCGCCGCGCTCGGCGAGCTGGTGGCCGCCACAGGCGTCACGGGGATGGTCGGCGGCCAGTACGTGGACGTGACCACCTTCGACCTCCCGCCGGGCGCCAAGGCGTCGGGCGAGGCGCCCGACGCGGAGGCGCTGCGCGAGATGCACGCCCTCAAGACGGGAAGGTTGATCGCCGCGAGCGTCGGCGTCGTACTCCAGTTAGGTGATGTTTCCGAAGCTGCGACAATCTCCTATCGGCGGTTCGCCGATGAGCTCGGCGTCCTCTTCCAGATCGTCGACGACATCCTCGACGTCACGGGAAGCGACGAAGAGCTCGGCAAGCCGAGTGGAAGCGACGAAAGGCACGGCAAGCTGACCTACGTGAGCGCATTCGGCCTCGACAGGGCACGCGAGCTGGCCTCGGAATCGCACGCGAACGCGCGGGACGCGCTCGCCGAGGCCGACGCCCAGACCGACGACCTCGCTCGTATCACCGACTTCATCCACACCCGACACACCTGAACGACACTTAATGAGCGACCAGGACAGAACCAGAGCCGTGGAGCCCGTCAGCGAGGACGCGAAGCGCCTGCTGTTGGACGTCGAGGGGCCGGGCGACCTGTCGGACCTCTCGACCGACGAGCTCCAGCAACTCGCCCAAGAGGTCCGCGAGCTGATCATCGACACGATCGGCGAGATCGGCGGGCACTTCGGCGCGAACCTCGGCACCTGCGAGTTGGCGGTCGCGCTCCACTCGCTGCTCGACTCCCCGCGGGACAAGATCCTCTGGGACGTTGGCCTCCAGGCCTATCCACACAAGGTCCTGACCGGCCGCCGCGACCAGCTCGCGACCATCCGCCAGTACGAGGGCCTCGCCCCGTTCTGCTCGGTGTTCGAGTCCGAGCACGACATCATGGGCGCCGGCCACGCCTCGACCTCGATCGGCTACGGGGTCGGCCTGAAGGAGGCGATGCGCAAGGGGATCGGCGAGGACGGCCGTGTCGTCTCGGTGATCGGCGACGGCGCCCTGACGGGCGGGGTCGCCTACGAGGCGCTCCACCAGGCCGGTGGCCTGCAGACCCCGATGGTGATCGTCCTGAACGACAACGGCATGTCGATCTCGCCGAACGTCGGCGCGCTGTCCCGCTACTTCAACCGCGTCCGCCTGAACCCGCGCTTGTACGACGCCCGCGCCAAGACCGAGGAGCGCCTGACCCACCTGCCGCTCGGCTTCGGCAAGCGCGTGGAGCGCCTCGGCCCCGAGATCAAGGCCGCGATCAAGGCCTACTGGGCCCCCGGGCTCTTCTTCGAGGAGCTCGACCTCGCCTACGTCGGGGTGATCGACGGTCACGACGTCGGAGCGCTCCGCGCCGCGCTGACCGAGGCCTTCGACGCCAACCGCCCCGTCGTCCTCCACATCCACACGGTCAAGGGCAAGGGCTTCCAGCCCGCCGAAGAGGGCGGCCTGGAGGGCATGGAGAAGTGGCACGCGGCCAAGCCCGGCTCGATCGTCGACGGCGCTCCCGCGCCGAAGAAGGACTCCAAAGCCGCTGCCCCCAAGACGGTCCCGGTTACCGAGTCCGACTCGCCCGAGGGGATCGAGAAGCTCGAGAAGCCGCCGCCCAAGGCCCCGCCCCAGTACACGGCCGTCTTCGCTGAGGCGCTGGTCGATGAGGCCAAGCGCGACAAGCGCGTCATCGGCATCACGGCGGCGATGGCCGGCGGGACCGGGCTCGACAAGCTGATGAAGGAGTGCCCGGAGCAGTACTACGACGTGGGCATCGCCGAGCAGGACGCCGTCCTCTTCGCGTCCGGCCTCGCCATCCAGGGGGCCAAGCCGGTCTGCGCGATCTATTCGACGTTCCTGCAGCGCGCCTTCGACCAGATCGTCCACGACGTCTGTCTCCAGAAGCTGAACGTCGTCTTCGCGATGGACCGCGCCGGCCTCGTCGGCGACGACGGCCCGACCCACCACGGAGCTTTCGACGTCTCCTACTTCCGCCAGCTTCCGAACGTCGTCGTGATGGCGCCGCGCGACGAGGCCCAGCTCGTCCACATGCTCCGCACGGCTCTGGCATACGACGACGGCCCGATCGCATTCCGCTATCCCCGAGGCGCAGCAGAGGGCGCGCCGATGCCCGACGCCCCCGAGGACATCGAGATCGGGGTGGGGGAGATGCTCCTGCCCGACGGCGACGGGCGCGTCGCGCTGCTCGGCTACGGGTATGGCACCCAGGTCGCGCTGCGCGCCGCCGAGATCTTGCGAGACAAGGGCCTCGAACCGACCGTCGCCGACGGTCGCTTCGCCAAGCCGCTCGATGCGGAGCTGACCGAGAAGCTGGCATCCGAGAACGAGCTGCTCGTGACCCTTGAGGAGAACGTGCTGCCCGGCGGGTTCGGCTCGGGCGTGCTCGAGCACCTGGAGGACGCCTACGCCGGCCGCGAGGGAGACCGTGCCACCGTGCTTCGCGTAGGCCTCCCCGACCGCTACGTGACCCACGGCAAGCCGGCGCTTCTCCGCGAGGAGGTCGGCTTCACCGGCGAGGCGGTCGCCGAGCGCGTGCTGGCCGCCCTCGGTTCGCGCGAGGCAGTCTCGAGCTGAATCTGATGAGGGCGGTTCCGGCGATCCTCGTGGCGTTGGCTCTGTGCGGCGCGCTGTCGGCGTGCGGCGAGAAGGAGGAGAACCTCGACGTCGTCCCCGAGACCGAGGCGGGGCTCGAGCCGGTGCCGGTCGCTCCGAAGGCCGCCAAGGTGCAGGCCGGCCTGGCCGCGGCCGAGTCGATCGCCAGGACCAGCGCCACCGAGCGTGTCGCGCCGGCCTTCGAGGTCGACCCCGCGGCCTGGACCGTGTCCTGCAAGGAGCCGCAGGGCGAAGAGGTCAGCTGCGCCGTCTCGGCCGGCCTCTGCGGCGGGTCGGTGGTCATCACCCCGACGAAGGTCCCGGCCGGCGAGTCGGCCGAGAACTTCGCGCCGAAGGCCGACAACTCCAGGGTGCAGTGCACGAAGAAGCCCGGCTGAAGAAGAAAAAGAGGAAGTAGTGCGCGCCTAGAGGTCCGCCGGCACGCGCCGGCGGGCCTCGGAATGCCGCAGGCCCTTGGGGGCGCCGCTGGGCTCCTCGGCGATCGGGTGAGAGCAGAGCATCTGGTAGACGCCGGTGAGCCCGATCTCGAAGCCGTTCCGCGCGCCGCGAAGGTAGAGGCGCCAAACGCGGACGCGCTCTTCTCCGGCCAGCTGGACCGCCCGCTCCAGGTTCTGGTCCAGGCGGGTCGCCCAGTGGCGCAGGGTCTCGGCGTAGTCGGAGTGGAGGTTCTCGACGTGGAGCGTCTCCAGGCCGGCTTTCTCGAGCGACAGCTGCATCCGCGAGAGGTTCTGGACCTCGGCGTCGGGGAAGACGTAGCGCAGCGAGAAGTCGGCGCCGGTGTGCCCGCCCGCCGGCTCGTGGGGGATCCACGCGATGCCGTGGTTGAGGGCGCGACCTCCAGGCTTCAGGACGCGGGCGACCTGGAAGGCGTACTCATCGCCCTGCGAGACGCCGACGTGCTCGACCATCCCGATCGATGCGACTGCGTCGAACTCATCGTCGGCCAGGTCGCGGTAGTCGGCGACCTCGAAGCGCGCCAGGTCGGCCAGCCCCTCGTCGCGGGCCCGCAGGTTGGCCAGCTCAGCCTGCGAAGGGGAGAGGGTGATGCCGAGCACGCGGACGTTGTGCTCGCGCGCGGCGTGCAGGCCCAGGCTTCCCCAGCCGCAGCCGATGTCGAGCATCCGCTGATCGGGCTGCAGCTCAAGCTTTCGGCAGATCAGCTCGAGCTTGGCGCGCTGGGCCTCCTCGAGGGTCTCGATGCCCTCCTCCCACAGCGCGCAGGAGTA
>Ga0183260_10003960_pt1 | contig 11877 bp, 14 predicted proteins | sample AntDrymUQ4972206_2_FD_129768 | JGI IMG/M metagenome (GOLD analysis project Ga0183260, IMG submission 129768) | Polar desert sand microbial communities from Dry Valleys, Antarctica - metaG UQ497 (22.06) (version 2) (version 2) | ecosystem: Environmental > Terrestrial > Soil > Desert | place...
CGGCAGCCCGGCGGCGTGCACAACCTCGGCCAGAAGGAAGGCGGGCAGGAGCGCCGCCTCGGAGGGCTTGACCACGATGGGACAGCCTGCAGCCAGGGCCGGGGCCACCTTGGCCACCGTCTGGTGCAACGGGAAGTTCCACGGGGTGAGGGCGCCCACGACGCCCACGGCCTCGCGGACCACGATCGAGTTGCCGACCCGCTCCTCGAACCGGAACTGGCGCGCCGTCTCGGCGTAGGAGCCCATCACGATCGCCGGCACCCCGCCCTGGATCAGGGTGGCCATCTGCAGCGGCATGCCCACCTCGCCGGCGACGAGCGCGCCCACGTCGGCCATCCGGGCGGTCAGCCCCTCCCCGAGGCGCTCGAGGTGCTTGGCCCGCTCCTCCACAGCCGTGACCGACCAGTCCCCGAACGCGTCGCGGGCGGCAGCCACGGCCCGATCGACGTCGGCCGGGGTGCCCTCGGGCACCCGGCCCATGACCTCCTCGGTGGTGGCGTTGACCACGTCGATGGTGCCCGCGCCGGAGGGCGCCACCCAGGCGCCCCCGATGTAGAGCCGGTCGTGGAGCTGCACGCCGCCGATGGTACTGAGTAGCAGGGCCCCGGACTACGTCTGGTGGCGGGGACACGACCAGGTGGTGCGGCCCCCCACCGTGCGCCGTAGGAGCGGGGTGCCGTCGCGCGGGCAGACGCCGCCGGGACGGCGCTCGGCCATGAGCTCGCCGCGGTGGGACCCGCCCCGGGCGATGAGGTCGGCCATGGTGGCGCGCAGGTGGCGGTGCAGCCGGCGCAGCTCGGCCGGGGTGAGGGAGGCGGAGGGACGGGTGGGATCGAGGCCGGCCCGCCATAGGGCCTCGTCGGCGGCCAGGTTGCCAACCCCCGCCACCCTCGACTGGTCGAGCAGACGGGCCTTGAGAGGCGCCCGGCTGCGGGCCAGGGCCCGGGCCAGGGCGGCAGGGCCGATGGCGAGGGCGTCGGGGCCGAGCCGGGCCTCCACCGGGTCGAGCTCCACCCCGCCCAGGCGCCGGGGGTCGCGGATGGCGAGCTGGCCACCGTTGTCGAAGCGCAGGCCGAACCGGTCGAAGCGGTCGAGCGCCTGGTCGCTGGAGTAGAGGAGCGAGTCCACGCCGGCGGCGCCGTCGACCACCAGGCGCCCGCTCATGCCGAAGCGCAGGCCGAGCACCGGCCCGTCGTCGTCGGTGTCGTACATGCGGAGCTTGCCGGTGCGGCGCACGGCGGTGAGCCGCCGGCCCTCCATGGCGGCGGTGAGGGCGGCGGCGGTCAACCCCCGCTTGAGGTACCAGGCGTCGGGCGCCACCACCTGTGCCACCCGCCGCCCGACGACCCGCTCCCCCAGCCGCCGGTACGCCTCCACCTCCGGCAGCTCGGGCACGTCGGCCGAGGATACCGACCGCCGCCCGCCGCAGGCCCGTGGGAGGCTCCCTGGTCATGGTGTCCTGGGCGGGGACGTACGTGGCGTCGGTCGTCGGCGGCCTGGCCGCCGCCGCCGTCCCCGGCGACGTCGAGCCCATGACCGCCTACATGCGCCATCAGTTCCCGTTCCTCGGCGTCCGGGCTCGGGCTCAGAAGGCGGTGGTCCGGACGGCGCTGGCCGAGGCCGGACGACCGGACGACGAGGACGAGGTGGTCACCGCCATCGACGCCCTCTGGGCCCGCCCGGAGCGGGAGCATCGCTACGCCGGCTGCCACCTCGCCGGCCGCTTCGCCCCCGGGGCGTCGCCGGAGTTCGTCGACCACGCCGCCCGCTGGATCACGACCGACCCCTGGTGGGACACCTGCGACCCGCTCGCCCGAGCCTGTGTCGGCCAGGTGGTGCGCCGCCACCAGTCGCTGCGACCCACGATGGACCGGTGGCTGGCCGGCGACGACCTGTGGCTGACCCGCAGCGCCATCATCCACATGGGCGGGTGGAAGGACGCCATCGACCGCGACTGGGTGTTCGCCGCGTGCACGGCCCGGGCCGGTCATCCGGACTTCTTCATCCGCAAGGCGATCGGTTGGATCCTGCGGGACCTGGCCTGGGTCGACCCCGGTGCGGTCGTCGCCTTCGTCGAGGGCCCGGGAGCGCCCGTGCTGTCGAACCTCTCGAAGCGGGAGGGGCTGAGGAACGTCAGCCGGTAATGGCTAGTAGTGAAGCATGAGCCTTTACAGTGGCGCCGATGGCACGCGAGGTCCTCCACTGGGCCCACCTGTACGACGAAGTGGTCACCACCGGCCTGTGCACGGGCTGTGCCGGCTGCGTGGTGGCCTGCCCGCACGACGTCCTGGGCTACGACGACAACGAGGGTGCCTACAAGCCGTTCCACCTGGAGGACGAGGGCGGACCGGGCGGATGCGGCCACGGCGACCGTGGTTGTACGTCGTGCACCCGGGCCTGCCCCCGGTTCCGGGCCTGGGAGCCGGAGATCGACACCCACCTGTTCGGGCGCACCCGGGCCGCCGACGAGGTCGCCGGCATCTCCAAGGACATCATCCTGGCCCGGGCCACCGACGCCAAGGTGGCGGAGATGGGCCAGGACGGCGGGCTGGTCTCGGCCATCCTCATCTGGGCCCTGGAGCACGGCTACATCGACGCCGCCCTGGTGTCCTACCTGGAGGGCGACGGCACGTCCTGGAAGGCCATACCCGGGGTGGCCCGGACCCCGGAGGAGGTCCTCAACGCCGCCGGCAGCCGCTACACCTACTCGGCCAACACCATGGCCTACGCCGAGGCGGTCGAGGGTGGGGCGGAGAAGCTGGCCCTGGTGGGGATGAGCTGCCAGTCGTCGGTGCCTCCGGTGATGACTCTGCGCAAGGCGGGCAAGCCGGCCCGGCGGTTCGTGCTCAACATCGGCCTGCTGTGCTCGAAGACGTTCGACGACGCCATCTTCGGTGAGCTGCTGGAGGCCAGGTACGGCCTGCGCAAGCAGGACATGGTGAAGATGAACATCAAGGGCACGTTGCAGATCTGGATGCGTGACGGCGCCTACCACGAGGTTCCGCTCAAGGAGTGCCACGCCTGGACGAGGGAGGGCTGCAAGATGTGCCCCGACTTCGCCGCCGAGCACGCCGACATCTCCACGGGCGGCATCGGCGCCTTCGGCGACTGGACCCTCACCATCATCCGCACCGACCTGGGCCGGGAGATCATGGTCAAGATGCTCCAGGACGGCACGATCGAGGGGCGCCCCGGCGACGACGACCCCGGCGCCATCGAGCTGCTGCGCAAGCTGTCCACCCGCCAGCGCAAGCGGTGGCCGGAGTCGGCCGTCCCCGCCCCCCGCCTGATCCCGGTGGCGCCCGCGTGAGCGAACCGGTCGTGAGCGTCCCGCCGTCGGATTTCCGGGTCACCTGGGACTACCGCTGACCCTTCGCCCGTAACTTCGCCGAGCACGTGCTGCTCGGTCCCGACGGTGGCGCCACGTGGACAGCGACGTTCACCGCCTTCTCCCTCAACGCCACCAAGGTGGAGGAGGGCCGGCCCGAGGTGTGGGACGACCCGGAGATGGCGCCCAACCTGCTGGCCATGGAGCTCGGCATCGCCGTGCGTGACAACCTGCCCGACGACTTTGACCGGGTGCACCTCGCCCTGTTCACCGCCCGGCACGACGACGGCCTCGACCTGCGGGAGGAGGCGGTGCTGCGCCGGGTGCTCGCCGAGCAGGGGGTCGACGCCGAAAAGGTGTTCGAGACCGTGGCCGGCGGCGGTCCGCGCCGGACGTTCCGGGCCGAGCACGCCTCGGTCGTGGAGGAACTGGCGGTGTTCGGGGTGCCGACGGTGATCGCCGGTGACCCGCCCGACGCGGTGTTCGTGCGGGTCATGAGCAGGCCCGACGGCGACGCCGCCCTCGCCCGGCGCACCGTCGAACAGGTGCTCGACCTCCTCGTTGGCTGCCCGGACCTCAACGAGTTCAAGCACACGAGAATCTCCCGGTAGGGAACGTCAACGAGGGTTGACAAAAGGGCAGACGTCAACGTAGGATGACAGCATGAGCGAAGCCACCAAGCTGGCCGACGCCGCCGGCAGCAGGGACCCGGTGGTCGGGCTGCGAGCGGTCGCCGCCCTCCGCCGGCTGCTGGAGAGCCTGGAGGCGCTGCAGGTGAAGAACGCCCGGGACCACGCCTGGTCTTGGCAGGACATCGCCACCGCCCTCGGGGTGAGCAAGCAGGCCGTCCACAAGAAGCATGCCCAGCGGCGGCTGATCGGGAGAGGGAAATAGCCATGTTCGAGCGCTTCACGTCGGGCTCCCGCGCCGTGGTCCAGCTGGCCCAGCAGGAGGCCCGGGCCCTGGGCCACGGGTACGTCGGCACCGAGCACCTGCTGCTGGGGTTGCTGGCGGAGGGCGAGGGGGTGGCCGCCCACGTCCTGGGCGACGCCGGCCTGACGGCCGGGGCGGTCAGGGCCCACCTCGGGCGCCTGGTCGGCGACCCGCTCCTGACCGGGCCGGACGCCGAGGCACTTCGGGCCATCGGCATTGAGGTGGCGGAGGTGCGGGCCCGGGTGGAGGAGTCGTTCGGGCCCGGGGCGCTGGAGCGGGCCCGCTTCGGGAAGTGCCGGCAGAGGCCGGTCAGCGGCCACGTCCCGTTCTCACCCCGCAGCAAGAAGGTGCTGGAGCTCTCGCTGCGGGAGGCGATCCGCCTCCACCACAACTACATCGGCACCGAGCACATCCTCCTGGGACTGCTCCGCGAGGGCGAAGGGCTGGCCGCCCGGATTCTCGCCGAAGCGGGGGTGCGGGCCGACGACCTTCGCGGCTCGGTGATGGCCGCCCTGGGCCGGGTCGCCTGAGCGGCCAGCGCTAGGACGAGAGCAGTTTGGCCACCTCGGCGGAGTCGGCGGGGCCGTCGTAGACCAGGCGGCCGTCGTCGATGGCCAGGCAGCCGTCGGCCTGTTCCACCACGTCCAGGCGGTGGGTGGCAAGCAGGACCGCGGCGCCGGCGGCGGCGGCCTCCGCAACCAGCCCGTCGAGGGCCTGGCGGCTGGGGGGGTCGAGGCCGTCGAACGGCTCGTCGGCCAGCAGAACGCCGAAGGGGCGAACGAAGGCCAGGGCGATGGACGCCTTCTGGCGCATGCCCCGGCTGAAGCCCCCGGGCGGGTCGCCGCCCCGGGAGTCCAGCCCGAGGCGGTCGAGCAGCTCCGCCGCCCGGTCCGCCCATTCGTGCACCCCGTGGAGGCGGGCCACGTACTCCAGGTGCTCGTTGAGGCTGAGGTCGTCGTAGAGGGCCGGGGTGTCCGGGAGGTAGGACATGAGCGCCCGAGCCTCCAGGGAGCCCGCAGGGTGACCGCCGACGCTGACGCGGCCTCCGGACGGCTCCAGCAGACCGGCGGCCAGGCGCAGGAACGTGCTCTTGCCCGCCCCGTTGGGCCCGACCAGGGCGACGGTGCGGCCCTCCGCGACGCGGCAGGTGACGCCCTGCAGGGCCAGGTGGTCGTCGTAGGCGGCGGCCAGGTCGTCGGCCTCGAGCACCCCTCAGCCCTCCCGGGCCAGCCAGGCTGCCGCCGCGCCCACCACCATCAGCACCGCCACCCCCGCCGGGACGGCGCCCGCCGCCGCCGCCGCGCCGGCGTCGACGGCGGCCCTGGCCGCCAGCACCGGCAGGACACCGGCCACGGCCAGCACGGCGGGGCCCACGGAGCGGATGACCACCTTGGCGCTGCCGAACAGCTCCACCTCCAGGGGGTTGACCGGGCCGGTGTCGATGCTGAGGGCGGCGCCGCAGACCGCGGCCAGCACGGCGGGGACGGCCACCAGGGCCCCCACCGGCACGGCCGTCGTCGCGCCACCCAGGGCCGCCGCCCCTCCGACCGCGACGACCGCCACCGCCAGCATGACCACCGACGGGGCGGTCAGGTGGCGGACCAGGAGCCGGCCCGGCGGCACCGGCAGGGTGTCGCGCCGCACCGAGTGGTCCGCTTCCTGGGCCAGGCCCTCCACCGAGTCGAGGGCGGCGACCAGCAGGGCGGCGGCCGCGGCCAGCACCAGGGCGGGAGTGTCCCGCCAGGCCCCGGCCGCGGCCAGGCCGGCGACGGCGCCCAGCACCACCAGGCGCAGGACGCGCACCGCCGGCCACCGCAGGACCCCCTGCCAGTCGCGCCGCCAGACCGGCCGGGAGCGCCGGCCGGCGGGAAGGCGCACCCAGGGCCGGCGACGTGGCCCCTCTGCCGCCAGTTGGCGGCGCAGCAGGATGACGGTGCGCACGTCCTGCATGGTCAGGGCGAACCGGAGCTGGGCGGCCAGCCCGGCCTGGCGCCGGGCCGCCTCCAGGGCGGTGCCGCCGACACGGGCCAGTCCCACGACGGGCACGGCGAGCAGGGCCAGCCCCAACGGCGAGAAGGGCACACCGTCGAGGGGGGACATGGCCAGGCGGCCGAGGAAGGTGAGGGGGGAGGTGGCCGCCCCCGTGGCCAGGTCGGCCGCCGACCACCCCACGGCCGCGGCGGCCAGGGCTCCCGCCCACCGCCGGCCGAGCCGGAAGCCGGACGCCACCAGGGCTGACCCGGTCCAGCCCAGGCCGGTCACCAGGCCGGCCACCCCGCCCCAGGCCACCCACTCCGCATACGAACCGGGCAGCCGCTGGGCGGCCAGGTTTCCGGCGGCCATGCCCGTCACCGTCCCCACGAAGGCGCTGAACCGCAGCTGGCGGGCCGCCGGCGCCCGTAGGGCCAGGCCCCGCGGCACCGGCGCCAGCAGGACCAGCTGCACGTCGGCCGGCTGCAGGGCCAGCGGCCCGCCCCGACCCCCCGAGCGCAGACCGCCGCCCAACGCCACGGCCACGACCAGCCCCACCAGTGCCGGCCCGTGCTCGGTGGCGGTGGCCAGCTCCGCCGGCGTCACCGGGCGGCCGCCGACCCAGCCGGAGAGCATGCTCCCGCCCACGGCCGAGAAGATGGCGGTCACGTAGACCTTGTAGAGGGCGTCCATCCAGTCGATGTCGCCGTAGGCCCGGCGACGGCGGGCCCGGGCCAGGTCACGCACCGCCCGGGAGCCGTCGCTGGACATGGCGCAGTGTCGCGCCACCGCTACCGTCGGTGTGGTGAGCCCAGACGGTGTGCCGGTCGAGGCGGGGGGGCGGGAGGTGGTGGTCACCTCGCCGGGCAAGGTCTTCTTCGGCGAGCGGGGCGAGACCAAGCTCGACCTGGTCCGCTTCTACCAGTCGGTGGAGGGACCCCTCCTGGCCGCCATGGGGGGGCGGCCGGTGCTGCTCCAGCGGTTCCCCAACGGCGCCGGCGGCACGTCGTTCTTCCAGAAGCGGGTGCCCGAGGCCAGGCCCGACTGGCTGGAGACGGCGACCGTGAGCACGCCGAACGGCACCACCTCGCAGGCCCTGGTGATTGGCGACCTGGCCCACGTGGTCTGGGCGGTGAACCTGGCCTGCCTGGGCTTCCACGTGTGGCCGTCGAAGGCGGCCGACCCCGACCACGCCGACGAGCTGCGCATCGACCTCGACCCCACGCCGGGCGTGACCTTTCCCATGGTGCGGGAGGCGGCGGCCGAGGTTCGCACCCTGCTCGACGACATGGGTGTGCTGGGCCTGCCCAAGACCACCGGCAACCGGGGAATCCACGTCTACGTGCGCCTGCAGCCCCGGTGGAGCTCCTACCAGGTGCGGTCGGCGGCAGTGGCGGTGGCCCGGGAGCTGGAGCGCCGCCGTCCCGACCTGATGACGGCGGCGTGGTGGAAGGAGGAGCGGGGCACCCGGGTGTTCGTGGACTTCAACCAGAACGCCCCCCACAAGACCATCTTCGGGGCCTGGTCGGTGCGGGCCCGCCCCGGCGCTCAGGTGTCGACCCCGTTCGACTGGGACGAGCTGGCCACGGTCGAGCCCGACGCCTTCACCATCGCCACCGTGCCCGCCCGGGTGGCGGCGGCGGGCGACCCCTGGGCCCCGATGGACGCTGCGCCGCAGTCGCTGGAGCCGCTGCTGGTTCTGCACGAGCGCGACCGGGCCGCCGGCCTGGCCGACGCCCCCTGGCCGCCCGTCTACCCCAAGATGCCGGGAGAGCCGCCCCGGGTGGCGCCCAGCCGGGCCCGCAAGCCGGCGCCCTGACCGTCGAACCCGCCGAACTGGTGACACTTGAACCCCCCCTGAACAGGGAAAGTGTCACCGGTTCGGATCGGGGCTCGGATCAGCGGCTGCGGTCCTGCATCTCCCAGGCGTGGTCGAGGACGTGCCAGGCGATCCGGCGGGCGGCGTAGCGGTAGGGCCAACCCGTGTCCAGGTCGGGGACGGGGGCCCGGGCCGACCGGAGGGTTCCCAGGATGGCGGCCCGGACCTCGGTGATCGCCGTCCGGTCGCCGACGGCGGGCTGGCCCAGCCTCAGCCCGAGCTTGCGGGCGTAGGCCACCTCGGCGCCGAGCACGTGGTCGACCATCTTGTCCCGGTCGCGCCCACCGCCCCGGGGGCCCTTGCGCAACGCCGCCGGGGCATCCCCCACCACCCGGTCGAAGACGGTCCACGACGCCTCGACCAGTCCGGACATGCGCTCGGCCCGGGCCTTGGTGAGCGGCTCGGCATCGGCGCCCGCCTTGGCGTCGGGGGCACCGAAGTCGGTAGTTGCCGAGCCCGGCAGCCGCTCCACGACCACCAGGCCGTCGGCGGCCGACTTGGGGAAGCGCATTCCGGCCGCCTCCGGAACCGGCCGGTAGCGGTCGGCGTAGGCGGCCAGGGCGTCCAGCGCCGCCTCCTCGGTCCGGCCCGAACGGGCCCAGCCCGGCCAGTCGAGAGCACAGGCGAAGGTCCTCTTGGCGCCGACCTCCAGGTACACGGGCGTACCCACCGTGCCATCCTGCCCCATGGACTCGGGCCTGCTGCGCGACGCGCTCACCGTCGTCCTCGGCATCGCCTCCGGGGCGCTCTCGGGGGCGGTGGGCGTGGGCGGGGCGATCATCTCCACGCCGGGCGTGCGGCTGCTGGGGGCGTCGGCGTTCGTGGCCGTGGGGACGACCCTGCCGTCGATCCTGCCCGGGGCGGTCGCCGGCACCGCCCGCTATGCCCGGGAGGGGCTGGTCGACTGGCGGGTGGTGGTGGCGGCGGCCCCGGTCGGGGTGGTGGCCGCCGTCGCCGGCTCGCTGGCGTCGCACGCCGTCCCCGGCGACGGCCACTGGCTGATGGTGATCACCGCCGTGCTGGTGGGCTTCACCGCGGTGCGCATGCTCCGGCCCCCGGAGGAGAACGGCGGAGCGTCGGCCCGCACTGCCCGCCGCTCGACTGCGCGGGCGGCGGCGGTGGGCGGGGGGGCCGGGCTGCTGTCGGGCCTGCTGGGTGTGGGAGGGGGCATCGTGCTGGTGCCGGGCCTGAGCCAGGTGCTGGGCCTGGAGCTCAAGACCACGGTCGCCACGTCGCTGGCCTGCGTGGGCATCCTGGCCGTGCCCAGCACCGTCACCCACGCCTTCCTGGGCGACATCGACTGGCGGATGGCCCTGTTGCTCACCGCCGGCGCGGTGCCGGGTGCCCGGCTGGGCGCCGCCCTGTCCATCCGGACCGGTGACCGCCGCCTGCGCCTCGCCCTGGGGGTGTTCCTGGGCGTGGTCGCCCTGGCCTACGGCGGGGGGGAGCTCACCGCCGCGCTCTCGTCCTGAGCGGCGTCCACAACCTCCCGCGCCCGGGTGAAGACGGCGTCGAACGCCTCCTCGGTGAGGGTGCCGGTGAAGGTGTTCTGCTGGCTGGGGTGGTAGGAGCACAGCAGCGTGCGGCCGTCGGGCAGGACCGCCTCGGCGCCGTGGCCGAACGGTGGGCGGGGCCGCAGCCGGTACATATGGCACAGGGCGTTGTGGGCGAACTGGCCCAGGACCACGACCACCGCCACCCTCCGCAGCAGGGCCAGCTCCCGGACCAGGTAGGGCAGGCAGGTGTCCCGCTCGGTGGGCGTCGGGCGGTTGGCCGGCGGGGCGCACCGGACGGCGGCGGTCACGTACGCGCCGGTGAGGGCCAGGCCGTCGCCGGCGGAGACGCTGGTGGGCTGGTTGGCGAAGCCGGCCTTCCACAAGGCCCTGAACACCCAGTCGCCGGAGCGGTCACCGGTGAACACCCTGCCGGTGCGGTTGCCGCCGTGGGCGGCGGGGGCCAGACCCACCAGCAACAGGTCAGCCCGGGGGTCGCCGAACCCAGGGACGGGCCGGCCCCAGTACTCCTCCTGGCGGAACGACGCCCGCTTCTCCACCGCCACCAGCTCCCGCCACGCCACCAGCCGGGGGCACGCCCGGCAGGCGACCACCTCGGCGGTCAGCCGTTCCAGTGAGTCGGGCGTGTCTGTCACAGCGAAGTTCTAGCTGCGGTACGGGTAGCGTGGTTCCCACCCATGGCTCGTTCCGCGGCAAAGCCGCGCTTCACGATCGTGCTGTTCGTCCGTCACGGCCAGACTCCCACCACCGGCACGCTCCTTCCCGGTCGGGCGGCCGGTCTGCACCTGTCGGACGCCGGCCAGGCCCAGGCCCGGGCGGTGGCCGAGCGCTTGGCCGCCCTGCCGTCCGTCGACGCCATCTACGCCTCACCCCTCGAGCGCACCCGCGAGACGGCCAGGCCCATCGGTGAGGCCCGGGGCCTCAAGGTCCGCGTCGACCGAGGCCTGCTCGAGGCCGACATCGGCGACTGGACGGGGCAGGAGCTCAAGACGGTGCGCAAGGCGCCGGAGTGGAAGACGGTGCAGGCCTACCCCAGCGGCTTCCGCTTTCCCGGGGGCGAGTCCTTCGTGGAGATGCAGAACCGCATACTCGCCACCGTGGAGCGGCTGCGGGCCGCCCATCCGGGCGGCACTGTGGTCGCCGTGTCCCACGCCGACGTCATCAAGGCGGCGGTGGCCCACGCCCTGGGCACCCACCTCGACCTGTTCCAACGCATCGTCATCTCCCCGTGCTCGGTCACCGCCGTCAGCTACGGCGACACCGGGCCGATCGTGCTGTCGGTGAACTCGGTGGGTGACCTCAAGACGGTGAAGCCGTCATGAGTGAGTCGTTCGACATCACCGACGTCGACCACCTCACCACGGGCACCGTCGGCGAGCCGGGGAAGCGGGTCTTCTACCTGCAGGCCGCCAGCGGGGCCCAGGTGGTGTCGCTGCGGCTGGAGAAGGCCCAGGTGGCGGCCCTGGCCGCCTACCTCGGCGCCATGCTGGCCGACCTGCCGCCGCCCGACGACCTGCCCGACGACATGGCCCTGATCGAGCCGGTGGTGGCCGAGTGGGTGGTGGGGTCGCTCGGCGTCTCCTACGACGAGGAGGCCGACCGGGTGGTGCTGGTGGCCGAGGAGCTGGTGGAGGAGGAGGACGACTCTGGGGCGTCGGTCCGCATCGTCGCCACCAGGGCCCAGATCGCCGCCCTGTCCGCCCACGGGGCCGAGCTGGTGGCCGCCGGGCGCCCGCCGTGCGCCCTCTGCGGGCAGCCCCTCGACCCGGAAGGACACGTGTGCGCCCGGCTGAACGGTCACCGGCGCCAGACGCCCTGACCCTGCTGGCGACCGGCGACATCGCCATCAAGGGCCGGCTGCCGTGGAGCTCCAACGGCACCTTCCTGGTCGAGCTGTGCCTGGACGGCCACACCGGGAACGCCGTCTACAAGCCGGCCCGGGGCGAGCGGCCACTGTGGGACTACCCGTCCGGCCTCTACCGCCGGGAGGTGGGCGCCTACGTGGTGTCCGAGGCTCTGGGGTGGTCGCTGGTGCCCGAGACGGTGGTGCGCGACGGCCCCCTCGGTCCCGGGTCGCTCCAGCGGTTCGTCCCGGCCCATTTCGACGAGCACTACTTCACCCTTCTGGAGCGCCCTGAGCATCACGACGCCCTGCGGGCCATCTGCGTGTTCGACCTGCTGGTGAACAACGGCGACCGCAAGAGCGGCCACTGCCTGCTGGGCGAGGACGGCCGCCTCTGGGGCATCGACCA
>Ga0183260_10003961_pt1 | contig 11870 bp, 8 predicted proteins | sample AntDrymUQ4972206_2_FD_129768 | JGI IMG/M metagenome (GOLD analysis project Ga0183260, IMG submission 129768) | Polar desert sand microbial communities from Dry Valleys, Antarctica - metaG UQ497 (22.06) (version 2) (version 2) | ecosystem: Environmental > Terrestrial > Soil > Desert | place...
AGTGAGGAGAGGAACCCCCGTGCCCGACGCAGCCCTGCTCCCGGCAATGCCCGACCTGGCACCGGACATATATCGCCAGCGTCTCGTGGTCGAGGGACTTTGCCGCACCCCAATCGACGCCGCCAGCGTCCGCACCTACCTTTGCACTCTGTCGGACCGGATCGACATGATCACGATCGCCCAACCGGTGACCCACCGCTCCTCCCTCTACGGTTGGGCGGGCTGGATCCACTGGGAGACCTCGGGCGCCCATTTCTACGCGTGGGAGACCCCGCGGTTGTTCTTCAGTGTCGACATCTACGCCTGCAAGCCGTTCGGCGTCGAGGCGGTCGTGGAGTTCACTCGTGACTTCTTCGACAGCCCTCACGTGGTCGCGAGGCAGTTCTGATGGGCGCGCCACTGCGGCTCGTCTTCAACCCGACCGGTGGCCTGGACGAGGCCGCGCGCGACTGCGAGGCCGACGTCTTCCGGCATTGGTACGGCAACACCCGCGAGCAACTCGTGGACGAGTACGCACCGTACGAGCGTGACTCGGTGTTCCTCGCCGTCGCCGACGAGCACGACGACGTGCTTGCGTGCGGGCGCTTCCTTACCGGGGCCACTGCCGAGCTGAAGACGATCGTCGACGTCCAGCGTCCGCCGTGGGGTGTCGACGCGCCGCGGGCCGCCGCTGCCGTGGGCGTGGACCTCACCCGGACCTGGGATCTCGCGACGATGGGAGTCCGCCGCGGCGTCCGCCGGGGTACGACGAGGCTCGCGTCTGCGCTCTATCACGGTTTCACCACGGCGGTCCGGGTGAACAGGGTCGCCGCGATGATCGCCATCCTCGATGAACGCGCTCATCAGGTGGTGGCCTCGGCGGGCGTGCACCTGCAGGCGCTGCCGGGCACTCGGCCAGAGCCGTACCTCGGCTCCCCGGCCAGCAGGCCGGTATACGCGCGCACCGCCGCCTACCTGGACTACCAGCGACGGCACAGCCCCGAAGCCCACCGGCTGCTCACCTTGGGCGTCGGCCTCGACGGGGTGCAAGTACCCGAGCGGGCGCACTTCCGGCTGGACCCGTTCCGGCTGGCCCCGTCGGTGCCGTCGCGCGTAACGATCCCGGCCCCGGCCCGAGAGTTGGTGTCAGTAGGGACCAGGAGCCAGGGGTAATGACGCCGGGTCGCGGCCGAGCGAGGCCGACCACTGTCGGACCCACGGACCCACCGACGCCGCCGGCATGGGTGGGGAGACGTGGTATCCCTGCAAGACGTCGACGTCCAGGGCGATCAGGGCTGCCGCAGTAGGGGCGTCCTCGACCCCCTCTGCCACCAGTCGAAGGCCCAGGGCGTGCGCCATCCGGGTCGTGGTATCGACGATCACCCGGCTGCTGGCGTCGTCGAGCAGCGTGGACACGAACGACCGGTCGAGCTTGAGCTGGCTCACCGGCAGGTCGCGCAGGTACGCCAGTGACGAGAAGCCGGTCCCGTAATCGTCGATCGCCGACTGCACATGCAGGTCGCGCAGCTCGAGCAGCCGCTCACGGGCGCGCTCCGGGTCGGCGAGGAAGGAGTCCTCGGTAACCTCGATAAGCAACGTGTCGAGGGGGAGGTTGGCCTGGGTCATCGCCTCGACCAGGTAAGGGATCGCGTGACCGCTGAGGATCTCCGGCGGCGCGCAGTTGAACGACACTTGGAAACCAAGGCCCTCGTCCACCCAGGTCCGGGCGTCGTCGACAACCTGACGGATGACCCCGACCGACAGGGCAGCCATCAGCCCGTGCTGGCGGGCCTCGGGCAGGAAGGCCGCAGGTATGAGCAGGCCCTCGACCGGGTGTCGCCAGCGGACCAGGGCCTCCACCGCGACCACGTGCTGGGTCGCGGCGTCGACCTGTGGCTGGTACCACATCGCCAGCTCGCCGTTGGTGATCGCGCGCCGCAGCTCCTCGGTCCGGCGCAGCCGTTGGTGAGTGAACCGGTCGTGCGCGGCCTCGTACAGCACGGTTCCCACCCGGCTGGCCTTTGCCTCGTACATGGCCACGTCGGCGCGACGCAGCAGTTCGGTCGAGCTGTCGTGGTCGACACGCGCGGCAATCCCTACGGACGACGACACGGAAACCTGGAGGCCCTGGATGTCGACGGGTTCGGCCAGCACGTTGCAGATGTCGCGCCCGGCCTCCATCACCTCGACCTCGTCGTCGGTCAGCGCCACCAACGCAAACTCGTCGCCGCCGAGCCTGGCAACGGCCAGGTCATGACCCAGCCGGGTCCGCAGGCGCTGCGCAACCAGAATGAGCACGCGGTCACCGACCGTGTGCCCCAAGCTGTCGTTGATGTCCTTGAACTGGTCGAGGTCGAGCAGCATCAGGGCCAGCGGCCGGTCGGCCTCGAGGTGCCGGTCGAGGTCCGCGAGCACCGCCCGCCGGTTCGGCAGCCCGGTCAGGTCGTCCGTACGCGAGAGCCGGAATGCCTCGGCGGCTCCCGCTGCCTCGCGCAGCGCCAGCACCAGGCGCCAACCGGCAGCAGCCAGCGTCATCAGCGCGGTCGCCGTGACGAACCAGCCGATCGGACCGAGCGGGTTCAGGGCCAGCGCCGCGATGGCGACGCCGGCCGCGAGCAGCAGGCTCCGAGCCTGCAGCTGCGGGTGGACGACGGCTCCGATCTCGGCGGGCCGGGTGGTTGCCGCGGTGCAGACCAGCGTGAAGCTGACGGCGTACAACAAGTTGAGCGCGGCGTTGGAGACGTACATGGCGTCGGGGAGGGTCAGCAGGAAGCTAGTGTCTGCGGCCGCTAAGCAGACGAAGCCCGCGATCAGCGCAGCTGTGCGAAGCGAGCGGTCCCGCTCGCCCACCAACACCTGCGCGAGCACGAGTAGCGCGAGTGCGATGTCGACCATCGGGTACAGCAGCGCCAGGAGCAGCGGGACCTCGCGCGCGTGGAACAGCAGCGACAGGGGTCCGAACCCCACGAATGCGGCCAGGCAGGCGGTCGCACCGCAGATCACGGTGGCCTCCAGCCCCACGCTCAGCGTCGGCAGCGGGCGCCGGGGAACCTCCAGCAGCAGGAACGCCACAATCCCGGCGTACGAGGCGAGGAAGAAGGCCTCGCCGGGCGAGGGAAACGTGACGATGGTGACCGCCTCGGCGGCGTTGAGCACGGCCGAGCCCGCCCCCCACATGCAGATGCCCACGGTCAGGAGCAGCAGGGGTGTGCGTCGATCCCGCTGGTGAGCGCACGCGAGGCACAGCCGTGCCACCAGCAGAGCGAAGAAGACGCCGATGCACGCCACCAGGGCAACCTCGCTCGCGTCCGTTCCGACCAACCGGGGAGCGAGCCCGACGCTGGCCGCCAGCAGTGCGAGCAGCCAGGCGAAGGGGTTCAGCAGCCGGTCCCTGCGAGCGGCCCCGCGCGTGCGACGGGGATGCGCCTTGAGGGAGCGCGGGCTGGACAACACAGCTCGCCATCATGCCCGAATGATGCGTAACGTGGGCATTGTGACGCATCGTCCGATCCGTGGCCCCTCCGTGCTGCCATGGAGAGGGCCGCTGGCTGCCCAGTCGAGGAGAGTGCCGCGAGTGTGTTGAAGCGCGGCACCGCGACGTCGGCCAGGGCCGGCAGCCGGTAGGAGGCTTTGCGGATCACGTGGCTGTCCATGATGCCGCCGTGGGTCGGCAACGGGTGCAGGCACACGGTGGCGACCGGGTCGCGGTCGGCGGGTAGCGCCAGCTCCCCGACGAGGTGACAGGTCGTCCGCGGTGTGCAACGTCAGCGGCGTGTGGTCGGCGGGAACCACAGATCGCACTGCCCGATTTCTCAGCGACATAACTCGTCCGGGATGCAGGATCGGGCGGCACATAGGCCGGCCGTAGCTCGGCGACCCTGCCCGACAACGTGCGGATGGAATGGGTCCAGCCGATCCGCTCCCCGATCACCGTCGAAGGCATCGTCGGAAACGCCTGCAGCAACTCTCGGACCCGCGGCTCAACAGCGTTGACAGCCGACCCCGCCGGCGCCCGCTCATACTTCGGAGCGATGTCGCTGGCCAACGCCGAACGAACCTGTTCCTCGAGACCCCGAGCACCCTCGCGATCTGCGAGATCGACATCTGCTCCGCCCGACGCAACCGACGGATCTCCGCCCAATCCTCCACGTTCAACACCCGCTTCCTCCTGACTCGATGTCGAGCCAGGCTCTCGGCGGAGGTGATCAACTTTCAGTTGCCGCGCCCTGTTCAGTTTTCAGCTGCCGCCGACACCAGATGCGCGCGTCCGACCCAGGAATCGCTGTCATCTCCCCCCGCCAATAGCCACCACCACAGAAGTAGGTCCAGATGAGCGCGAGAAGCCACCGGGTGGCCGTCGAGGCCGCCATCGAGGCGGCCGGGGGTTGACCCCGGCCGACGAGCCGTTGCTGCAACTGGCGCGGACGCTAGCCCGGCAGATGGACGCTGCCGGTCCGCACGGGCCGGGCACCCGACTCGCCGGGACCTATCTGACGGCGATCCGTACCCTGACGGCGCGTCTCGGCCCGTTGGCCGACCAGGCGCAGGGGTCATCAACGCTGGCCCGGCTGAGGGCCGAGCACAGCCGCCGTGAGGCCGCCCGAACCGCACCGGGAGGTCCGACAGCGTGAGTCTCTAGACCGGCCCGCGCATCTGAGGTGACTAGTCCGACCAGGCCGATGGCGGCCGATGAGCTCGCGGTGCGCGTGGGCGTAGATTGCCGCTGGCTGGCATGGAATGCACGACGACGACCCGCCGGCCTCACGGACCTTTAGCACCAACGCAGCAGCGGGCTCGACACGTGTAGGGGCAGGTGTCGAGCCGTCGGGTGCGAAACGCGTGCATCGTATCGTCGGGCTCGGTGGCCATCACCGACACCTGGGACTGGGACAGCCCGGTCACCCCGAGGCTGTGGACGAGCCTGTCGATCCGCGTGGGTAGGTGTCAACGCCGGACGTTCGGCTGCTCGCCGCCGCTGGCGGGCGTGTGCTCAGCCGAGTTGGGGCAGTAGCCATTCCAGGAGTCGATTCACCGTGCGGGCCGTTGGGGCACCTGTGGCGGTGGTGCTGATCTGATCAAGTCGTTGCGCTCTGTGTTCGATGATCGCGGAGTCAGGCGAGCGTTTCGATGCCTCGGCCCAGATCGCGTCGACGTAGGTGATCACGTCCGGGGCCGTGTCGATGTCCAGTGGCTCGGTGTCGTCGCGGACATCGTTGAGCAGGTTCCGCAGCATCGCCATGTCGATGCGCAGGTACTGGGTCTTGTCGGCCCGGCCAGTCACCTCACCGTCGTCCGTCTCGATGCTCGTGACGTTGGTGTCAGCCGATGCTCGGTGACGCTGTGCCCAGGCAGTAACCGATCCGCCGGAGTCGAGGCAGTCCCAGCCCGCAGGCAGCAGCCGCGCCTGTACCAACGCGGTCGAGTCCGCGTAGGTGATGCCATCGATCAGCACCCAGGCGCAGAGGTAGTCGGTCGCCTCGTCCACGTCCGCCTGCTCGAAGGGCCGCCCTTCGTGGATACAGACCTGAGAGGTGAGGAACGGCGCAGTCTCGTGGAGATCGCTCGGTGATACCGAGGGTTGCGTCGACAGCCAGAACAGGAACGCGTCGCGGCACGACTGTCGCCGGTGGCCCGGGTCGTGCCGTCGCAGCCTCCGCGCTTCGACGTCCGCGATCCCTGGCTCCAGCAGGTCGAAGCCCGACTCGTCACCGCTTCCCGGCTTGGTGGTCTGGACCATGCCCCGTGATTGCAGCGCCTTCACCGCCTGCTGAACGTCAATGGGGTTCAACCCGCCGCCCTGATGGAAGACGTCGAGGGTGTGGCTGCGGCCGGGGTTCTGTTGCGCATCGTCGTACGCCCAGTCGAGCAGCCGCACCTGAAGCGCTTCGCTGTCGGTGAGCCGCCACGGGTGGAACGCGGGCATGGGCCGCAGGATAGACCCACTCCCGGACACCGTTTATGTGACTTCGGGTCAGCACCTTGAGCGCATCGCCTTGACGTCCGGTGACCTCCGAGCGGGAATGTGAGGCAACAGATTGAGCCCGCCGTGCGGGCGGTGAGATGCTCCCACAACACGGCGGTCGCCGTGAACGGCTTAGACGGCGGTCAGGTTCGGGATGCTGGCGGGGGGTCGGTGACGAGGGCGCGGGCGACGTTACCGATGCGTAGGTGGTGTCGTCGGGAGTAGCCGCGGAGGAGTTCGAAGGCTTGGTTGATGTCGACGGTGTAGATCTGCGCGATGACCCCTTTGGCCTGCTCGATGATGATCCGGCTGTTCAGCGCGGACTGCAGCTGCTCGGTCAGCACCTCGCCGCGGCGCACTGCCCGCTCTTGGAGCAGGCCGATGGTGGCCACGTCGGCCAGCGCCTGGACGATGTGCATCCCGTCCGGCTGAAGACCGCCCGCGCCGTCGCCGAACAGGTTCAGGGCGCCGATGGTCTCGGTGCGCAGCCGCATCGGAATCGCGTACACCGAGCCGAAACCGGCCTCGACCGCGCGCGGAGCGAACACCGGCCACCGGTCGGCGGCGGCGCCAAGGTCGGCGTTGGCCACCGGCCGCCCAGTGCGGAAGCAGTCCTGGTACGGCCCCTCATGATTCTGCACCTGGAACAGCTCCAGCATCTTTGTGTCCTCCTCCGAGGCGGCCATGAACTGCAGGTTGCCCTGCTGGTCGGCCAGCAGCAGACCAGCCGCTGCGGCACCGGCCAGCTCGGCGGTCCGGCTGGTCAGCATCTGCAGGAACTCGATCAGGTCGAAGTCGTCGACCAGGGTGTCGGCCACCTCCACGAACACATCTGCTAACCGCTCGGCGGGAACCGTGGTCATGGCCTCGCTCCTCTACCCACTCGAAAGCCGCTGTTTCGTCATCGTATGGTCACAGTCGGTCACCGGCCACTCGAAGCGTTCAGACATAACCTTCCGCCCACCACGTCGTGGGCGACGGCGCCGAGCCGGCGGTCCTCGGCGTAGGCGTGGGCCCGCAACCTCACCATCGCTTCGGCCAGGCTCACCCGGAGCTGGATCATCACCATGCCCTGGGCTTGGTACAACTCGGACCGGTACCCCAGTGCCTCGTCGAGGCCGCGGGCCGACTGATCCGCCGGCGCGTTCGCCTGGCCGTCCAGCAGCATCGTCACCACCACCTCGGCGAACGACAAGGCCAGGGCGAGGTGCTCGGGGCGCAGCGAGCCCGGGTGGTCGCGGAAGACGTCCAGGACGCCGAGGCGGGCACCGCCAACCTGCAGCGGGAACGCGAACACGGCGTGCACACCCTGCTCCAGCGCGGCGGCGGTGTAGCCCGGCCACCGCGTGAACTCGCCGTCGCCCAGATCCGGCTGCAAGCAGGGCCGCCGGAACGCGAACGCATCGATACACGGGCCTTCCCCGACGACGAACTCCCGCTCCGCCATCAGCCGGCTCGTGTCGTCGGAGGCCGCGGCCACCCCCAGCGAACCGCTCTCGGTCATCATGCTCACCACTGCACCGCTCGCGGACAGGGCGCGCACCGCGGCGCCACACAACCGCTGCAACCCGCCGACCAGCGGGCTCAAGTCGTCGGTTGGCACGGGTTCGCGGGCAATGAAGCCCTGCACGCTTGCCGCCGAGCCAAAGCGGTCGTCTGGAGTCATCACCCGAGGTCCAGGTCGTGCTGCACCGGCACGTACAGATAGTTGCCGAGGTAGTCCCTGGCCGGCAGCCCGCTGCCCGGCTGGAACACCAGCCGGTAGCGCACCCGCCCGGCCCCAGCGTCCAGCTCCACCACCGCGGGTGGCGACCAGTCGCCGTCGACTCCGCAGCTCTGACCGTAGGCCGGGCCGCAGTACGCCCGAGCCGCAGCTCGTCGTACGACTCGAAGCGGCACTAAGATCCCGGGCGTCCGTGACATGAGCTGCCCTGTCGTCATGCTGCGGCCTCCGGCGGTAGTCCTCACACGGGCTGCTGCCGAGGTCCAGGGCAACACCCAGACTACGAGCGAGAAGCGACACTGGTCGAGGCACTCGCCATTCCCGCTCGGGGATGTTCGGGACTGTCCGCTGAACGGTTAGTGGCCCGACGCGCGAGGTTACGGCTCGGTGGGAGAGGGGCCGTCCATGACCGAGACACTGGTGGGCATGAGGCCACGTTCCAAGGACCGTCTGCCGAACCTCCGGTGAGGAGCTTGAGGCTCTCCGGAGCTGGTTCGGCAGGCTCGCGAGCGTGGGGTCGCCTTGACCGGCCGGGGCGGGTTGATGAAGGCGTTGGCGAAGTCGGTGATTGAGACCGCGCTTGATGAGGAGATGATCGAGCATCTCGGGTTACGACTAGCACGAGCCGGCCGGCCGGAACCGGTGCAAACGCGCGATCGGGACGCGACGTTGACCCCGGTGGTGGTGACCCACGCGTGCGGTGACGTCGAGGTTGACCACCGGGGAGATCAGCATGCATTTCGCCGAGATCTACGGTGCGTCGGTGTCCAAGGACACGGTTACAACAAGATCACCGACCGGGTGATCGAACAGATGCAGGCATGGACAATCCGGCCCCCGGAGCGGCGGGTCTGCCATCCTGCTGCTACAAGCGAACGAGGTCGTGGTCCGTGAGTGGCTCATCACTGGCGCTTGTCGGCGGGGACAGCTAAGCGCGTCTTGGCGAATGATCCTCAGCTGGAGCACTCCGAGCTCGTCGCTGGAGTCGATCCCGAGATCGTCGACGAGAATGCGCCTCGCGACCTGGTACGCCTCCAGCGCCTCGGCCTGCCGTCCGGAACGGTAGAGCTACCATCAGACTGGCCGTGTGGTGACTTGCGGAGTGGACGGCCGATTCCGCCAACAGTTCACGACCCACCGAGCCCCAACCCTGGCCGTCGTTGCGGTGCTGTTCATTGGGGAAGAACTTGCAGAAGACCACACCGCCGGCTGCACGCGATGATCGCCGTGCACGCTTGCGCCGAGGCGGCCCGGCCCGTCTCCGGGTCAAGTCACGCCTGGACCCGGGAAGCGACGGCGTCGGACAGCGGTACCGGGCGGCCCAGCAAGAAGCCCTGAGCGTAGACATCGTGGTGGCGCATGTCCCGCACCAGGTCCAGCTGCGATTGGCGTTCGACTCCCTCCACGACGACATCGAGGCCCAGGGCCTTGCCCATCATGATCATCGAGCGGAGCAGCTCGAAGGAGCGGGGGCTGGTGTCGATACCGGCCGCGAAAGACTGGTCGGTCTTGAGGATCTGCACCGGCAGGCTCTGCAGGTAGCCGATCGATGAGAACCCGACGCCGAAGTCGTCGACGGCGAAGCGGACCCCGGTGTCCACCAGCCGGTTCATCGCGTCCATCGAGAGCGAGTCCTCGCGCACCACGTCGCGCTCGGTGACTTCCAGCACCAGGTCGAGACCCCTCAGCGACTCGACAGTGGCGCCGACCGTGTCGACGAACGATGGCGACCGCAGCTGTTGCGCGGAGATGTTGACGCCCATGTTCAGCCCGGAGCCGCCCAGCCCCTCGCGGCCGCTGATCGACCGCACGTCGCGGGCGACTAGGTCGAGCACGTGCTCGCCGAGCGGCACCACCATGCCCGCCTCCTCGGCCAGCGGCATGAACTGGCCGGGCGGGATCTCATGCTCCCCGTGCAGCCAGCGAGCCAACGCCTCCACGCCGACCGTGGCTCCCGAATGCACCTCGATGATCGGCTGGTAGACGACGCGCAGGTCGCCTGCGTCGACCGCGGCGCGCAGCGCGTCAATCAGCTCGAGCTTCCGTACGCGGGCAGTGCCCAGCTGCGGCTCGTAGCGGGAAACACAGTTCTTGCCCTGCGCCTTGGCCTCGTACATCGCCATGTCGGCGCTGCGCAGCACCTGCTCCCCGGTGTCGGCACCGTCGGACGTAGCGACGCCGATGCTCGTGCTCATCGTGACGAAATGGCCGTGGACCTGGACCGGCTCGCGGACAGCAGCCAGCACGCAGGCGCTGACCCGGTCGGTGCTCTCGGTGCCCTGCACGTCCTCGAGCAGGATCGCGAACTCGTCGCCGCCGAGGCGGGCGACGGTGTCGCTGACCCGCATCCACGCACGGATCCGCTCGGCGATGGTGACCAGCACCGCGTCGCCGGCGCTGTGGCCGAAGCGGTCGTTGATCTGTTTGAAGCCGTCGAGGTCGCAGAAGAGCACGGTGACCCAGCCGCGCCGGCGCCGCGCGATCTGCAGGGCGTGCTCGACCCGGTCGAGGAACACGCTGCGGTTGGCGAGCTGGGTCAGCGGGTCGTGGCGGGCGAGATGGGTCATCTCGCGGGCGAGCTCGAGCCGCGACAGCGCCTCTGAGCCCATCAGCGCGAGCTGGTCGAGGTGCTCGGCGTCGGTTGTGACCGTGGCCCGCAGCCGGGACCACTCGGGTGCGACCAGCCACCAGTCCTGGGTGCCGTCGGTCACCCGCGCGCCCACCTCCCCCCGGACCGGCGGCGACGTGCCCAGCCTGGTCTGAGGGACGCGGATCAGCTCCCTCGCCCCGGGCAGGAGCAGCCGCAGCACGTCGGCGGTCGAGGTCTGGCTCTGCACCGAGCGGGACACGTCGAACAGCACCCGCATCCGCCGGGAGCGCTCCTTGTCCCGGGTGGTGGAGCGTGCCGCGACCAGCAGTGTGAGTACGGGAACGACGAGCAGCAGCATGGCCAATTTCGGCAGCTCTCGCTGGATCGCTGCGGCGAGGTAGCCGAGTGAGTCGACCGCGAGGACGCTCACCATGGGGACTAGCACAGCGGCGTCGCTCTGGACCCGGATCGGGGCACTGCTCTCCAGGGCCACCGAGACCTCGGAGATCGCGAAGTCGACGATGAAGTAGACCGTGCAGCCGATCATCACCGCGAGGAACTCCGGCAGCGTCGTCTCCCCGCTCGCGTCGCGCCCCATTAGCAGGTCCATCAGCCACAAGGCGGCGACGCCAGACGTCACCATCACGCCGATGTTGAAGATCCGAGCGGCCATCCGGCGGTGGTCCACACACTGGGCGGCCACCGCACCGACGACCCACACCAGCACAGCCTGGTAGGGCCGGTCCATGGTGGTGCCGAGGTAGGCGAGCACGCATGAGTCGACGCTGATCTCGATCGCGCCCGCGGGGCGGTCGAGATGTACCGGGTAGCGGGCGAAGACCGCGATCAGGGGTACGCACAACCACACACCGAACGGGACTGTGCCTACGCCGACGAGCTCGACACCGGCAACTCCCACGGTGAGGAGTGTTAGCGCTATCGCAATGACCAGAACCGAGACGTCGAAGACCCGGCTGATCCGCGGCTGGCCGTCAGGGGCCACACGCAACCCACTCTCGACCGGAACGGGGCTGCCTTCCGTGACCGATCGTAGTTGTACGGACTCATGTCCCACCATGACCCGCTCGGCGATCCGAACTGTGAACCACAGCAGCGCACGTGACGGGTTGTCGTGCCGTCTCTTCGGCCTGCGGCTCGTGCGACCGCGGCCTCATCGATCAGTTCGGTGTCCGCCGGCCCGAGGACGGACCTTAGGCGTTGAACGAGCCGTCGCTCGGTAGGTGCAGTGGTTTCCCCAGACGGTCTGTGAGTTGGGCAGCGAGTTCGCGGCTGGGCATGGGCCAGGCATAGAGAAAGCCCTGCGCGTTCTCACAGCCGAGGGTGATGATCTCGTCACGTTGCAGCGGGGTCTCGATGCCTTCGGCGGTAACGCTGAGACCCAGGACGTGGGCGAGGTTGGTGACTGCATCGATGATCGCGACCCCGGTGGGTTCGCGCCCGATATCGGCGATGAAGCCTTGGTCGATCTTGACGATGTCGACAGGAAAGTCCCGGAGGTAGCTCAGGGAGGAGTAGCCGGTGCCGAAGTCGTCCAAGGCCAGGCCGACGCCCAGTGCTTTGAGGTCGGAGAGCACGGTCATGGCGCGGCCGGCGTC
>Ga0183260_10003962_pt1 | contig 11869 bp, 13 predicted proteins | sample AntDrymUQ4972206_2_FD_129768 | JGI IMG/M metagenome (GOLD analysis project Ga0183260, IMG submission 129768) | Polar desert sand microbial communities from Dry Valleys, Antarctica - metaG UQ497 (22.06) (version 2) (version 2) | ecosystem: Environmental > Terrestrial > Soil > Desert | place...
ACGCGGGTCGACTACGTCGACATCGACTCCGGCCACTGGCCGATGTACACCAAGCCGGTCGAGCTCGCGCGCATCCTCGCGGACTGCACCAGGGCCTGAGCCCGTTTCCGGATCGGTCAGTGGAACGGTTCTCGCGGGGTCTAACTGGCTCTAAATCCTCTAAAAACATCTAAAAGCATGGTGGTACGGTGCCTTCATGACGCAGAACCCCTTCCATGCGAGCTTCGGAGTAAGCCCGCCGCTGCTGGTGGGCCGCGATGGCGTGCTCGAGGACTTCGTTGAGGCGCTCGAAGACGGCCCAGGGGCCTCTGGACGCGCGACCCTGTACACCGGGGCACGCGGGGCGGGTAAGACCGTCATGCTCAACGCGGTTGAAGACTGCGCCAAGGAGCGCGGTTGGCTGGTCATCAGCGAGACGGCCACGCCGGGGTTCGTCGGGCGGATTACCCAGCAGCATCTTCCCCGACTGCTGCGCGACTTCGACCCGGCGGCAGTTCAGCGTCGCATGAGCGGTGTGACGGCTCCGCTCAGCGTTGGGTCCGTCGCCTGGGACACCATCGAGGCCCACGTCGTCCAGACTGGTCTGCGCAACCAGATCGAACTGTTAACCGACCTGCTCGCCGAACATGGCACCGGCGTCTTGATCACTCTCGATGAGATTCACCAGAATCAAGTCCAGGAGCTGCGCGAGCTGGCCACCACCGTGCAGCACTCGTTCCGTGAAGGCCGCGAGGTCGCGTTTGCCGGCGCCGGACTGGCCGCCAGCATCAGCGACGTCGTCAACGACGAGGTTCTGACTTTCCTGCGGCGCGCAGAACGCCACACGCTGGGCTCAGTACGACGCCCCGAGGTCCAACGCGCCTTCCGTGAGCCCATCGAGACGGCCGGTCGACGCATCGGCGAAAGCGCCCTTGAGCTCATGGTCGAGGGGGCCAGTGGCTATCCCTTTCTGCTGCAGCTCGTGGGCGCGCAAGCCTGGCGATTGCATCCCACCGAAGTCGAGATCACCGTCGAGGACGCGACGTTAGGTGTCACCCGAGCACGCCGTCGTCTCGGGGCGCTCATCCACGAGCCAGCGCTCCGCGCCGCCTCAGACATCGACAAGTCGTTCCTGCTGGCGATGGCCCATGACGACGGGCCGTCCAAGATGGCCGACATCCAGCAACGGCTCGACGTTGACGTCAACTACGCCAGCCAGTACCGGCTGCGTCTGATCGCCGCCGAGCTGATCTACCCCACCCGCCACGGCTACGTCGACTTCGCGCTGCCCTACCTGCGGGAGTACCTGCGCGAGCACGGCGCTGCTGATGTCTGATCTGGGATGACCACTGCAACGACGATGTCAGCTGGTGAACGGCCGGTCGGCTCGTTCCGATAGCGGATCCGCTACTGGCAACGGCGGCCGAGCCGTCGGCCGCTGCCCTGCGTGCACCGCTGGCCGTTCGCCTATCGGGCGGGCTGGCTTTGCAGGCGCAGACGGGGGCGGTTGCCAAGAGGTCATTCATCGTCTATCGTCGATGGACGATGAAACTGCTCAGTAGATCGGCGGCGGAGGCTTACGCTTCCTGGTTTCGCTGCGTGGCCGACCCCACGCGGCTGCAGGTGCTGCACGCCCTGGCCTGCGAGCTGCGGCCGATGCGGGTCGGGGAGGTCGCCGAGGCCGTCGGGATCGCTCAGTCGACGGCCTCGGTTCATCTGCAGCGGCTCCTGGACGACGAGTTCGTCCTGGTGGACCGCTCGGGCACGGCCAGTTGGTATCTCGTGAACGCCGCGTGCCTCGAGCAGTTCCCCCAAGCCGCCGACCAGGTGATGGGCACTCTGGTGGGGTCGATCCCACTGCCCGACGCTGAAGTGGAAGCGCCATGGCATTGCCGAGCAGAGGCGATGACCACGCCGTTGTGACCGCGCTGTTGTGGCAGTTTGTCCTGCTGCTGATCGGCACCCTGCTGCTGTTCGGAGCGCTGAGCTGGCCCTGTCAGTCTGATTTGGCCCCACTGTGACGGTCTGATTTGGTCCCACCTCCGACACGCCCGGGCATGGTTTTGACGGTCTGATCTGGCCCCACCCCCGAAGGCTCGCCGTGTTGTTGACGGCGATCGGGAGGGGCCGGAAGTGGCGAGGTCGAGGGTGGAGTTGTTCGAGGCGATCCGGCGTGATCATCGACGTGACGGGCTGTCGATCCGGGCGTTGGCCGACCGGCATCAGGTGCACCGCCGCACCGTGCGGCAGGCGCTGGGGGACGCGGTGCCACCGGAGCGGAAGACGCCGGTGCGTGCGGCGCCGAAGCTGGATCCGGCCAAGGCGTTGATCGACGCGATGCTCACCGACGACTTGACCGCGCCGCGCAAGCAGCGCCACACCGCCCGCCGGGTGCTGGCCCGGTTGGTCGACGAACATGGCATGAGCGACCTGACGTACTCGGCGGTGCGTGACTACGTCGCCAAACGCCGCCCGCAGATCTGGGCGGCGGCCGGCAAGGCGGCCGAGGAAGCGTTCGTGCCGCAGACCCACGATCCGGGGGCGGAGGCCGAGGTCGACTTCGCCGATCTGTGGATCGACCTGGCCGGGGTCCGCACGAAGTGCTTCTTGTTCACGCTTCGGCTCTCGTGCTCGGGCAAGTCGGTGCACCGGGTTTACTCCACCCAGGGGCAGGAGGCGTTCCTCGAGGGCCACCAGCAGGCGTTCGAGGTGCTGGGCGGCATACCGAGCGACATGATCCGCTACGACAACTTGAAGTCCGCGGTTTCCAGGGTGTTGTTCGGCCGCAACCGCACTGAGTCGGCCCGCTGGGTCGCGTTCCGCTCCCACTACGGCTTCGACGCGTTCTACTGCAACCCCGGTGTCGAGGGCGCTCATGAGAAGGGCGGGGTGGAGGGTGAGGGCGGCCGGTTCCGCCGCAACCACCTGGTCCCGGTCCCGCAGGTCGCCACGATGACCGAGCTCAACGAACGGCTGGTCGGCTACGACCTGGCCGATGACCATCGCCGGATCGGCACCCGCACGCTCAACATCGGCCAGCACTTCGCCCTCGAGACCGACCAGCTCCGACCGTTGCCGGCCGAGGTGTTCGAGACCGGGCTGGCCCTGACACCGCGGGTGGACCGGTATGCCAGGGTCACCGTCCGGCAGTGCCACTACTCGGTGCCCGCGCATCTGATCGGGCACCGGGTCCGGGCAGTGCTCCGCGCCTCGGAGCTGGTGTTGTTCGAGGGTCGACACCAAGTCGCTCGCCACGAGCGCGCCACCGTTCGGGGCAGCCAGATCCTGGTCTTGGACCACTACCTGGAGGTGCTGAACCGCAAGCCCGGAGCGCTGCCCGGTGCGACCGCGCTGGTCCAGGCCCGCGCCGCCGGGGTGTTCACCAGCGCCCACGAAGGGTTCTGGGCCGCGGCCCGCAAAGCCCACGGCGACGGCGGCGGCACCCGGGCCCTGGTCGAGGTTCTGCTGCTGCACCGCTACCACCCCCACGGCGCGGTTGTCGCCGGCATCACCGCTGCGCTGCGCGTCGGTGCGACCAGTCCTGACGTCGTCGCCGTCGAGACCCGCAAACACCAACAGGCAACCGGCCAGCTCACCACCGCCACCACCGCCACCGCTGCTGACGCTGCTGGCGCTGTTGGCGGGCAGGTCGTGAGCCTGACCGACCGGCGACAGACCACCCCTGCCGACCGGCCTGATCGTGCGGCCGATCTCCCACCCGACCTGCGGCCGCTGCCGTCGGTCGCCCACTACGACAGCCTGCTGAGGGGAACCCCACATGACCACCACCACGACCGGCACGCGCACGACCCGGATGAAGGTGACCAGCCGGCAACCCAGTGAGCAGGCCATCGACGCCGCGATCGACAGCGCCAGCAGGTTGCTGCGGCTGCCGACCATGCGAGACCGCTACGCCGAGATCGCTGAGGCCGCCGGCCGTGAACAGCTGTCCTACCGGGCGTTCCTAGCCGAGCTGCTGCTCGCCGAGTGCGACGACCGAGACACCCGCCGCGCCGTCCGCCGCGTCCACGAAGCAGGCTTCCCCCGGACCAAGACGCTGGTCGACTTCGACTTCAACGCCAACACCGCGATCAATCCCGCGACGATCAACACCCTGGCCGGGTGCGGCTGGGTCGACAAAGGTCAGTCGCTGTGCCTGATCGGCGACTCCGGCACCGGCAAGAGCCACCTGCTGATCGGCCTGGGCACCGCCGCCGCCCACCACGGACACCGGGTCCGCTACGTGTTGGCCGCCAAGCTCGTCAACGAGCTCGTCGAGGCCGCCGACGAACGCCAGCTCTCCCGCACCATCGCCCGCTACGGCCGCGTCGACCTCCTTTGCATCGACGAACTCGGCTACCTGGAGCTCGACCGCCGAGGCGCCGAACTGCTCTTCCAGGTCCTCACCGAACGCGAAGAGCAAAACGCCGTCGCGATCGCCAGCAACGACAGCTTCAGCGGCTGGACCAAGACCTTCACCGACCCACGTCTTTGCGCCGCCATCGTCGACCGCCTCACCTCCGGCGGCAACATCATCGAGACCGGCACCAGCAGCTACCGCCTAGCCCACGCCCGAGCCCAACGAGCTACCGGTGGGGCCAAATCAGAGCCTCACCCTGGGGCCAAGTCGGGTTGACACAGCCACGCTGAGCGCAGCGATGTCGCTGCTCACGCGATTCATCGGTGCGGAGCGTCTGCGGCGGTGGGTCGGCGGCAACGCCATCGCCGCGCCAGTTAAGGGCCTGATATTCGGGGTCATCACGCCGTTTTGTAGCTGGTCGACCATCCCGGTCCTGACGAGCCTGCTGCGCAGCCGCGTCCGCACCTCGGCCGTGGCGGCCTTCTTCCTCGCCTCGCCGGTCCTGGATCCGGTGCTGATCATCGCGATGGCGTGGCTGTTCGGCTTCTGGGTCGCCGCCTGGTTCACCTTCTTCCTGACCGTCGCGATCCTAGTCGCGGCCCACGTCGCCGACCGCTTGCATCTCGAGCGCCTCGTCCTCGACCGAGCCCTGACCCCCATGGACGGCTCCGCCGGACCAACTGCCGAGACCGACGGGTGCGCGAACGGCGAACCTGCATGGATGAACTGGAGGACAGAGACTGCTAACGCCGGTCGGTTCGCGACGGCACAGATGCGACAACTCCTCCTGCCCCTGGTCATCACCTGCGCAATCGGGGTAGTCATTGCCGGCGCGGTGCCCCAGCAGCTGCTGACAGCGCTCGCCGGGCCGACGACACCGTACGCGATTCCGGCGGCTGCGATCCTGGGTGTACCGCTCTACCTACCGACCGAGGCTCTCGCCCCCCTGGGGTGGGCACTCCGCGACTCAGGCGTGGGCGTCGGGCCGATCTTTGCCTTCATGATCACCGCCGCCAGCCTCAGCCTCCCGGAGTTCGTCCTACTGACGGAGCTCCTGAGGCCGCGCCTCATCGCCGGATCGATCGCGACGATCACGGCGATCGCCGTCATCGGCGCACTCCTCGTCCCCCTGATCGCAACCTCGTGAGACCACCCTCAAGTGGTCGGCTCGCCCGGTAGCCAGTGTACTGAAGCAGTTTCATAATGGACCAGGTAATTGATGTTGTCAATGGTTGACCTCATGGTTTACTGTTCTGACATGACCGGGCCGACTGCCGCCAGTCTCGCTGAAGCGCACGCCCTCAGCCGTCGGCTGTTTCAGGTGACCGAGCGGGCGAGAGCCGACTTCACGGCCGTGGCAGCCGAGCTCGGGCTCACCCCCCTGCAGGCTCGAACGGTGCTCTGGCTCGAGCAACCGTCGGCTATGCGCGGCCTCGCTGATCACCTGAGCTGTGACGCATCGAACGTCACCGGGCTCGCGGACCGGTTGGAGAACCTTGGCCTGATTGAACGCGTCGCGGGGTCCGACCGCAGGGTCAGGCTGCTGCAGCTGACGCGCCGCGGCGCTGCGTTGCGCACCGATCTCGCCGACCGGGTAGCCCGGGGGTCCACCGTCACGGCAAAGCTGAGCCCGACGGAACGCCAGCAGCTCGGGAAGCTGCTCAACAAGCTCCTCGCCTGACCAGCCGCCCACCCACCCCCTTGTCGATCGGGCCCTGCACCGCGAACGGCTGGGGGTGGTCGCCGACGATCCGTAAGGAGAACGGCCAGCGGTGCACGCTGGGCAGCGGCCGACGGCTCGGCCGCCGTTGCCAGTAGCGGATGCTGTTGCGGCGTGCCCTTACCCACCACGATCGGGCCGTCCCAAGCCGGCGCGAGGATCAGGCGGTCGGCTGTCGACCAGGTGCACGGGTTGGTCACCGAGCGGCCGGACGTCGGAAACAGGACGAGTTCCGTCCGGAACACCGGTTAGCGTGGCGAGCCGAGGCTACGGCCATCAGATGCCCTGCTATCCCCGCGCGAAGGAGACGATCGGATGAACGATGTCACGACCTGGCTTCTGGACGCCGATCCGGCGATCCGGTGGCAAGTGCTTCGCGACCTCACTGACGCGCCAGCCACCGAGGTGGCCGCAGAGCGAGCACGCGTGGCTGAGACCGGATGGGGCAAACGGCTGCTCGACCTGCAGGCTAAGGGTCAGTGGGCGGGTGGGGCCTGTTTTCCCGGCCCCGACTGGCGGCCATCGCACCCGATCGTCGGTGACCCGGACGGCCAGCCATGGACCGCGACGCTGCCGACCCTGCGGCTGCTTCGTGACCTGGGCGTCGAGCCGGCCGATCCCGGCGTACGCGCGGCGGTACACCGCGTACGGGAGCACTGCAGGTGGGAGTATGCCGGTGAGCCCTTCTTCGACGGCGAGGTCGAGCCGTGCATCAATGGTGGCGCCGTGGCGGTCGGGGCCTACTTCGGCGAGGACGTCGACGGCATCGTCACCCGGTTGCTGGGTGAGCAGCTCGGGGATGGCGGGTGGAACTGCGAGGCCGGGAACGGGTCGACTAGGTCGTCGTTCCACTCCACGATCTGTGTGCTGGAGGGGTTGCTGGAGTACGAACGCGCGGGCGGGATGCATCCGGTCGCGAAGGCGCGGCGGCAGGGCGAGGAATACCTGTTGTCGCGCAGCCTCTTCCGCCGCGCGAGCACCGGAGAGATCATCGTTCTCGACTGGCTGCAGTTCTCGTTCCCGGCGCAGTGGCACTACGACGTGCTGCGGGGAATCGACTACTTCCGGTCCGTCGGTGGCGCCTCGGACCCGCGGCTGTCCGAGGCGGTCGAGCGGGTCCGCGACAAGCAGCAGTCGGATGGCAGTTGGCTTCTGGAGAACACCCACCCGGGTCTTGCGCACTTCGAGCTGGAGGATGGCGACGGCAAGCCGAGCCGCTGGAACACCCTGCGCGCACTGCGCGTGTTGCGCTGGTACGACGCTCCTCAATCCTGAAGGTACCGGCACCTGCTCGGCGTCCGCAGAGGGGATCCCCTAACGGCCACGAGATCCTTGGGTGGCCCGAAGCCGGGCCGATCCGAGGTTGGGGTACTCAGCGCTTGGTCTCGTACCTGGTCAGGACCACGCCGTCAGGGAACGTCCGGGTCTCCACCAGGGTCAGGTTTACCCAGTTGTCCAGGGCCGTAAAGAACGGCGTGCCGCCACCTACCAGGACCGGATGGGTGACGATCGCGTACTCGTCGATCAGCCCGTCCCGCATGGCTACTGCGGCGAGTGTGGCGCCGCCGATGTCCATGGGGCCGCCGTCCTCGGCCTTGAGCCGGGTGATCTCGGTGACCGCGTCGCCGGTGACCAGGCGGGTGTTCCAGTCGACCGTGCTGGTCGTCGAGGAGAACACCACCTTTGGCATGTCCCGCCAGCGGCGGGCGAACTCGATCTGCGCCGGTGTGGCGCCAGGCTGCTGGTCGGCGGTCGGCCAGTGGGAGCTCATCGTCTCCCACAGTTTGCGCCCGTACAGCGCCATGCCTGTCGCCCTCACCCGGTCGGACCACCACTGGAACAGCTCGTCGCTCGGCACGCTCCAGCCGAGGTCGTCGCCGGGCGCGGCGATGTAGCCGTCCAGGCTCAGGTTCATGCCGAAGGTCAGTTTCCGCATGGTGTCAGCCTTCCGTGAGTCGGTATTCGGCGTACAGACCAACACGGCGCGGAAAATTCATCGGTCAGGCCACACCGAGGGCCGGTTGACCACCGCGCCAAGCGGATGTGCGTACGGAAGGGAACGGTCACCGGCGCACTCCAGAAGCTCGGACGAGTGCACCCGAGCCGTCCCGCAGCGGACCGACTGGCGCGCCACCGCGGATCACTTGGGTCCAGCGATGGGGGATCGACGCGACATCGAGTGAAGCGCGCGCGGCCGTAAGCCCTGGTGAACCCTAGGCTCAAGGTGTGAACGACGAGTCCCACTCCGACGCCACCCTCGCCGGTAGTGAGCGCGAACAGATCGAGGCGTTCCTGTGCGACAACCGGACCGGGATCCTTCACCTGCTCGACGGGCTCACCGAGGAACAGGCCAGGCGCCGGTTGGTGCCGTCCTGTACGACTCTGCTGGGCTTGGTCAAGCACGCGGCGTTCGCGGAACGCGTGTGGTTCGACGTCGCGCTCGCTGGGCGCACTCGGGCGGCGATGGGCCTGCCGGAGGCGGTGGAGGAGAGCTTCGTCCTGACTGACGAGGACACCGTGGAGTCGGTGGCGGCGCAGTACCGGCAGGCATGGGCGGACGCCGACGAGATCGCTGCGTCGTTTTCGCTCGACGACTTGGCGATACACAACCGCCGTGGACCATTGTCTTTGCGTTGGATCTACGTGCACATGATCGAGGAACTCGCCCGGCACGCCGGGCACGGCGACATCCTGCGTGAGCAAGTTCTTGCTGCTGATGACTGCCCCGCCTGAGGTCCTTCTGCAAGCGACCCCACGTGCCTCTCGCGCTGGCAGCACTCCTGGGTGTCCGCAGCAAGCCGATCCTCAACTGAGCCGGAGGATGAGTTCTTCGGTCTCGGCGTGGCGGCCGGCGGCGTAGTCACGGTTGCTACCCACAACGTCGAAGCCACTCTTCTCCAGCACGCGTCTCGACCGGAGGTTGTCGAGCGCGACTCGGGCCAGCACCGGCCGGCGGGTCTGGACAAGGATGAGCGCGAGGGCTCGGGAGGCGTGCCCCTGACCCCAGTGCCGCTGGGCGATCCAGTAGGTGATTTCCGGGTTGCCCTCGTCTGAAGGGAAGGTCGCTATGATGCCGACGAGCGTCCCGTCGCCGTCGGTGATTGTCCAGCGATCGGCCCCCCGATTGGCCAGGACGCGTTCCATGTGTTCATCAAACGCCGCTCGATCAGTGGGGTCGTCCGCGGTGAAGGCAGCCATCACGACTGCGGCTGGTTCGGCCATCATCTCGAACACGGCGTCGTGGTCGGATTGGCGCAGAGGTCTCACTCTCGTCTCTGTGCCCACGCGTATACGATATACATGTGTCTACCTATTCGGGAAGAAGGGATCTCGCCCAGCTACTCATGCCGACCTGGCGAGGGCTGATGGAGATCGAGGCCCGTCGCTGCGCCGAGCACGATCTTGCTCACTGGCACTACATCGTCCTGGCTGACGTCCAAGAGCACCCTGACACCTCACAACAGCAGCTCGCACGACGGATCGTTCGCAGTCCAAGTCGCCTCGCCACTGATGTTGAGGACCTCTGCTCTCGGGGTCTCTTGCGTCGAGCCAGTGCCGAGCACGACCGCCGTATTAACCGACTGACCCTCACCGAAGGCGGACATGGGCTCACACGACGGGTTCGCCGGCTCATCCACATCGACGAGGAGCGCCTACTTCAGCGGCTGGCTGCCACGGAAAGGGCACAGTTGCGCGACCTACTGGCGCGCGTACTCGACCCGGAGACCCTGTGAAGAGAGGCGCCAGAATCCAACGCATTGCTTGGACGAGCGGGCCCTGTGTGCAGCCTTTGTTGCCGCCCTCACCCGGACTGCGCAAGCGAATCGCAGCCACACAAGACGGTGGGACACGGCCGGGAACTGAGGCGGGCACCACCCGACACCCCTGCGTACAGGCTCAGTTACCTCGGAGCACCTGCCCCGGTCGCAGGGAGACGCTCGCGTCACGTTCCGCAAGAGGAACGGCCAGCGGTGCACGCTGGGCAGCGGCCGACGGCTCGGCCGCCGTTGCCAGTAGCGGATCGACCCGCGGTCAGCTCTTCTTCAGCTCCTCGGCGAGCATCACGATGATGCCGCTGGGGCCGCGGACATAGGTGAGCTTGTACACGTCCCCGTAGGTCGCCACGCCGCGCAGCGGATGGCAGCCGTGCCTCGCGGCGATCTCGAGGGCCCCGTTGAGGTCGTCGACCGAGAACGCCACGCGGTGCATGCCGATCTCGTTAGGCCGGGTGGGCTCCGTCTCGATCGCGTCCGGGTGGATGTACTCGAAGAGCTCGAGGCGACCGTTGCCGTCTGGCGTCTGGAGCATGGCGATGTTGGCGTGATTGCCGTCGAGTCCGACGGCAGGTGTCGGTCCACTCTCCACTGACCGTGTCACGGCCGAGGACGGTCAGCCCGAGGTCGGTGAAGAAGACGATCGTCGCTTCGAGGTCGCGGACGGCGATGCCGACGTTCTCGAGTTTGATGGGCATGCGTTGCACGCTAACGACTCAGGGCGACTTGTTCAGGCCCGTGGGCTGCCGGTTCCGGCTCAGCCGGGCAAGGGACCATCCCGCAGTGTCCTGCCCCCGATGACCAGACGGCGCACCCAGATCACCCGGCGCGGCTACCGGACCGCCGCCGCGGGGCGGGCCCGACGCGAGGCGGTCGGCGAGGTCGACAGCGGCGCGTTGCGGCCCAGCTCGTCGGTGTGCTGACCGTCGACGAGCTGCTCGACCTCTACCTCGACGGCCTGGACGCCGACGGGCGGCTGTCGGCCAAGACCCGCTTCGACTACCGGCACACCGCTCAGTCCTACGTGCGGCCGCTGCTGGGTGCTCGGAAGGTCCGCGACGTGACTCCGGACGTCGTGGTCGCCTGGCAGCGGGCGCTCGCCAAGGGCGGCGGGACGAAGAACGGCAAGCCGTTGGGGGCGAACACGATCCGGCTGGCTCGGTCTCCGCTGTCCGGGGCGTTCAAGCTCGCGCTGGCCATGGGCGTGGTGACGGTCAACCCGGTGGCCGCGGTGTCACGACCACGGGCGCCGCGGTCGGTGCCGCGGCACTGGAACCCCGGAGGAGGCGCGGCACTTCCTCGACCTGATGGCCGGCGACCGGACGTACCCGCTGTGGGCGTTCCTGCTCGGCTCGGGACTGCGGATCGGAGAGCTGGTCTGCTTGCGCTGGACGAACGTCGACCTGGCGCGCCGGTCGGTGCACGTGGTCGAGTTCGTCTCCACCCTGGGCCACGACCTCGTGCCCTCGTCGGGCAAGAGCCGCGACGCCGTACGCACCATCGAGCTCGACGAGGAGCAAGCCAGCAGCTGCCGAGTACGTCGACAGCGACTACGTGTTCACCAAGCCCGCCGGCGGCTCGTACCACCCGCAGTACCTGTCCCGGCTGCTGGCCACCTACAGCACCGAGCTGCGGCTGCCCAGGCTCACCGCCCATGGTCTGCGGCACACCAGCGCCACGCTGATGCTGGCCAGCGGCGTGCCGCCCAGGGTCGCCGCCGAACGCCTCGGGTACTCCGACGCCACCCTGTTTCATCAACCTCTACAGCCACTCACTCCCACCATGCAGCGGGAGGCAGCCGACAAGATCGGCTCCGTGCTGTTCAGCTGACCCGGACCGCGTCACACCGGAAGCGGAGGGCGTTCTCGGACGAGCCACGTGCCACCCAGTGGCCTCCGCTAGACGCTTCCGCGCGGCACGACCCATCGGTGATCGAACGCGAGGACCTCGGCCGCGGTCGCGAAGTCGGCGTCGTAGTGCACAATCGTCAGTTCGTGCTCGGCTGCCAGCGCAGCAGTCAACAGATCCGCAATGCCC
>Ga0183260_10003964_pt1 | contig 11869 bp, 14 predicted proteins | sample AntDrymUQ4972206_2_FD_129768 | JGI IMG/M metagenome (GOLD analysis project Ga0183260, IMG submission 129768) | Polar desert sand microbial communities from Dry Valleys, Antarctica - metaG UQ497 (22.06) (version 2) (version 2) | ecosystem: Environmental > Terrestrial > Soil > Desert | place...
AGGACGCCGAAGAAGGTGTTCGCGGCGACGAAGACGAGCGCATAGTCGTTCTCGCTGGCGACGTCAGCGAAGTCGCCGAGAGTTGTCGATATGCGCTCGCCCCCCGGCTTCTCGCGCAGCTTCTCGAGCATCGCCTCCGACGCGTCGATCCCATCCACCTGGAGGCCGCGCTGCTGAAGCGGCAGCGCGATCCTTCCCGTTCCGATCCCAAGCTCGAGCACAGGTCCCCGTCCGGCGAGGTCAACGAGCGCGGCGACCGCGTCCGCCGGGTCTCCCGCGCGCAGCCAGTCGTCGTAAACGTCGGCGATGCGCTCGCCGTAGGCTGAGAGGTAATAGTCCATCATCGCGCCGAACTGCCGGAATCAGGTTCCCACTTGCTACGGCGGAATCGCCAGGACCGCGGAAGGTAGAGGCTCCGCGGGCGGTATGGTCAGTCGCCGGTTACTGCCAGACGCGCAAGGAGCTCGGACTTGACGGTCATGGTCTCCCGTGGGCGGGCGACGGCGAAGGTCGTCCAACGCTCCCGGAGCGCACTACCTAGCTGACCCCACGCTCGCCGCCCAGCTGGTCGCCGACGCGCGCGTGCGCCATGGTGACCTCGTGCTCGACCTTGGAGCCGGTGCTGGCGCGCTCACCGCGCCTCTCGTCAGAGCGGGCGCGCGCGTTGTCGCGGTCGAGCGCGACCCCGCGCTCGCCAAACGGCTGCGACGTCGCTTCAGCGATGCGGACGTCACGGTGCTCGAGCAAAACGCGCTCGAGGTTCCCCTGCCACGGCGGGGCTCCCGCGTCGGGGCAAGCACCCCGTTCTCGATCACGACGCCGCTGCTCGGCCGCCTGCTTGACCCCGCCGGTTCCTCGCTGCAGCGCGCGGCGCTCGTGCTCGAGTGGGGCGCTGCCAGACGAGTCTGCGATACCCAGCCAGCCCACCCCCGCATCCTGTGGTGGAGCGCGCGCTATGACCTGCGGGTCGCCCGTCGCATCCCAGCGAAGCGCTTCAGCCCACCACCGCGGGTCGATGCCGCCGAGCTCGTGGCAACCCGACGCGCGCCGCCGCTCGTCCCGGCCGGCGAGCAGCCCGCCTTCGCGCGGCTACTCGCGAAGGCGCTCAAGACGCCCAGGGCGCAGGTCGCAGACGCGCTCCTGCCGATCTTCTCCAAGCGCCAGCTGCGGCGCCTGCTACGCGAGCTGGGTATCGATCGCCAGACGCCGATCGGACACCTGCGGATCGGCCAGTGGGCAGCGATCAGCGCTGCGATGGTGGCCCTCGTCGAGCCGACACACTGGCCGCGCGGCAGACCGCCATGGCCCAAGCACCAACGATAGGCGGCGCGTCCACTGATTCTGCAGCACTGGTTTTCGACGAGAGAGGGAGTCTTGGGTGGCGCTGCCGCCGCTGCACCAAAGGGGGAGTCAGCGGATAGCCGAGTGTGCGAGCTCGATAAGGCTCGCGTGGCGGCTTGGCGAGCCAATCGCGGATGGTACACGTGTACGCGGCCTCACTAGCGCGCCCGTCGAGCTGTAGCTGCATGAGCATCAGCAGCCGGTTCGACCGCGCCTTGCTGGCTCGAGAGCAATGCGTAGACGACCGAATCTCGGCGACGGCCCCTCGCAACCCATCGCGAGCGGAGCAGGCCTTCGCGAGCGAAACCACACCGCTCTGCGACCCGCTGCGAGCCGACGTTTTCGGGCTCGATGAACATCTCCAGACGCTTCAGACCGAAATCGCCAAGCGCCCATTCGGCAAGCAGCTGAACAGCGTCAGTGGCGACACCCCGCCCACGCGCCTCTGGCAACACCCAGAAGCTCACCATCGCACGGGCGTGCAGGCGTTCCACGCTTGAGAGCGCAATCGAACCCAGCACGCGGTCGGATTCGGGGCTGCCGATCGCGAGTTCCAAACGCGAGCCGTGCTTACGAGCCGGCTCGTGCGAAGCGAGCCAAGAGCGCGCGCCCGCGTCGTCACACGGAGCGGGAACTGATGCGACGAAACGATCAATGAGCGGGTCCTGAAAGGCAGCGACCACGGACCCCGCGTCCTCGGCCGTCCATGCACGCAGAGTGAGCAAATCGCTGCTCAACGGCGGGGCGGGCAATGGCAGCTCAGCCATGCGACAAAGGTAGCTCCGCCCGCCGCGTATATCCCGGCGCGCGCTTTGAGGCTCGGCCCGCCACGGCGTCCGCCGAGGCAAGACTTCCGCTCTTCGACGATTTCAGGAACGCCGAGCTTGGCTCGTCAGCCGGCAAAGATCGGCTCCGAGGCGCCGGGCGGCGCCCGCTGGAATCCACCGCCGTACGGCCGCGCCGGTGTGCGAGGGTTGCCGGATGAGCAGCCGCGCTCTTCAGGCGCGCTTCGGCGTGCGCTTCGAATGGGGGGCGATCGGCGCCGAGCAGCTCGCCGTAGCGAGTGGGGCCTTGGTCGTCGTCGACGTGCTCTCCTTCGCCACCTCAGTTAGCGTTGCCGTCGAAGCCGGTACGCGCGTCTACCCTTCCCCCTGGACGCACGAGGCCGCCGCGGCATACGCGGAGGAGATCGACGCGGCCCTTGCCGTCGGTCGCCGCGTCGCCCACCCCGACTCGCCGTACTCCCTATCGCCAGCAGCGCTCCGGGATGCGCCCTTCACACCGCGGCTCGTCTTGCCCTCTCCGAACGGCTCCGTGATCGCGGCTGCCGCCGGCGACGCGGTGGTGCTCGCTGCTTCGCTGCGGAACTTCACAGCGACGGCCAGCTGGCTCCGCACCAATGGTTTTGGCACGCCGCAACGGCCAGCGATCGTGATCGCCGCTGGCGAGCGCTGGCCCGACGACAGCTTGCGGGCGGCCGTCGAGGATATGCTCGGAGCTGGCGCGGTCATCTCTGTGCTGCACCGCCTCGGCGGAGGGTCCTTGTCACCAGAGGCCGAAGCGGCTGGTGCTTGCTTTGAGGGGACCACCGACATCGCGGCGGCCATTTCGAGGTGCGCGTCGGGCGTCGAGCTGACCGAAGCAGGATTCTCAGAGGACGTCGCAATCGCGACCGAGCTCGACAAGGCCGACATGGCGGCCGTGCTTGAAGATTCCGCCTTTGTGGCGCGGCCGGCATGACAAGGCGCAGCACCTCGCCGCGCGGCGCGCGCCACACTGTTCCATGCACGCCACGAGCTCCGTAATGGGTCGCCGGCGAGTTGGTCTCTCGGCGCGTTCACTGAGAGCGAGGCAGCACACACCGTCGATGCGGTGTTTAGCGCGGCTCAACCGATAGTGGCGAGAGTGCTGCTTTTCTGCTTTTCGACGAGACGGGCACTGACGGCCCGGCGCTGAAGAGCCTGGACGAAGGGGAAGCGACGCCGTCGTCGCTCGCGGGCGTAGCCGTCGCCGAACGGGATGATGAGATCGCGATGGAACTGATGAATTCGCCGTGACTGCTGGCTGGGTTGGAAGCGACTGGCTCGGGCTCGGAGTCGACTACGGAACCGTTCGACTGATCGCTGTCCGGAGCGAGTGGGCAGCGATCGCCGAGCGCCTCGCGGCCGCGATTCGGGAAGCGTTGCGCGAGCGCGCGGTCGGGGTCGAGCATGTTGGCTCCACCGCCGTTCCGGGACTCGCCGCAAAGCCGATCCTCGATATCGCGGTCGGCGTTGGAGCCGAGGTTCCGACCGACGCAATCAAAGAACGCCTCCAAGGGCTGGGCTATGAGTTCCGCGGCAACGCCGGCGATAGTGGCGGCCTCGTATTCGTGCTCTCAGACCGCCCTCAACACCGCGTCGCCCACGTGCACGTTGTCGAGCATGGAGGATCCCAGTGGCAGCGCTACTTGGCGTTTCGAGATCTCCTGCTCGAGCACGAGCCGGCGCATGCGATCTACGAGCGGACGAAGGGCGAGCTGGCCGAAAGGTTCAGTAATGACCGCAAGTCCTACCAGTCCGCCAAGGAGGAGGTGGTCCGCAGCTTGCTCGAGCAGTATGCGGCGAGCGGCGAGTGAGGGCCTTGCGACGAACCGTGGCGCGCCACTTGAGAGGTCAGTCCGCGCTTTGTAGGGCGCAGCGGATGTGGAGAAAGTACGGCCGCCTGGCGGCCTTCGCGAGCCGCGGCGCGCGATCGCGGGCAGCTTCTGTTGGCCTCGGCTCGCGCAGCTGCTCGATGAGAAAGCCCGCGTTGGCGAGCGTGCGCGTGTAGGCCTCGAGCGGCCGGTCGATGCTCTCGAAGGTCATGCTCAGTCCGTCGCGTTCGAATGATTCGGCGAAGCGGTGCTCCTCGAAGTAGTCCTCAAGCGCCTCCGGCGGTCGGTTCAGCGGGTGGACGATCGCGAGACAGAGCCGCCCGCCAGGCTCGAGCACGCGGGCGATCTCGCCGACCGCGCCGCGCAGGTCATCGACGTCCTGCAGCGACATGTAGGCGATCGCCAGATCGAACGTGGCGGCCTCCCACGGAAGCGCAGCGGCGTCTCCGCAGACGAGTTGCTCGTATCCGCCCGCTTCGCGCGCCAGTCCGAGCAGGGTGGGAGAGCTGTCGATCCCGACGACCCGATGTCCATCAGTGCTCAGCGCGCGGCCGCCCCGGCCCTCACCGCAGCCGACATCGAGCGTTTGTCGTCCCGGCGGTGGCAGGAGCTCGCGAAAGGCCGGCCAGTTGAGCTGCTCGTGGTAGACGTCGTGCCCTGAAACCCTCGTCCACCTCGCCCAGTCAGGCGCGTTGCGCTCCCAGGCCTCACTCAGGGAGCCGAAGCCATCACCCATGGTGAGATCTTCTCGCAGGCGAGCGGAGAGACGGCTACTGCTCCTCGCCGTGGCTGTTGCAAAAACCCCCGGCGAGGCCACTGGATCGCTTCTAGGGCCGGGCGCCGAAAACCGCCATCGTCTCCCTCGCGAAGGGGGCGTCCGTCGCGAGGTCGTGGCGCACAACCTGCGCTGGCGTGCACTTCCGCGGGTGCGCTGCGGCTTTTCAGAGACGGCTTTATGCAACAGCCACCGCCGGGAGCGGAGTAGCAGCATCGTCTGTGGTGGCCTGCGTAACCGCTCCTCGCACTGATGGGGCATCCTGGCGGTGTGCCTTGCAAGGCTTGGCCCCTCTTCAACCTCTGTGTCACTACGCCGCGCCTGACGCTGCAGCTGCCCCATGACGTTGAGCTCCTTACGCTGGCCGAAAAGGCCGCCGAGCGTGTGTTGCCGCGTGAGCAGGCCGGTTTCATGGGTCGCTGGACGCAGCTTCGTTCCCCGGAGTTCGAGCGCTCGTTTATGCAGTTTCACTGGGGGCTTCGTGCCAACTGGACCCCGGCGCGGTGGTCGCTCGAGCTTGGCATCTATCCCGACGGCCACGACGAGCCAGTGGGGATGATGGGCGCCGGGGCGAGCGATTTCGAGCGGCTGCACTCGGCCACGACCGGGTCGTGGCTCTTGCCCGAATGGCGCGGCCGCGGACTCGGCAAGGAGGCGCGCGCCGCCGTGCTGCACCTCCTTTTCGACGGACTCGGCGCGCGCGAAGCACGTTCAGGCGCGCACCCGGACAACGCCGCGTCGAACGCCGTCAGCCGCGAGCTCGGCTACCACTGCGACGGCACGGAGCCGATGTTGACGGGCGCTGAAGAAGCCGTCACAGTCACGCGCTTGCTGCTACCACGCGAGGACTGGCTTCCCCGGAGGCGCTCCGACATCACGTGCTGCGGGGTCGAGAGCTGCCGCTCGATGTTTGGTCTCTGAAGGAGCGCCCTTCCTCACGCTCGGCGAGTTCATGCCTGGGCGGTCAGAGTTGAGAGCTAGCGTCTCCTCTCCGGCTTGCCCATGGCCTGGGGCAGCTCCTAAGCTCGCCGGACTCCGGCTCCGCCAAGGCTCGTCCCAAGCGGACACGAGCGCCCTCTGGTGCGCCGGCGGACTTCCGCTCTTCGACGCGACCGGCACTAACCCCCGGCGTGCCGCGGCTGCACAGAAGCGGAAGCGACTCGTCCGGCTCGCGGATCCTCTAACCACGGGAAAGCGGAGCCGCTTGCGGTAGCTGGAAGGTGTGGCTCTACCTACGTTGGGCCTTGCTTCGCGTGGCGATGTGAAGGCGAAAGCTCCCGGTGGCCCGCTTCTGAAAGCCGAGCGCCTCATAGAGCACGCGTCCAGATTGCTTCTCCTCGTTAGCGGTCAAATCGATGCGAGACGCGCCTGCTGTCTCGGCTTGTTCAACTGCGTGCCGCACAAGCGCGCGGCCGATCCCCCGTCGCCTCCAGTCGGGAGCGACGACGAGGTGGTCCATGTACGCCTTCGGTCCCGTGAGCGTCCGGAAGACGCAGAGCGTCACCATGCCGACCACCCGTTCTCCGCTCTTCGCCACGTAAGTCGGCGCGTCCTCGCTGCTGACCTCGGCGTCCTGAGACAGAAGCCTCAACAGGCGCTGGACCTGCTCGCGGTCACGCGCTTCCCATTCGCGGATCGTGATGCCGTCTACCCTGGCCATCGGCTTGCTTTTATCTATCTACCGGTTCAACCGCGATGCGAGGTGTGCGGCTTAGGGCAGAGCGAGCTCGGATGACGCGAATTCGACGTCGACGGGCTCGAGCACGACGCGCTGCGGGCCCTCCTCCACCCAGCCCGCCAGCATTGCGCCGAAACCCGCCTCCTGGGATAGCTGGACTATGTGCGCCCCATGACCAGGACGGACGAAGACCGCAAGCCCGACGCCCATATTGAGCGTGGCATACGCCTCGCGTGCGTCCATCCCGCCCGCCTCGACAAGGTATGCGAGCACCTCGGGAACCGGCGGCAGCGCTGTGAGTCGGTAGGTCGCCTCGAGCTTCGCCCGCATCACCTTGCGCAGGCCGTGTCCGGTGATATGGGAGAGGAACGTCAGCGGCAGGGACGCCTCGATCAGCGCGCGCACGAGAGGCACGTAGATGTACGACGGCGTCAGCAACGCCTCCCCGAGCGAGGCCCCGCTCGACAGGCGCGTGTCGTACCGCTTGGGATCTTGGCTGGCCACCAGTCGCGCGAGCGACGCGCCGTTGGTATGCAGCCCGCTGCTCTCGACCAGGACGCATTCATCGCCAGGCGAAAGCTGTTCTCCGAGCACCGGCTGACCGCGGATGACTCCGACACCGCTGCCGGCGATCTCGATGTCGCGCTCCCCTACCAGTCCTGGCAGCGAGGGCGACTCGCCCCCGGCCCAGATCGCGCCGGAGTCCTCGCAGGCTTGTCGCCATCCGGCCGCGAGCCGGCGCAGTCGCTCGCCGTCGGCAAACCAGCCCGGTCCGCCGCTCGCGAAGTAGGCGTTCACGACCAGCGGCAGCGCACCGACACAGATCAGGTCGTTTACGACCGCGGCGACCGCGTCATAACCGATCGCCTCGAAGCCGTTGAACCCTGTCTGCTCCTCAATCTCGCGCGCAAGCACCGATTTGGTGCCGAGGCACTCGAGCACCGTCGCGAGCGTGACGCCATCGCGCTCGAAGACGTAGGCGGTGCTTCCGCGCGAGGCCTCGACCCCCCGCCAGTCCGGTTCGCCGAGCGATTCCACCGTCCCCGATGCGAGGCCCGCGGCAAAGCGCTTCGCCGCGTCGAGCACGTCGTAGTCGATCCCGGCCTGGCGGTAGCTCACCGCTTCGTTTGAGGGCCCTGACACCGCTCGGAGTCTCGCACTCGCCGCGGTCACTGCGGTAGGGGCACCCCTGGCACAGAATCGTTGCGCATCGAGCCAACGGTTTCCCAAGCGAGGAAGCCGCTTCTCAAGCCCGGCCCAGCCGAGGCGGGACGCCCGCAATCAGCGCTCGAGGACGAACGCGAAGATGTCGTCGAGACCCGGAACGTATCCATCTGTCGTATCGACCGTGAGCGTGCGGAGGTCGCTCTTGCCGACGTCGAAGAGATGCGGTCCAAACGTGGAGGCTCCGGCAGCGCGCTCAGCGAGCGCGTCCTCGATCGACGAGTGGCCGAGGGCTCGCAGTACTGCCGCCCGGTTGAGGAACGGATCGTCGCGCAGCCGGTTGAGGTATCGCTCGGTGGCGACGGGCGTAGAGGTCTCAACGATCACGCACTCAGCGAGGTCCGGTATCCGGGAACACCTCGGAAAGCCCTCCCGAAGAAGCACATAGTCGGCAACGACGCTTACGCGCCTGGCAAGAAGGGTCTCGACTGCTTCGAAGAAGACCTCGATCGACTCCTCTCTCGAAGGCACGGCCTCCGGCTCGTCGCTCCACCCGCCCAGAGCGAAGAACAGGCCAGTGCGGAAGCGGTCCCGGCTCAGCCACGGAAGCCGCAGGGTTTCAGCAAGCGTCTTGGAAAGCGTCGTCTTTCCCGACCCGGGGGCGCCGGTGACAAGGACGAGCGTCGGCTGCCGCGGCATTAACGCATGATGTCGCGGAAGGTTTCGCCGTGGTCTCCCGACAAAGCCGATTGCAGGCGAACATCCGCGCTGCTCGCAGGCACCCGGTTCACGGCCGCGCCCTCCGTCTGAGCGCTCCCGACCATCTCTCGACTCGCGGCCGGGTAGTGGGCCAGTTTCGAGACTTGCATCAGATCTCGCGCGCCCACTCGCCCTCACCATCCGCGGTTCGGCCGGTTGGGGAGAAGCCGCGGCTGCGGTATAGACGGTGCGAGCGCTCGTTGTGTTTGTGTGTCCAAAGGTGAATCCGCGAGCCGTGCCGCTGCTTCGCCTCAGCGAGAACAGCGTCCAAGATCACTCCGCCGATACCCTCGCCCCACCGCTCGGGAACGACGAACAGGTAGCCGAGGAAACAGCCGCCGGGGATGACCGGACCCGCCCCGTCCTCACCACGCAGAGGCTCGGCGGAAGCCATTCCGACTAGCGCCGGCCCCTCGCTCGCCAAGAGAAACCATGAGGCGGGATCGCATAGGTGGGCTCTCGCACGCTCAACCCGGGCCGCTCGGTTGGGCCAAGAACCCTGACGGCGGGCCAAATTGGACCGCTCGTAGACGTAAACGGCGGCATCGACATCAGCCGCGTCGCCCAACCGGATCAGAATCGTCACGCCGAGAGGCTAGAGGCAAGCTTCGACCCCGCTGACCCACCACCCGCGGCCGTGCCTCACCGAACGAACAAGCAGCCCGCGACCTCATCGAGACGCAGTGCCTGGACCGCGCCCGGTGGCAGTGCGACCGGTCCGCCGCCGACCAGGATCGCCAGCCGGTACCCGGCCCGAAGCGGTCCCTCGACATCCCAGTCGAGCCGATCGCCGGCCATCGCGGTTTGCGCCGGCTCCGTGCCGAGCAGTTCCGCGGCGCGCAGGTAGGCCCGCTCGTCCGGCTTGCTCGCACCGATCTCCTCAGAGATTGCTATCGCATCGAGCACGCGATCGAGGCCCGTCACGGCGAGCTTGCGGCGCTGCATGGCGGACGGTCCGTTGGTGAGCAGGCCGACTCGGTAGCCGGCCGCCTGCAGCGTGTCGATCAGCTCGCGTGCCCCTGCTGCGAGCCGGGCGCGCTCGATGTTGGCGTTGCGCTCATCGACGCAGCGGCCGAGTACCTCCTCCGGAAGCTCTCCCCACGGCGCGACCGTCTCGCGAAGGTGGGCCTGTCTGAATCCGTCGAGGTCCGTGCGCCCCGCAAGGATCTCGGCATAGAGCGGCTCACGCAGGGCGGTGTGGCGGCGGCGCAGCTCCGCGGCGTCGACATCCGGCAGGACGGCCCGGATGTGCTCCACCGTACGCGCCCACACTTCGGCCTCGACGCCTCGATGATCGGTCAAGGTGTCGTCGAGGTCGAAGACGACGCCCTTGAGTTGCCGGTCGGCCGGCCGAACCGAGCTTTGCCGAGCCCCGTTCACCGGTCCCGAGCCAGAGCGACGATCGCCTTCGGCCTACGCACCGCGCGGCCACGCCCGCAGAATCAGCGTTCCGGCGTAGCGATCAATCCGCGCCGCCTTGTGCGGGAACTCGCGACGCTGCTCCTCGGTCAAGGTCGGCTCGAGCACGCGGTCGATCCAGAAGCCGGTGTCGACGAGCCGGTTGACGGTGTCGGCGAACGTCGCGGGGCGATGGGTAAGCGTCGTCTTGCCGTCCCACTTCGAGGTGTAAGAAAACGGACTGCGGTCGTGATACGCCGCTCCGAGCTCGACGCCCGTCGACTCCGAGCGCTCGACCGCGAAGCGAAGCGGATGCGCACGCGCAAGGATGAAGGCGCCGTCGGCCTCGATCAGAGCGCGGATCGCCCGCAGCGTGGCGAGCTCGTCCTCGGCATACCCGAGCGCGTTCAGGAGCAGAACGACGTCGAAGCGACCGGAGAGGCCCTCGACCTCATCGAGGCAGGAGATGTCGCCGCGCAGGAAGCGCGTCGTCGGCGGAGGATCGAGGCGCGCGACGTCTTTGACGAAGGTCTCGCTGATGTCGACGCCGACGACCTCGCGCGCGCCCTGCTGGGCGAGGTGGATCGCCTTCGCGCCGCTCCCGCAGGCGAGGTCGAGGACGCGCTTGCCAGCGACGTCGCCGATCAGCTCGAGCTGCGCGGGGAACTCCATCAGCACGTCGAAGGAGTCGGGCCGCGTGCGGGCCGCCTCGTAGCTCTCAGCGAGCCCTTTCCACGTCGCTGCTGTTGCGTCCGCGTCCATTGGAGCCCCTTCGCACTGCCGACCCCGGCACCTTATCGTCGTGGTGGTAATCGACGAGGAGCGCGACTGAGGACGATGGGAAGGGCGCCCTTCCAAGTACTCGTCCTACCGTTTCGCCTCGTTGCGACTGGCGAGGCCGAGTTCGCCCTCCTGCGCCGCACCGACGACGCGCACTGGCAGGGCATCGCGGGCGGCGGCGAGGATGACGAGACGGTTCTCGAGGCAGCTCGTCGGGAGGCGCTCGAGGAGGCGGGCGTCCCACCACAGGCGGCCTTCTACAGGCTGAAGATGCAGGACTTCGTGCCGGTTAGCTGCTTCCCCGCCGCGACAGAGTGGCCACAGGACATCTATGTCGTGGCGCAGTACTTCTTCGCCTGCGACGCGGGAGGGCTCGAGCTCGTGGTCTCAGCCGAGCACACTGAGCTGGCGTGGCTCTCGTACGACGACGCGTACGGCCGCCTTCGCTATGACAGCAACAGGACCGCCCTGTGGGAGCTCGCCCAGCGCCTGCGGAGCGACGACCTTGGCGCTCGGATGTAGTGATGGCCCGTATGGCAGGAGTGCTGCTGCTCGATCTCGACAACACACTCGCTGACCGCGAAGCGGCAATCCTGTCATGGGCGCGCGCGAAGGCCGCGCAGTGGGCGCCGAATCAGCCGGACGCTGTCGCGTTCCTCGTCAAACAGGACGCTGACGGCATGTGCCCGCGCGCCGACTTCTTCGATTTGCTGGCTGAGCGCTTCGGCTTGGGCGAGTCCGTGGAGGCGCTGGTCGCTGACTTTCGGCGAGAGTTGCGGGCGGCGCTGCCACCGCTGCGCGAGGACGTCAAGCAGGGACTGCGTGCGCTACGCGCGGCGGGCTGGAAGATCGCGCTTGTCACCAACGGCGACTCAGACGGTCAAGCAGGGAAGGTCGATCAGCTCAGCCTCTCTCCGTTTCTGGATGCCTGCTGCATCTCCGGCGCCCTCGGCGTCCGCAAGCCCGACCCGCGCATCTTCCAGATCGCCGCCGCGCGATGTGGCCAAACGCTCGCCGGCGCGTGGATGGTCGGTGACTCGGAGGCCGACATCGTCGGCGCGCACCGGGCCGGCGTCCCGAACATCTGGCTGCACCGCGGCCGGACCTGGCTGCGCGATGATGTGCGACCGCACCGCACCGTCACCACCCTCGCTGAGGCGCTCTGCATAGTCAGCGCCGGCTCCTGACGCGCGGCCCCGCCCGTTGGAACTTCGGCAGAGTTCTGCGTTTCGACGAATGCGGCAGCGGCCGGGGGCAACCATTGATCAGCTTGGCGGCGAAGGCGGGTTGGGCCAGTTCCGGCAGTACTCCTCGAAGGGCGGAAGTCCGACAGCGGCTC
>Ga0183260_10003965_pt1 | contig 11865 bp, 12 predicted proteins | sample AntDrymUQ4972206_2_FD_129768 | JGI IMG/M metagenome (GOLD analysis project Ga0183260, IMG submission 129768) | Polar desert sand microbial communities from Dry Valleys, Antarctica - metaG UQ497 (22.06) (version 2) (version 2) | ecosystem: Environmental > Terrestrial > Soil > Desert | place...
CCCAATGGTCTTGGAGGTGTTCTCAGGATCTCTTAGGATGGTGGAATAGTGTACCCAGACAACCCTATTTTTGGAGAGGGCTTGCCGTTGAATGTATATTATGCTATGGGTATTCGAAATAGTTTCGGTTTTGACTTTGATCCTTTAACAGGTAATTTATGGGACACAGAAAATGGGCCTACTGTGGCAGATGAAATCAATCTTATTTTGCCAGGCTTCAATGGCGGTTGGTCGGAGGTTCAAGGCTATTTTGACCAGAATTTACTAGGACGAGAAATAACATCTGTAGACGAACTTGTAACTTTTGGGAATGGTAAATATACTGATCCAAAGTTTGTATGGGTTACCCCAATTGGAGCAACAGCATTAAAATTCTTGAATTCAGAGAAATTAGGTAAAGAGTATGCCAACGATATGTTTACAGGAGACATCAACAATGGTTTGTTATACCATTTTACTCTGAATCAAGCACGCGACAATATACTTATAAATGATACTTCTCTAGGTAATGTTGCTTTACTTGCTGACAATCAGGTCGATGCGACCACCGAAAATCTACCTTTAATATTTGGTCAAGGTTTTGGTGGTATAACCGATCTTCAGATAGGGCCAGACGGTTACCTTTATGTATTAAGTTATACCGGTGCATTGTATAGAATAGTACCTATATCTGAAAGTACAGTACCAAAGAATCAACCGACTGTAGCCAATCAAAACGAAACACAAAGTGCCGGTTCTACACCCGTAGTCATTGCTGGAATAAAAGGCGATCAGTCGTATTCACCTAACCCAATTAGCATAGAAGCTGGCCAAACAATAACGTGGTACAATGGTGATTCCATATCGCATACTGTAACCTCAGGACAGGATAATGACGGGGATGAGGGTGCTGAATTTGATTCTAATGCAATTATACCTAATCAACAGTATAGTCTGACATTTGATGACTCTGGAGAATTCGAATATTATTGCATATACCATCCTACAATGGTCGGCGAGGTAATAGTAGAATAAGATAAACAAAACATATTTTTTTTAAAAATAGTATATTAATTACATCAGAACATGTTTAGTCCTCGATAAAATCAGCTACAGTAACTAATTCAACTACTCTAATTGGAGTATGAAAATTGTAAAGAAATCAATATGTTTGTAATTAATAGATTATAAAGAATATCAAAATTAATCGACTATAAATTTATCATATATATATAATGTTTAACTAAGAAGAACTGTGAAACTCTCTGTATCGTTGATTTCAAAGTCCTCTGTGCTCGTTTTCACTATTTATATATTTTTGTCCCTAGTTATGGAGCATAAAGTACAAGATGTTGCTAGTACAGTCATCAACGAATCTTCATCTACGTCGATAAATCCATCTATTTTAATTAATACGACAAAGGTATCTAATTGCATACCGCAAGACATCACCGATAATAATGATGGCAATAATTCAACCGCATTATCTATGACCGAATCCAATAAAACAAATAAATCCAATACCAATAATGAGAATACAGGAATTTGTAAAATTCTTAGAGTATCAGATTCGATCTCCTGCACGGAATATAATGGTAATCAATCTGAAATACCCTGTGAATCAAACGATTCTGATGAAAATGATTTAAAAGTAGATAATTTTGCTGATAATGGCCAGCTGTTAGCCGACACAAAATTTGATCAACAATATTCATTTGAATTAGATGATCCCGCAGGTCAAGACAAAAAATTAAGAGTAACTATGGACTTTAATAAGCATACACAAAGCGAAAATAATGACATAAACTCACCTCGATTAGAGATAGTAAGAGAAAATTCAGAAGGAATACCAGATATGTCTGCTGCAAAGAATCAGGAAATAATTTGGCATGGAAACATACACGAGTATTTTAAAGAGCCTAAAGACAAGTTTGAAAATGAAACATATATAGCTCTTCAATTTAATACAGGACGTCACGGAAGCAATGAACCCGATGAAGAGCGTGGCTTTGGAGTATTGTTTGATGTTTCGGGCAGTAGTAACCCGAATCTATTAGAATATCGGGATGATGGCAAGTACGTAAAATATGATTTTAATACTACAAAGGAATTAGCACAGGACAGTTTTATTTTCCATCAAGTAGATGAGAAAGGTAATCCTATATTTAATAACAATCTGACAAACAAAGAAGATGTAGAACTTAAAGTAAGAACATTTTTGACAGATAAAGATACCAGAATGATTGAAACATTTATTGATAATGGCTCGGGTAAGGAAATTCCCTATTGGACCTTAAACAATCTCTCCAAATTAAAGGAACAAGAGGGGGTTAATGACCAAAACGGATTCATGGAAACTATAAATCAAGGATCTGGATATGTTATTGCACGTACAGATAACATAGATACCAGGCCTTCATCCTTTAAGTCATTTTCTTTTGACTTGTAGTAATCCGATACATCTTAATTTTAGGAGATTTATTTTTTGAATTTATGATACAAAAATCCACTAAAAGTCATCAATCCATAGGTTTTTTGCTAAAGAACGTGTCAATCAGTCAAATAACCGGAATAGTATAATACTTAGTTTAATAGTCTTAAATTTAATATTTATTCATATTTAATAAATAATATCATATTAGTCCTGATTATTCAAAATCGAACATCTCGTCACGAGAGGCATCTTCACGATAGTCTTTCTTGTAAAAATAATAACCCTTATCTTGACCATCACAATCATGATTTTTTTCAACTTGATTTCTTTCATGAAGTTCATTCCCAATTTTGTTATTATCAGTTATTTTTTCGATTTCGCCGCAATCTAACCATATACCTTCACATTCGGGGCATTTATCCAATTCCACGCAGAACCTAGATGTCAAAACCATTTCAGAAAAACAATTTGGACATTTCAAAATATATAATAAATTTTCGTTGATGATATATATAAAGATCCTATTAATTAAATCTTAATATAATTATTGTTATTTTATAAGATAATATAATTTTTATAATTTCATTTCTATATACTTGAATAAATGATGGATAATGCATTTCTTTTGCTACAATGATATTTGAGCACTAATAAAAGTCGATGAACTTTTGTAATTATTTTTTTGGCTATATTATAATGGATGACAATCAATAATCTTATTTACTATAGAGATAAATTCAATTAATGAGCGAGTCTACGAAATTTAATTATTCGATAATTAGAGAGAATTCAATTAATAATTTCATTAAGGATCTGCTTGAGGACAGGATTGAATTTGATTATTCAAAGAGTATTAAGGAAGACAAAAATGAAGTTTTTAATGCTGCTATGGATTTAAAGGCAAAAATAATTCCATATCTAGCTGTTGAAAAGGACTACACCAATAAGGAATATCATAAGCTTCAAGAAAACATATTTTCTTGTTATCTAACCCTAAAAATTTTTGGAGTAATACGTCCAAAATCTAATTAGGCTTGCTTATCTTTTTTTATGTGTTTTATAAAAGAGAATATCACATAATTCAATTCAACTAACGGAGACAATTTGTTTTAATAAATACCATCCTTCCATCGTGTTTATCAAAATTAAATAATAATGCTTATTTTCTACTACTCTGATTAAATACTCCTTTAAAAGACACACAGTCCAATTACTAAGCAAATAAAAATCAAAACCAGCTGGATGAATTTTTTGCGCATTAGTATAACCAATAAATAAATCGAAATTGACTTGATGAATTTATAAAATATTAAAACAACAACTAGGTAGAAGATACGTTGGAAAGGGTACAAAGCAATCACGTTGAACCTCACATAAAAGAAAGTAATTACATTAGAGATGTTGTTTTTGGTTTTGGTGATGGAGTTAATACTTCTCTAGGAATAGTAGCTGGCATAGGCGGTGCCACTGTGGGTGTGGATATAGTCATTTTAGCGGCGCTGATAGGAATGTTTACAGGTGCTAAAGCCATGGCTGTACAAAATTATCTTGCTGTTAAATCCCAAATAGAGGTTTTACAATCTGAAATCAAAAGAGAAGAATATGAAATTGAAAATACTCCTGAGAAAGAAAGAGAAGAGATAGTAGAAATCTACAAGTCCAAAGGGTTTGCCGGTGAAGAATTGAATATGGTTGTAAATAAGATTACATCAAATAAGGGAGTTTGGTTGAAGACAATGTTAACAGAGGAGCTAGGTCTAAATCTAGAAATCCTAGGCAGTCCTATAAAAGGTGCCATTGTTATGTTCATATCATTTTTAGTAGGCGGCATCTTACCAATACTACCATATTTTATTGTCAAAACGGGTTTAATCAACAATTTTACGGCATTATTAATAGCCATTTCTATTAGTTTATCTTCATCTTTTGTGATTGGTGCAATTAAAGGTAGATTAGCTAAAAAAAGCTGGATAAAAGGAGGATTAGAAATGTCTCTATTAGGAACAGGTATTGCGTTATTTGGTTATGGAATCGGATCTGAAATGAGTAACCTGGGAGTGGTTAACTTTGAATAACTAACTGATATCGGTATTAGGACCTTTTAGCTAGATATGCACAGATGCAGATGAGAAATAAGAAATAATTTAAGAATATTTTTTTTTCAATTTTTTAGCTAGTTTTGGACCTATTTTTGGGATCATAGTTAGTTTTGCTTCTGAAATTAGTAGCAGATCATTAGGTACGTTGATTCCTGCCCCGTGAAGAGATCTCGCTCTGGCCCTGCCTATATCTTTAATCTGCACTAATGGAACAAGCTCTGCCTTTACTCCATGCTTAATTCGACTTTCGAGTGAAAAAAGAACAGGTAAAAGATCGTTTCTGTTTAATAATTTACATATTTCGAATATTGAAGAGACTAACCAATTAGACACTTCGACAATTCTATGTATATCGCCTGGCTCCACACCAATTCTCTCATTCATCCTTTTTTCTGTAGACTCATTGATCCATTCGTATAGAGTCCATAGACTTCTAGAGCAATCCATTATGTCTACATCTGAAAAAAATTCATCATAATTGTTATAAAACAGATAACTGAACTCTTCGATATCTTGTTTTCTAAACGAAAGTTTAGGATAAAAGTCTGGACAAGTAGTAATCATATGAAGGAAACCAAATACGTTGTTGATTTTTACGGACCTTGGTTTTATATCATTGATGGTCTTCCTAAACGCAACAGCAGTCTCAGGATTAAGATATAAATTTGAAACTAATTTTCCAAATCCGGTCACATTATACATATTATTTTGCAATCGAATTAGATCTTCTTCTAGAAAATAATCTAAAGATGAATCTATTTTATCAAATAGGGAAGCATTATTACTATCTTGAAATGAATAAAATGTCTTTGAGAACAAGTCATAGATATCATCTAGACTAATTCCATTAAATGAAGCAATTACTCCCAGTAAATGGATTTTAATCGCTATTATATTTCCAAGGTTTGAATTTAGAGGTTCAGGAATCCCCAAAATATAATGATCATACAAGTCTTCATAAGATGTTCTTGAATCTGAAATAATTATAGATTCTCCATAAGCATCATATTGAGGTCGGCCAGCTCTACCACAAAGTTGTTTATATTCAAGCACACTAATAGGAACTGAAGCACCGTATACAAAATCATACCGGGTAACATTGGTTATGATGACTCTACGTGCGGGAAGGTTGACGCCAGCAGCTAGTGTAGGTGTTGCAAACAGAGATTTTATAATTCCACTTTTAAATGCTTCTTCAACAACCCCTCTACTTGAAAGACTTAGCCCTGCATGATGAAACCCTATGCCGGTAGATATCAAATTTGACAAATTTTTAGTTAAATCCGTGTCATAGCCCTCCTCCAAAATTTGTTTAGAAACCTTTAAGGTATTTTTCCTTTCTTCTGGTGACAGGGTCTTGGATACAACCTCTGAAACTTTCTTAGCTAAGGATACTGCTCGTTTTCTTGTTTCAACAAAAATAAGATTTTGTCCATTACTATTTAGAGAATTCATGATTAAATCGATAGCCATCGAAGTGGTGTCCTTACCTGACTCAGAAACTTTAATTCTGGAATCGTTATTAAAATAAATCATTCCATCAGAATATACTCCTTCTATCAATTTTGTTGGTCTCCAAGTGCTTTCTACTAATCTTGATCCTAACCATCCTGCAATTTCGGAGGCATTAGTGATTGTAGCGCTTAAGCCAAGAATCTGAGATGATGAATAGTATTTTTTTATTTTAGTTAGGACCATTTCTAAAACCGGTCCCCGATCCTGATCTCCGATTAAATGAATTTCGTCTGAAATAAATAGTCCAACATTTGATAACCACGAAGCATTATGTCTAAGAATCGAGTCAATTTTTTCGTTTGTCATAATAATTATGTCGGCTGAACTTAAATCGGCGTTTGAAGTATTAAAATCGCCAGTGCTAATCTTTATTCTTATTTTTCTGGAAAATATGCCAGATTTATCTATAGAAGTAAATTCCAAATATTTTTCATAAGCTAATGCTCTTAATGGTGTAAGATATACTACTTTCTTATTTTTTTCTAAGGATTTAATGGCGGCCAGTATGGCAATTAATGTTTTCCCGCTTGCGGTAGGAGTAGTAATTAATATATTAGAATCTTCTAACAAGCCTTTTTCTATAGCCAATTGTTGTGGAGGATATAGAGAGGTATAACCTAAAAATGAAAGATAAGAAGAAATCCTATCATCACTTAACTTCAATTGCATGTATAAATTACTATTATTAAGAAATCGTATTACATATTAAATTTCTTTCATTGATAAACAAGTTATTGTTATTTAGGGTAAGAAAGGATTTCATTAATTTTGGATTGATTAAGAAAATCAAGTGACAAATCAAAATCAAAATGGAAAAACCACTGATCTAGAAAATAAGAATAATAGTATCAGGTTCATTTTTTTGATTGTTCGATTAATTTCTTGATTGCGTTGCTTTGGTAATGTGTTTGAATCTTGTTCACCTTTGATTAACTAAAATGAATTGAAAAATGTGCTTATAATCCCTAGATCAATTGACATATTTTCCGGCTGTTGATTATTATTATTATAATATCACCAATAAATTAATAACAATTAATAAGTAAACTTTATATTATTAATAAACATATTATTTTCATGCGAGATAATTATAAGGCTTGGATCTCTTTTTGCTTTATTGTTTTAACTATAACTTTAATTTCTTCATTTATTCCAAAGTCTATTGCTACCACCAATTTATCACAAAATAATAACAATAGTAATAATAGTATTAATGAATCAGAGGATCAAGGACCAATTTCATCAAATAATACCAATCTAAAAATTTTCGCATCCTTTTATCCGATTTATGATTTTATAAAGAAGATAGGCAAAGACAGAGTGGATGTTTCAACTATAGTACCTGCAGGCATAGAACCTCATGATTTTGAACCTACAGCAAAGCAAATAATAGAGTTGCAGAAGGCTAATGTAATCTTTATTAATGGAGCTGGATTTGAATCCTGGATTAATAAAATAGGAAGTGCAACCGTAGTTGACTTGAGCAAGGATATCCCAATTGATAATTTAGGATCTGCTCCAGATCCTCATATTTGGCTCGACCCAATTTTGGTTAAAACATATTCAAAAACCATATTTGACAAATTAATATCTTTAGATCCTCAAAATACAGATTATTATACAAACAATCTTAATGAATTTAATAAAAAACTAGAACTATTAAATTCTGATATTAGTATGAACTTGACTAATTGTGATCTGAATGATTTTATCGCATTTCATGACGCCTTTGGCTATTTTGCAAAAAGATATGGGTTAACTCAGCATTCAATTAGTGGTTCGTCACCTGAAGCAGACATTAACCCTCAAAGAATTGCAGATGCGATAAAGTTAGCTGAACAGCTAGGTGTAAACATTATTTTTTCAGAAGATAATATTGAACCTAGACTTTCAAACACAATAGCAAATGAAATAGGAGGGAAAGTACTGATATTGAGTCCGATCGAAATGATTACACAGGAAGAACAAACTTTAAATAAAGATTATTTCTCAAAAATGTATGATAATTTGGATAATTTGAAAATAACGCTCAGGTGTGAAAATTAATTATTTGAATTATATAGAATATGAAAATAGAATTGAATAGTATATGATTGAAATTCTCCAGTATGAGTTCATGCAACGTGCCCTTATTTCTGGAATAGCAATTTCCATAAGTTGTTCGCTGATTGGATTGTTTCTTATATTAAAAAGATTTTCTTTGTTTGGTGATGCAATGTCGCATGTAGCTTTTGGAGGGATTGCATTAGGATTGTTTCTGAAATCTAATCCTATTTGGGTATCATTAATTGTTTCAATAATTGGAGGATTATCAATTATAAAATTGAATTCAAGCAAAAGAATCTATTCAGATTCGTCTATCTCTGTTCTATTATCTCTAGGGCTAGCGATGGGATTGGTATTAATCAGCTTATCTGGAGGATTTTCTATAGATATAACAAGTTATCTTTTTGGAAGCATATTATTAGTTAATATCGAAGAAACATTGACTACCATAATTCTAAGCGTTATAGTTATTGCATTTGTTATCTTATTTTATAAAAAATTAGTATATCTTGTATTTAATGAGGAACAAGCATTAGTAAATGGCATCAATACAGTTGTATTAAACATTTTATTCATTACTTTGGCAACCATTGCAATTGTAATGTCCATTAGATTGATAGGAGTACTAATGGTTTCATCTCTCTTAATAATTCCTAATGTTTCTTCGTTGCTACTAGGATATGGATTCAAGAAAACCATACTATTATCAATTTGTTTTTCTTTGACATCTGTAATTTTGGGAATAATATTAGCATATGAATGGAATATTACACCTAGTGGAATGATAGTAATAACAGCCGCTGGAATATTCTTTGGAGTAAATCTATTCAAGTTATTTTCTTCAAAAATAAAAAACAAGACTGAAACAAAAATAAGATCTTGATAATTAATAGTTTTTATCAGCTATTGCCCGATATTATTATGTACTTGTTTAACCACTATGTTTTCAAAGAAATGAATTTTGGTATAAAATTTACATTTGTCTTTCTTTTTGCTTCATCACTTTTGTTTATTACTTGTTTACTTATTTTTGATAATATCACAGTTTTTGCTCAACAGGAAAATACCACCATAAATGCAGATGATCAATTCGGTATTGAAAAAATATATCCCACCAAATCCGATGGCAGGGAATGGTATGTTAATATGTCTAACCCAAAAAATGATCCAAATGTAACTTTTACTTTTAATCCTAGATTAGCCAAACAGGATGACGGATCTTGGAAAATAAGGGATGACCATATTCGAATTAATGTAGACACATTAAATGGGACAGAAGAATGGAAAAATGTTGAAATCACTGGATATGTGAAAATAGACTCGATAATCAACCCGCGTAAAAGTGTTATAACAGATATAGACTGGGTAGCAAGAACTGACCAACATAATGAAAACTTTCCATGTCATGGCCTATCCCTTCACGGGGGCATTTATCCGGATGGTTCTGCAGCCTGGAAAAAAGAAATATGGTTTACTGGAGGATATACTAAAGAAAAATCAGTACCTAAAGTAACTGACTCGTTGATGAATAGATGGATTGGTTGGAAAACAGTGATCTATAATACAAATAATGATTCCGCGGTAAAAATGGAATCATATTTAGATAACTCCAATTCTAATCACTGGGTCAAAGTTTTTGAAATTACGGATAACGGAGGCTGGTATGCAAGTAGTTCTGATAAAGTATTCTACAGTGCAAATTGTGGTAGATCCAAAGATCATATGGTTTTGAATTCAGGACCTATTGTTACTTTTCGCGCAGATAACGTAGTTTTGAACTTCAAAGATTTGAGCATAAGAGAAATAGAACCACCAAAGTAGGATAATGCGGAGTTATCCATTGGAAATTATTCGTAAATGGAAAAAAAACAAATATTATGAAATGATCATAATAAAAAACATTGCCAATCATAAGCATTTCACTGAATGAAAACATAATCCAAGAGCTAGATAAATTACAAAAGTTTTTGGGTTTTTCAGGCAGATCAGAAATTGTAAGAGCTAGTGTCAGAAACCTACTTTTAGAAGAGAAAAGAATAGATGAATTGTCAGGAGTTCTACATTCAGTTCTTTTAGTAATACATGATGAAAAATCTGATCAAGAAATTAGTGAAATTCGACATGGATTTGATAAAATAATTAATACCCACATTCACAATAAGATAGACAAAGATAGATGCCTTGAAATTTTTGTGCTTTATGGTGATGCAAGAGAGATTAAGAATATTACCAAGAAATTTCAAGGGAACAGAAAAATGGATCAAGTTAGGTTAGTGGTAACATAGTAGTTCAACATATTAATTTGAAAGCCATAAGTGGGATTTGAACCCACGGCCTAAGGTTTACGAAACCTTCGCTCTGCCAGGCTGAGCTACTATGGCAGCGTTAGAACCAGTCTACAAATGACTTCCAAGTATTAGAAGTATGAAAAAGTTAAATAATAATGTATTTTTTTCTATGATGTGACAAAATGCAACATACATGAATTTTTTTTTGACTGGAATTGTAATGATTGCAAAGAAGAATATAAGGATTTGAAGGGAACTAATAAGATTGATGAAGAGTCACATGATGAAGTAAGCCCGATCAAGACAAAGAAAATAAAGAAGATGAATGATTACAAAGAATTTACAGAAGAAAGAGCTAAAAAACTCTATGAAGAAATTTTTTTGCAGTATTTAAAAAAGGGTAACATAAGCGAAGCAGAATCTATTGAGCGCTCAAAGAAAATAATAAGAAAACAATGTTTAATGCGCAACATTGAGCCTTGGTCATGGGTTTAATCCAGATACAGATACAGATATAGAATTAAATGAGTTAAGTTAAACCTAAATAACAAAAAAAAGTTATTTAACTTTATTGTCATCACCGAACAATCAATCTAATATCTTACAAGGAAGTGTAAATAAAGAAGTCATTCTAAAACTAAAAGGAAAGAGAACTATCAAGGGAAAGCTGAAAAGTTTTGATCAATACATGAACCTAACACTGGAAAATGCAACTGAAGTTTTGGAAGGAGATAAGGTTCAACAAATGGGAGAAATATTCATCAAAGGCGAAAACATTGTTATTATAGCAACAGATTGATTATATGAATAATTAGTGATTCTTGATAATAATTATAATCAAGTTAATAATTATAATCAAGTTTTTTCAAAAAAAATTAAGTTAAATTATTTAAAACTATCTCGATCTTCGGCACATTCAATGATTTCCGAGTCAGATAGATAGTTATCTATGCTAAATGCCCTATCAAAACATGCAGCGATTTCCTTTGAATGCTTGTTTTTGCCATCTAGAGACTCACCTAATTCGCTACTAGTTGGAGTAGTATAGATATTCTTGTTGATTGATGTATGGAACGACTGGAATGAATAAGGGTTAGATATTGGTCGATTCATATTTTGCTGTTGGAACTCCGATAAGGTTGAAGGGTTGTCTTGAGGTGGAGACTTGAGGAAGGTTGAAGGGTTGTCTTGAGGTGGAGACTTGAGGAAGGTTGAAGGGTTGTCTTGAGGTGGAGACTGGAAAGTATCCATATAATTTCCATTAGCTGTATTTGATGAATCAGAAGTAAAAGTGGGAGTACTGACGTCACCGTCAACGGTATTTTTGCTCTGAAATTCATGGTAGAATGGATTATTCTTACTTAAATTGTATGGATTGCTAATAGAGGAGGAAGATACAGAAGTACTACTACTACTATCAGGAGCTTTGTTGGAAGAAGATACAGAAGTACTACTACTACTATCAGGAGCTTTGTTGGAAGAAGATACAGAAGTACTACTACTA
>Ga0183260_10003966_pt1 | contig 11862 bp, 10 predicted proteins | sample AntDrymUQ4972206_2_FD_129768 | JGI IMG/M metagenome (GOLD analysis project Ga0183260, IMG submission 129768) | Polar desert sand microbial communities from Dry Valleys, Antarctica - metaG UQ497 (22.06) (version 2) (version 2) | ecosystem: Environmental > Terrestrial > Soil > Desert | place...
CAGACGCTCGTCGTCTTCGGCCCCAACGGCGCCGGCAAGACGACGCTGCTGCGGATGCTCGCGACGCTGCTGCGCCCGCATGCCGGCGAGGTACGCGTGCTCGGCCACGAGCTGCCCGACGACGGCTACGCCGTGCGCGGTCGGATCGGCTTCCTCGGCCACGAGCCGCTGCTGTACCGCGAGCTGACCGGACGCGAGAACCTGCGCTTCCACGCGCGCCTGCACCGTGCCGCGCCGGCGCGCGTCGACGAGCTGCTCGACGCCGTCGGGATGCGGGCGCGCGCCGACGACCCCGTCGCCGAGCTGTCGCGCGGAATGGTCCAGCGCCTCGCCGTCGCGCGCGCGGTGCTACACGAGCCCGAGCTGCTGCTGCTCGACGAGCCGCTGGCGAACCTCGACCCCGCCGCCGTCGCGCAGGTCGATCCGCTGATCGGCCGGGCCAGCGGACACACGCGCGTGCTGACAAGCCACGACTCAGCCGGCGCTCTGCCGAGCGCCGACGTCGTGCTCGGGCTGAAGGGCGGCCGCGTCGCGCTGCTGGCCGCGGCCGCAGACGTCAGCGCCGAGCAGATCGCGCAGCTCTACGCATGAGGGCGACCGTGGCAGCGCTGCTGCGCAAGGAGCTCGCGCTCGAGCTGCGCACGCGCGAGTCGGTGCCGGCGATGGTGCTGTTCACCGTCACGACGTACGTCATCTTCCATTTCGGTCTGGACCGCAACAGCGTCGAAGGCGATCTCGCCGCCGGCGTGCTGTGGGTGACGCTGCTGTTCGCGGCGATCCTGGGCATCAACCGCCTGTTCGTCGCCGACCACGAGCAGGGCGGCTTCGACGGCTTCCTGCTGGCACCGGTCGACCGCACGGCGATGCTCGTCGCCAAGGCGGTCGCGCTGCTGGCGTTCCTGTGCCTCGTCGAGCTCGTCGCCGTGCCGGCCTTCGCGCTGCTGCTGCTCGGCCCGTCGCTCGGTCAGGCGCTGCCCGAGCTGCTCGTCGTGCTGCTCGCCGCCGATGTCGGTATCGCCGTCGTCGGCACGCTCGTGGCGGCGCTCGCGATCCAGACGCGCGCGCGCGATCTGATGGTGCCGCTGCTGGCGCTTCCGCTGCTCGTGCCGGTCGTGCTGGGCGCCTCGCAGGCGAGCGCGCCGTTGCTCGAGGGAGCCGGCGCGGCGGCGCTCCCAGGCGACTGGCTGTCGCTGCTCGCGCTCTATGATCTGCTGTTCGCGCTGATCGCCTATGCGGTCTTTGACTTCCTTTTGGAGGATTGACCATCGTCTACGGCAAGGGGCTGAAGGCCCTCTCCATCGCCACCGTCGTCACGCTGCTGACCGCGTTCACGCTCGTGCTGACCTACGCGCCCGTCGATGCCGACCAGGGAGTCATCCAGAAGATCTTCTACGTGCACGTGCCGCTGGCGATCGTCGCGCTCGGCGGCTTCATCGCCGGCGGCGTGATGGCGATCATGTACCTGCGCACGCGCGAGCGGCGCTGGGACATGCGCTCCTACGTGACGATTCACCTGTCGATCGTGCTCGCGGTCGGCGTGCTGATCACCGGCTCGATCTGGGCGCGGGCCTCGTGGGGGCACTGGTTCGTGTGGGACGAGCCGATGCTCGTCGTCTTCTTGATCGTGTTCCTGCTGTACGCCACCTACCAGCCGCTGCGCTTCTCGATCGAGGATCCCGACAAGCAGGCTCGCTACGCGTCGGTGTTCGCGATCACCGCGGGCGCGTTCGTGCCGCTGTGCTTCGGTGCCGTGCGGATGGCCGAGCAGGTCACCCACCCGCAGGCGGCGACGATGACGACGAGCGGGCCGGGCAGCGTCACGGTGACGTTCCTCGTCGCGCTCAGCGCCATGACGCTGCTGTTCATCACGCTGTGCAAGTACGAGATGGCGTCCAAGAACGTCACCGCCACCGTGCGCCGGCTGCGCCGGCGGCTGGCGGGCGACGACGACCAGCTTTCAGCGACCGGCCGCAGCGCCGCCCCACAGCTCTGATGCTCGTCACCGCGCTGTCATCCAGCGAGCAGTACGTCGCCGGAGCCTACCTCGTGTTCCTCGCACTCGTGCTCGTCTACCTGGCGATCATGGCCGTGAAGCTCAGCCGGCTGGAGCGCGAGGTCGTCGAGCTCGCCGACCTCGCCGAGCGCGGGGACGCCGTGCGCGAGGACCGCGTCAAGGAGCCGGTGGCATGACAGCGCGTCATTGCTCGACCACGGCCGCTGCGAACTCGCAATGGAGCTGCTCGCGATGACAGAGCACGAGCTGATTACGCTCGGCATCTCGCACAAGACCGCGCCGGTCCAGCTGCGCGAGCGCCTGGCGCTGACGCAGAGCGCGGTGACGGATTTCCTGCAGGAGGTCGTCGCTCACCCCGAGGTGCACGAGGCGGCGGTGATCTCGACCTGCAACCGCACCGAGCTGACACTCGTCGTCGGCGACGCCGTCACGGCCGAGAGCGCCGTGCTGGGGATGCTCGCCCAGCGTGCGCACGTACGCCCGACCGAGCTCGCCGAGCGGATCTACTCGCCGCGCAACTGCGACGCGGCGCGCCAGCTCTTTCGCGTCTGCAGCGGCCTCGAGTCGATGATCGTCGGCGAGGCCGAGATCCAGGGCCAGGTCAAGCGCTCCTACGAGGCCGCGCTGGTGGCCGGAACGACCGGCCCGCTCACGAACCGCCTCTTCACCGCGGCGCTTCAGACCGGCAAGCGCGTGCGCAGCGAGACGGGCATCGGCCTTGGCCGTGCATCGATCTCCTCGGTTGCCGTCGACCTCGCCAAGGATGTCATGCGCAACGCGGTCACCCCGCACGTCGTGATCATCGGCGCCGGCGAGACAAGCGAGCTGACGGCACGCGCGCTGTCGGACTGGGGCGTTGTGACGATCTTCGTCGCCAACCGCCATGCCGACCGCGCGCGCGCGCTCGCCGACCTCTTCGGCGGCGGTGTCGCCGCGCTCGACGAATTGCCCGAACAGCTCGCGGTCGCCGACGTCGTCGTTGCCTCCACTGCTTCGCCGCACCCGATTCTCGGCCAGGAGGAGCTCGAGCTCGTCATGCGCGTCCGCGACGAGCGCCCGCTGCTGCTCGTCGACATCGCGGTGCCGCGCGACATCGACCCCGCGTGCCGCGACCTGCCGGGCGTGACGCTCTACGACATGGACGACCTGCAGGCGGCGGTCGCGCACACGATGTCGGTGCGCGAGGCCGAGGCGCTGCGGGCCGAATCGATCGTCGAGGAGGAGATCTCGCGCTTCGCCGAATGGCTCGGCTCGCTTGCCGTGCAGCCGACGATTCGCGCGCTGCGCGAGTACGGCGATGGGATCGTCGAGCAGGTCCTGGCCGAGAACGCGAGCCGTTGGGAGAGCGCGTCCGAGCGCGACCTCGCGCGCGTCGACGCGGTCGCTCGCGCGGTCATGAGCCGGCTGCTGCACGAGCCGACGCTGCGGCTGCGCTCGTTCGGCGAACTCCGCAGCCACGGGCGCCTGCAGATCCTGCGCGAGCTGTTCGGCCTGGAGGGCGCGCCCGACGCGGAGCCTGCGGCGCCGCCTGTCGACGCCGACCGCGGCAACGTGCGCCCGCTGCCGCGCCGCGCCTCCGGCTCGTAGCGAAGGGGACGCACGGGCGTGAGGATCGGCACGCGTGCCAGTGCCCTCGCCCTCGCGCAGGCGGGCACGGTCGCTGAGCTGCTCGGCGAGGACACGCAGCTCGTGGCGGTGACGACGAGCGGCGATCGCGACCGCGACCGCGGGGGAACCCCTACCCCATCCGGGGAACAGGACACCCAGGAGGCGCAGCCCACCCAGGGGGCGCAGGACAAGGAGCGCTGGGTCAAGGAGCTCGAGCTCGCGCTGCTGGCGGGCGAGATCGACCTCGCGCTGCACAGCGCCAAGGACGTGCCGAGCGTACTGCCCGAGGGCCTGGAGCTCGCGGGCGCTCCGCGGCGCGCCGATCCGCTTGATGCGCTGGTGGGAGCCGCGTCGCTGGCGCAGCTGCGCGACGGTGCGCGCGTCGGCACGTCCAGCCTGCGCCGCGCCGCACAGCTGCGAGCTGTGCGCGAGGACCTCGACGTCGTTGCGATCCACGGCAACGTCGACACGCGTCTGCGGCGTCTGGCGGCCGGCGAGCTCGATGCGCTGGTGCTCGCCGCTGCCGGCCTGCAGCGGCTCGGCCGCGGCGAGGAGATCGGCGCGCTGCTCGGCGAGCTCGTGCCGGCGGCCGGACAGGGGACACTCGTGCTCGAGGCGCGCGCCGGCGACGAACGCGCACACGCGGCCGCACGCGCGATCACCGATACGGCCACCTGGGACGCGCTGTGCGCCGAGCGAGCCCTCGTGGCCGCGCTGGACGCCAGCTGCAATACGCCGCTGGGGGCGTACGCGACGATCGGCGACGCAGGCGTCGTACTGCGGACGTTCGTCGGGCTTCCCGACGGATCGGCCTGGCTGCGCGACGAGACGCCGCCCGTAGCCACGCCGGCGCAGGCGGGCGCGCTGGCCGCGCAGCGACTGCTGTCGGCGGGCGCCGAGGAGCTTCTGCGCCGCGCCGAGGAGCTGGCGGCGTGAGCGGCGCCGGCGCCGGCAGCAACGCAGGCGGCGCGGGTCAGCCTGGCGGCCGCGTCTATCTCGTCGGCGCCGGGCCCGGCGACCCGCGACTCATGACGGCCCGCTCGCTTGAGCTGATCGCGCGTGCCGACGTGATCCTCTACGACCGCCTGGTCCCCGACGGCGCACTTGACGGCGCGCGCGCCGAAGCTGAGCTGATCGACGTGGGCAAGGTCGGCGGCGGCGAGCAGGTCGCGCAGGAGGCGACGAACGATCTGCTGATCGAGCACGCGCGCGCGGGGCACGAGGTCGTGCGGCTCAAGGGCGGCGACCCTTTCGTCTTCGGACGCGGCGGCGAGGAGGCACAGCTGCTGCACGAGGCGGGAATCGCAATCGAGGTCGTGCCCGGCGTGACGGCCGGTGTCGCGGCACCCGCCTACGCCGGGATCCCGGTCACCCAGCGCGGAATGTCGGCGGCCGTTGCGTTCGTCACCGGCCACGAGGCATCGTCATTGAAGCCTGGCCACGGCAAGCCCGAGTGGCAGATCGACTGGGAAGCGCTGGCCGCCTTCCCCGGCACGCTCGTCTTCTACATGGGCGTGCGCCGGCTCACGCGGATCGCGGACCGGCTCGAGGGCGCGGGTCGCCCGGGAAACGAGCCGGCGGCGATCATCGAGCGCGGCACGTTCGCCGACCAGCGAACCGTGACGGCGCCGCTGGACGGGATCGCAGCCGCCGCCGTTGCTGCCCAGATTCGCCCGCCCGCGGTGCTCGTCGTGGGAGCGGTCGCGTCGCTGCACGACGATCTGGCGTGGTTCCGGCCCGGCCCGCTCGCCGGCCGCGCCGTCGCCGTCACGCGCGCCCGCGCCCAGGCCAGCCCGCACGCAGCGCGGCTGCGTGAGCTCGGCGCGCGCGTCATCGAGGCGCCGACGATCCGCATCGAGGCGCTCGACGCCGAGCTGCCAGACCTGGCCGGGTTCGACCTGCTCGCGGTCACAAGCCCTAACGGCGCCGAACGCCTGCTCGAGCTGTGCCGCGACGCGCGCGACCTGGCCGGACCGGCGATCGCCGCGATCGGCCCCGGCACCGCGGCCGTGCTGCGCGCGGGCGGGGTCGAGCCCGACGTCGTGCCCGAGCGCGCCGTCGCCGAGTCGCTCGTCGAAGCGCTCGCGCAACGCCCCGTGCGCCGCGCGCTGATCGCCCGCGCCGAAACCGCGCGCGACGTGCTCGTAGACGCGCTGCGCGAGCGCGGCGCGGAGGTCGAGATCCTGGCGCTGTATCGCACCGTGGCCGACCCGCTCGACGATCGCGCCCGCGAGGCCGCGCTCGCTGCCGACTACCTGACGTTCACGTCGGCCTCGTCGGTGCGCTTCTTCCTGCAGTCCGCCGGCAGCGCCGCCGGCCCCCGCATCGTCTCGATCGGCCCGATCACGAGCGCGGCGCTGCGCGAGCAGGGACTCGAGCCGCACGTCGAGGCAAGCGAGCACACGCCGGACGGGCTGATCGCCGCGCTGCTGGACGACGCCGCGAGCAGCGTGAAGCCTCTTGGGTGAGCGCGCGAAGCGCATCGGAGGGTCGATGCCCCTCGGCGGTGCTAAGGCCGCACCGTCAGCGTCTGGTGCATCGTCACCGGATGCAGGTAGCAGAAGAGGTTGTAGGTCCCGGGCACGGGAAAGTCCTGCGTGTAGCGGCCCCCCCTGCGACTGAGGGGGGACTCGACGGCGCGCGGACCGTTGGCGAGCTGAACGATGTGCGCCGCTCTGTCGCGGAACAACCACGTCACGCGGCCGCCGCGCGCAATCGAGAGGTTCGGCGCCTTGAACAGCGAGTCGACGAGATCGACCGTCGCGAAGTCGCCCGCGATCCGCTCGGGGCCGGCGGCGCGCGAGATCTCGACCGGCCTGCGGCGCGCGTCGAGCCCCGTCAACGGCACCTGGGCGGGTGGCACCGTCACGCGGCCGTCGGTCCGAGTCCAGTGTGTCCGGCGGTCGGCGGGCAGCGGATCGCAGGCCCGGGACGCGCCGCGGTCGCGGGCGACATAGATGTGGGTGATCGCCATCACCAGCGGGTGGGGGATCTGCGCGTCGTAGCGGCCGGTGACGCGTAGGAACTCACCCTTCTTGATCGGAATCCCGCTGCGCGAGAGGAAGTAGCCCGTCGCGATCGGCCCGGGCTCGTGCAGGCTGGGGCGCACCTTGTAAACGACATCGTCCGGCTGGCCCCACAGCGGCCTGTGATCGATCAGCGTGCGCGAGTCGCAGCGTGGCTGGCTGACCTGCAGGCTCTTCGCGCTGCCGTGCAGGTGTGCGCCGGCCGCGACGATGCGCCCGCTGATCGGCATCTTCCAGTCGTGGGAGCGCACGTCCTCCGAGCCCGGAGCTCCGCCCCCGGGCACGGTGTAGCTCGAGTCCAGATCGCAGCCGTTGGCCCGCAGCCACAACGGCTTGACCGGCTCGAGCTTCTTCGAGGTCTCGATCGTGATGCTGTACTGCAGGTAGACGCGCTGCACCTTCGAGCTGTGGCTCATGTACATCGCCACGGCCGTCCAGCGTTCGCGGCGATCGATCTTGTAGCCGTAGCCCGGTGGCAGGATCAGGCGCTGCGTCTCCTCCCCCGTGCCATAGAACGGTTCTGCATGGCGGCCCTCGCAGGAGTTGAGCTTGCGTGGCCCGCCTGGGCGCCCCCGGTTGATGAAGACGACGTGGTGCAACATCACGCGCTTGATCGATATCGGCCGCCCGCGCCGGTCGACGAGCCGCGTGCTCATGCGGACGATGTAGCCGTTGCGCTTCAGCGCCGGCACGACCGAACGCGGGTACTTCGTCTGGAAGCCGCCGAGCGTGATCGGACCGTGACGCAGCGTGTACGTGCGCTGCGCCGCCGACGCCGGCGGTGCAGCCAGCGTCAGCACGGAGACGGTCGCGGCCAGGCAGGCCAGCGACCGGCGCACGGCCTGCGACAGGCGGGCGTGCGCCTCGTGATGCCCCATCATTCGAGACGAGGCTACTGCGCTGGGCGGGCGCCGTGCGCAACAGGCATCGCCGCTCGCCGTCCTACACTCGCCCCTCGATGTCGGTCGTGACGTTCCTCAGCGACTACGGGCTGCAGGACGACTTCGTCGGCGTCTGCCATGGCGTGATCGCGCGCATCGCGCCGCGTGCGCGGATCCTCGACATCACGCACGGGGTTGCGCGCCACGACCTGCGCTCCGGCGCGCTCATCCTGCGGCGAGCAGTCCCGTTCATGCCGGCCGGCGTGCACCTCGCCGTCGTCGATCCGGAGGTCGGCACGCGGCGCCGCGCGCTGGCGCTGCGCTGCGCGCAGGACGATCGCCTGCTCGTCGGGCCCGACAACGGGCTGCTGGCGCCGCTCGCCGAGCGCCTCGGAGGCGCCCTCGAGGCCGTGGACATCGCCCACTCGCCGCTGCGCCTGGAGCCGCTGTCGGCGACGTTTCACGGCCGCGACGTGTTCGCAGCGGTCGCTGCCCAGCTCGCATCCGGGACTGCGCTGGGCGACTGCGGGGAGTCGTTCGACCCCGCCGAACTCGTCGCGCTCGATCTCCCGCATGCGCGAATCGAGCGGGGCAGCCTCCTCGCCCACGTGCTGACCACCGACCGCTACGGCAACGTGTCGCTCGACGCCGACCGCGACGAGCTCGCCGGCAGCGGCCTGGAGCTCGACCGCGAGATCGCGATCAACGGGCGCCCCGCGCGGTACGCGACGACCTTCGCCGACGCGCCCGCGGGCGGTCTCGTGCTCTACGAGGACGGCTACGGCGCGCTGTCGGTCGCGGTCAACCGCGGCTCTGCGCTCGAGACGCTCGACCTTGAGCTCGATGCCCCGGTCCGTATCGAGCCCGCGGAATGAGCCATCGGCTCGGCACGCCGCGGCTGCACCTGCGCAGCACCGACTCGACCAACGAGCGGGCGCGCACGCTGGCGCATGCCGGCGCGCCGCACGGGACGCTCGTCACCGCAGGCGAGCAGACCGCCGGCCGCGGTCGCCAGGGCCGCACGTGGAGCGCGCCGCCGGGTCGCGCGCTGGTGATGTCGCTCGTGCTGCGCGCCCGGGGCCCGCTGCTGCCGCTCGAGGGCGCGGTCGCGGTCGCCGACATCGCGGGCAGTGAGGCGGCGATCAAGTGGCCCAACGATGTGCTGCTGCACGGACGCAAGCTCTCCGGAATTCTTGTCGAGGGTCGTCCGCAGGAGGGCTGGGCGGTGATCGGGATCGGCCTCAACGTCGCGGTGCGCCCGGACGACCTGCCCCCCGAGCTGCGCGACAGCGCGGCGACGCTCGGCCTCGAGCCCGACGCGCTGGAGCCGACGCTCGACGCGCTGCTCGTGGCGCTGCAGCGGCGCCTCGGCGAACGAGCCGAGACACTGCTGGACGCCTATCGCAAGCGCGACGCGCTGCTCGGCCGTGAGGTCCGCTGGCAGCACGGCGCCGGCGTCGCGGCCGGCATCGACGGCGACGGGCGGTTGCTCGTCGACTGCCACGACGGGACGCGCGCGGTTCTCGACGCCGGCGAGGTGCATCTCGTGCCGGCCGGAAGCGGCGGGGGCACGTGAGCTCGTGTGGCGAGACTTCGGCCAGATCGCTCCCGGTGAGCGCCAGCCGCAAGTTCAAGTCAAGCTACGACAGCGGCCCGCTGCCCAGCATCGTGCCCGGAGTTCAGGTCCAGTTCACGGGCTCGCTCAAGGGGCGGCGCAGCGCCAGCGGCAGGAAGGTGTCCGGCACTCCGGTTCACCTTCGTCACAACGGTCGTGGCCACCGGCGCCAAGGTTACGTGCGACACGGGCAAGATCTCCTACTCGGCTAAGGACTGAGTTGCTCGCGGCGACCGGCCCGCGGTGACCGTCGGGCTCGCGGCGCGGTACGGCGCCGCGAGCCCAGCACCGGCGAGCTGCTCCTACTCCGGAAACAGTTACGTGACGTCGTGCTCGTTGCCGGAAAAACGCGGGCCTCGATAGCCCGACATTCCTTGTCGCCCCTTTTGTCTTCCTGCTCATCACGAAAGTCAGCGATCTGCTCTAGACGGCTCTCGTCCGGCCGCCGCATACGGTGCGGGCACGGGCTTGAGGATCCGCATAGGGCACTCATCTAGCGTTGGGGGAATGTCGCGCCGCCCGCTCACGTTGCTGACGCTCGCCCTCGCCTGCGCGCTGGGGGCGCTCCTGGCCTGGCTGGCAGCGTTCAGCGTCCCGTTCGGCCAGCGGCTTGACGCCAGCGCGCTTGCAGCCTTCGGTGTCGTCGCCCAGCCGCGGCTCGAGCCGTCGATCCACGGCGTCGCGTCGCTCGCGAACCTGCTCCCGCTGATCATCATCGCGTCGGCGCTCGTGTGCGTCGCGCTGCTGCGCCGGCGCTGGCTGATGGCCGCCCTCGTGCCGGTCATCCTGCTCGCCGCCAACAGCTTCACGCAGCTCGCCAAGCCGGGTCTTGCACACCCCCGGATCGTCGAGCTGTCCGGGGTCGAGGGCGTGTATCCCGCGTCCTGGCCGAGCGGTCACTCCACCGTGGCGATGTCGCTGGCGCTGTGCGCGGTGCTCGTCGCCGGACCCGGCCTGCGGCCGTTGGCGGCCGTGCTTGGCTCGGCCTACGCGATCGCGGTCGGCTACTCCCTCGTGGCGCTCGGCTTTCACCTGCCCAGCGACGTCCTCGGCGGCTTCCTTGTGGCCGCGACGTTCACGTTGCTCGGAACCGCCGCGCTCGCGCGCCTGGAAGGGCTCCACCCTCAGCCCACGAGCAGCGTGAACGTCGCACCCTCGCGTCGGGCAGGCGCCGCCAGCGTGCCGAGATCGCTCGTGGTGCCGGCCGTCGTCGCGCTCACGACGCTCGTCCTCGGCGGCCTCGCCCTGCTCGCCCACCACCCCGGCGCTGCGGGCCACCTCGGCGGGAAGCCCGCCGCGGCCCTCGCCGCCGTCGGCATCGCCGCGCTCGGCGTCGCGCTCACCGCGAGCCTCACGCTCGCGCTGCGCTCAGATGATTGATTCAGGCTGCTGACTCGACGTCGCCGGTGGCGTCGGCGCCTGGTCGGCGTCACCAGCCGCCGGCGCGACAGCCGCCTTGCGCTTTCTCGCCTTCGGCCTGCCCGCCGTGGGCTTCGTCGCCATCCGCGCACGCGAGCGCTTGGGCTTGGGTGCGGCCTCTGCGTCGCCCTCCGGCGGTGCAACGGGCTCCACCGGCGGCGGCTTGTCGCCGCGCGCCGCGGCGAGCGCAGCGGCTGCGCCGGCGATCGCCTCGACGGCGTGCGCCTCGACGGCCTGTGCCTCGACGGCGGCCGGATCAGCCGGCGCCCCGTTTGCCGAGCTGTCGGGGCCGCAATTCTGCTTGCGCCGTGAGGCGGTATGGACCTGCTGCGCCGCAGCCGCCGCCTCAGCGCCCTCCGCGCCGCTCTTCTTGCGCCGCCGGCGGTTGCCGCGCCGGCCGCGGCTCTTGGGGAAGTTGCGCAGCAGCTCGCGCGACAGGGCGCTCGGCTTGCGCGCCATCCGCGTGCGCGCGCCGCGCAGGATCTCCTCGCCCTCGGGCGAGTGGGCGAGGGCGGCCGCCAGCAGCGCGGCCGACAGCCGGCGGTCCTGCTTGCGCGCCGCGTGAACGAGCCGCCGCGCGTTGCGCGCGTGCGCCGAGCCGCTGGAGTTGACGAGCAGGCCGAGCAGGCGCTTGGTCTCCGGCCAGCGCTGCACGGCGTACTCCTCGTGCACCTCGCGCGTGTAGCTCGCCAGCCGCCAGATCCACGCGTTGGCCTGGTCGCGACGGCCGATGCGCTTCTCGGCGAGCGCGAGCAACATGACCTTCGTGCCCTCGCGGCGCTCGTCGCGCGTCCACGTCCCGATGACATCGATCGCCGTGTCGAATGCCTCGGCGTCACGCGACGCGGAGATCTCCTGCAGCGCACGGACCCGAAGCTGCGGGTTCTTGTTGCGCTGCACGGCGGTCAGCAGGAAGGCCCGCTTGATCGCACCCTCGCGGTCGAAGTGCAGCATCGCGCGGGCGCGGCGCCAGCCGCTCGGGGCCACGCGCGCGCCGGCCAGCGCGGCCCACTGGATCTGCTCGCCGTAGGGCAGGTGCTCGACGGCGATCCGCCACAGCTCGCGCTCGAAGACCTCGATCCGGCGGTCCTCGTCGGAGGTCACCGGCAGCACGCGGCGCTCGACGCGCACGCGCCGGCCACGGCCGCGGCGCACAGGCCCGACGACGATCGCGCCGCCGCGGTAGACGTCGCGATCGAGCAGCGAGTGCAGCGTCACGACCGGGTCGTCGTTCTTCGTGTCGGGCGCGACGAAGTCGACGACGATGCCCGCCTCCTTGCCCGGCTGGCGGCGCGTGAC
>Ga0183260_10003967_pt1 | contig 11860 bp, 11 predicted proteins | sample AntDrymUQ4972206_2_FD_129768 | JGI IMG/M metagenome (GOLD analysis project Ga0183260, IMG submission 129768) | Polar desert sand microbial communities from Dry Valleys, Antarctica - metaG UQ497 (22.06) (version 2) (version 2) | ecosystem: Environmental > Terrestrial > Soil > Desert | place...
GAACGACCAGCGAACAGCCTCGGAATGCCGCGAGATCGAGGAGTGCGTCGGGCTCGAGCGCCTGATCGCGCTCACGGGAAACCGCGCGCTCCCGGGGTTCACGGCGCCGAAGCTCCTCTGGCTGCGACGCAACGAGCCGGAGGCGTACGCGCGGATCGCGCGCGTGATGCTGCCGAAGGACTACGTCAGGCTGCGGCTCACGGGCAAGTGGGCGATCGACGCCTCGGATGCCTCCGGCACGCTCCTCCTGGACGTCGCCCGCCGCGCATGGAGCGCGGAGGTGCTGGACGCCCTAGAGCTGCCGGCTGAGTGGTTGCCGCCCGTCCTCGAGTCACCCGAGCGAGCAGGCGCTTGCACCAGTCTGTTGCGAGGGACGCCGGTCGCCGCCGGCGCCGGGGATCAGCCCGCCGCTGCCGTCGGCGTGGGGGTCGACCGGCCGGGGCCGCTCTCGGTCGTCCTCGGCACCTCGGGTGTCGTGCTCTCCCCGCTCGCCGCCTATGCACACGACACCGAGGCGCGCGTCCATGCCTTCTGCCACGCAATCCCCGAGACCTGGCAGGCGATGGGCGTGATGCTCTCCGCGGCGGGCTCGCTCCAGTGGTTTCACGACGCGATCGCGCCAGACGCCTCGTTCGACACGCTCGTCTCGGAGGCCGGGCGCTGGGAGGCCGGTGTCGACGGGCTGACGTTCCTGCCGTACCTCCAGGGCGAGCGCACGCCGCACGCCGACCCCGACGCACGCGGCGCGTTCGTCGGCCTCGAGCTGCGCCACGACCGGGGCGCCCTCGTCCGTGCGGTACTCGAGGGCGTCGCCTTCGGTCTACGCGACTCGTTCGACCTCGTCCGGGCGCTCGGTGCCGAGCCGACGGTCGCCCGCGTCTCGGGCGGCGGCGCCCGCAGTCGGCTCTGGCTCAGCATCCTCGCGTCGGTGCTCGGGATCCCGCTCGAGCGGACCGAGTCCGAGGAGGGCTCCGCCTTCGGCGCGGCGCTCCTCGGCGGCGTCGCGGCCGGCGTCTTCACCGACGTCCACGAGGCCGTCGGGCGCTGCGTCCGCGTCCGCGAGGTCGTCGTGCCCGATGCGCACGAGACCGAGCGGTACGCCGAGCTCCACGAGCGGTACCGCGCGCTCTATCCCGCGCTCCGCTCTAGGGTTGCGTCATGAAGCTCGGGCTTCTCTCGACGGCGAACATCAACCTGCAGATCCTCCAGGGCACGGCGGAGAGCGACCGCGTCGAGGTGGTCGCGGTCGGAAGTCGGGACGGCGCCCGCGCCCAGGCGTACGCGGCCGAGCACGGCATCCCGCGCGCCCACGCGACCTACGAGGAGCTGCTCGCGGATCCCGACGTCGAGGGGATCTACGTCTCGCTGCCGAACGGCATGCACCACGAGTGGACGATGCGCTCGCTCGCGGCCGGCAAGCACGTGCTCTGCGAGAAGCCGTACTCGCGGCACCCGGCCGAGGTCGAGGAGGCGTTCGACGCCGCGGAGGCCGCCGGGCTGATTCTCACCGAGGCGTTCATGTACCGCCACCACCCGCAGACGAAGGAGGTCGAGCGCCTCGTTCGCGAGGGCGCGATAGGCCGCTTACGGTCGATCAGGGCGGTCTTCAGCTTCCCGCTCACCGACCTCTCGAACGTCCGCGCCGATCCGGAGCTCGACGGTGGCGCGCTGATGGACGTCGGCTGCTACTGCGTGAGCGGTGCACGGATCGTGGGCGGCGACCCGGTGTCCGTCCTCGCCGAGCAGGTCACCGGCGAGACGGGGATCGACATGGCGCTCTACGGAACGATGCGCTTCTGGGACGACGTCGTCGCGCAGTTCGAGGCCTCCTTCATGGCGCCCCAGCGTCAGGGGCTCGAGGTCGTCGGTGAGGACGGGGTGCTGCGCGTCCTCGCACCATGGCGGATCGACTGGGGCGGTGAGGTCGTGCTCGAGCGAGAGAGCGGTGCAGAGCACGTCGAGGTCGAGACCGCGAACTCGTATCGGCTCGAGCTCGAGAACTTCGCCGACGCGGCCACGTTCGTCGGCTCCCCGCTCCTCGGCCGCGACGACGCGACCGCACAGGCACGGACGATCGACGCGCTCTATCGCTCGGCGGCCGAGGGCGTCCGTGTCACGCTCTGACCTGCCGTAAGCCGCTGGTAAGCGCTCCTCCGATGGTGGGTCTCGTCGACTCCACCCAGCACCGAGGAGGAGCAATGATCACCATCGGCCAGACCCTGCAGAACGCCGCCACGGGCGAGACCCTCGTCTTCCGCACGACGTCCGCCGACACGAACGGCGAGCTCGTCGTCGTCGAGGCGTTCGTCGAGCCGAACGGCGCGGTCCCAGGGCCCACGTCCACCCTTCGGTCGCGTTCGGGCCGACCTACGCGCCCGGCGCTCCCGGGGGCACGGCCGTCCCCGAGGCGCTGGCGGTTGCCGCCTCTAGCGCCCCGAGCGGGGCGCTAGAGGCTCGCCCGCAGGAAGCGCAGGAGGTTCCCGTGCGTCACCGCGGCGATGTCGGCCGGCGACCACCCGCGGCGCTCCAGGCCCGCGACGAGGTTCGGGTAGTCGTCCGACCCGAGCAGGCCGTCGATCCCCATGCCCGGCTCGAGACCGGGCGGCATCAGCCCGTCCTTCGGCTCGGGCGGCGGCGGCATCGCCTCCCAGAGCCGCCGCGTGAAGTCGCCGCCGAGACAGAGCCGGTCGATCCCGATCAGCTCGGCCGCGTGCTCCAGGTGGTCGACCACGCGGTCGATCGTGCGCTCCCGGGCGTCGATCGCGAGCGGGTGCAGCATCAGGCCGAAAAGCCCGCCGACGTCCGCGAGCGCTCGGAGTTGGTCGTCGTCGAGGTTACGCGGCGACTCGTTGACGCTCCGACAGCCTCCGTGCGAGCAGAGGAGCGGTGCGTCACCGACACGGTCGAGGAGCTCTGCGAAGAGGCCCCGCGACGCGTGAGCCAGGTCGATGATCACCCCGAGCTCGACGAGGAGGTCGACGAGCTCGCGGCCGAGGCGGGAGAGACCGCCCCCCTCCTCGGCTGCCCCATCGGCGAACGCGTTCCGGCGGTTCCACGTGAGCCCCGCCATGCGCACGCCGAGCTCGTGGAAGAGCTCGGCCGGCCAGAGCTCGACGCCGAAGCACTCGACGCCCTCGAGCGAGAGCAGCAGCCCCATCCGCTCACCCGACTCGACTCGGTCGAGATCGGCCGCTTCGCGCACCTGGACGACCCGGTCTGCGCTCTCGGCGACCGCGCGGTGGAACGACGTCACGAGCGCGAGCGCCTCGCGCAGCGATCCCTCCGGCTGGTGGACGACGTCGACGTAGACCGGGCACACCTGCAGCGCAACGTCGCCGCGCTCGAGGAGCGGGAGCCAGTTGCGGGCGAAAACGTTCGTCTCGCCGAGGCGCCGCTCGCGGTACGAGAGCTCCATCAGGAGGTCGACGTGGGCGTCCGCGATCACGGGCCGAGACTAGATAGTGTTGGCGTCGGACAGAGGTCCGACACCGACGCAGATTCCCGATGTTGCGTTCGCATGAAGGTCGGAATCCGCCCGTCCGCGCGGCGCGTAATCTCGGACGGAAGGCAAGCAACCGAGGAGACCCATGAGACGAATCCTGACCGCGTCAGTTGCGACGGCAGCGGTGCTCGCCGCTGCCCTCCCGGCGGCGGCCGCCACGACGCCGACATACAAGGGAACGGTCGGCCCTGGCTTCACGATCTCGTTGGCGAAAAAGCCGACGAAGGCCGGCACGGTGAAGTTCACGATCAGCGACAAGTCGTCGATCCACAACTTCCGCCTGATCGGCGGCGGCGCGAAGCTGAACACGGGCGTCGGCGCAACGGGCACGAAGACGTACACCGTGACGTTGAAAAAGGGCACCACCTACCGGTTCGTGTGCGACCCGCACGCGATCTCGATGAAGGGATCCTTCAAGACCGCCAGCTAGCCAGCACTTCTCGACTCGTGGGGATCTCGCTCGAGCGAGATCCCCACGGCGCCGTCTTCTGCGATCCGCCAGGCGGCGAGCTCGTCGAGCCGCACCGAGTAGATGAGGTACGGGCGGTTGCGCCACAGCCCGATTCGCTCCACGTCCGTCCGCGAGGGCCGCGGGGGTGACGAAACGTGCGAGTGGACGACCGCCTGCTCGACGTCGCGGTCGCCCATGTCGGCCCAGCGCTCGGGGTCGAGGCGCAGCTCGAAGTAGTACGGCGACGGCGAGGCGTTCTCGGCGGGCACGTACTCCACCGCCCGATCGCCTTCGAGGAGCACGAGGCCGCAGGCCTCGTTGGGGAGCTCGTCGCGGGCGTGGGAGGCGATCGCCTCGCGCACCGCGGCCGGGATCACCACCAGACGGTCTGCTCCATCGAACGCCCGACGTCCTCGTCCGGCGTCTCCCAGAAGTCGGCGCTCAGGTACTTCCAGCCGCCGTCGGCGAGGATCGCGACGACGACGCCCTCGTCCAGCTCTCCAGCGAGCTTGCGCGCGACGTGGACGACGGCCCCCGAAGAGACCCCTGCGAGGATCCCCTCGGCCGCGAGGAGCGCACGGACTGCCGCGACCGACTCCTCGTTCGAGACGAGGAGCTTCCGGTCGAGTCGCGAGACGTCGAGGATCGGCGGCACGTAGCCGTCCTCGAGGGAGCGAAGACCCATGACCGGATCGCCGGGAAGAGGCTCGGCGGCCGCGACCACGACGTCCGGATTGGACTCCCGCAGCCGTTCTCCGACTCCCATCAACGTGCCGCCTGTCCCGAGGCCGGCGACCACCACGTCGACGCGGTCGAGCGCGGCCGCGATCTCGGCGCCGGTGCCCTCGTAGTGCGCGCGGGGGTTCGCGGGGTTCGCGTACTGGAAGGGCATGAACCAGCGCGGGTCGGCCTCGGCCATCTCGAGCGCGAGCCGGACGGCCCCGTTCGAGCCCTCCGCCGCGGGAGACAGCACGAGCTCCGCGCCGTAGAGGCGAAGGAGGCGCTTGCGCTCGTCCGTCGCGTTCTCGGGCAGGACGCAGGTGAGCGGGTAGCCGCGCTGGGAGGCGACGAGAGCGAGCGAGATCCCCGTGTTGCCCGAGGTCGGCTCGAGGAGCGCGCGACCCGGCTCGAGCTCCCCGGACGCCTCGGCCGCGTCGATCATCGCGAGCGCGACGCGATCCTTGATCGAGCCCGTGGGGTTCTGTCCTTCGAGCTTGGCGTAGAGCTTCACACCCGGCTTGGGTGCGAGACGGGTCAGCTCGACGAGCGGCGTCCCCCCGACGAGGTCGAGCAGGCCGCTGACGACGGGGCCGGTGCGGGCGGGATGGCGCGCGGCGATCGGCAGCCCGCCGTCCGGCGGCGTCGGGGCGCCGCCCGCCATCGCCGGGAGCAGAATCACGGTCGCACCCGCCTCGACGGGCGTGTCGAGCCCGTTCAGCGTGCGGACGTCCTCGCCGCCGAGGTAGACGTTGACGAACGGCGCGATCTGGCCGTCGGCGAGGATCTGGGGCCCGAGTGCGGGGTGGCGGTCGACGAGGTCGTCGATCACCTCACGGACACTCTCGCCGCTCACCTCCACCTGCCGGGCGCCGTCGACCTCTGTCCGAAGCGTGGGAGGGATCCGAACCGTGATCACGACGCCCTCGCCGGGGTCGGTGGAGCCGAGCAGAATTCCACGTAATCGACGTACTCGGTGATCGTCGGGGCGTCGCCGCAGACGGGGCAGTCCGGATTGCGCTTTATCGCCACCTCGTCGAACGTCGTATGGAGCGCGTCGAAGAGCAGCAGGCGACCGGCGAGCGTCTCGCCCGCGCCGAGCACGAGCTTGATCGCCTCGCTCGCCTGGAGCGAACCGACGATGCCGGGGAGCACGCCGAGGACGCCGCCCTCGGCGCAGCTCGGCGCGAGCTCGGGCGGCGGCGGCGCCGGGTAGAGGCAGCGGTAGCAGGGGCCGTGGGTCGGGTGGAAGACGGTCACCTGACCCTCGAAGCGGTAGATCGAGCCGTGCACGACGGGGATGTCGTGCCACACCGACGCGTCGTTCACGAGGTATCGGGTGGGAAAGTTGTCCGTGCCGTCGACGATCACGTCCCAGCGGTCGGAGAGGATCCGCTCGACCGAGTCAGAGTCGAGGCGCTCCTGATAGGTCACGACGTCGACGTCCGGGTTGAGCGCCTCGATCGTCCGTCGCGCGGAGTCGACCTTGGGCTCGCCGAGCCGCTCGGTCGAGTGGACGATCTGGCGCTGCAGGTTCGACTCGTCGACGACGTCGGGGTCGACGATCCCGAGCGTCCCGATACCCGCCGCAGCCAGATAGAGCGAGGCGGGCGAGCCGAGACCGCCGGCGCCGACCAGCAGGATCCGCGACTCGAGCAGCTTCTGCTGCCCCTCCTCGCCGACCTCGGGGATCAGCAGGTGGCGCGCGTAGCGCGCGCGCTGGGCAGGGGAGAGGGCGACGGGGGTCTCGAAGGCGTAGCCGTTTCGCTTCCAGTCGGCGAACCCGCCCGCGAGGTTGACGACGTTCTCGTACCCGAGCTCGAGCAGCGACGTCGTCGCGAAGGCCGAGCGGGCGCCGCTCCCGCAGTAGACGACGAGCGCTCGCTCCTTGTCCGGAACGACCGTCTCGACCCGAGACTCGAGGTTGTTGCGCGGAAGGTGGATCGCGCCCGGGATGTGGCCCTCGTCCCACTCCTCTGTGAGCCGGACGTCGACGAAGAGCGGCGGATCGTCGCCGTCGAGCAGGGCGTGCGCCTCCGGCGTCGCAATCTCGCCGATCTCGGCGCGCGCCTGGGCGAGCAGTTCCCGGTAAGAAGCCATTACTTCCCGGAATATAGCGAGTCGCATCGATTGCTCGCGTCGCTGTCCTTCGTAGCCTCGGCGCGAAGCGCCGAGGCCGCTACCGTGGCCGCGTGTCGCCCTTCGCCCGCGTCGTCGCGCTGACCGCCGTCGCGGCGGTGAGCGTGGCCGGAATCACGATCGCTCTCGCGGCGCTCCAGAGCGATCCGGTGGGTGAGGCGGCGCCCCGTGCCCAACCGCGCGCCGGAGCCCCGCCGCTGACGCTCGAGCTCGGCGTCCGCGACGACGCCGAGGCCGTTGCCCTGCGCCGCGCGACCGCCCTCTACGCGGACGGGAAGCGCGTCGCCGCTGGACAAGCGTTCGCGCGCTTCCGCTCGCTCGAGGCGAGGGTTGGGCAGGCGTTCTCCGGCTGGCCGGAAGAAACGGTCGACCGGCTCAACCGGCTCGCGGGTCTCAACCCGCAGCGGGCGGTCGTCCAGCTCAACCTCGGGCTCGCGCTTGTCTGGGCGGGGCTCGGCGGCGCCGAGGATGCATGGCGTGCTGCCGCGGCGTCGGAGCCCGACACCCGGTACGCGATCGTCGCGGGCGACCTCCTCCATCCCGAGTACGCGCCGGGTCTCCCGATCTTCGTGACGACGACGCCGACTCCGAGCGACCTGCAGGGGCTCACTCCGGCGACCCAGCTCGCGCGGCTTCGGGACGGAGCGGCGAGATCGCTCGAGGGGAAGCTCCTGTACGGCCGCGCGCTGCAGCGGCTGGGTCGCCCGAACTCGGCCGAGCGGGTGTTCACGGCGGCCGCGCGCGCCGCGCCGGCGAACGTCGAGGCGCAGGTCGCGGCAGCCGTGGGCCGGTTCGACAAGACGCGCCCCGCCGAGGCATTCTCGCGGCTCGGGCCGATGACGCGCCGCTTCCCCCGTAGCGCAACCGTCCGCTTCCACCTCGGCCTGCTCCTGCTCTGGTCGGGCGAGGTCGAGCAGGCGCGAACGCAGCTGCGACGGGCGACGACCGTCGAGCCCGGCTCGCCCCTCGCCGGCGAGGCGCGTCGGTACCTCTCCGAGCTGAAGAGCGTCAGTGCGTAACGATCGCCACTTTGACGCGGCCCGACGCCCACGGCTAGGTTTCAGGCGCACGCGACGGAAGGGGCGGTCCTGAGCGCTCGAGCGCGAGATCCGCAGGGGAGCACGGGAACGGATGGCGTGCTCCAGTCCGAAGAAGGCCGAGCGCTGCTCGAGACCGGTCGGGCGAAGGGACGGCTCGACGCCGACGAGGTGGCGCTCGCGCTCGACGAGCTCGATCTCGACGCCGCACAGCTCGACGCGTTCTACGACGCGCTCGACGAGGAGCAGATCGAGGTCGTCGCGGAAGAGGCCGCGAGCGAGGCCGAGGCGCAGCGCGCGTGGGAGAATGCCGAGCCGGAGATCTCCACCGACACGCTGCAGCTCTTCCTCAAGGACATTGGCAAGGTGCCGCTGCTGACGGCCGCGCAGGAGGTCGAGCTCGCGAAGCGCATCGAGCGCGGCGACCACGGCGCGAAGCAGGCGATGGTGGAGGCGAACCTCAGGCTCGTTGTCTCGATCGCGAAGCGGTACCGGAACCAGGGCCTGCCGTTCCTCGACCTGATCCAGGAGGGGACGATCGGTCTCGTCCGCGCCGCGGAGAAGTTCGACTGGCGCAAGGGGTTCAAGTTCTCGACCTACGCGACGTGGTGGATCCGCCAGGCGGTTGCCAGAGCGATCGCGGACAAGGGCCGCACGATCCGGATGCCGGTGCACGTCGTCGAGAAGCTCAACAAGATCGGCCGCTCCGAGCGCAAGCTCCGGGCCGAGTTTGCTCGCGAGCCGACCCCAGAGGAGATTGCGGCGGACCTCGATCTGCCGATCGAGGAGGTCGTCCAGATCAAGCGGAGCGCCCAGACGCCTGTCTCGCTCGAGAAGCCGGTCGGCGACGACGAGGAGTCGGAGTTCGGTCACTTTCTCACCGACGAGTCCGAGCCGCTGCCCGACGAGGCGGCCGAGGTCGCGATGCGCCGTGAGGCGCTGCGGTCGATCCTCGGCGCGCTCTCACCGCGCGAGCGGCAGGTGCTCGAGCTCCGCTACGGCCTCGACGGCCGCCAGCCGTGGACGCTCGACGAGGTCGGCAAGGCGTTCAACGTGACGCGGGAGCGCATCCGCCAGATCGAGCACCAGAGCCTGAAGAAGCTGCGCGCACTCGCCGACGCCGCGAGCGTCCGCGACGTGGCATAACGGCCGCCGGTCGAATCCCGCTTGTGTTGAAGTAACACAAGCGTTGTCCCGCGGACTACCAGGTGCCCTCGCTACGATCGCCCGCGTGATTCCGCCGCACGACTATCTCGTCGACGAGCTCTCGGAGCTCATTGCGATCCCATCGGTGAGCGCCGACCCGTCCCACGCGGACGACGTCAGGGCCGCCGCCGAGTGGGTGCTCGGGCGCATCCGCTCGGCGGGTGGATCTGCCGTGATCGAGGAGCGAGGCGGGCGGCCGCTCGTCGTCGGTGAGGTGCCGGCGTCGACGGGCGCCGATGCGCCGACCGTGCTCGCCTACGCGCACCTCGACGTTCAGCCACCCGACCCACTCGACCTCTGGGAGTCCGACCCGTGGACGCTCGTCGAGCGAGACGGAAAGCTCGTCGCCCGCGGAGTGGCGGACGACAAAGGGCATCTCTACATGCTCCTCAAGGCGACGTCGTTGCTCGCCGAGGCGGGGGAACTGCCCGTGCGTGTTCGCTTCGCGATCGACGCGGAGGAAGAGGTTGGCGGGCAGTCCGTCGTCGAGTGGGTGGAGGCAGACTCGGGTGCGGCGGACGTCGCACTGGTGCTCGACGGCGGGTACGCGACCGAGGAGCTGCCCGCGTTCTGCACCGCGCTGCGAGGGATCTGCTACTTCCACCTGACGCTGCGCACCGGGGAGCGCGACCTGCACTCCGGAATGACGGGCGGCGCGGCGCTGCCGGCGACCCACGCGCTGCTCGAGGTTCTCTCGGCCGTCCTACCGGGCCTCGACGGGCGGCTCCGCGAGGAGCTGCGCGCAGGAATCGTCGCACCGAGCGACGAGGAGATCGAGGGTTGGAAGCTGTTGCCTGACGGGACGACAGAACTGAGTGACCTTGGCGCTCGCCCCTCAGACCGACAGGCGGCCGGCGAGTTCCACCTCCGCACGACCGCGGAACCGTCGGTGACGGTCAACGGGTTCGAGAGCGGTTCGCCCCATCTGCAGAAGACGGTGCTTCCCGTCGAGGCGCAGGCGAACGTCTCCATCCGGCTTGCCCCTGGTCAGCAGACCGCGGAGATCGCGCCGGTGTTCGAGCAGCTGCTCCGTGGGGCCGCGCCGGACGGCGCGACCCTCGACGTCGAGCTCTGGTCGAGCGGCGAGCCGGGGTACGTCGACCCGCAGTCGCCTGCGATCCGCCTCGGTCTCGACGCCTTCGAGCACGTGCTCGGCGACCGGCCGCTCCTCGTCCGCTCGGGCGGCTCGATACCGGTCGTCGCCGCCCTTGCGGCCAGGGGGGTGCCGACCATCGTGACCGGCTTCACGCGGCCGGGCTCCCAGCTCCATTCGCCGAACGAGAACATTCCCGCGACCGCCCTGGACCAGGGTCTCGAGACCACGGTCGAGCTGCTCAGGCGACTTGGCACGCTCGGCGACTGACGCCCGCTACGCGAGCGCCCTCGCCGAGGAGCTCGCCGAGGGCGTTCTCGAGCGGTTCCTCCGCTACGTGGTGATCGACACGCAGGCGAGCCCCGACTCCACTGCATACCCCTCGACGGCGAAGCAGCTCGATCTCTCGCGGCTGCTCGAGGACGAGCTCCGCGGGCTCGGAGTCTCGGACGTGGAGCTCACGAGGCACGGGTACGTCATCGGCACGGTGCCCGGCACCGTCCCGGAGGCACCCGTGGTCGGCCTGATCGCGCACATCGACACGGCGCCCGGCACGTCGGGAACGAACGTGAGGCCGGAAGTGCATCGCGACTGGAGCGGCACGCCGATCCAGCTCGGAGGCGACCCGTCGCAGGTCCTCGACCCGGCCGAGATGCCGGCGCTCGGCGACCGCGTCGGCCACGACCTCGTGACGACCGACGGCACGACCCTCCTCGGCGCCGACGACAAGGCGGGCGTCGCGATCATCGTCAGCGCCGCCGAGCGCCTCCTCGCCGAGGAACGGCCGCGGGCGACGCTCCGGATCGGCTTCACGGTCGACGAGGAGGTTGGGCGCGGCACCGACCACTTCGACCTCGGCTCGTTCGGCGCCGACTTCGCCTACACGTTCGACGGGTCGGGTCTCGGCGAGGTCGAGGTGGAGACGTTCTCGGCGTACCAGCTCGTGCTCACGGTCAACGGGGTCGGCGTCCATCCCGGCAGCGCGAAAGGCCGGCTCGTCAACGCGCTGAAGATCGTGGCCGAGGTGGTCGACGCACTTCCGAAGGATCGGCTCTCACCCGAGACGACCGACGGGCGCGAGGGATACGTCCATCCCGAGCGCTGGAGTGGCAGCACGTCCTGCGCGACGCTCTGGCTCATCGCGCGCGATCATGACGACGAGGCGCTCGAGCGGCATGTCGCGCTCGTTCGCCGGATCGCAGAAGAGGCTGTCGGTCGCGAGCCGCGGGCCTCGTTCACGCTCGCCGTGAACGAGCAGTACCGCAACATGCGACCCGCCCTCGACCGGCATCCGGAGATCGTCGAGGCCGCCGACGAGGCGATCCGGCGCGCCGGCGTCGAGCCCGTCCGCAGCCTGATCCGCGGCGGCACCGACGGCGCGCGCCTCACGGAGAAGGGCCTGCCGACCCCGAACCTCTTTACCGGCGGCCAGAACTACCACTCGGTCTGCGAGTGGGCATCGGTGCAGGACATGGCCGCAGCGGCCGCGACCGCCGTGGAGCTGATCCGCTTGTGGGGTGAGCGCGGTCGTATCTCGTAGGTGCAGGCGGCCGTCAGGCCGGGTGCACCTCGCAACCGAGCCAGTCGTCAGCCCGGGTGCACCTCGCAACCGAGCCAGTCGTGCCCGAAGCGGCGCATCTCGTCGATGATCGGGCGCAACGCGCCGCCCTTCTCGGTGAGCTCGTACTCGACGCGTGGTGGCGACTCGGCGTAGC
>Ga0183260_10003968_pt1 | contig 11857 bp, 15 predicted proteins | sample AntDrymUQ4972206_2_FD_129768 | JGI IMG/M metagenome (GOLD analysis project Ga0183260, IMG submission 129768) | Polar desert sand microbial communities from Dry Valleys, Antarctica - metaG UQ497 (22.06) (version 2) (version 2) | ecosystem: Environmental > Terrestrial > Soil > Desert | place...
GAGAGCGCTCTCACGACAGGGTCCCGCGATCGGGCCTCGTCCTATCCCAGTCCGACGGTGAGAACCACCAGCGAGTCCTCATGGGCGACCAGATCGTGGCGCTGTGCCGGCAGGTCGACCAGCGCTCCCTCTGCGACCTCGATGCTGCGCTCGCCGAGGTTCAGCACCACCCGGCCCCGAAGGCACATCACGGTGGCGTCACCTGGGCTCTGATGCTCAGCCAACCGGGTACCGGCGGTGAGGGCGAGCAGCGTCTGCCTGAGCCGCTTGCCGTGGTGAACCGTGGCGGAGGCGCGGCCGTTGGAGACCCCCCGTGCTCGCTCGAGCTGTTCCGCACCCAGCACGTGCAGCGATGTGACGCTCATGTGTCCATCCTGGCACGCGGCGCTGCGCAGCACCGGTCTGTCCGCTCAGACGCGGCGGTGGATCACCAACAGCGCCTGGTCGTCGTCCTTGGAGCCGATCTGGTCCAAGAGCCGCGTCGCTGCGCCATCGAAGCCGAGCGCTACGAGCCGCTCCGCCTCCCCGACCAGCTTGTCGATCCCCAGGCTGATGTCGCGCTGCGGTGTCTCCACCACACCGTCGGTGTACAGCAGCATCGCGTCACCCGGCAGCAGCCGGCCCGAAGCCTCGGTGAACTCGGCGATGTCCATGAGTCCGAGCACCGGCCCCTCGGAGCCGTGCAGCGCCCAGCGCCCGGAGCCGGCGTGCAGCTGGACCGCGGGCGGATGACCCGCCGAGCGCAGCACCATCGAGCCGCTGCTCAGGTCGAGTGCCAGGTGGATGGCGGTGGCGAAACCTTCCCCCCACTCCTGCCGCAGCAGGTAGGAATTGGCCGCAGGAAGGAACTCGTCGGGCGGGAGCGCGCCCAGCAGTCCGCCGAACGCGCCGGAGAGCACCAGCGCCCGGGTGCCTGCCTGCAGTCCTTTGCCCGACACGTCCACCACCGCGACCTCGAACACGGCGTCGCTCCGAGTCTTGGCCGCAACGATGAAGTCACCGGCGAACGGCGTTCCACCGGCGGCACGCATCGCGGCCTCGACGTACCACTCCCGCGGGAGGTCCGGTAGCACCCCTTGGTTCTGCAGGCGGTCGCGCAACTCGATCAGCATCGACTCCCCGCGGGAACCGACGACCCCCAGCTGGGACCGGGAGCGCGCGTTCCAGAGCATCGCCAGAGCAACGACGCCGACCAGGCACACCACCCCGACCCGCAGCACCGTGAACCCCGCCAGGCCAGCCGTGCCGACCATGATGACCACCACGGCGACCAGGAGCAGGAGCAGGCGCGGAACGCTGAGCACCAGGCCACCGACGAGCGTCGGCACCACGAACCACGACAGCGACACCTGCTGGGTGAACAGCACTGCCAACCCGCCGAGGACGAGGGCAAGCACCAGCAGTCCCACCAACCAGGTGACTTCCGACTCGCGGACGCGGCGCAGCGCGCGGGTGCGCCGCCGACTCCGCCGCAACGCGGGAGAGTTGCGCCCGCGAGGCGTGGCAACGGCGTCGGGCATCTGCCGAGACTAGCCGGGGCGGGGACGACCGGCAGCCGAACTCCGTCCGTCTGACTGGCAGCGCGGGCACCAGAAGAGGTTGCGTCCGTCCAGCAGCTCCGTGGCCAGCGCCTCCGCGCACACGTGACACGGCTGACCGGCCCGCCGGTACACATACACCTCACCGCCGTGGTCGTCGACGCGAGGTTGACGACCCATCACTGCCGGCAGGTGGGCATCGCGCACCGTGTCGACGCGGCCCGTGCGCACGCCGTCGTGCATCAGCGCCACGAGGTCCATCCACATCGCCTCCCACTCGCTGCGGCTCAGGTCGCGGCCTTGTCGGTGTGGGGCGATGCGGTGCCGGAAGAGCAGCTCGGCGCGGTAGACGTTGCCGACGCCGGCAATGACGTTCTGGTCCATCAGCAGCCCGGCCACCGGTCGGCTGCTCGAGCTGATCCGGCGCCAGGCCAGCTCGGGGTCGACATCGGGTCGCAGCGGGTCCGGACCCAGCCGGGAGAGGACGGCCTCGCGCTGAGCCCCGGTCTGCAGCTCGCAGGCGGTGGGGCCGCGCAGATCGGCGTACGACGACGCGGTGCTCAGGCGGAGACGGACCGCACCGCGCGGCGCCGGTGCCGGACCGGCGACCACCTCGAACGTGCCGTACAGCCCCAGATGAACATGCAGCCAGCGGCCGGCGCTGAACTGGATGAACAGATGCTTTCCGGCCGCCTCCGCGCCGCGCAGCAGGCTGCGGTCCAGCAGCGCCGCCGAATCGGCGAACCGTCCCTGCGGCGAGCCGACCCGCACCCGGCGACCTCCGAACGATCCGGTCAAGGCGGTGGCGAGCCGGTACAGCGTGTGACCTTCGGGCATCAGGGCTGCTCCGGCAGCGGCGGCGGCTCGCCGGTCGACTCATAACGAGACAGCATCGCGATCCGCCGCGAGTGCCGCTCCTCACCGCTGTAGTCAGTGGACAAGAACACCTCGACGAAGCGGGTCGCCGTCTGGAGGTCGTGCAGCTGTGCCCCGATCGAGACGACGTTGGCGTCGTTGTGCCGACGGGCCAGCGCCGCCGTCTGATCGCTCCATGCCAGCGCCGCCCGCACCCCCGCCACCTTGTTGGCGGCGATCTGCTCGCCGTTGCCCGACCCGCCGATCACCACCCCCAGCGCTGGTACGCCGATCGCTCGGTCGGCGACCACCGCGGCGGCGGCGCGCAAGCAGTACGGCGGGTAGTCGTCGGACGGGTCGAAGCGCACCGGACCGTGGTCCACGACGTCGTGACCCCGCTCGGTGAGCCAGCGCGCGAGGTGGTTCTTCAGGTCGAAGCCGGCGTGGTCGGAGCCCAGGTGCACCCGCATAGCGCCGGAGTCTGACACGCGCGAACGCGAGAGGCGAACGCGACGAGATGCGGTCTCGGCGTCAGTCGAAGATCGGGTCTCTGGTCCGGCTCCGCTTGAGCTCGAAGAAGCCGTCGGTGCCGGCGACCAGCAGCACCCCATCCCAGAGCCGACCGGCCGGCTCGCCCTTGGGCGCCGGGGTCACCACCGGTCCGAAGAAGGCGACACCCTGGACGCTGATCACGGGTGTGCCGACCTCCATCCCGACCTGGTCCATCCCGGCATGGTGCGACTTGCGCAGCTCGTCGTCGTACTCGGTCGAGTCCATCGCGTCGGCCAGCGACGCCGGCAGCCCGACCTCGGCAAGAGCCTCCTGCACCGTGGCGCGGTCGCGGTCACGCTCCTCGTTGTGGAAGCGGCGCCCCAGCGCGGTGTAGAGAGGACCCAGCACATCGTCACCGTGAGCCTGAGCGGCGGCGATGCAGGCTCGCACCGGCCCCCAATCGCTGCCGAGCATCTTGCGGTAGTCGTCAGCGCCGTCCTTGTCGGAGTTCAGGTAAGCCAGGCTCATGACGTGCCAACTGGCGCGGACCGGGCGTACCCGCTCCACCTCGAGCAGCCACCGAGACGACATCCACGCCCACGGACAGATCGGGTCGAACCAGAAGTCAGCAACCTCCCGATCTGGCGCGACGGGTGTCGGATCGCGGCCTTCGGGGCTGTGTTCGGTCATTCCGGAAGCCTGCCCGCTCGGGTGGGGGACAAACCGCGAGGTAAGTAGGCGGGGTCAAGGGGTGTCGGTGTGCAGCATCTGCGGACGGCGGGCGTGCTCGCCCAGCTGCTGCACACCGGTGGTGATCCCGCTGACGAAGTCACCGACGGCGAAGGCGGTCTGCATGCTCAGCGCGGCCAGGCCGACCTCACCGTCGTCAAGGCTGCGGCGCACCGCCGAGCCGGTGACGATCTCGAGCACCCGCGTCACCGGGTCCACCAGCACCAGTACCCCGTGGACCGGGTCGTCGAGCTGCGCGTGCAGCTGCTCGGCGAACCGGCGGGGCTCGCCGGCGGACGCGCCGACGAAGACCGAGAAGTCGAACCCCGACACCGATTCGGCGTTGCGGATCGCCCGCTCGATCAGCTGGCGATCCGTCGGGGTGAAGAACTCACCAGCGGGCACTGGCGCCTCCTGCCTCCCGGCTGAGCGGGTTCGGCTGCCGCCCGACCTCGAGCTGTCGCGGGTGCACCGACTCCGCGCTGGCCAAGGCGCCGGAGTGGCTGTGTGGGCCGCCGAACCACTGCGGTTCGGTCCAGGACGCCACACCGCGCTGACGCCGATCACCGCGCACCAGTGACGGCGCCATCACTGCCACCGTGATGAGGGCCATCAGCGCGAGCGGGATACCGCCCAGCAACAACACGACGGTCAGCGCCGACGGGGCCTCGCCCTGCTCCCAGCCGACCGGGGTGTCGGCGACGGCCGGAGCGGCGGCGAGGCACAGCGCCAGCGGTGCCGCCACGGCAGTCGCGCGGGCGGCGCGGCGCGCTGCGGTTCGCGGAGTCACGCGGTGGTTCCTGAAGTCACGTGGCCAACCGTACCGACTGTCCGGACGCCGATGCGGCTCGGTCCGCTGCCGACGCTAGTCTCCGGCCGTGACCGCCGTACCGCCGTACCCAGATGCCTCGCGCGACCACCTCGTCGAGGTGCTGCACGGGCAACGCGTCGCCGACCCCTACCGCTGGCTCGAGGACGCGGATGCGCCGGCGACGCAGCAGTGGCTCACGGCACAGGCCGAGCTGATGGATCGACAGCGGTCCCGGTGGACGCTGCGCGAGCACTTCGTCAACCGGCTCGAGGAGCTGACGAGCACCGGCTTCCACGGGTTGCCGAGCTTTCGGGCCGAGCGCGAGTTCTTCGTACGTCGGACGCCGGAGCAGGAGCACGGTGTGCTGCACGTGCGCGAGGGCGACGGGACGGAGCGGGTGCTGATCGACCCGATGGTGCTCGACCCCGATGGGACGACGACGCTCGACGCCTACCAGCCCGCGCCCGATGGCCGGCTACTCGCCTACCAGCTGTCGGAGAAGGGCACGGAGGAGTCCGCGATCCGGGTGCTCGACGTGGCCAGCGGCGACGTCGTCGACGGACCCATCACCCGCACCCGCTTCTCCCCGGTCGCGTGGCTGCCCGATGCCTCGGCGTTCTTCTACGTCCGCCAGCTCGATCCGGCCGGACTGCCCACGGACGAGCAGCAGTACCACCGGCGGGTGTGGCTGCACCGGCTCGGCACCGATGCGGACCTCGACACGGTGGTGTTCGGCGACGGCCGCGACAAGGCCTTCGTCTGGGGCGTGTCGGTCAGCCGCGATGGCCGCTGGCTGATCGTCTCCGGCGCCCGCGGCACCGATCCACGCAACGACGTCTATCTCGCCGACCTGCTCGACGCCGACCCAGCGGCGGCGCAGTTCGTCACTGTCCAGGAGGGCGTTGACGCGCAGACCAGCCTGACTGTCGGCGTCGACGGTCGGCTCTACGTCTGGACAGACCACGAGAGCCCGCGCGGGCGGCTGCTCGTGGCCGACCCGCAGCAGCCGACCCGTGAGCGCTGGCGGCCGCTGGTGGATGAGGACCCCGAGGCGGTGCTCAGCGGGTTCGCGGTCGTCGAGGCGCTCGAGCGACCACAGCTGCTGGTCGCCTGGACCCGGCACGCGGTGTCGGAGATCAGCGTGCACGACCTCGTCGACGGCGCACGCACCGGCACGCTCGCGTTGCCCGGGCTCGGCTCGGTCGGCGGGCTGCAGACCCGCTACCACGGTGGTCACGAGATGTGGTTCAGCCACACCGACTTCGTGACACCCACCGTGATCCACCGCTACGACGCGCGCACCGGCGACCTCACGGTGTGGGCCGAGCCGCCAGGTGCGATCCCTGACGTGGCCGGGATCTCCGCCGAGCTGGTCGACTACACGTCGTACGACGGCACGACTGTGCGCATGTTCCTCATCGGCCGCGACGACCTGACCGGTACCGGGCCGAGGCCCACGATCCTCTACGGCTACGGCGGTTTCGGCGTCCCGATGACGCCGGGCTACGGCGCCGGGGTGCTGAGCTGGGTGGAGGCCGGTGGGGTCTACGCGGTCGCCTGCCTGCGCGGCGGCGGCGAGGAGGGAGAGCAGTGGCACCGGGCCGGGATGCTCGGCGACAAGCAGCGGGTGTTCGACGACCTGCACGCTGCCGCGGAGTGGCTCTGCGACCGGGGCTGGACCACCCCGCACCAGCTCGGCATCTCCGGGGGATCGAACGGTGGACTTCTCGTCGGCGCGGCCTTGACCCAGCGCCCCGACCTCTACCGCTCGGTGGTCTGCGCAGCGCCGTTGCTCGACATGGTGCGTTTCGAGCAGCACGGGTTGGGTCGGTTCTGGTCCGGTGAGTACGGCAGCGCCTCCGACGCTGAACAGCTGGGCGCGCTGCTGGCCTACTCGCCGTACCACCGGGTGGAGGACGGCGTCACCTATCCCGCGACGCTCTTCACCGTCTTCGGCTCCGACACCCGTGTCGACCCGCTGCATGCGCGCAAGATGTGCGCGGCCTTGCAGGCGTCCAACGCGGGGGATGTCGAGAAGCGCCCGATCCTGATCCGGGTGGAGAGCGAGGTCGGTCACGGTGCCCGCTCGACCAGTCGCGGCATCGCACTCAGCGCCGATACGCTGGCCTTTCACGGCTGGGCCACCGAGTTGAGTGGGCCCTAGCCTCGTCGTACGGTCGCCAGAACCCACCGCGGAAGGAACCCGTGCGCACGTTGCTCCAGCCCACCCCGACCCCCGGACAGGGGCCGTCCGACGACGCGACCCTGCTGGACCTGCCCGAGAACGTGGCCACCTGCCAGCCGGACGACTGGACCTGCGGGCTCGTGCTCGAGTGGACCGACAACGAGTGGCTGGCGGCGGCGGCGAACTGGCTGTTCGCCAAGCCGCTGCACATCATCGGGCTGCTGCTGGTCGGAGTGGCGATCCGGTGGGTTCTGCACCGGATGATCGAGCGGTTGGCCGCGCGCGCGTCCGAAGGCTCGGTGCCCGGCGTCCTGCAGCGCGGCAAGGCGCGGCAGATGTTCCTGGAGTCGTCGTCGATCGCCTTGGAGCGGCGCCACCAGCGGGCCGCCACGATGGCATCGTTGCTCAAGAGCATCACGACTGGCGCGGTCTCCGCCGTGATCATCATCATGGCGATCGACGTGTTCGGCTACAACGTCGCGCCGCTCATCGCCAGCGCAGGCATCCTCGGTGTCGCGCTCGGTTTCGGGGCGCAGTCACTGGTCAAGGACTTCCTGTCCGGCATCTTCATGATCCTCGAGGACCAGTACGGCGTGGGGGACGTGGTCGACGTGGGCGAGGCCACCGGCGAGGTCGAAGCGGTGGGTCTGCGGATCACCCGGCTGCGCGATGTCAACGGCACGGTCTGGTATGTGCCGAACGGCGAGATCCTGCGCGTCGGCAACATGAGTCAGAACTGGGCGCGCACCGTGCTCGACATCGGTGTCGGCTATGGCGAGGATCTGGCCCGTGTCCGCGACCTCCTGCGCCAGGAGGCGCAGGCGATGTTCGAGGACGAGGAGTACCAGGACATGATCCTCGAGGAGCCCGAGGTGTGGGGAGTGGAGCGGATCGACCCCGACGCCATCATCGTGCGGCTGGTACTCAAGACGGCGCCGTTGCAGCAGTGGAGCGTCGCCCGGGAGATGCGCGAGCGGATCAAGCGGCGCTTCGACGCGGAGGGGATCGAGCTGCCGCTGCCGCAGCGGGTGCTCTGGCACCGCGACGAAGCGGCCGAACCGGCCGAGCCGGTCGAGCCCGGTCCGACCTGATGCACGGTGGCTGGAGCGGCCATCCGCCCACCGATGCCGAGCAGTTGCCACAATGGCGGCGTGACCGAGACACAGAGCGAGGCCCAGGGCCGGACGCGGTACGACGCGATGGGTGGGCACCGGTTCTTCACGCGCCTCGTGCACCGGTTCTACGCCGGCGTGGCCGGTGACCCGTTGTTGCGGTCGTTGTACCCCGAAGCCGATCTCACCAGCGCCGAGGAGCGGCTGCGGCTGTTCCTCGAGCAGTACTGGGGTGGCCCGAAGACCTACTCCGAGCAGCGCGGGCACCCCCGGCTGCGGATGCGGCATGCACCGTTCGCGGTGTCGATGGCCGCGCGCGACTCATGGCTCAGCCACATGCGTACCGCGCTGGACGAGACCGCCGCCGAGACAGCGCTCACCCCGGAGCTGGAGCGGCAGCTCTGGGAGTACTTCGAGTATGCGGCGACCTTCATGGTCAACACTCGAGAGGACACCTGACCTCTCCCGACGCAGGGCGTCAGCGCGTCGCTGGCGGGGCGTACACCCGCTCCAGCGCTGAGCGCTCGGTCGCGCCGAGCGGCCGCGCCCGCTGTGTGCGCAGGTCGAAGGCGACCACGATGGTGGTCGCGTGCGCCAGCACCGTGTTGCCGTCCCTGATCTCCGCCTGCAGCTCGTAGGAGGAGGTGCCGACTCGCGACACCCACGACTCGATCGTGAACGGCTCGGCACGAAACAGCATCGGACGCAGGTAGTCGACGTCTTGGCGAGCGACCACGAACGTCTCTGAGCCGGTGATCGCGACGTCCTCGGCGAGACTGTGCAGGAACGCGATCCGCGCCTCCTGCACATACTCGAAGTACTTCACGTTGTTGACGTGGCCGTAGCCGTCGACGTCAGACCAACGCACCCAGAGCATGAACGTGTGCCGCATCAGAGCTCGTCCGCCTCGAGGAACCGCTCGAGCACGGCGCGCTCCTCCGGCCGGATGCGCCGGGGTCGCTCGGCGGCGAAGACGAACGGCGTGAGCACCGTCGATGCCCGTGTGTAGGTGAGCCGGGTCCCGTCGGGCTGCTCGTCCAGGATCTCGTACTGCATCGTGAACGTGGCTGCTCTGATCGAGCTCACCCAGCTCTCGATCCGCACCGGCTGCGGCCGAAACGCCAGCGGCCGCAGGTACTGCACCTCGTGCCGCACCACCACGACACCGTCCGCCAGGTCCTCCCCACCGCGGTCCGGCGCATGCACCCTGAGCATGTCGACCCGCGCCTCTTGCAGATAGTCGACGTAGACAACGTTGTTGACGTGCCCGAGCGGGTCCATGTCGGCCCAGCGCAACGGGCAGGAGAAGATGTGGCGCACGGCCCTGATCCTAGGGTACGTCGCTAAGCGGTTGCTTACCCAGCAAGGAGCCCCCCGTGACCGAGCAGCAAACCCGCACCGCTGTCGTCACCGGCGCTGCCCGCGGCATCGGGGCGGCGATCGCCGGACGGCTCGCCGTCGACGGGTTCGCCGTTGCTGTGCTGGATCTGGACGAGGCCGGCTGCGCCGCCACCGTGGCCGACATCGAGTCCGGCGCCGGTACTGCGTTGGCAGTGCGCGCCGACGTCTGCGATCCCGACTCCGTGCGCAGCGCGGTCGACCGGGTCACCGCCGAGCTCGGTGCGCCGACCGTGCTGGTGAACAACGCCGGCATCATCCGCGACAACCTGCTGTTCAAGATGGGCGTCGACGACTGGGACGCCGTCATCGGCGTACACCTGCGCGGGGCATTCCTGATGACCAAGGCGGTGCAGTCGCACATGACCGAGGCGGGGTGGGGCCGGATCGTGAACCTGTCCAGCACGTCAGCGCTCGGCAACCGGGGCCAGGCAAACTATGCCTCGGCGAAGGCCGGGCTGCAGGGTTTCACCAAGACGCTGGCGATCGAGCTCGGCCGGTTCGGCGTCACCGCCAACGCCATCGCGCCCGGCACCATCGCCACCGACATGACTGCGGCCACCGCCCGACGGCTGGGTGTGACGTTCGAGGAGTTCCAGGCCGCCGCAGTTAAGCAGATCCCGGTCGGGCGGGTCGGCGTCCCCGCCGACATCGCGCACGCCGTGTCCTTCTTCGTCAGCGAGGCAGCCTCCTTCGTCTCCGGCCAGGTCCTGTACGTCGCCGGCGGACCGCGGGCCTGAGGAGTCGGCATGCGGGTCTTCTCCGGGCTGGACGAGCTGGTCACCGCCACGGGTGAACAGCTGGGTCACAGCGACTGGCACACGATCACCCAGCAGGAGGTGAACCTGTTCGCCGAGGCCACCGGCGACAACCAGTGGATCCACGTCGACACCGCGCGGGCGGCCGCGGGACCGTTCGGCGGCACCATCGCACACGGCTACCTGACGCTGTCGCTGGTGCCGCGGCTGGCGCGGCAGATCTACCGGGTCCACGGTTTGAGGATGAGCATCAACTACGGCGCCAACAAGGTACGGTTCCCCGCCCCGGTGCCGGTCGGCGCGCGGGTCCGGGTCGGCGCCGAGCTGGTGCGCGTGACGCCGGGGCCGCAGGGCTGGCAGGTGGTGGTCCGGTACACGGTCGAGATCGAGGACCGGGACAAGCCGGCCTGCGTGGCCGAGACCGTCGTACTCCTGCTTCCTTGACGCGTCACGGGGGCGGGTGCCGGAAGTCAGCGGCGGACCCAACGTGCCACGGCGGCTGCGCCGGCCAGGCCGGCGGCGGTGGTGGCCAGGAGCCCGTGGTGCTGTGACGCCCACAGCTGGACGCTGGTGCCGGTCGCCTGCCGGTCGAACGCTCCGTGCGCGCCGAAGTCGTGACCCTTGCTGTCGTCCGCGGCCTGCCACAGGTTCGCGGGCTGGTCCGGGTCACGGGGCTGGTCGGTCTGCTGGGATTCGAACCCGGGGCGGGCGAGATAGCGGTCGAGCAGACCGGGTGCGATCGCGTTCGCCGCGAGAGTGCCCACCGTGCTGCCACCGACCCAGTACTCGCGGCGCCTCGGATGATCCGCGGCGTACAGCACGCCGCGGGCGGCGACCTCGGGCTGGTAGATCGGCGGCACCGGTTGGGCCCGGCGCGGCAACCGGGACAGCACCCACGAGAACTGCGGCGTGTTGACCGCAGGCATCTGCACCATGGTGACGCCCACCTTGCTGCCCTCGTGCAGCAGCTCACAACGAAGCGACTCGTGGAACCCCTGGACGGCGTGCTTGGACCCGCAGTAAGCACTCTGCAGTGGGATACCTCGGTAGGCGAGCGCGGACCCGACCTGGACGATGGAGCCGGCGTCACGTGGGCGCATCCGCCGCAGCGCGGCCATGGTGCCATAGACGAAGCCGAGGTAGTTGACCTCCGTGACACGCCGGTACTCCTCGGGCGTTATTTGTGTGAACGGCGCGAACACCGAGGTGCAGGCCACGTTGACCCACACATCGATCGGCCCGAGTTCCCGCTCCGTCGTTGCCGCCGCCCTCTCGACCGCCGCGTGGTCGGCGACGTCGGTGGACACGATCAGCGGCTGACCCCCCGCCGCCTCGACGTCGCGCGCCGCGCCATCGAGGCCGGCTTCGCCACGGGCCAGCAGGGCCACCCTGGCTCCCCGCGCGCCGAAGGCCTTCGCCGTAGCACGGCCGATGCCGGCGCTGGCTCCGGTGACCACGACTACCTGTCCACTCTCGGCGCTGCTCACGATGTCCTCGCTCTCCTCGGATGATCTGGCTGACGAGGCTATAGTCGCCGACCATGCCAATTCCGCCATCCGGCGCGCAGTTCGAGATCAGCGCCGGCGACCAGCGCGCGACCATCGTCGAGGTCGGTGGGGGTGTGCGCGCCTACACCTGCGGTGACCGCGCCGTCCTCGATCCCTATCCTGTCGACGCGATCTGCGACGGCGCCCGTGGCGCTCCGCTGGTTCCGTGGCCGAACCGGCTCGCGGATGGGCGCTACCGCTTCGAAGGCAGCGACTACCAGGTGGCGCTGACCGAGCCGGAGAAGCACAACGCGATCCACGGGCTGCTGCGCTGGCGTCCCTGGCAACCGCTTCACCTCGCCCCCGACCAGGTCGTCATGGGAACCCGGCTCTTCCCGCTCCCGGGCTACCCGTTCGCCCTCGACGTCCAGGTCGACTACACCGTGACCCACACCGGGGCCGACACCGGGCTGACGGTTCGGACGACCGCCA
>Ga0183260_10003970_pt1 | contig 11855 bp, 9 predicted proteins | sample AntDrymUQ4972206_2_FD_129768 | JGI IMG/M metagenome (GOLD analysis project Ga0183260, IMG submission 129768) | Polar desert sand microbial communities from Dry Valleys, Antarctica - metaG UQ497 (22.06) (version 2) (version 2) | ecosystem: Environmental > Terrestrial > Soil > Desert | place...
GTTGGTTACCCCGGCTCCCACGTCGACCACGGCTTCTGCGCCACCCACGCCCATCTCTCCACGGGCGGATGAGCTGACCGCACGAGCCACTGCGAAGGGCGTCAGGTCGACGCCTACCGGGCTCAGGCCCGCCGAGGTGGCGACGCTAACGAAACTCTCGACCATGTCACGTGCTGCGGCGACCAACAGGATCCGCATCATGTGCTCGCCGTTCTCGGTCATGTAGTCCTCGATGAGCTGGAAATCGAGCTCGGCGTCATCGGCGGACATAGGGATGTGGTCGGCCACCTGGAAACGCAAGGAGCTGCGGAATTCCTTCTCGTCCAGGAACGGCAGATCCACCTGGCGGACGACGACGCGCTGGTTAGCGACGCCGATGACCGCCCTCTTGGACTTCAGCTTCGCTCGTTTCCACAGCTGGCTTACGGCGTCGGCTACGGCCGCGGGGTCGCGGATCTCGCCGTCGGCTACAGCGCCGGCCGGAAGGGGAACCTGACCGAATGCCGCAAGCGAGCGGCCGGAACGACCGGAGCCGATCTGTGCGGCGCGCACTGCACTGGTTCCGATGTCGAGACCGATCACCGGAGCGGAGCCGAAAGACATCACGGACCGCCCTCGACCCGAACGGCCCGATCGGACAGGTACCTCTCCACGTCGCGACGCCGGATGCGATAGTTCTTGCCCACGCGGATGGCCGCCATCTGGCCGGACTTGATCAGCCGGTAGACGGTCATATTCGACACCCGCATGACCTGCGCTACCTCGTCCACCGTCAGTAGCAGATCCTCGAACAGCGGTTCGGCCATCGGATCCACCTTCCACATGGGCTCCCGCGTCCTGCCGGGAGAACAACTTGCTCCGGGTTTCGAAGGGATTTTCATTCAACATTGTTAACCCTTACGGTCAAGAGTGGTCTTCGACCACTCGAACGGACAGCTTTAGAGTTACGGCAATGCCATTCACAGAACTAAACTCTCTTACACAGCTTCGACACGGATGGGTTCGTTCTTGATGAGTGGCTCCTTCTTTCGAGTGGTAGAAGCGATCTAGCGGTCGACCTCGCTCCAGGCAGTCGGAGTGACGTCGAGGAACGGGCCCGGCATGTTGTCGAGCCAGCACTGGTTCAGCGTGAACGTGCCTCCACCGTTCATCGCCACGCTCTTGGCGATGATGGTGCCGATGAAATTGAAGCTTCCCTGAGAATCGATATTTCCCTCGGGAAGGAGCAGAACGCCGTTGATGACGGAGTTCGATTCCATCCGCCACGAGCCATTCCTGACGATCAGCACGGCCGACTCCGTCCCGCACGGACCGAGGTTCGCACCCCATTTCACTTCGTTCGTCGTCATCGCCTTGCTGGGGTCCTGGAACTCGACGTACATGACGAAGCTCTTACCGAGCCCGGTCAGGTGTCCGTCCCCGATATTGAAGTTGGCGTTGACCGACAGCGCGACCCCCTGCTTCGTACAGGTCTTCGAGCCGGTCGTCGGCACGTAGCAATAGATCCCGGTGGTCTTCGCCGCATCCTTCAAGGTCAGATAGTCCTGATCCGATAGCGCCGGCTTGGGTGCCACGCGCTCGAAGTCCGCGCGGGTGAATTTCGAGGTAGGAGGCGGCGCGATGCTCTGCCCCGCACAAGGCGTGCTCGTGCTGATAGTCCCACCCGCACCACTCTGGTCCCACTGCGACTGACCCTGGGTGGCGCCGGCGGCATCGTTCGCCACGCAGTTCAGGGGGAACCCCGTCCCGCTGTGCTCCTGGGACGCGCTGTTCAATTTCGGATAGATCGCGCCCAGCGTGTGGGCCGCCGCAGGCGCGCCGGTCGTGGCGCTCAGGCTGGGCCAGAAATCGCCCATCTTGTAATAGGGATCCGACCCCACGAAGGCTAGCTTGCCGCGGCCGACGATGTCTCCGTCCGAGATCACGCTGACCGTTTGGATGTTCGGTGTCCCATTCAGCTCGAAGCTCTGACCGTAGACGCCGATCGGGAGTCCCAAGGCGGAGACCTTGATCACCTGGCGTACAACTCGCTTCGCCTGTGGCTGCCGGCCGGTCGACTCGACCACGAAGTACTGCGCGGCGTCATGGCGAGGAGAGGGTATCGATGCCGGACAGGCAGCAGCGGCCGGAGCGAACCGGTTCGTGCCCGACGCCGTCGGGTTGAAACGCAAGATCTTCGCGTCGTAGCGACCACCGATATCCCCGATCTCGCCGGAACGTTCAACCATGGTGTAACCAGCGCACCCGGAGCCCTTGAAGTCGGCCCAGGTCATGTCACCGCGCCGGATCAGCGAGATGATGCGATCGATGCCCGCCTCCGCGTACGCGAGAGCTGAGGACGCCTTCCGGTCGTCCGTACTGGCTCGCAGGTCCTGGATCGCCACGAAACTGGCGGTCGTCGCAGCAACGGTCAGTACGGCGCCCACCAGCAGCACCGTGACCATCGCCACGCCCTTCTCGTTGTCCCTCATGCGTCGAAACATCACAACCTCACCTTCGGTTCCTGAGCTGCGCCCCGCCATAGAAGCGCTCTGAATGGTCGTCGAGAACGACCCTGAAGTTGAAGATCACGTCGCTGACGTATGACAGTTCCGGATAATCGAGTGTGTCGTTGTTGTTGCCCACCCCTGTGACGCCGTGCGTGGGAGCGTCATCCAGCTCCGCCGCCGTCACCACTCCGTCGGCATCCCAGTCGTAGGTGAGGAAGTTGCTCCCGTAACTGAACATGTCCAAGCCTGCAATCTCTCGCGCGCCGTTCACCAGCAACTCGCCGTTAAGCGTGATCTGTCTTTCTGCACTGTCGTACGCGTAGGTCAAGACCTCGATGTCCCCCGCCGAGTTGGGGTTGTCGTACGTCCCGCTCGAATCGAAATCGATCTTCACCGTGTAGCCGTTGGCATCGGCATCCTCGATCAACGTCGCCTCGCGCGTGTCTCTGATCATCCGGTTCAGACCGAGCCGCGCTTCCTGCGTGACTCGAGCAACCGAACGGGCCGTGTCCGACCCGCGGGTTCCCGAGAAGGCAGCCTGCATGAACACCGTCGTGAGTATCGACAGGATGAAGAACGTGATGAGCATCTCGATCAGGGTGAACCCCGATTCGTCTGACCTGGGCATCTTCATCGTCGATCCACCGCCGCACAGTTGAGACTGCCGAGTGACAACTGGAGAGCAGAGGTTGCTTCCGCACTGTCGGTCGGGGCTGTATCGATGCGCAGCGCCCCCCCGATGTCGGCCGAGGCCGTCTTGCCGTTCGCGACATCCTTCTGGAAACCGGTGGTGGTGACGTTGTAGAGGCTCGACCAACCGTTCAGGTAACCGCTCTTGCCGCTCGACGTGTCCTCGAACAGGTAGATGTCCTGCGCAGCGGTCGCGCCGTCGTAAACGAGGGGGTTGGTCTTACCCGCTTCAACCCCATAGGTGCCGAGTACGTCGGTCGTGTTGCCGGTGAGGTTCAGGGTCGTGTACCCCGAACCCGTGAAGTTCCCGTTGTTGGTGGGGTCGCTCCAGAACTTCATCGTGGCCGTCCACGTGGGACTGGCGACGGTCGTTGCACCGACCGCGGTCGCCTTGCAGTCCACCGTCGCCGTGAAGTTCGAGATCTGGATGACAGAGCCGGGAGTCGTGGGGATGAACGTGGTCGGCAGCAGCTGGACGTCGTTGACCGTAACGGTTGCCTGCGTCGCAACACCGCGTCCGGCGGTACCGAGGCCAAGGGTCTCGGCGAACGTGGACCCGCTGGCGCCAGTTTCGGTCCCGAGGGTGCGCGGCCGGACCGACAGGATGTGCTTCGCAGGATTCAGATGCTTGGCGAGGTAGCTCGCCTGAGTGTCCACCCAGAGGTCCTCTTGACCGAGGAGCGAGTCTAGGAAGAATCCACCCCGTGCTTCGGGAAGCTCGTTGGCCACCGTCACCTCGAGTCCGGGCGCCGGGCCGGAGGCGGACGTGCCGCCCAGGCCGGCAACCAGGGGGCTCCCGCTCAGATCGTCGTTCACTACGGTTCCCGCCGAGGCGGAGGATCCGCTGGGGGTCTGGTTGGGGGGGCTGTCGTACGCCACGTCCACTCCCTTGTATTCGTCCATCAGCGTGGCGTTCGTGTTTCCCGTCACCGATTCGGTCAACGTCAACGACCCGCCGGTGACGATCTGCGTCGCCGTCGAAGCCGACCTGGATTGGATGTTGGACTCGGCGAGACCCAGCTTGGCGATCAGCTCGGCCTCGGACGAGCCCGACGCATAGGTCGTAAGGGCCTGGAGCGCATAACTGATCTTGGCGCTCCCTTGCAGACGCACCACGCCGAACTTACGGTCGCTGAGGAGGCTGGTCATGAGATAGCTACGGGGTTGTCCACCCGCCTGCCATGTCGTGGTGACCTTCATGAGAACCAACGTCGCCGCCGGGAGATCCAGGTTCCCGGCCGCGTTCCATGCATAGCCGGCCGCGGGTGCGACCGGCGTGTAGCTCACCGTGTTGGTGCCGGCCTCGACGGGCTTGACGAACTGTGAGACGTACGAGACCGTGTAGTCCGCCGGAAGATCTTGAGGGCATCCCGGGATCGTGGAGGTCGAGGTGCATCGTGTGGTGAACGTGTAGTTGGGCGTACCTGCATAGGTCTGGTCAGCGTTGAGAGTGGTGATACCCGGGAAGTACATGTCCAGCAGATCGACTCGCTTGTTCTGAGCTGCGTAGGAGATGTAGTACGGGAGGTCTCGAGCGTGCTCCATCGCCTTCAAACCGGCGTTCTTCGCGACGGTTCCGGTGCGCGCCAGAGAGGCAGCCTTCATGGAAGTCGCCAGTAACGGCACGATGCCGAGTGTGATCAAGGAGAAGACGAGGAGAGCGGCGAGCACCTCGATTAAGGTAAACCCGCGCTCGGTGCGTCGGCGGAGTCGGATCATTCTCGTTCCACCACTCTTCCCGTGAGCGCGGCGACCTCGATAGTTCTCTCGCCCTGAACGCCGTCGCGCGCCAACGTCAGCTCGCCACCCGTGGAGTTGCCACGGGCGTAGAAGAAGACGGTCTTGGCAGCACTCGCGTTCGCCACGCCTGCGCCGGCAAGCTCGGTCTTACACACAGAGGTGAGGGTCGTGGTGTCGGCGAACGGGGCGTCGACCACTCGAACGTCGGTCGGCAGGACCTTGGCGCTGCTCCCCATCTCGCAGCGATCCGCTGCGTTGGCGATCGTGGGGTCGTAGACGAGGGTGCCCCACTCATCGGAGTTCGCCTGTCCCGGAAGGAACCAAGCGCCGTAGACGACGGGGTGGCTGACCGAGTCAGCCTGACTCTGCAGTTGCCGCAGCTGTGCGGTCACTTGCTGGCTGGCACTGGCGACGCTGCGAACGAACCAATAGTGCCGCAGAGCAGCCGCGCCGAGGCCCATCATGATTAGAGCCATAACCATGACGACCAAGAGTTCGATCAAAGTGAATCCACGTTCTTGTCTCATGTCCCTCGATTAGGTGAGATGGAACCGATCCGTACAATGTGTAATCGGCGGAACAGCCAACGGACTTGACCGTTGCAGAGCAGCGAATGGGCAGCATTCATCCTGCGAACAACGCGAAAGGGCGGGAACCGAAGTCCCCGCCCTTTGCACTGGAACAGTTGAAGCTTGCCTAGCAGGCCTGCTCTAGAGGCTCGCCGTTGTCGCTGTCGTAGCTCCAGACCTCTCCTGCGAGACGAGTGTGTGTCGCCTCGAGACAGAAGCTGGTGGCGTCCTCGACCGTGTTGGTGAGGTCGAGGGTTACGTCGGCGTTGCCCTTGTAGCCCTCAGTGTCGAGGTTGCCCTGCACTGCGGTGTAGCCACCGTTGTTCTGCGTGGCGAACGACTCTTCAGCAGTTGCGGCGTTCTTGAGCGCCGACTGCATCTGAGCTCTCCAACCCTTCTCCCTCTGACGGAGGAAGACGGGAATCGCGATCGCTGCGAGGATCGCGATGATGATGATTACGACCAGGAGCTCGATAAGGGTGAAACCACCCTCACGATTCTCCTTCATTGCGTGGAACCGCTGAAACATTCCAGCACCTCCCCTTCTCTTAGTCCCCGCAAGCCGGCCCCAGGGACGTTCCTAGACGAGACGAACAGTTGCGCTTATCGCCTGCGAGTGGCGGCCCAGATGGACCGTCCCTGTGCAGGTAACCCGGCTGACCCCGCAGGGTCCCGTGGCTTTGCGTCCCCGACTCTCGACGGGTTTGCCTTTCACTGCGCCAGAACAATTCCGGCTTGCTCTTCAGTTATCGGCACGGGATGAAATCGCTTTAGCCCCTGCGACAAGTGACGTTTTCGAGAGTTTCGCCAAACTTCCCGACCGAAGGGTCGCGCCCGTGCGCCAAGGGAGACGCCGTGCACTCCGGGGACTCCACACCGCTTCTTAGTCGCCCCTCCGGCACGACGTCTCCCTACGGCTTGTTCGCGCCGAGCCCGCGCGCCGTCTCACTATCGAGGGCGTAACGCGGAACGGGCGCCTTAGATGGCGCCCGTTCCGGTGATGCGTGTGCGTTGGTTACTTGATCAGGTCGAAGATCTTGAACATCGGCATGTAGAGCGCGATCACCATGGCGCCTACGATGCCTCCCAGAACCGCGATCATCAGCGGCTCGATCAACGACGTCAGCGACTCGGTGGTGGACTCCACCTCCTGGTCGTAGAAGTCGGAGATCTTGTCGAGCATCTCGTCGAGAGCTCCCGTGTCCTCGCCCACATGGATCATCTGGACGACCATCGGAGGGAACACCTTGTGCTTCTCGAGAGGGCTGGCCATCGACTCACCCTTTCGCACGCTGTCCCGCACGTCCATGGCAGAACGCTGCAGCACCTCGTTACCGGTGGCGTCCCCGACGATCTCGAGAGCCTGTAGAACCGGCACGCCGGCCCTGAGCAGCAACGCGAGGGTACGCGTGAAGCGGGACAGGGCGATCTTCTGGAACAGGTCGCCGAAGATCGGGATCTTGAGCTTGAGCTTGTCGAACCGCAGGCGGTAGTCCGCGCTGCTCAGCTTCAGCCTCTTGTGGGCGATGAAGCCGGCGATCGCCAAGATGGTGAAGATCGGGATGATGATCTTGCTCTTCTGCGAGAGCGTCATGAGGATCTTCGTGGGGAGCGGAAGAGTGCCACCCAGCCCATCGAACATCCCGGCGAACGTAGGCACGATGAAGATAAGCATCACGACCACGAGGGCACCGGCGATGCCTGCCACGGCTATCGGATAGGTCATGGCCGATTTGACCTTTTGGCGCAGCTTGTAGTCGGCCTCGAGGCCATCCGCCACCTTGTTCAGCACGATGTCGAGCTGACCACCGGTCTCGCCGGCCTTGACCATCGAGATGTACAGCTTGCTGAAGATCTTCGGGTGCTTCGACATGGACGCCGACAGGCTGGAGCCTTTCTCCACGTCGTCACGGAGTCCGGTGATCGCTTCGGCGAGCTTCGGGTTCTCGGTCTGTTCGGCGAGGATGTTCAAGGTCCTCATGAGCGAGAGTCCACTGTTGATCATGGTGGCGAACTGGCGCGAGAAGATGGCCAGGTCTTTGAGCTTCACCTTCTGGGGAAGGATGCGGAGCTCCATCTTCATGGAGACCTTGGCCTCTTTAGTGATCTGGATGGGGACCATCCCCTGGCCTCTCAGCCGGGTTGCTACTGCTCCCTCACCGTCCGCCTCCATCTTGCCTTCGAGGACGCGGCCCTCCTTGGTTCGTACGCGATATGCGAACGAGTCGGCCATCTCTAACCCTTCCCTACTAGACGGTTGAACTCTTCAACGTGGTGCGAACGCTCCAGCCCCATCTCGTACGTGACCTTGCCTCTCTTGACGAGCTCGGCGAGGTGCTGGTCCATCACCTGCATGCCGAACTTGGCGCCGGCCTGCATGGATGTGTAGATCTGGTGCGTCTTTCCTTCACGGATGAGGTTCCGGATCGCAGGGGTAGCCACCATGACCTCGGCCGCAACCGCGCGACCTTTGCCGTCGCTGGTCGGCAGAAGTTGTTGAGAAACGACCCCGGCTATGGTGCCCGAGATCTGAACCCGGATCTGTTGCTGCTGATGTGGCGGGAAGACGTCGATCATTCGGTCAATCGACTGCGGGGCATCCTGCGTGTGCAGGGTCCCGAAGACGAGGTGACCGGTCTCGGCCGCGGTCAAAGCGGTCGAGATCGTCTCCAGGTCGCGCATCTCGCCGACGAGGATCACGTCGGGATCCTGGCGCAGCACCCGCTTGAGTGCCTCGCCGAACCCGTAGGTGTCAGTGCCCACCTCGCGCTGGTTCACAACCGCTTTCTTGTGCTTGTGGAGGAACTCGATCGGATCCTCGACGGTCATGATGTGCTCCGCCCGCTCGCTGTTGATCATGTCGATCAGCGCCGCCAGGGTCGTCGACTTACCGGAGCCGGTGATACCCGTGACCAGTACCAGCCCTCGGCGCAAGTTCGCGAACTCCTTCACCGTGTCCGGCAGACCGAGGTCATCGACCGACTTGATCTCATAGGGGATCAGGCGCATGACGGTCGCGAGTGCGTCCCGCTGCTGGAACACGTTCACGCGGAAGCGCGCCTTGCCCGGAAGGGCGTAGGAGACGTCGAGCTCGAGGTTCTCCTCGAAGATCTCTCGCTGCTTCTGGGTCAACATCGAGTAGACGATCTCCTGAAGGTCCTTGGGAAGGAGTTGGCGATACCCCTTGAGCGGCGCCAGCTCGCCGTTCACGCGGATCGTGGGCGGGAGGCCGGCGGTCAGGTGAAGGTCCGAGCCGTGCCCTTCGAGTACGGCGATGAGGAACTCCGCCAGGTTCGGCTCTTTCTCCTCTTCGACGACCTCGACGGAGGTCTGGGTGGGCGCAGCTGCTTCCACCATGGGCAGGTCGTCGGGGCCGAAGGAATCGATAGCCGAGGGGGCGGCCGCGCCGTCATGATTCCCATTCGTGGGGGCCACCACCGCAGCTTCGGGAGCCACGTGCAGCGATTCCATCGAAGGAACGGGGGCACCCGGCGCGCCGTTCGTCGCTCCGTTGCCGGGACCGTAGGCCTTGTCCAGGGCGGCCAGAAGATCGGGACGGTGTGCGACCGCGGCGAGAACCGGCATGCCGACTCCCTGGGAGATCTCTTCGACGCCGAGATGGTTACGGGGATCGGCCATCGCGATAACGAGATTGCCCTCCTCCACACCAAGCGGCAGGGCGAGTTGTCTGCGGGCGACTTCTTCGGGTACGAGCCCGACCGCCTGCTCGGAGGGGACGAGGACGTCGAGGTCGGCGAAAGGCATGCCGATCTGGACCGCACGCGCCTTCAGCAGGTCTTTCTCGCCGACCACTTCACTCTCCAGGAGCACCTTCCAAGCCGATCGGCCCGTGCGGGTTTCCTCTTCAGCGGCCGCGCTCAATTGCTCGGGGGTCACGAGACCCTGCTCGAGCAGAACGGCGCCAAGCTCTTTCTGTTTCTGTGTCATCTCATCTCCCTGTCACTCCGCACATTGGTTATCGGCTATAGCGCCGGTCAGTTGAGCCGGTTGAGGGAACGTGGCGAAAGCACCTAGACCACGACCCGTAGGACTTCTTCGATCGAGGTGTGACCCTGCTTGACCTTTTCCATGCCGTCATCGCGCAAGGTGATCATTCCTTGCGCCACGGCCACCCGTTTGATCTCCTCCGACGACGCGTGGTCGACAACGAGCTTCTCTATCTGTTCCGTAACCACCATCACCTCGTGCAGTGCCAGCCGGCTCTTGTAGCCGGTGCTGGTGCATGCGGAACATCCCACCGCCCGGTGGAGTTTCGGCATCTCCTCATCCGCTGCGTATGGGAAGTTCGCCGCCTGGAGCTCCTCGGGGGTCGGCACGTACGGCTCCTTGCACTTGTCGCAGAGTTTCCGAGCCAGGCGCTGGGCGAGCACGCAGTCCAGGGCCGAAGCCACGAGATACGGCTCGATGCCCATCTCAACCAACCGGGTAAGGGCCGAAGGGGCGTCGTTCGTGTGCAGCGTCGACAGCACGAGGTGTCCGGTTAGGGCGGCCTCGGTTGCGATCTGTGCCGTTTCCCGGTCCCGGATCTCACCGATCAGAACGATGTCGGGGTCCGAGCGCAGGATCGACCGGAGGGCCGAAGCGAAGGTGAGGCCCGCCTTCGGGTTCGTTTGCACCTGATTGATCCCGGGAAGCCGGTACTCGACCGGGTCCTCGACCGTGATGCAGTTCACCTCGGTGCGGTTCAGGATGTTCATCGTTGCGTAGAGCGTCGTGGACTTGCCGGATCCGGTGGGGCCCGTCACGAGGATCTCGCCGTAGGGCTTCTTGAACGACTTCTGGAAGCGCTGGAAATTCTGTGGGAGGAAACCCAGATCCTGTAGCTCCAAGAGGACGCTCGACTTATCGAGGATCCGCATCACGATCTTCTCGCCGTACACGGTGGGCAACGTGGCCACTCGGATGTCGATCTGCTTCCCCTGAACCACGACCCCCATGCGACCGTCCTGCGGGATCCGGCGCTCGGCGATATTGATGTCCGCCATGATCTTGAGACGGCTCGTGATCCCCGCCTGCAGCGCCTTCGGCGGATTCATGATCTCGTGTAGCACCCCGTCGATCCGGAACCTCACCAGGAGGGTCTTCTCGCCCGGCTCGATGTGGATGTCGGACGCCCGGTCGTTGACTGCTTGGGTGACCAGGAGGTTGACGAGCTTGATGATCGGAGCATCCTCCGCGCCCGCGCTGGCCAGCTGAGCCTCGAGGCTCGCGTTCTCCGCTTCGTGCTCGTCTACTGCTTCTTCAACCAGGGACTCGGCCGCGCGGTCGAGCCTATAGAGACGATTGATCGCGTTCTGTACATCCGCCTTCGTAGCGACGACCTGCTTGATATCCCGTTTGGTCAACGCCCGGATGTCATCGACCGCCACCACGTTGGCCGGCTCGGACATCGCGAGAACGAGCACGGCCCCCTCGAACCGCACTGGGATACAGCTGTGCTTGCGAGCCACCGTCTCCGGTACGAGGGCGACGGCGCTCTGATCTATGTGCTCCTCGCCGAGGTCGACGAAGTCAAGGTTCAGGAGCTCGGCGAACACCGACACGAGCCCGGCTTCGGAGACGAAGCCGAGGTCCATCAGGATCCGTCCTAGCGGTAGGCCCCGTTGCCCCGCCTGGAGGTGGGCCTCGTCGAGCTGGTCGGGCGACACCAGCTCGCGCGCGAGCAGTAGCTGGTCGAGTTGCCCGGCGGGCCGGGCATCTGATGCCACGCTCATCCGTTCCCCTTGCGATAGGGCCGCGTCGAACCTTCGGGCGCGAGCGCCGGCCTGCTGGGGCGCGCAAGTGCCCCGCTAATCGATTTATCGGCCCTGGGCAGCCTGACTAAAGCACCGAGCGCGACGAGCGCGTCACGCGTCGCGGCAAGATGTTGCTCGCAAGATAGGAGACCAATCGGCTCTCTATCCCGGCGTGGGCCCCGAGGGGCACCTCAGAGCCATCCTCGAAGATGAGCCTCACCGGCTCTCGCGGCGAAGACTTCCGTTCCGGCAAGAGATTCCGGGCGAGATATGAGACTTGCCGTCCCAGATCGGGGTGGGCCGGAAGGGCAACCACCGACCCGTCTTCGAGCCAGAGCTGCACCCTCTCGCCCACGAGGGGCTCGGGAGAGTGGTCTGGATCGAGAGGTCCGACCGTCCGACCCGGGGCCTCAGACCCCGGACGAAAAGGCGGGGGTGGTGGCGGTGGCGGGGGTGGTGGCGGGGTGGCTCGATGCACGGCTCGAGCGACCGCGACGGTGGGTCGCGCCGTGGAACCGAATAGGCGTTGGAGGAACCGGCGTAGCACGGCGCCTAGGCGCTTTCCTCGATGTTCTCCCGCTCGGTTACGGCGCCACCTTCAGCGAGCTCCA
>Ga0183260_10003971_pt1 | contig 11854 bp, 11 predicted proteins | sample AntDrymUQ4972206_2_FD_129768 | JGI IMG/M metagenome (GOLD analysis project Ga0183260, IMG submission 129768) | Polar desert sand microbial communities from Dry Valleys, Antarctica - metaG UQ497 (22.06) (version 2) (version 2) | ecosystem: Environmental > Terrestrial > Soil > Desert | place...
GCAGGAAGTGCCAATGTCCCCACCAGCTACACATTTGGCGCTTTGCTTTGACGATTGGTCTTGTTCGATGCCCTGGTCTGCGGAGTTCCTTCCACCCTCACTGTCACTCTTACCGTTGCCGTCTCCACCACCATCTTGGGCTGCTGCGACGTTTCCGGTATTTGCATCGGCCTGGACAATGACGTTGTTGCAAGAGACATCGATGCTTCCACCATCTATGCATTTGGCGCTTTGCTTTGACGATTGGTCTTGGTCGATGCCCTGGTCTGCGGAGTTCCTTCCACCTTTGCCTTTGGAACTGTCGGACTTGTCATCATCATCATCATGGTTGTCCGATCCCTTGCCTTTGGAACTGTCGGACTTGTCATCATCATCATCATGGTTGTCCGATCCCTTGCCTTTGGAACTGTCATGAGCAGGGCTGGTTTTTCCCTTGCTGTCGGACTTGTCATAAACAGGGCTGATCTGTCCAATGTAGTTAACCTCTTCGCAATCGGAGGATTTTTTATCACCCTCAGAAGGTTTAAAGTCTTTTACAGTATCTTTGCCTATGCCACAGTTAAAAATATCGGACCCAGATCCCCCATAGAACACATCATCACCCATTTTGCCATTTAATCTATCATCAAAAGAAGTACCTCTAAGAGTATTATTCTCACTATCGCCATTTATCATTTTTGCATATGCGTTCATATTCACAGAGCCCGTCATGGCCATCCCGGTCAATAACAAGGCACCTATAAATAAAACGTGAATATTGATGGTCACAGTATTGTATTGTGAATTGTTATTAATAAACATTCAAGAACATTGCAATATTTGGTAACTCTTTGAACATTGTTATTATTAATGAAACTGTTAAGGTTGTATGGTATAATAATTTAGAACTTAAACATCAATGAATGCAACATGGAGCATAATAATTAGCAGTTCCAGCCAAACACAATATCCAAAGCGCATTTAATAAAAAACATAGGCTTATCTCATAGAACATTATTTTGTTGCAATTAAACTTTATTCTTTATTAGAATAACATTTTATATTGATGTAACAGTAAAGTATTCTTATGCATCATCATTCAAAGATAACAAAACAAAAAAGGTCTTGTTGATGGTATCAATAGTCATATAATTATTTGGGGCAGTAAAAATAAACAACAACAGGCTATTCAATATAGAGATAAACAATATTTACGTTCACAATATTTTATCAGTTAAAGATTCCTCAAAATCATTGGCGATGTGAAAATCTAAAGTATTTGTTATGTTTTTACATTGCAAAAACTATCTTCTCCATCCATTCGAAATTAATTGGCATGTACCGCAAACTACCAAAACTTACACATATATTATATCTGGATTTTTTTCGGACATCAAATGTGAAGGCAATCCCAACCCCATAATAAAAAACAAATTGTTTATAACCATTTTATAAACTACCCACAACAAACAGCAAAGCTATATGACCCCATCGTTATTTTGGTTCTAAAAACACAGGTTTAATGACAAAGATAAAGAAAACATTTTAAACAACCGCAACCGCAAACAAATGTCGAAAATTATTGTTTTGGAGATATTACTATGCCATCAAAAAAAACAATTACTTGAAAATATCCATTATCCTTATAGCTACATTTTCAATTTTTGCATCCATTTTAAATATTGAAGGGGGCAACTGCCTATCTAAAATCAATTCATTGGTAAATGAACAAAAACTGGATGAAAACGCCCAACCACAACAACAACAACAACAGCCTGAATCTCAACAAAATGAAACTCAAAACGAAAAAGAAATAAGGGAATCATTTGGACTCATAAACTATTGCTTCCTTGTTACCAATCTTTATGTTTATTCCCTGTTTGGAATAATAATAGGCATAATAATTATTGGGGTATGGTATATAAAATACAAGAAAATATGGAGCAACATTGTCAAAAGAAACAGATAGATAATTGCTTATTTTCCCCCCACACATAACCCATCCCAATTAATTTATTTGTTTATTTTGTCTGATTGTTATTAGTCATCAAAATTACATAGATTTTTAAATAATTTCAAATAAAGTAAAATCATACAGATTGTCTGACAAGGATTCCATATTAGAACTAGTTAAATCATCATATTCCAATGCTCCATCGTATAAACAAGATTATTGCGGATTGCCAGAAAACTACAAAGATATAACAACCTTACAACAGCTTTTAGAAAGCAATTACAAATACCGACCAACCAAAATTCAATTGAGGGAAAACTTAATAGCAAAAATCAAAAACAACGAGAACCCATTTAAAGGCATAATAGGCTTTGAAGAAACCGTTATTCCCGCGGTTAAAAGAGCCTTGCTGGCAGGCCATGACATATTGTTTGTTGGACACATAGGCCAAGGAAAAACAAAATTAGCTGAAATACTATCAGAAAACCTTCTCTCACCAATTCCGGTAGTTGAAGGGACCATAACCAACGATATTCCAACTGAAATGCCATATTCCCATCTTATCAGCCTTTTACAGGATAAAGACATCCATAGGGCATTACCTGAGTTTTTTGTTTCAAAGGATTGTGAGGAGATTATAAAAAACAATAAACTAAATACAAAAATCAAATGGATAGATGGAAAGGCCAGATACAGGTACATTTTAGCAACACCAGACATCTCTGTAAAGGATTTAGTTGGTCAAATTGATGTTGTCAAGGTGATAAAAAAAGGTATTGAAGTGTTTGACATAGACTCCTATTCACCAGGTTACCTATTACAGGCCAGATACGGTATTTTATGTTTGGATGAGTTGCCCGTTCTCGATCCAAGAAAACAAGTAGCATTGCTAAGTGTTTTGCAGGAGGGCAGGTTCACCACAGGCGCTTATCCAGTATTTTTTAGGCCAGACGTCAAAATCATTGCAACGGCCAACCCAATAGACTACACACATTCGGGAAAAATAATTGAACCTTTAGCGGACCGCCTGAGAAGCCATATTGAAACGCATTATCCAAGGAGCCTAGATGACGAGATCCTGATTTTGATACAAGAAATTGACATGCTGGTGAGGAAAAACACATTCTTACCCATATTCATACTAAAAACAGTTGCAAGGATATTCCAATCACTAAGAAACAATCCAGAAGTAAACAATGAAAGGGGGGTCAGCGTCAGGTCAACAATTCACTCCCTTGAAATAATAATTGGCGAAGTTGAGGTAAAGAGGTCAGTGCTAAATGACGTTCCCACCATCCCCCGCCTTTCGGATATTTACTGTATGTTCCAATCATCCAAATTTGAACTTGATGAGATAGAGGACACCACAGAAAACAAAATAAATTTTCTAAACAACACAATCAATGAAATCATCAGAGAAACAGCGAGGGAATATTTTGCAAAGTTTATTGATTCAGAAGATCTGCTAAACATAAAGAAAGAGTTCAAAAACAAAGTCTTTACTGTACTGCAAAATCAGTACCAAAAACAGCAACAGCAAAGGCAAAAAAAACTCGTCAGTTCCCCACCTAATTTCGAATCCAACACAGACGGCTCAAACATCAGCAACAGTAGTGGAAGTGACAGTATGGGTGGCAGTTTACTTTATTCAGATCAACTAAAACAATTTCCATTTACAGGAAAAATCGTTAACAGGGCTATGGAGAAAATTAAAGACGAACAAACAGAATACATAAGGAAAGCCCGAAACGCCAACATCTCCACAAACCTTGAGTATCTAGATCACAATAATGAAACGATTGGCGATTTTGACAAACATGAGGAGACCATGGCAACAATAATTGAATTGTTTTTAGAGTACCTCAGGTTTTCAAATCCTCCAATACTGGACAGAAAAGAAAACACATTTGAATACATGGAAATTTAATTTGAACCCCAGCAACAAAAAATTTGTCTATTTTTCTAGATCTATTGAAGATGATGATGATCACGGGAAAAAAGAGAACAATGGAGCAGGGAAGCAACAGAAACAACTAACCATTAACGATTTAAACAACAAAATTAAAAACAACAACAACAATGAGCTACTAAAACACTTTTTTCCAGACATTTTAAAAGCATTGGGCAACAAAGCAATAAAGGAAAATACGCCGTCACTACAAGAATTAGAGCAATATCTGCAGACCCATATTCAGGAGTTAGTGGCAGAAGAGAGAATGAGGATGATGAGAAAAAGAAAGGCAAACCAAGACAGCAACAGTTCAAAAACAGTGCCATCAGAAAACAAAATAAAACACAATATTCAAAGGCAAGAGGGCAACAGCAATGCTGACAACCCCAATAACCTATCATCAGCCTCCCAGCCATCTTCCACAACCCAACAAGGCAACTTTAGGTTAAATTTTAATTTTAACAATACATCTTCAACGGCAGCAGACCTACCCATAGTCAGTCAATTAATAGAAAGAGGCTATCTTGTTGACTCAAACAAATGGTTAAAGAAAAAGGGATTTTTAAGGGTTGGGCAAGAGATACTGTCCGAAATAATAAAGACACTAAAGGCAGACAAATTGGGAATGCATGAAACCCATTTTACCGGCAGTGGCGACACGGTTGAAGAAAACTCCAAAAGATATGAATTTGGAAACGAGATATCAAACATCCACATAAATTCAACAATCAGAAACTACATAGAAAGAAAAACAAAGAACAATTACAAACCGGTAGAATTCCCACTAGACATCAATTATGAGGATTTGGAGATCTACGAAACGATAGAAGAGATTCAGGTAGCAACAGTTTATTGTATTGACCTTAGCTCCACAATGAAATACTCATCAATGTACAATGATTTGAGCAGAATTGAGGCCGCCAAAAGGGCATTATGGTCTTTGTACATATTGAACAAAAAATTCTTTCCACTAGACTCCATTTACCTATTGGGGTTCGGATCTGTTGCGTCAAAAATTGACACTTTTGACATACCTTTTCTAAAAACGTTTGAAACAAACTCCGATTTTTTGCACTACACAAACTATCAGGCAGCCTACAGGCTTGCAAAAAAAATCCTAAAGAAAAACGGAGCCAAAAACAAGAGAATAGTAATGATTACTGATGGCCACCCAAGCGCATGCTTCATAGACAACACCAATGAAAAAGAAAGAATATCAAAGCAGAGACCGTATTCTCACTTTTATATTCCAGACCAAAAGGAGCTAAGCCCACAGTACTCAAAACAAAACAACATACAGTTAGAGATAAAAGACAAACAAATAGTGTACCTATGCTACAGATACAGGCAAATAGACCAATACATTGGAGAGCAGACAATAAAAGAGGCAAAAAAAATATTTAACGAGGGCATAAACATTGACACCATAATGGTCAGTGAAGACGACACCCTGCTTGATTTTATCAATGAGTTAGCCAAGTCTGTGAACGGAAAATCAATCTACATAAACCCAAAGGACATAGACAAAATACTGATAAAAGACTATTTGTCAAACAAAAAGAAAAAAATCAGAAAGTAAATAGCAACAAACCGTTGCTACACAACACCCAATAAAAAAAGAAAAAGAACAGGAAATTGTGAATCTATTTTATCCCCACCCCCATCCTATCGGCTATTTAAGAAATCAAACATCCTCAATACCTCTTTTGTGCCGTTGTTCAGATACTGTTTAACCACAGATTCTGTCTCTGTTCTGTTAAAATTCAGGTAATCACCAATGTTCCTGTTGTTGTTTGGTGGGTTTTCAGCGGCATTGTTTGATGATGATGATGAGGAGGAGGATAAGGAGGGGGAGGGGGTTGACAGTAAGTTGGAAAGGAGGGAAGATATTACCGCCGGAGAGTCAGATAACCCAGTGGAATTTGAAAAAGAGCGCAATGACCCAATCAAATTGTTAAATTCGGATGTGTCTAGCCGTTGTGTTGCATTATCGGGCAAATTGAGGGATGCTATTAGGTCTCTGAACCCTTTTTCCACAGAGGTAACGGTGCTTTGGGACTGGTTGACACCGTTTCTGGAGTTTGCCAAAAGGCTGTTTATCGAGTTTTCCAGGTTTTTTAGCTCCCTTGAGTTGTTTGTAATCTCATCTACGCGAAGGTCAGACTTTAGAGAAGATAAAACCCTATCCAACAATAAAGGAAAGGCATCGGTAGTAGTAGAGGTAGGGGCGGTAGTGGTATCAGCAGCAGTGTCATCAGGACTTAGGTCCAAAATTTCCTCAACAATGGTAGAGGCAGTTTTTATCTCAAAAGACTCGGTGATTGCATCAGTTACCGGAAGTGATTTTGTGTAGTTTGCCGACTCCACCTCAAAGTTCAAAGAATAAAGGGTGTTGTCAACTATTGTTCCAACCTGAATCTCATCTATTGTAGAGTTTTCAAAATAGCTTCTTGTTATTATCTTATAGGCAGGCTGCCCGGAAAGCAATGCATCGGCAGACGCATTCAGTATGGTTACAGCCTCATTTTGCTGCAGTATGTCATTAGCAAGGTTTTCCATAAATGTCCGGATACCAGCATTATTTGACTGGGTGGTGGTGGTGGTGGTGTTGGGTAAGGAGGCCGATAAAGCATATTGCGAAGCATTTAGAGGTTGGACAAAAACATCCATCCAATGAATATATTTTTCTGGATATGCGCTTATGTTATCCACGGGAAAGAAACTCACCTGCCTTAAGGTCTGATTTAGATTACTTTCATCTATAAGAAAGGTTGATGGATATTTTAGGGAGAGCCCAAGTCCATTGTTTTCATAAGTGTTAAACTGAACTGCTGCTGCTGGTGGTGGAGTTGTTGTTGCGGTATCTATACCCGAACCAGAATTACCAATTGGGGTATTTGATCCTTGGGCAAAAGAATTGTTATTTTGAAAAAAACCAAATTCAGAAAGTGACATTCCATATAAAATCCCAGATGAAACTAAAACAGCAATTAGCGAATAAGACAAAAATCCATTTATGCTCATTGAAATAAAATACTTTTATACATATATATTATTTTTCTATCGCAATAGACCAAAACGAATACCTTTTTAAAATTAAATTACGATATCATACATATAAAAGACATGGCAAAAAAAGATTCGTTTATTACAGACATTACTGATGGTGGCGAGATGGGCGAGATTCGGAAAATTGCAGACATGCTAAATTCCGATGAGAAGGTGCTTCTTGTCGCAACCCAATCCAGAATCAAATCAGGGGGTTCGGCATTTTCACCCAACACAATCTACGCCACCGACAGAAGGATAATATTGAGGGACCCAAAGATGCTTGGTTTGAAAGCAGAAATAATAGACATACCCTACAACTTTATAACAAATGCACACGTCGAAAAAGGGTTATTATCAGCTACAGTCACCTTTAACGCTCCAGGCCTGTTTAACCCCAGCGTAAGCAACAGGATTCCAGGGATTGAGCGTTTGCATGTCGACGAACGGGGGGAGAATGGAGTAATCGATGCAATTCCCAAGAAAAAGGCAGACGAACTGGTGGAGATAATAAGAAATGGGATAACACAGATAAGGCCTAACCTTGGTTTCAGTCCCGCAACAGCGGCGGCGGCTGCATCGGCAGGCATCGGAAACAACAACAACAACAGCAATGCAGAAAAGAAATCCAATGTGGAAGAACTGACCAAACTTGCTGACCTAAAGGAAAGAGGGATCATATCCGAAGAGGAGTTTATCAAAATGAAGGAAAAAATACTAAAACACGATTAAAACGTTTTTAACCTCCCACCTTTTCCATTGTTCCACAGCATAAGAATTCCCTCAAGATATAGCAGCTATGTTGCTGGGCATTATACCCATCCACAATGCATCCCCGTTACATAGAGTTTTGTTTTTCGACATTTTGTTTTTAGTTCTAAAAAAGATTTTGGAACAGTTCCTGCACATTTTGTTTTTTCCCAACATCAACCACATTAGCAAAAGCAATTCAAAAGGCAACAATGGTACAACAAAAAAAACAAACCAGCCTTTTGATGTAGACAACAATAATAAGAATAAAAACAATAACTTTGAAAAAATTGTATGAATGAAAAAAGCAGCAACGGCAGAAGCAGCAGCAGCAGCAGCAGAGGTGGCGACGGCAGCGACAAACATGGGGAAGACAAACTGGACATTTTGTTTAGCAAACAAAACGAGCTTTTCAAAAAACAGCTGAAAGACACAGCCGCAGTGAACAAAATGAAAAACCTGTATGAAATTAGGGAGCCTTTTGATGGATACCGCATATTTATGCTGTCGACTGCGCTTTTGCATGAGGCAGTTGAGCTGCAGAGGGAAACAAACTGGAAATGGTGGAAAAGCGAAACCAAAATGAACAAAGATAAAATCCATGAAGAAATAATAGACATATGGCACTTTTTGATTCAAGTTTCCATAGAGGCAGGAATGGACCCAAAAACGTTAGTTGAAAAATATTTGGACAAAAACAAAGAGAATTTAAAAAGACAGGAAACAGGGTACTAGCCCACAGCAGCAATAGCAACGGGCATGATGGTTGGTCGGTTGGTTGTTAGTTTTTTTGCCTATCCAAGCAACTCAATTTCATCATACAATTCCTTTACAGCCAAAACAAACAGGTCATCCTCAAATATCAACAACCAATCGCTAATTCCCATAACGGGCAATTTCCGTATCAGTATTTGAGAATCCTTTAGTGTTGTTTTCACATAGGCGTGGGAAGGCATCCCCTCATCGTTTTCTTTCAAATGGCACAGATCTTTTTGCAATTTTATGCCTCTTTGCCCAGCCTGGATATTCAATTTTCTTGTAAAGCCATCCCTATCCACTATTTTTGATGTGACATAACTTTGGCCGATATCAAAATCAAGGGAAAAGGTGAGTTTAATTTTTGAGAGGTTACTGCCCGGAATTTCTCTGGATAGCATCTCAGATTCCTCATCATAAAACAACCTGCTGTTTTGCTTCTTAAATCCCAACAACAGATATAATGACAAACTAATTTTATAAAACTTTATTTTGCAAATCAAGGACAACATTTTCTTTGGGTGACACAGGCTTTCCACACAAACACAGGCTAGCCAAATGTAGCAGTAACCACATGGCAACATTATGCAATTCAAAAAACATTGACTGTCTTTTTAGATTAAAGTTACGATTTGCCATAATGATCTTAGGAAATTAGCAAATGATTTTAACCACACCATATGAAAAATCAAAACAAGCAAACAACAAAGGCCCATCCAAAAAAAACACAGCCCAAATTGCAGCTAACAGTTATGCCACAACAGAATGCCAAATTGAAGGAATATGCTCAATAACCAACCAATAAAATTACAATTACAATAAAATAATCCACGACTGTTTGGTTGGCCGATGCATCAAAATTTTTATTGTGTTGTTTTTATCAAAATTTATGACAGCAGAAAACATAGCAAACAATAACAAGGATTTTTCTGAAAAACTAATAAACACCTTAAACAACGGTGCGCTATCTTTAATGATAAGCATCGGCCACAAAACAGGATTGTTTGATGCCTTGTCAAAGTTTTCCTCCCCTGAAACACCAGAGCATATCGCAATAGCATCCCAACTAAACGAACGCTATGTTAGGGAGTGACTTGCGTGCATGGTTGTTGGCAAAATAATAGAATACGACAGCATAAACCAAAAATACTATCACCGCTGGAGCATTCAGAGTACCTCACAAGGTCCTCGGGGCTAAACAACCTTGCGGCGTTTTTTCAGTATTTTTCCCTTTTGGGTAATGTAGAGGATAAAGTTGTAGAGTGTTTTAAAAATGGCGGAGGAATACCCAATTCAGAATACTTAAGGTTTGGGCAACTGCAGGCTGAGGAGTCCTCCCGAGTTTTTGACTCCAGGCTGCTAACGGACATTATCCCCCCTTGTAAAGCGATTAACTAGTGACTTAAAGTCTGGCATAAACGTTCTTGACATTGGATGCGGCCGAGGGCATGTGACCAATCTAATGGCAGAGGCGTTTCCCAACAGCAATTTCTATGGTTATGACACATCAAAGGAGGGCATAGAGGCCGCAAGGGAAGAATCAAGGCAAAAGGGGATCTCAAACGCGTTTTTTGAGACAAAAGACGCCTCATCCATTGACGAGTCCTCAAAATTTGAGTTTGTTACCGCTTTTGATACCATACATGATCAACCAAAGCCAACCAAAGTTCTCCAAACAATCCATAAATCACTAAAAAGCAATGGCATTTTCCTTATGCAGGATACTGCGGTATCTAGCAATCTTCAGGATAACATAAGCAACCCAGTGGCCCCCATTCTCTACACCTTTTCCGCAATGCATTCCATGGCCACCTCAATTGCGTGTGATGGCGAATGGCCTGGCACACTGTGGGGAAAGCAAAAGGCCGAGCAAAAACTAAGGGAGGCAGGTTTTTTTGAGAAAAGCATCGAAATATTTGAAATTCCAGGGGACATTTTAAACTATTATTACTTTGCAAGAAAGGCATAACACACAGTAACAACAACAATAACAATAACACAATCAGCAAATACTGTCCCCAGTTTTTTCACATCATTTTCTAACCAATCTTTTAGCGAACGGCAACAACAATAAAAATCAACAAACCATAAACTAATTTGGATATCCACCAAATCAGTGGTCGGCTCGCATAGTGTTAGCAATATATCCCCCCTCCCCATTCACATACCAGCATAATCATTGCAAACTCGCCATGACAACATCAAAATATTTTATAATTACGACAAAACCGTAATTGAGATAGGCTCAGGGGACGGAAGGCTACTAAACAACCTTGCCAACCTTTACCATGTTGATGACAATGTTCTTTTAACAGGTATAGAAATTGATGAGTCCCAATTCCGGGATTCATGCGCTCAAACCAAAAGGGAGAATGTGCAATTTATCAATGACTCATTTGAGAATGTTTTGGCAGACATTTCTGACGACACCGTTGACACAATAATATCGGTTTTACCCCATCCAGACTATATAGATAAATCACGCCAAGACAAGTGGAAACCGGTTTACAAAACAATATTGTCAAAAATCAAATGTTGTGGCCACTTCATACTGGTCACCGAATTAACAGATGAGCTTTTAGAACCAGTTTCAGCATCCAACTACAAAGTTTGGAAAAGGTGGGTTATTGAAACCTTTAGTCTCATTGGTTTTGACATTGTAAAGACTATTGACGGCCCGCCGCTGTATTTTACGTCACACTATTTGGACAAATTCAAAAACGATCCCCAAAGGATAAAAATCTTAACGCTGATTATGACCAAAAAGCAAGGATGACAACAACAACAACAACAACAAAACTTGAAACCAGGTTAAACTCTTATAACTTGATTGCCAAATTGGGATAACATTGATACCGCAGATAATAACAACAGCAATAGCAGTAGCATTAGCAGTAATGGTGGCAAGGTCAAGCTAATCTTCCATACCTTCAAGTTCCAAAGTTAAGTAACATTGTGCTAAGATTACAATCACCACACATCTTTGTAGAACCAATATCATGGCATAAACCAAAAGTTAACAATCGTTAGATCACACACACACAGAGAGAGTATCATCGAGATTCACAACCTTTCAGCAGGTCAAAGGATTTTATTGTTTTTTTTGTGTGATATGTCTATTGATCATCAAAATATACTGTCTTTTTCTCAAACCACACATTATATGGTTGCGTTGGCTAATTTTCCAATATCGCATTTTAAAATCAAAGGGTGTTTGGTTTTGTTAAATAACCTTATTATAGAATCTCCAGTAATCTACTAAGGGTGATCCCAACAACAATATGTTACAAAGCACTTATGATTATATAGTCACAATTTGTTATGTTTGGTTGATTATGGTGGGTTTTTTTATTGCTATTACAATTGAGCTACTGCTTCTTATCGGCTTGATATTCCCTATTCTCATTATTGTGATA
>Ga0183260_10003972_pt1 | contig 11854 bp, 7 predicted proteins | sample AntDrymUQ4972206_2_FD_129768 | JGI IMG/M metagenome (GOLD analysis project Ga0183260, IMG submission 129768) | Polar desert sand microbial communities from Dry Valleys, Antarctica - metaG UQ497 (22.06) (version 2) (version 2) | ecosystem: Environmental > Terrestrial > Soil > Desert | place...
ACCCGTATCGAGGTCGACACCCTCGTCGAGACATTGAACTCGCACGGCTATCGCGCCGAAGCGATTCACGGCGGCATGCAGCAGCGGCAGCGCGAGATCGTGATGGGACGTTTTCGCGCCGCCAAGACCGATCTGCTGATCGCCACCGACGTCGCGGCGCGCGGCCTCGACATCCAGCAGCTGTCGCATGTCTTCAACTACGACGTGCCATCGGCGCCGGAAGTGTACGTCCACCGCATCGGTCGCACCGGCCGCGCCGGACGTGAAGGCACCGCGATCACGCTCGCCGAGCCCCGCGAGCACCGGCTGCTGAAAAGCATCGAGCGCATTACCAAGCAGAAGATCGAGATCGCGACGCTGCCGACGGTGGCAGATCTTCGGGCGAAACGGCTCGAGCTCACGCGCGCGGCGATTCACGAGCGCCTCATTGCCGGTGATTCAGACGACGTCCGTGTCGTGGTCGATTCACTGGCGGAGGAGTTCGACATCGTTGCCATTGCCGCCGCCGCGGTGAAGGCCCTTCACCTCGCGACCGTCGGTGACGGTGAGGAACGCGATCTGCCGGCGCCGGCAGTCCCGCGCGAGGAGCACTTTCGCGGTCCCGCCGCCGGCCCACGTGCTCCGCGTCCACGGCCGCGAGACGACGGTCGTCCAATGACCAAGATCTTCATCGGTGCGGGTCGGCAGGCGGGAATCCGGCCGGCGGATCTCGTCGGGGCGATCACCAACGAGGCGGGCATTCAGTCGCGGGATCTCGGTGCGATCGAAATCACGGATCGCTTCTCGCTGGTGGAAGTGCCCGAAGAAGGGGTCGATGCGATCGTCGCGGCCATGAAACGGGCGACGCTGCGCGGGCAGAAGGTGCCGGTACGCCGGGATCGGGACGCGTAAGGCCCTGACGTTGAGGGTGCGGGCACGCTGACGTGCGGGCACTCACGCTGAACGTGCAGGGGGCGGGCCCGGAGGGCCGGTTTTTGTTCGGAAGGCTCTATGCCGAAGGGCTGGCAGCCTCGACCAGGTGAGGGTGGTTGTACTCACTGACGAAGCCCTTCACAAATGTCTCTTTATCCGTGCGCTCCTCGATTGTCGGCACCCCCCAGAAGTCGCCCTGGACGGCATCCCGCGTGATGGTCACGACGACGTAGCCGTGGTTGAGGCCGTCGGCCCAATGCAGGTGCGGCCGCGCTGCGCGTGCGTTGCGCAGCCTGTTGCCGGCGTTCTCTGAAGTCCAGCCACTCGGCGAGGTCACCGACGGTGTGACGAACTCGATCGCTGCTGCGCCACGTCCCGTGGTCGCGTCGTACTTGGTCCAGGGATCTTTGGCGATGTCGTACGCCCACGAACTGTGGACGTCGCCGGTGAGGATCACGGCGTTCTTCGTGCCGGTCGTTTCGAGGTGGTCAACCACCCGATCGCGCGCCGGGCGGTAACCGTCCCACGCGTCGGCGTTGCCGGCCGGCGTGCCCCATGGCGTGATCGCGGCGAACATCACCTGCTGGCCGAGCAGCTGCCAGCGCGTGCCCCGCGCCTGTGAGCTTCTCAATTGGGAAAACAGCCACGCCTCCTGCCTGGACCCGAGGAGCGAGCGTTGTGGATCTTCGATCAGCGCCAGCTGGTCGCGCGGCACCTGCTGGTCCCGCGCCACGACCCGCGTGTCGAGCATAACGAGATCGGCCATCGATCCCAGCCTGAACGTGCGATAGATCCGCGCTTCCGCCAGCGTGCCTGACCCCCGGACCGGCATCCATTCGTAGTACGCCTGCACGGCGGCATTCCGCCTCGTCGTCCAGTCGCCTTCGCCCTCCTCGGGGTTATGGTTTTGTGCGCCGCCACGCCAGGTGTTGTTGGTCACCTCGTGGTCGTCCCAGACCGTGATCCACGGATGCTGCCGGTGCGCCTCCTGCAGATCCGGATCCGTTTTGTACTGTGCGTGTCGGGTCCGGTAATCCTCGAGGGAGACGATCTCGCGGTCCGGCCGCGGGATCCGCCCGAAGCGCGTGCCGTCACCGTAGCGGATGTTCGCGTACTCGTAGTAGTAGTCGCCGAGGTGCAGGACGGCATCGAGGTCGGCGTGGTTGGCAATGCCGCGATAGGCGTTGAAGTAGCCGGCGGGAAGATTGGAGCACGAGGCAACCGCGAGGCGGATGCGCGCGACGTCCGCAACCGGCAGGGTGCGCGTTCTCCCGGCTGGGGAGCGCTCGCCTGCCGACACGAAGCGGTAGTGATAGCGCGATCCAGGTTGCAGGCCGGTGACGTCCACCTTCACGGTGAAATCGCGCGCCGCAGCGGCCGTGACTTCGCCGCGCCGAACCACCTGTCGGAACGTTTCGTCGCGCGCCACTTCCCAGCGGACGCGCGGACGAGACGAGGCGGCAGTGCCGCTCACGCGGGTCCACAGAATGACGCGGTCTGCCAACGGGTCACCTGACGCCACACCATGGAGGAAGACCTTGCGGCCGTCTGCGCCAGGCTGCAAGCGGAGGAACGGATCGAGCCTCGCGATCACAGGTGAGAGGCCGATGAGTGCTGCTGCACCGAGAAACTCGCGCCGCGTTCCATTCATGGCGGCAGCTTAGCGCAGGCTGCGGACGCAGACAAAGTGACAGATCCGCGTGCCGCGCCAGCGTTCGTGGGATGGCGCCGAAAGAAACCGAACCAGCGGAAGCAGATAAAATGCAGGGAGCGTGTTCTCCTCTCTGAGCCGTCCCGCCAAATTTGCGTGGGGCGTGCTGGCCTACAACATCGCGGTGATCCTCTGGGGCGCGTACGTGCGTGCGAGCGGATCGGGTGCAGGCTGTGGTGAGCACTGGCCTCTCTGCAATGGCGTCGTGCTGCCGCGGGATCCGAGCATCGCCACCCTGATCGAGTTCTCACATCGGATCACCAGTGGCCTCGCCCTGATTGCGGTCGTCGCGCTGCTGGTCTGGGTGCGGCGTGTCTGCCCGCCCGGTCACCGGGCGCGTCGGGCCGCCGGATGGACGGTCTTCTTCATGCTGACCGAGGCGGCCGTGGGTGCAGGGCTCGTGCTGTTTCAACTGGTCGCCGACAACGCGACGATGGCGCGGGCGATGTTCATGGCGGTGCACCTGCTGAATACGTTCGTGCTTCTCGGCTGGCTGACGCTGACAGCCTGGTGGTTGAGCGGAGGCGAACCGGTTTCTTCGCGCCGACACAGTGGACGAGCGGCGGCGCTCGCGTTGGCCGCCGCGGGACTGCTGCTGGTTGGCGCCAGCGGCGCGGTTGCGGCGCTCGGGAACACGCTCTATCCCGATACTTCTCTGGCCGAAGGATTCGCCGCGGACCTGTCGACCACGTCACACTTTCTCATCCGGCTGCGGATCCTGCATCCAACGTTCGCGGTGCTGACAGCGGTTGGCCTTCTCCTTGGGGCATCCCGGCTGGCGAGTGGCCGGAGTGCCAATACGGTGAAGATGGCGCGAATTGTTGCCGGGCTGGCAGGTCTCCAGCTGGTGCTCGGCGCCGCGAATGTCATCCTCCTGGCACCCGTGTGGATGCAGATGATTCACCTGCTCGTGGCTGATCTCCTCTGGATCGCGTTCGTTCTGCTTGGAGCGAGCGTCCTCGCGATCGGCGTCGAGGCCTCCGTGCGCCATGGTCGCGCGCGTTGCATGGACGTTCCGATCCCGGGCGTGGGTTTGGATTAACAGGGCCGGGAATATCGAAGGCTCGCAGATGGTTTTGTCACGAATGGATGATGTCCGAACACGTGTGCAGACTTATCCTCGCTTCTTTCGTCGCTCTCCTCACCGCGCTGCCGGCGCTCGCCCAGGATTCACCGGCAGTTCCGGCTGGTCCATTGACACTCGAGCAGGTGCTCGACCTCGCTGAAGCACGAAGCGAGGCGGTCGGAATCGCGCGGACCGGGGTTGCGCGTGCCGAGGGCGAGCAGATTCGTGCGCGCAGCGGCCGCTATCCCCAGCTGAATGCGTCGACGGCCTACGATCGTGCCCTGGCGTCCGAGTTCTCGGGCGTCTTCGGCGGCGGGACCTCCGGGCCGCCGTGCGCACCCTTCACACTGGACCCATCAGCCGCGCTCCCGGACCGGGTCGCCGAGATCGAGCGCGCGATTGACTGTGGCGCGCTGGCCGGGTCGCTCTTCGGGGGCGGAAGCGGGGACGAAGAGGTCGACCTGCCGTTTGGACGCAAGAACACGTGGCGCGTGTCGCTCGTCTTCTCGCAGTCGGTCTACTCCGGTGGACGGATCGGCGCGCAGACCGACATTGCGGCGGCCGGCCGCACCAGTGCGGAACTGAACCTCGCCGCCACGCGCGCTCGCCAGACGTTCGATGTCACGCAGGCGTTCTTCGACGTGGCACTCGCCGAACGGCTGGTGCAGATCGCCGAGGCGACCATTGCGCAGGCCGAGGCGACGGTGCGTCAGGTGCAGGCAGGGTTCGACGCCGGTGCGCAGCCCGAGTTCGAGCTGCTGCGCGCTCGCGTCACACGTGACAATCAGCGGCCGGCAATTATCCGCAACCGCGCCAATCGCGACATCGCGACCCTCCGTCTGAAGCAGCTGCTGGATCTGCCGCCGGACTACAACCTTCTGATCGTGGCGCCACTCGACGGACCTGTGCCGCCGCCCCCGGCGTTTGCCACAGCCGTCGGGTCGGGGCAGACCCAGGCGATGGCCGACATGTTTTCACCGGAGGCGACCTCGAACCGCACGCCGGTGAAGGAAGCCGCAACGACGGTTCGGCTGCGTGAGGCAACGCTGCGCGCCGCGCTCGCGGAGCGCCGGCCCTCGGTCTCCGTCACGTCCAACTACAGCAACGTCGCGTACCCGTCAGGGCTGTTTCCAACCGGCAACATCCGCACGAACTGGACGGTTGGCGCATCGGTAGGCTTTCCCGTCCTCACCGGCGGACGTCAGAAGGGCGGCGAGCGAGTGGCGCGTGCCGAATTGGAGCAGTCCCGTCTGCAGCTGCGGCTGGTCGAAGAGCTTGCGCAGCTGGATGCGCGTGCTGCGCAGGCGGAGCTTACGGCAGCGATGGCGGCGTTCGAAGCGAGTGCCGGCACGGTCGAACAGGCGACGCGCGCCTACCAGATCGCCGAAGTGCGCTTTCAATCCGGCGTCTCGACGCAGCTCGAGCTCTCGGATGCACGCCTGCTGCTGCAGCAGGCCGAAGCCAATCGTGCCCAGGCGGCGCGGGATCTCCAGGTCGCACGCGCGCGCGGTGCGCTGCTGGCAGATCTTCCGCTCAACCTGTCGAGCGGCAACACAACAGCCCCGGCACGGTCCGGTGGCGGGGGAGGTAATCAGTGAAGGGTCGAAGAGGTTTCGTCCGTCTCGCGTGCGGACTGCTGCTCGCGGTGGGCGTGAGCGGCTGCAACGCGGAGGCCGAGAAGCCGGCGGCCGCGGCGGCGCCGATCGCAGTGCAGGTGGGTGGAGAGAATGTCCACACGGTCAAGCGTGATCGCATCGTCGCCGGTCCCTTGATCTCCGGGGAGCTACGTGCCGCCAAGGAGGCGACCGTGCGCGCCGAGCTCGGTGGGTCGATGCTGCAGGTCGCCGCCGAAGAAGGCCAGCCTGTTCGTCGCGGCGCGCTGCTCGGCCGGATCGAAACCGCGACGCTCGACGACACACGGCGCTCCGCCCAGTCCGCGTTGAAGAATGCCGAGAGCCAGCTGGACGTCGCGCGGCGGGAAGCGGAGCGGTCGGCGCAGCTGGTCGCGGCGGGTGCGATCGCGGCGAGAGACGTCGAAGTGGCGCGCGCCAACGTCACCGCCGCCGAAGCCCAGGTTGCCGATGCACGCGCGCGACTGCAGACTGCCCAGAAACAGCTCGGCGACGCGGTCGTCCGCTCGCCGATCGACGGGATCGTGGCGGTGAAGTCGGCGAATACCGGCGACGTCGTCAGCCCCGGCACGGCGCTGTTCACGATCATCGATCCCTCGTCCATGCGGCTCGAAGCGTCGGTTCCGTCCGACGCACTCGGGTCGCTGAAAGTCGGCGTCCCGGTTCAGTTCACGGTGCGCGGCTACGACTCGCCGTTCGAAGGGCGCATCGACAGGATCAGTCCACAGGCTGATGCCGCGACGCGGCAGGTCCCGATCTTCGTCAGCGTCACCAACGCCGCTGGCAGGCTGGTATCCGGCCTCTTTGCCGAAGGCCGAGTGATCACTGATTCAGCGGAAGGCCTGGTGGTGCCGCTCACCGTGGTCAACACCAGCGACGACAAGGCGTCATGGGTCCTGCGGGTCACCGGTGGCAAGACCGAGAGAGTCTCGGTTGCGCTGGGACTGAGAGACGTCCGCACCGAACGCGTGCAGATCGTGTCTGGTGTCAACGAAGGCGACGTCCTCCTGCTCGGCGCCGCGCAGGGTATCAGCCCCGGCACGGCGGTGGTACTCGGGGCGGCGAAATAACATGTTCATCTCAGACCTTGCGATCAAGCGACCGGTCATCACCGTCGTCACCATGCTGGCGCTGGTGGTGTTCGGGATTGCGGCGCTGCTGCAGCTGGACACCGACGAGTTCCCCGACGTCCAGCCACCGATCGTCGCACTGGCGATTCTGTATCCAGGGGCATCACCGGACATCGTCGAGCGCGAGGTCATCGAGCCGATCGAGGAGGTGTCTCCGGCATCAGCGGTGTCGACAAGATCAACTCCAATGCGCTCGACAGCTTCGGCAACCTGATCGTCCAGTTCGTGTTCGAGAAGGACCTGCAGCAGGCAACGCAGGAGATCCGCGACGAGATCTCCAGTATCCGTAACGAGCTGCCGCCCGAGATGGAGGAGCCGATCCTCACGCGATTCGATCCGGCCGACCTGCCCGTCGTCTCGATGACGCTCTCGTCGACGGCACTTTCCGGTCCCGAACTGACTCGTCTCGCCGATCCGGAGATGACGCGACAGCTTCGCGGACTGCCCGGCATCGCCGAAGTCAACGTCGTGGGCGGCGTCGAACGCGAACTGACGGTGGAGCTGCGCCCACAGGCGCTCCAGGCATCTGGAATCGGCGTCGGCCAGGTCGTCCAGGCGCTGCAGGCGCAGAACCTGGCTGCACCGGTGGGACGGCTGGCCGGTGATCTCAACGAGCGGACGATACGTCTGCGTGGACGGCTGGAGTCGCCGGCGGACTTCAAACAGCTCGTCGTCTCGGAGTCACAGGGACGCATCATCCGCCTCGGCGACATCGCCGACGTCAAGGACGGCGCCGAAGAGGCGCGATCGGCTGCTTTCTACAATGACGAACAGGCCGTCGGCATCGACATCGTCAAATCCAAGGGTTTCAGCACCACCGCGGTCGCTGATGATGTGAGAGCGGCGGTCGAGGGGATTCAGAAGCGGCTGCCGGCGGGATTGACGCTGCGGATCGTGCGCGATGCCGGCACGCGGGTCGAGAACTCCGTTCGTAACGTGCAGTCGGCGCTGATCGAGGGCGCCGTGCTCACGGTGCTCGTGGTCTTCCTCTTCCTGAACTCCTGGCGATCCACGGTCATCACCGGCCTGGCGCTGCCCGTGTCGGTGCTGGCCTCGTTCGTTGCGGTGTGGGCGTTCGGATTCACGCTGAATACGATGTCTTTACTCGGGCTGTCGCTCGCGATCGGCATCCTGATCGATGACGCCATCGTCGTCCGCGAGAATATCGTCCGGCACGTCGAGATGGGGAAGGACCACTACACGGCGGCGTTCGAAGGCACTGACGAGATCGGCCTCGCGGTCGCGGCAACGACCACGTCGATCGTGGTGGTGTTCGTGCCGATTGCGTTCATGGGCGGAATCGCCCAGCAGTGGTTCGCGCCGTTTGCGCTCACGCTCGCGTGTTCGGTGCTCGTGTCGCTGTTTGTTTCGTTCTCGCTGGACCCGATGCTGTCGGCGTACTGGCCCGATCCTCCCTATCCGGTGGAGCAGCGCTGGTGGCTGTCGCGCGTGCTGGCCCGGTTCAACGCGTGGTTCGATCGCCAGGCGGAGCGCTATAAAACGGTGATCGGCTGGGCGCTCGACCATCGCTGGTCGATGGTGGCGCTCGCGGTGGTTGCCTTCGTCGCGGCGCTGGCGCTGCCGGCCCTCGGCTTCATCGGCGGAAGCTTCTTCCCGGTGACGGACGACTCGGAGTTCAACATCGCGCTCGAGACACCACCCGGCTCGAACCTCGCCTACACGCAGCTGAAGGCGGCCGAAGTATCGCGGCTCGCGCGCGAGAAGCCGGAGGTGGCTTACACCTACACGACCATCGGCGGCCGGAGTGACGCGGTCGACGAAGCGACGGTGTTTGTGAAACTTACCCCGAAGCACGAACGCGAACGGCACCAGTCGGACGTGAGTGCCGAGCTTCGCCGCGAGCTGGTGCAGCTGGCCGGCGTGACCGCCTCGATCGCCACTGGTTTCGGGGACGGGCGAAAGCAGATCCAGCTCGAGTTCCAGGGACCCGACATGGCGGAACTCCAGAAAATTGCGGATCGCGCGGCGACAGTCGTGCGGCAGGTCCCCGGCGCCGTGGACGTCGGGTTGTCGACAAAAGGACAGAAGCCCGAGCTCGACGTCGAGATCGACCGGAGCCTCGCCGGATCGCTCGGTGTGACGATCGGCCAGGTCGGGCAGGCGCTCCGGCCGGCGTTTGCCGGCATCGATGCCGGCGACTGGGTCGATCCGTCCGGCGAAACCCGCGACGTAACGGTGCGACTCGCACCCGAGTCTCGCGCCAACATCCGCGATCTCGAGTCGCTGCCGCTGACAGTGGCACGGCCCGGTGGCGTCGCCGCCACGATCCCGCTGGGCCAGATCGCGCGGATCACACCATCGGTCGGCCCGGCGCGCATCGATCACCTCGATCGTGAGCGCGTCATCAGCGTGCAGGCGAACACCGAGAATCGCCCCCTGTCAGACGTCATCGGCGATATCATGCCGAGGCTGGAGAAGGAAGTGCCGCTGCCCGCCGGCTACACGATGCGGCAGGGCGGTGAAACCGAGGACCAGCAGGAGGTGTTCGGCCGGATCCTCTTCGCCCTCGGCGTCGCGATCATGCTGATGTATTTCGTGCTGGTCGTGCAGTTCGGATCCTTCCTCGATCCGCTCTCGATCCTGCTGTCGCTGCCGCTCTCGCTGATCGGCGTCATGCTCGGCCTGCTCGTGACTGGAGCCACGCTCAATCTCATGAGCATGATCGGTGTGATCCTGCTGATGGGGATCGTCGCGAAGAACGCGATCCTTCTGATCGACTTCGCGAAGTGGTCCGAAGAAGCGGGGATGGAGCGCCGTGAAGCGCTGATCGAGGCCGGACGCGTCCGGCTGCGCCCGATCCTGATGACGACGTTTGCGCTGATCGCGGGGATGATCCCGGTGGCGCTGGGCGTTGGTGAGGGGGCCGACTTCCGGGCGCCGCTCGGCATCGCGGTGATCGGCGGCGTGATCACGTCCACGATCCTGACTCTGCTCGTGATCCCGACCGTCTACGAAATACTGGCGGACACCAGGGACTGGCTTGGGGAGCGCTTAGGCAACCGGAAGCCGAATCACGGAAACTCTGCGCAACCCGTTCGCGTCGAACACTGAGCCGTCCGTCCCAGTTCGTTTGCGTACGCACCTAAGCCGGAGATAATTGCAGGTCATGCCCCATATCAAGTTTGCGTTCGTGTTGTCCACCAGCCTGTTGATTGCTGCCGCCGGCGTTCACGCCCAGGATCCGAAGACGCCGGCCAATCAACAGGTCGATCCGATCGTCCTGCCGACGGTGAACGTCACCGCGCAGAAGGAGCCGGCCGACGTTCAGAAGTTGCCGGTCAGTGTCACGGTCGTGCCGATCGACTGGCTGCAGCTCGGCTCGACGGTGAGTGACGCCGGCATCTACTCGCCGAACACCTTTTTCTCGGAGTTTTCCGCGCGCAAGCTGACCAATCCGCGCTTTCGCGGCATCGGCGCCAGCCCGGCGAACCCCTCGATCACGACGTTCGTGGACGGCGTGCCGATGCTGAATGCGAACGCTTCGAATATCGAGCTGATCGGCGTGGAGCAGGTCGAGTTCGTCCGCGGGCCGCAGAGTGCGCTGTTCGGCCGCAACACCCTGGGCGGCCTGATCAACGTCGCGAGCGCCCGGCCGTCGCTCACCCGCTGGAGCGGGCAGGTGGCGGTGCCGCTTGGCAACTTCGACACGCGCGAGATCCGCGGCAACGTGTCGGGACCTGTCAGCCCCACTCTGGCAATCGGCGTGTCACTGGCGCATGCGCAGCGCGAAGGCTTCACCATCAATGACTTCACGGGGAACGATCTCGACTACCGCGAAGCCACGTCGGGTAAGGCGCAGGTCCTGTGGACGCCGGCCGCCAACTGGGAAACCCGCCTGATCGTCAGCGGCGAACGCGCGCGTGACGGCGACTACTCCCTGAGCGATCTCGCCGGCCTGAGGCAGGCACCGCATCGCACCTTGCGCGATGGCGAAGGCCAGACCGAACGCGACATCTTCTCGACGACGCTGCTGGCACGCCACGAAGGCACGAAGCTGGCGTTCTCGTCGACTACCGGTATCGTGCGGTGGGAGACGTTCGACTCGACTGATCTCGACTTCTCGCCGCTCCCGCTCGTTGGTCGCGACAATGCGGAGGAGGCGACGCAGTTCTCGCAGGAGTTCCGCCTGGCGTCGAGGCCCTCCGCCTCGCTGAGCCTTGCCGACAACGTGTCGCTCGGATGGCAGGCAGGCGCCTTCCTGTTCACCCAGGGATACGAGCAGCTCGCGGTCAACAGCTACAGCCCGTTCGTGCTGTCGCCGTTCATCAACTTCCCGGTCCAGCAGATCACCCCCGACGCGGAGCTGGACGACTTCGGTCTGAGCCTCTATGGACAGGGCACGTTCACGATCAACGAACGTCTCGATCTGACCGCCGGCGCGCGCTTCGACAGAGAGAAGCGCGAGGCCCTGCTACTGACGTCGTTTTCGCCTCAGATCGCACCCGACGCACTCGTCGATGCCGAGGAGACGTTCACCAACGTGTCGCCGCAGTTCTCAGCGGCCTTCCGCCTGCGCCCCGACAGCACGCTCTACGCTTCGGCCGGACGTGGCTTCAAGGCCGGTGGGTTCAACCCCGCTTCACCCTCGGACAACGAAGCATTCGGCGAGGAGTTCGCGTGGCACGGTGAGACCGGAGTGAAGACGACCGCGATGAACGGACGGGTTCGATTTGGTGCGGCGCTGTTCGTGATCGACTGGCAGGATCTGCAGCTCAATCTGCCCAACCAGCTCTCGCCCGGGCAGTTCTACATCGCCAACGTCGGCAGCGCGAGCAGCCGGGGCTTTGAGCTCGAGATGAATGCCCGTGCCCTCCCCGGCCTCGATCTCTTCGGCTCGTTCGGCTACACCCACGCACGCTTCGGCGACGGCGCGTCGTCCAACGGCCTCGATGTTTCTGACAACGTCATCCCGAATACGCCCGACTACACGGCCACGCTGGCTGCGCACCTCGCCCGCGGCCTGAATTCGGCGCTGGACGTCTACGGCCACGGCGAAGTCGTGTTCTACGGCGGCTTCAAGTACGACGATGCGAACCTGGCGGAGCAGGAGGCCTACTCGCTGGCCAACTTCCGGGTTGGGGTGGAGAGCCGCTACTTCTTCGCAGAAGGCTGGATCCGCAACGCGTTCGACACCAATTACATCCCGGTGGCGTTCGCGTTCCCGTCACAGTCGGGATTCCTTGGCGAATCCGGCCGTCCGCGGACCTTCGGCATCACCGCGGGCGTGAAGTTCTAGCCCGCGGATGGTAGATGGTAGATGGTAAAGCGTAGCTCTTGGGGCACTTTGCCATCTACCATCTACCATCGTATCTGTTTAGCGGGTCAGCCCCGCTGGTCCGCATTTACCTCTTGTACTGCGCGCGTGAATCTGTCATAAGCATCG
>Ga0183260_10003973_pt1 | contig 11853 bp, 7 predicted proteins | sample AntDrymUQ4972206_2_FD_129768 | JGI IMG/M metagenome (GOLD analysis project Ga0183260, IMG submission 129768) | Polar desert sand microbial communities from Dry Valleys, Antarctica - metaG UQ497 (22.06) (version 2) (version 2) | ecosystem: Environmental > Terrestrial > Soil > Desert | place...
ACGTAGCCGACGAAGGGCGGGTAGATGTTGTAGCCGAGCAGTTCCTGGAGGCGTTCGGTGAGTTCGGCCACGGTTTCTCGGGGGACGGCGAGGATGTGGTTCTCCTGCGCTCGGAGCCAGGCCGCCGCGTACTCGAGGATGACGCCGAGGCGCGGGCGGTCGGTCGTGTTCGCGCCGCCGCCGTGCCAGACGCGGCCGAGGTAGAAGTTCACTGATCCCGCCGGCATCTCCGCGCAAACGACCGGATCATCCGCCGAGGGGACGCGATCGGCCCACGTATGGCTGCCCGGTACCAGGCGGGTGGCGCCGTTGGCCTCCGTGAAGTCGTCGAACGCCCACATCGTGTTGACGACCACGTCCGGGAAGTCGAGCGGCAGGGGATAGATCGCCTGGTCGCGGTGCAGGATCTGCGCCTTCTCGCCGGGCCCGATCTGGATGCCCGTCGGCGCAGAGAGCTGGTAGTGGCCGAGCACCTCGTCGAGCACGCCGAGCAGCAGCGGATGCACCGCGAGGGAATCGAGAGCTCTTGTCTTCGCGAACAGCGCATAGATGCGCTGCGTCTTGTACCCCTCGAAGTCGTTCCGTCCGAGGGGGGTCGCCTGCAATATCTCGAGGAGGCCAGCCCGGGTCTCCTCGACCTGCGCGGGCGAGAGCATCCCCTCGACGATGCAGTAACCGTCTCGTCCCATGGCGTGGACAACGGCGGCGGCCGAAGCCGCCGCCGCCGTCAGACACGTCACGCCCCGAACCTAGCGAAGCGCCGTCGGTGTTCTCCCGGCGCTCAGGTCCGCTCAGGTTGGCTCACCTCGGGCCCTGCACGTTCGGTGGCGCGGGGCGTAGGGTCGACCCCGTGGACGAGGTCACGGTCGAGATCGCCGCGCCGCCCGCGACCGTGTGGGAACTCATCTCGAATTTCGACAACATGGCGCGCTGGAGTCCCGAGCTGACCGCGTTGCGGTGGCTGGACGGAGCGAACCGCGCGGAGGTCGGCGCACGCTTCAAGGGCACCAATCGCCACGGCATGGCGCGCTGGTCCACCAAGTCCGCTGTCACGCGGCTCGAGGCACAGTCGGTCGTGGAGTGGCAGGTCGCGGAATCCGGGATGCGATGGGGCTACCGCCTCGAGCCGACACCCGACGGCGGCACCCGCGTCACCGAGTACCGCGAAAAGACCCGCCCCGTACCCCTGTACGTCACGCTCGTGCAGCGCAGTGGGCTCATCGGGCGTAACCGCGAGGCGCTGATGGTGGCTGGGATGCACAAAACACTCGATCGCATCAAGGAGGCCGCGGAGTCGTGAAGCAGCTCACCGGACTGGACGCAACGTTCCTTTACATCGAGACGGACAAGCAGTTCGGCCACGTGTCCGGCTTGTCGATTCTGGCCCGCCCGGACGACCCCGCCTACGAACCGCTGGCGGCGTGGCGCACGATGATCGCGGAGCGTCTGCACCTTCTCGAGCCCCTGCGCCGACGTCTCGTCGAAGTGCCCTTCGGACTCGACCACCCGTACTGGATCGAGGACCCCGACTTCGACCTCGACTACCACGTGCGTCACACGGCCATCCCGCCCCCGGGCGGCGAAGCGCAGCTTGCGCACCTCGTGGCGCGGATCATCGGGCGGCCCCTCGACCGCCGCCACCCGCTGTGGGAGTCGTATGTCGTCGAGGGCCTCCCGGACGACCAGTTCGCCATCCTGACGAAGGTGCACCACGCCACCGTCGACGGCGCGTCGGGCGCCGAGCTGCTCACGATGATGCTCGACGACGACCCCGCCGGCGATGTGGTCGAGCCGCCGGCGGCGCCCTGGCAGCCGGAGGCCGCGCCGTCGACCACCGAGGTGCTCGTCCGCGCCGGCGCGAGCATCGCCCGCAAACCCGGGCGAGCGGTGCTACTGGGCGCGCGCGCCGCGCGGGAGATCGGCCAGGCCACGCGCAATCCGGCGCTCACGCTGGCGGCGCGGCAGGTGCGGGCGTCGCTGCGGGGCCCGCTCGGCGCCGTCCTGAACTTCGGCCGGACGCGCGAGACAGACCTGGCTAGGCCGCCGGCGATGGCCAACCTCCGCGCGCCCCGCACGCCGTTCAACAGCACCATCACAGCCCACCGGCGCTTCGCCTTCCGGTCGTCGTCGCTCAACGACGTCAAGACGGTGAAGAACGCACTCGGCGCCACGGTGAACGACGTCGTGATGGCCATGTGCGCCGGAGGCTTGCGGACCTATCTCGAGGATCGCGGCGCTCTTCCGGACGACCCCCTGGTGGCGATGGTTCCCGTGTCGATCCGCACGGGCGACGAAGCGGAGAAGTGGACCAATCGCGTGTCCGGGCTCCTCGCCGCGCTGCCGACCAACGAGGCGGATCCGTTGGAGCGCATCCGTGTCGTCCACGAGTCCATGAACAACGCAAAGGACCTGTTCGGGGCCCTGCCGGCGGAGACGCTCACCGACTTCACGCAGTTCTCGCCGCCCGCAGTCTTCGCGCAGGCTACGCGCCTCGCGACCCGGCTGCGCCTCGGCGAGCGGCTCAACCCGGCAGCCAACGTGACCGTGTCGAACGTCCCCGGTCCTCGCACGCCGCTGTACGTGGCCGGCGCGCAGCTGCGGCATTACTTCCCTGTCTCGACGATCCTTGACGGCCAAGGGCTCAACATCACCGTGCAGAGCTACCTCGACTCGCTCGATTGGGGACTCGTGAGCTGTCGCGAACTCGTGCCGGATCTATGGGACCTGCTCGACGCGATCGTCGAAGAGCTCGGCGTGATCGCTAAGGCGGTCGGCGTCGACCTCACCGGCTGACCGGCCACACGGCGCGCTCGCCGCGGTTCAGCCGGTCAGGCGAAGTCGTCGCGTCGACACGCCCCACGACTCGATCTCGGCGCGCACCTTGCGCCACGCGGAGGCGGCGCACGCCGACTCCGCTAGCGGCACGACCTCGAATGGCTCGCCCACGCAGGCGCGCACCCACCGGCTGAACATCCCGTCGTCCATCCAACCGGCTTCCATCGCGGTGATCTCGCCGCCGAACCCGTCGCCCGACATCGCCGCCCACCGCTCGTCGGCCCATGAACGCTCGGGGACGCTGTCGAGCAGCGCGGCGGCGAGCGCCCAGCGGACGCGCTCGCCGTTGAACGACGGGTGATTGCGCGCGGCGAGGGCCGAGAGCCAACGCATCGCGCGCAGGTGTTCCACAGGGGTTTCCGGTGGAGCGGTCGGCAGGTCGAGGGCGCGGCGCAGGCAGTCGGGCACGTTGCCCTGTGCGATTGGGCCCCGTCCGGCGCTGAGCGGGACGGGTTCGCCGTCGACAGCCCGCATCACGGCGGCCTCGGTGCCGTCCCGGGCGATGAGCTGGACCGCGCGGACGCGTGACCGCTTCGGGTGCTTTGACGGCCGCAGGCCGTCGAGCGGTGCTGCCCATCCGAACGTGACGGTGCCGAACACCGTCCAGTCGTCAGGGGCGACGAAGCCGAGCAACAGGTCCACCGGATGTTCGCCGGGTTCGAGCGGCTTGATCCCGAACTCGGTGACGCCACTCTGGTCGGTGTCACTGACCCTGACAAAGGCGTGGGGACCGTCGTAGACGTCGGCGAGCGAACGCTCGACGGCCTCCGCGAGCGCGCAGAGCTGGTGGGTGGTGGGGGCAGTAGGCACGGCTTCCTCCTCGAGGAACGCAAGCGTTCATGTCGAGGGGAAGCGACACCGGGAGTGTGGCAGAGGGGTGTGGCGCGCAACCAGGGTGCGAACGCGCCTGGCGGTGTCCGGCCGCCGGTCAGGTACTGGCTTGCTCAGCCGCCTGCGCCGCGACCGAAAGGTCGAACTCCATGCCTTCGTAGGCGAGCAGGAGGTCCTTGGCGGCACCGTTCCACTCCCGCAGCGCGTCGTCGCGCAGGACCTCGAGGTCGGCGTCGGTGTGCAGGGGATCGTGGTGGAACAGGACGAGCTGGCGTACGCCCGCGAGCTGCGCGAAGGCGACGACCTGGTCGACCGCCGAGTGACCCCACCCGACATGGTTCGGGTACTCCTCGGTGCTGTACTGCGCGTCGTGCAGGAGGACGTCGGCGCCCTGTGCCAGCCCCGTGCCGGACACCCACGAAGGATCCTGCACGGCGAGGTCCAGCACGCCGAGGCTGGGCTCGTGGTCGGGGATGTAGGTGAGGGACCGGCCAAGGTCGTCGATGCGATAGCCGACCGTCGACCCCTGGTGCACCACCGGCGCCGCCGTGACCGAGGCCGAACCCACGCCGAAGGTCCCGTCGGCGTCGTGGAACGACAGGCGCGCGGGGACGTCGGCCAGCGCGACCGGGAACAGCGGCGGCGACAGATAGGTCGCGATGCGCTCGGCGAGCGACACGGTGGGTGACGGCGGGCCGTAGATCACGATCTCGATGTTTGGGTCGTACAGGGGCTTGAAGAACCCGAGACCCTGCAGGTGGTCCATGTGCAAGTGGGTCAGCAGGACGTGGATGCGGGTGATCCCGCTCCCCAGCAGCGTCAGGCCGAGGCCGCGCATGCCGGTGCCCGCATCGAGGACGATCAGTTCGTTGTCGTCGGTCCGCACCTCCACACAACTGGTGTTCCCGCCGTACCGGACGGTGTCCGGTCCCGGCGAAGCCACCGATCCCCGAGTTCCCCACAACCGAGCGCGCACGTCATCCCTCGTTTTCGAGCCAGAAGATCCCGACGGCGCCGGCGAACTCGTCGGCGCGTCGGTACAGCGGGTAGGCGGTGATCTCGAGCCGGCGGGGCACGCCGTCGAGACCGGTAATGGCAATGGATCCGTGTGCGGGCCGGCGTTCGAGCAACGCGACGCCGGGCGGGATTTGGGTGCGGGAAAGCGTCTCGCCTTCGGGGGTGGTCGGCTGCAGCAGCGCAGCCCATTCACCTGCGTCCATCTCGCCGACCTCGGAGAACGGCTTGCCGACGATCGGCTCAGCGGCTTCGTTGTAGAACACCAGCCGCCCGTCCGCGTCGATGAGAAACATCGGTGTGGCCAGGTTGGTGGCCAACTCCCGCGCCAAGATCAGCACGACACTCTTTTGCCCCGGGTCCATCCGAGCGGAGGGTACTTGGAGCGGTGGGGTGGCCGTCGATGACAGGCGTCACAGCCCGGCTCAGACGCTCACCTTTACTGCCGCGGCCGCGGTGAGCGCTCGTTCGACGGCTTGCGCGGTGGTCGCGCCGGTGGCGAGCGCGACCCCCATGCGCCGGCCGGGCCGGCAATCGGGCTTCGCGAACAGCCGGACCTGGGCGGTCGGCACGGCGAGCGCGTCGACCAGGCCCGTGAAACGCGGGGCGACGCCGTCAGCGGTGGCAAGGATGACCGCGGAAGCACCCGGACTCGCGACGGCGACATCGTCTTCGTCGATCGGAAGGCCGAGGATGGCGCGCACGTGGAGTGCGAACTCCGACAGTCGCTGTGTCGCCATGGTCACCATGCCGGTGTCGTGCGGGCGGGGCGAGACCTCCGAGAACAGGACGTCGTCGCCGCGCACGAAGAGCTCGACACCGAACACGCCCCACCCGCCCAGCGCTTCCGTCACCCGCTCGGCGATCGCCCGCGCCGATTGCGCGGCGCCCGCCGACATCGGCTGGGGCTGCCAGCTCTCGCGGTAGTCGCCGTGCTCCTGGCGGTGGCCGATCGGCGGGCAGCACGTCACCCCTCCCGCGTGGCGCACGGTGAGAAGCGTGATCTCGTAGTCGAATTCGACGAAGCCCTCGACGATGACGGGCTGACCGGCGACCCTCGCGTTGTCGCGCGCGTACGCCCACGCGGTCTCTGCGTCGGCGACGTCGGCCACCGTCGACTGGCCTTTCCCCGAGCTGCTCATGACCGGCTTGACCACGCAGGGGACGCCGACCTCGGCGATCGCGGCGTCGAACTCCTCTCTGGAGTGCGCGAACCGGTACGGCGACGTCGGCAAGGCGAGCTCCTCGGCTGCCAACCGGCGGATGCCCTCGCGGTCCATGGTCAGGCGCGTCGCCCGCGCCGTCGGGATGACGCGGACACCCTCGGCCTCGAGCGCCACCAGCTCTTCGGTCGCGATCGCCTCGATCTCCGGGACCACGAGCGACGGGCGCTCCATCCCGATGACCCTCCGCAGAGCGTCGCGGTCGAGCATGTCGATGACGTGCGCCCTGTGGGCGACCTGCATCGCCGGGGCGTTCGGGTAGCGGTCGACGGCGATGACCTCGACCCCGAGCCGCATCGCCTCGATGGCGACCTCTCGCCCGAGCTCGCCCGCTCCGAGCAGCATGAGACGGGTCGCGTCGGGCCCCAGCGGCGTGCCGACCGATTCCGTGATCACCCGTCGATTCTGCCAGCCGCTCGCCGCGCAGCCACTGACCGCCCGCCCCACTCCGAACTGGTCATGGAAACGCGGCACCAGACGCTCGTTTCCATGACAGGTTCGCCGAGGTTCGGCTAGGCGGGCGCGCCACACCCTCTCGGTAACCTCGGCGGCAGATGGAGCTGAGTGCGTCACAGCTGGGGGTGGTGGATCACGCCGGGGGGCCGCTGGTGGTCACCGGCGGGTTCGGCGCGGGCAAGACCACGGCGCTCGTCCACCGTTGGCGCCGACTCGCGGCGGCGCACCGTTCGGGCCGCGTGGCGTTCGTCGTGCGAAACTCGGCGGCGGCCGATGACGTGCGCCGCCGGATGCTCGAGGTCATCGCCGCGACCGGCAAAGGCGCGGTCGGGCCGCTCGTCGTCACCACGTTCGTCGGGCTCGCGCTCGACATTGTCCGCAGGCACGGTGGCCGCCCGGACGTACACCTCATCGCGGGCGACGATCACCGGGCGCTCGTCGCCGGCCTTCTGCGTGACGACGCCGTTGCCGCCGACGAAAAGGCGCGCTGGCCGACGCTCGCGGGTCTGGTGCAACGCAAGGCCTTCGTGCCGGAGGTCGCCGACGCAGTGCTGGCGTACCAGGCATCCTTCCTCGGCGTCGAGGAGCTGCGCACGCACGCCGACGCGGCGGGTGTCGGCGAGCGATGGGAAGAGCTGGCCGCCTTCACCGACCGCTACCACGCCGCGCTCGCCGAGCGGGACGCGCTCGACGTCGCCGGCGTCGTCGTCGCCGCATCGCTGCTCGTACGCGACCCCCAGGTGCTCGCCGCAGTCCGCGGCCGGTTCGTGGAGTTCGTGGTCGACGACTTCGAGGTGGCCACCTTCGCCACCGACCGGCTGCTATCCCAGCTCGCTGGGCCAGCTGGTCCCGTCACCATCGCCGGGAACCCCGACGCATCGGTGGGTGAGTCGAACGGCGCCAGCGCGCGCTTTCTGGAACGGATACCGGCGGCTCTCGGCCCGGCATGCACGATGGTCGACTTCGCTGTGTCCCAGCGCGGCCCGGAGCGACTGGTCGTCTGCCGGCATCCTTCTATAGAGGCGGACGCCGTCGCGGGAGAGCTCGAGCGGGGGCGCCACGAGCGCGACCTGCGCTGGTCCGACCTCGCAGTAGTCACCCGCGGCGGCGGCGCGCCTGTGCGCGCCATCGTTCGGGCGCTCAGCCGGCGCGGCATCCCGGTCGCGGCGGCGCCCGCGCCACTGATCACCGAGCCGATCGTGAGCGTGCTCCGCGCCCGGCTTCGGGCCGCGGCCGACGGCGTCCGCGCGGTCGACGCCCTCAACGAGGCGGTCGAGGCCGTGGCCGGCGGCCTCATCGACGACCCCACCGGCCCGGTCGATCCGGCGGCGGAGCGGGCGCTCGACGCAGTCGTCGCCTTCGCCATCGCAGCCAACGACTGGTTGGCGACGCACCCCGCCGCTACAGGCGCAGAACTCGCAGCCGCGTTCGACGCCGACCCCAGCGCAGAGGACCCGAACCCACTTGACGCGGTGTCGGTGCGTGCCGCACATGTAGACGGTGTCACCGTTGCCGCAGTCGGCCAGGCCGCCGGCCGCAGCTGGGACACGGTCGTCGTCAGCGGCTGCGTGGAGGGGCAGTTCCCGAAAGTCGACGGTCGGACCCGCTTCTTCGACCCGCACGTGCTCGCCGGGCCGGACGTGCCCGGTGCCGCCGAACGCCGCCGCCGGTCGCTCGCCGAGGAGCGGAGACGATTCGACCTGGCGCGCACGCGCGGGTCACGCGCCACCATCTACGTCGCCGCGCCGCAGCCGGGCGTGCTGGTGAGCCGTTACGTCGACCACCTCGACGCGCACGACCCGGACATGGCCTGGCCGGCGCCAATTGGTCGCGAGCGCCGCACGCGCACCGGTAGCTCGAGGCCGATGCATCCCACCGGCGCGCTGCGGCTCTCCGCGTCCCAACTCGGCACGTATGAGGACTGCGCGCGCCGATGGTTCTACGACAACCATCTCCGGCTGAGCGACCGCAGCAGCGTCTGGGCCGGGTTCGGGACGCTGGTGCACGACGTGTTAGAGGAGTTCCTGCGGCCGCGTAGCGCGCATCCGTTCACGCTCGATTACCTCCTCGAGCTCGGCGACCGCATGTGGCGTGACGATGTCGCCACCTGGGCGCCGCAGCGCGAGCAGGCCCGGCGTGAGCTCGACCAGGTGCTCGGGAAATGGTGGGAGATCGAAGGAGCCGACTTCGACCGCTCGCAGGTCGTCGCCGTGGAGCACGCGTTCGAAGTGCCCGTTGGCAAGCACACGGTGCGCGGCCGCATCGACCGCATCGACCGCGACCCGTCCGGCACCGGCATCGCCGTGGTCGACTACAAGACCTCGACGCGTGCGATCAGCGACGCGGAAGCGGTCGACGACCTCCAGCTGGCGGTGTACCACCTCGCCGCCAGCCGGGACGCGGAACTCGCGGCCACCGGCCCGCCCGTGCGCCTCGAACTGCTCTACCTGCGCAGCGGCAAGCACCGCGAGCAGGAGATAACCGCGGGCCATGAGGAGCGCACCGAAGCGCGGATCGGTGCTGCCGCCGACGCCATCCTCAGCGAAGCCATCGACCCCAACCCCGCGGCCGAGTGCCGCTACTGCGACTACCACCGGCTGTGCCCGCTTCAGAAGGCCGGCCGCGAGCGGGGCGCGCCGTGAGCGATCCGGACACGTTCGTCCCCACGCCCGAGCAGGCGTCCGTGATCGACCACGATGCCGGCGCGCTGCTCGTGATCGCGGGTGCGGGTACGGGCAAGACGGAAACGATCGCCCGCCGGATCGAACGGCTCGTTGCCGACGACCGCGCCCGGCCCGACGAGATCCTCGCGTTGACCTTTACAAACAAAGCGGCGGCCGAGCTCGCTCACCGGGTGCGCTCGCGCCTAGGCGCCGACGCCGACGTCACCGTCTCGACGTACCACGGGTTCGCCGGCCAGCTGGTGTCGGACCACGCGCTCGAGCTCGACCTGCCGCCGCACCCGACCCTCATCAACCGCGGCCAGGCGTGGCAGCTGTGCCTCGCGGCGTACGACGGCTACCGGTTCGAGGAGCGCAGCAGCTACATGCCGAGCGTCGTCATCAGCGCCGCGCTCGCGCTGGCGGCTCGGCTAGACGACTTCCTGGTCGACCTCGACGCGGTACGAGCCGACTGTGCGGCGACGCTCGCCGCCAAGGTCAAACGGCAAACCATCCACCGCACGGCGCGTGGCCGGGAAGAGCTCTGCCAGGTGGTCGAGGCGTACACCGAGGCGAAACGGGTTCGCGGACTGCTCGATTTCGGCGACCAGATCCGCGCCGCGGTCCGGCTCGTGAGTGAGCGGCCCGACATCGCTGCATCTCTGCGGGCGCGGCACCCGGTCGCGCTTCTCGACGAGTACCAGGACACGAACTACGCGCAGCGGGTGCTGCTCACGTCGATCTACCCGCTGGGCAGCGCGGTCACGGCGGTGGGCGATGACCTCCAGTCCATCTACGGCTTCCGCGGCGCACACGTGCGCAACATCGTCGAGTTCGCCGACCACTTCGCGCCCGCTACGCGGCGTGCGCTCACGATCAACCGTCGGAGTGGCCCGGCGATCGTGGAGCTCGCAAACCGGATCCACGCGGAGATCGACGGAGCCCTTGCGAAGGAACTGCGCCCCGACGATGGTGCCGCGTCGGCCGTTGTCGAGTGCTTCTGCGCCGCGAGCGATGCTGAGGAGGCGCGGCAGATCGCCGCGGACATCGCGGATTCCGTCCCGAGTGGCGGCGCCGGCTGGGCGGAACGCGCCGTGCTGTGCCGCACGCGCAGCCTGATACCGGGTGTTGTCGCCGCGCTCGAGGCGCGGAAGATCCCCGTCGAGGTCGTCGGCATCGGCGGTCTCCTCGAGCGCCCGGAAATCGTCGACCTCCTGGCGTGGCTCGAGCTGCTCGCCGACCGCACTCGCAACGTCGCCCTGGCCCGGCTTCTCCACGGCAGCGCCGTGCGTCTTGGCTGGCGTGATCTCGCCGCGCTCGCCCGCCACTTCCCTCAGACCGAGGACGCCAGCGGCGACCGAGTCGCGCTGGTACTCGCTGACGCAGTGAAACGACGGGCGGAGGTTGACGGACTGTCACACGCGGCGCGGCTGCGGCTCGACGACTTCGAAGCGACGTGGGCAGAGCTGGCGCGCGCCGCCGAGCGCCTGCCCGTCGCCGAGCTGTGCGACGAGATCGCGCGTCGCACAGGCATGTGGGCCGAAGCAGATCAGAAGGCGCGTGAGAACCTGCTGCGCTTCAGCGACGTTGCCCAGCGCTACGCGCCCGTCGACGGCGTGCACGGCCTCGCCGGTTTCGTCGACTACGTCGCGATGGTCGCCGAGAGCGAGGAGGAGCTCGGCGAGGCCGCCGTCGGCGACCGCGATGCCGTCCGGGTGATGACGGTGCATCAGGCGAAAGGCCTGGAGTTCGACCAGGTCTGGGTTCCTGGCCTCGGGAAGTCGAAGTTTCCCGGCGTATCGCGCGGCGGCGACAATCCCGAGAAGAGCGCGGAGGCGCTCCCGTGGTGGGTACGCGAGAACACCGAGGGGCTACCGCACTGGAGCGAGGTGGCGAGTGGAGCGGCGATGGACGAGCTCGTGCGCGCCCGCAACCGCACGGAGGAGTGGCGCCTGTTCTACGTCGCCGCCACCCGCGCTCGTCACCGCATTGTTCTCTCCGCGGCACAGTGGTACGCCGGGCCGGTCACCCCCGCTGGGCCGTCCGAGCTCTACGAATTCGTCGCCGGTCAGCGGGATCTTGTTCACGAGCGCTACCGGCACGACCCCGCCGACCGCGACCCGGCGATCGTCGCGATGGAACAGCGCCGCCGCGACCACGAGCGCGCGCTACCCGTCACTCCACCGGACCAGGAGCAGGTATTGACCCTCTTCGATGTCGCGCCCGCGCCGGAAGTTCCGCGCCGTGTCGCCCCGCTCGGGCTCTCGGTCACCGCGCTGGTGTCTTTCGCACGCTGCCCACGTCAGTTCCACTGGTCGGTCGTGCGCCCTTTGCCGCGTCGTATGTCGCCGGCGGCCGCGCTCGGCACGCTCGTTCACAGGTGGATCGAGACACGACACGGACCGCAGGGTGTCCTGCTCGACGATGCCGCTGTCGGCTCGTCGACCGGCAAGGTGGGCGGCGGGCGCGGCGACGTCGTGCGCGGCCTACAGGCATCGTTCGCGTCGTCGCCTTGGGCTGCCGTCGTGCCCGAGTCGGCCGAGGCGCCTTTCGAGCTGATCGCCGGCGCACACCTCGTACGTGGGCGCGTCGACGCCGTCTACCGGCGGGCCGACGGGACGCTCGACATCGTCGACTTCAAGACGGGCCGGCCGCCGGTGGAGGGCGATCCCGGCGGCGACACCCAGCTGCGCGTCTACGCGCTCGCCGCCGTCGACGCGTGGGGCGAGTCTGCCTCGGCCATCACGACGTCATACGTGTACCTCAATGCCGACGGCACGCCCGCCGAGACCGTGACGGTCGCCGTCGACGCCGAGACCGTTGCCGCGACCCGC
>Ga0183260_10003974_pt1 | contig 11852 bp, 10 predicted proteins | sample AntDrymUQ4972206_2_FD_129768 | JGI IMG/M metagenome (GOLD analysis project Ga0183260, IMG submission 129768) | Polar desert sand microbial communities from Dry Valleys, Antarctica - metaG UQ497 (22.06) (version 2) (version 2) | ecosystem: Environmental > Terrestrial > Soil > Desert | place...
CGCCGTCGCTGGTCAGGGTCAGTGCCTGCTCCGAGAACGTCTCCGCGCCGAGGGACTCGACGACCTCCGTGGCAGCGTCGGTGTCCAGGAGATCGTTGGCGGCGAGCGTACGAACCGACGCCAATGACAGTGACCCGATCACGTCCGGCAGCTCCCCGGCAGCCGCCGCCGACGTCAGTGTCTGGGTGAACTGGTCCTCGGCGACCCCGACGAGCTCGACCTCGACACCGCTCTCCTCGGTGAACCGCTCGATGATGGCCTCTGTTGCCGCCACCCGGTCCGGGAGTGTGTCCGTCGTCCACACGGTGATGGTGTCGTCACCGGCACCTGAGTCGCTGCCCCCGCAAGCAGACAGGGCCAGGACCGAAAGGGTTGCCGCCGCTATGCAAAGTCGTCTGGTGATTGACATCTGAGGAACCTCGGCTCGCTGAGTTCTGTTACTCGACACCACCCGATTGACCGGGAGGCAGATGAGCACGAGGTCGGGGTCGACCTCACTGCTCAGTGAACTGCATCTTTATAGTGTTTGACAAGGCCTATTGCGCTTGTTGACAGACATAAATCGCAGCGATTGGATCAAGGCATGTCCGTGACACCAGCTGCCGCGCCCGACAGGGCTGCTGGTCGCCCTGCTATGGAGCGTGGCCTGGCCGAGAACCCGTTGCGCCCGCAAGAGCTGGTCGGGCGCGCTGCGTACGTCCTGAGGGGTAACAGCGCTGGCGCCATGACCCGCGCGGCGCCAGACCTATATCCGCACCAGTGGAGCTGGGATGCCGCATTCGTTGCCGTCGGACTTGCTCATGTTGACGTCCGGCGCGCCTGCATGGAGCTCGACACCCTCTTCGCCGGGCAGTGGCGTACCGGCATGCTGCCACACATCGTTTTCGACCCGGCCGAGGAAGGATACTTCCCGGGCCCCGACCGCTGGGCCTGCGCGGAGCACAGCGAAGATGCCCCGCGGGTGCCCCGGACCAGCGGAATCTGTCAACCACCGGTGCATGCCCTGGCCGTCGAGCGCATCGCGCAGATCGCTGGGCATCGTGGCGGCGAGGCAGCGAACCAGGTGGCCCGATGGCTGCCCCATGCCTTCGCGCGGATGCTGGACTGGCACCGATATCTCGCGCGCTACCGCGACCCTACCGGTGCCGGCCTGCTCACCATCTACCACGGGTGGGAGAGCGGCATGGACAACTCCCCTCGCTGGGACGCGGCATACGCCGGAATCGGAGCCCGCGAAGACCTGCCGCCCTACCTTCGGCGCGACACCGGAGTCGTTGTCGACACCTCACAGCGTCCGACGCAGCTGGAGTACGACAGGTATCTGTCGATCGTCGAGGAGCTCAAGCGCGCGAAGTACGACGATGTGCTCATCCAGCGGTCCTCGAGTTTCCTGACCACCGACGTCTTCATCTCTGCTGTGTTCGCGGCAGCCAACGATGCTCTGGCCGAGCTGGCACGTCGACTGGGCAGGCCAGAGGTAGCCGAGCTCGAGGAGTACGCCGAACGGTTCCGCCGCGGTGTCACCGCGACAGTCGACCCCGTCCTGGGTCTGGCCCTCGACACCGACCTGCGCACCGGCAAGCCGCTCATTGCAGAGACTCTCGCCGGCTTCGCCCCGCTCATCTGCGGGGGTGCGCCCGCGACAGCCGAGCAACAGATGATCGAGCTTCTCGAGTCGTCCAGGTGGACCGGCCATGTCATGCTTCGCCACGCCGTGCTGCCGACGACCAGCCCGGCGTCACCAGCTTTTCGCCCTCGGGAGTACTGGCGCGGTCCTAGCTGGCCGGTCATGAACTGGTTCTTCGCCTGGGCACTGGCCCGCCGCGGTGCCACCGAGTGCGCCAGTCGATTGCGCAACGCCACCCTCGACCAGCTCAGCGACGGAGCTCTCGCGGAGTACTACGAACCGGTCAGCGGAGAGGCGCTCGGCAGCCTCGACCAATCCTGGAGCGCGGCCGCCGCGCTGGACCTGCTTCTCGCCAACGAGTGGACCGACTGACAACGGCACCCAACGGCCGAGGACGGGGCAAGGCTCGACGGCGTGGCAAACTACGACGGTCGGGTCATGGACAATGTCGAGCACCGCAGCGACCGATGCAGCAGAAGGGTTGAGGATGATGACGTCATCCGGGCGGAACCCTGAGACCATCACCGGTGCTGGCGGACGATCTCGCCCGGGCGGTCCGAGCCCGGGGGGACTCCTCGAGCTGATCCGCACCGGCCGGGCACGTACGCGCCGGGACCTGCTGGAGATCACCGGCTTGTCTCGCTCCGCGATCGCCACCCGGGTCGGCCAGCTCGTCGCGGCTGGCTACCTCAACGAGTCCGGCGTAGAGATGGCGGTCCGCGGGCGGCCGTCCACCGTGCTGGCGTTCAACGAGAGACATGGCATCGTGCTAGCGGCCGACCTCGGCGCCACGCACGCTCGCGCCGCAGTGTGCGACCTGGCTGGACGAACGCTTGGCGAGGTCACGCACGAGCTCCGCATCAGCAACGGACCGGAGGTGGTGCTGGAGTGGCTGGAGGCGAGGTGGCACGATCTGCTCACGTCCCGGGACAGGGTGCATGACCGAATCGTGGGGTTCGGTGTCGGCGTGCCGGGACCGGTCGACGTCGCCACGGGTCGGCCGATTCGCCCCCCGATCATGCACGGGTGGCACGACTACCCCGTCCGGGAGCGACTCGAGCACACGTTCGGGGTGCCTGGCTTTGTGGAGAACGACGCCAACGTCATGGCGTTCGGGGAGTTCCGTTCTGCCCTGTCCTCGTGTCCGTCGCTGCTGTTCGTCAAGGTGTCCACCGGGATCGGCGCCGCCATGATCGTCGATGGCCGGCTTATCCGCGGGATCCATGGCGGCTCCGGCGACATCGGACACGTCCGCCTGGCTGACCCCGAGTCCGGGCCGCTTTGCGCCTGCGGTGCACGTGGGTGCCTGGCCGCTCTAGCGAGCGGCGGAGCGATCGCACGGAGACTTCGCGAGCAAGGCCGTACGGTGCAAACCACCCGGGAGGCAGTCCAGCTTGCCCATGACAGAGATCCGGCGGCCGTGTCGCTGATTCGCGAGGCCGGGATGCACTTGGGCGGTGTGCTGGCCACGGCCGTCAGCCTTCTCAATCCCCAGGTGCTCATGATCGGCGGCGACCTCGTGGCTCTGCAGGATCACTTCATGGTCAGCCTCAAGCAGAGCCTCTACCAGCGGACCCAGCCGTTGGCCACGCGAGACCTCCAGGTCCTCGACAGCGATCTCGGCGACCGGGCCGGTGTGTTCGGAGCGGCGCATCTCATCATCGATGAGGTGTTCTCTGCCGAGTCCATCGACCGCAACTTGGCGGGCAGGGGCTGGTCACTCAGCGCGAGCGCCGCATCGGGCAACGAGGGCCGAGCAGGTTGACCGTCCGGTCAACCCCGCCTTCAACTGGTGAGTCGAATGGTGGCGTGCCAAGCCGTGATCCCGGCAGAACCAAGGACACAGTGGGTGCCTGCAGAGATGGCGCTGGTCAGGTCGTCGGCGGGAGAGGTGGTCGGTTCGATACCGACCTGATGCAGCGCCGTACCGGGTCGGGGCCAGCCTCCCAGGTTGACGTAGATCCCCACGAAAGGCACCTCGGTACGGACTTCCAACCCACAGTGGCGCCCGGCCAGGCGGGCGACCGGATGCGGTGGACCGGCGAAGTACTTGAGGGCGGTCTGTCCGTCCTCTGGTGCGATTCGGTCCAAGCGCAGCGCAGCTCCGTTGATGTCCGCGGCCGGCCAGTCGAGCCGTGCACCGACCGCCTGCAGCCGATGCGGGCGCAGGTAGGTCGCGGTTACCGATCGCACGTCGAGGAGCTCGAGATGATCGCCGGGTTCCACGCTGAAGATCGGATGCATCGCCCACAAGAACGGCAGTGGCACAGGAAGCAGGTTGCGCAGCTCGTAGCGGGCGCTGACCGTTGGTCCGTCCACTGCGAGGGTCCGAACGAAGTCGAAACGACGGGCGGGATCAGTGAAGCGCAGTGAAACCGTTCGGCGCGACTCCTTCTCCACTGCCCAGCTCCGGCCCCACAGCTCACCGTGGTCGCGAAGCTCCGAAGCCCACGGGAAGGGCGGCGCCCCGGTGGAAGTACCGACCGTCGGAAACAGCTCGTCCCAACCCCACGATCGTGAGACGCCGTATTCGTCTGGACCACTCGGCAGGTCCAGATCCGGCGGGCCGTGCAGCCAGTCACGCTCGTGGCGCCTGCAGCACAGACGAGTCACCTTGCCGCCGTCCTGCGGGTCAACCTCCAGCATGAGGTCGTCGCTGCCCAAGCGGATCCGCTCGACCGACTGTTCAGGCAGCGTCATGCAACAACCGCAGGATGCGCAGAGCGTCCTTCGCCGAGATGCTCGGCTCCCGATGTTCGACGACAGCCCGGACGAACTCGGCGATCGCGGCGTGGAAGGATGCCTCGAACGACGCGTCGACACGCTCAGTTGCCACTGGCGCGCCGTCGCGGGACGTGGCGAGGCGAGCCTCCGGTAGCAGGTCGAGCTCGAGCGTCCCGGCAGTGCCGCTGATCCTCAGTCCCAGCCGCCAGCCCGCCGGCCATGGGGCTCGGCTGCCGGCCAACCGATCGGCGTAGGACACCTGCAATGTTCCCGTGGCGCCCGATCGCAATCCGATGACGGCGGACGCGTTGTCCTCACCGCCGATACGGCTCTCACCCGTGGCCCGCAGCGCCTGGACATGGTCGACCGGGCCCAGCAGATGCTCGATCGTGTACAGCAGGTGGCCCGCACCGTCGACCCACGCCCCTCCACCAGTCGATCGCAGTGACCGACGGAAGTCCCAGGGCGTGAGGTCGAGCCAGCCGTGTGACCATGCGGCGACCGTGGTGATCCGGCCCACGGGTCGCTCGGCGAGACGCGCACTGGCGAGGCGGACCGCCGGGTGGAACAGGAGGTTGTGGCACACCATGAGACTGGGCTGGGACCTGGCCGCCAGCTGCGCTACGGCTTCACCGTCCTCGACGGTGGTCGCGAGCGGCTTGTCCAAGAAGACGTGGCGCCCGGCCATGAGCACCTTCATGGCCATCGGCGCGTGGAGGTCGTGCGGCACCGCGAGACAGACGGCGTCCACATCGGCCAAACCGAGGACCGCATCGAGGTCAGGGACAGGTTCGGCGCCCAATCGATCTGCCAGCACAGTGGCAGCGTCCTCGCGGGGGTCGGCGACGGCGACTATGCGCGCGCAACCGGTGCGGAGGAAGCCGTCGGCGTGCAGCGACGCCACCCGACCTGCGCCGACGAGCGCGACGTTGATCATCGCCATGTCGGCCACCGATCGAGCTCCGCCGCGTCCACGCGCCTCCGGTCGGGTAACGCCGTCGAGTCACCCACGGCGGACACTGCGTACGCACCGCAGGTCACGCCCCGCTGAAGTGCCTCGATCGAGCTACCGCCGTCGAGGAGCGCGGACAGGTATCCGCCGGCAAAGGCGTCACCGGCGCCGACGGGGTCGATGACCGTCACCCTGTGGCCCGCGACGCGGTCGACACGGTCGTCCGTACCGAACGTCTCGGCGCCGTCGGCGCCGAGCTTGCGCACCACCTGCCCGACGCCGGCTGCGAGCAGCGCGTCGATCGCCGCGCGGAAGTCTTCGCGGCCGGTCACCAGCTGCAGCTCCATGTCGTCGCCGAAGATGGTCGAGCACCGGCGCGCAAGCGGTTGCAGACATGCCCGCGCTTCCTGTTCGGACCACAGCTTCGAGCGGTAGTTGATGTCCAGGCTGACCGGCACACCGGCGGCCCGAGCCGTGTCGAGTGCCGCCTCGAACGCCTCGTGGCAGGAGAGCGAGAGTGCCGGCGTGACTCCAGTGAGATGTACCCATCGACTCGCCGCGATGGTCTCAGCGGCTGCCTCGATGTCTGCGGCGCAGAGGGTGGACCCCGCACTTTCCTTGCGCCGATACGTTACCTCCGCAGGACCGAACACCCGCCGGTCGCGAACCAGCAGACCGGTGCCCTTGTCGGCCACCCGCCGCACGTGGCGGGCATAGATGCCCTCTGCGCCGAGATGAGTCTCGACGAGCCGACCGGGATCGTCGTCACCGACGACACCGATGTACGCCGTTTCGTGCCCGAGCCGCGCCAGGGCGGTGGCGAGGTTGAGCTCCGCGCCGACGACGTGTGCACCGAAGGACGCGCCCGCAGCCCAGCCACCCGGCTGCTCCGCGACGAACGCGACGAGAGCCTCTCCGACCGTTGTGACGTCAGGCGTTCGGGTCATCGACGAGCATCCAGACAGGACGCGACCAGTGCTCGCGCGAGATCCTCGACCTCGTCGAGTGTGCCGTTCGTGAACGCCGAGCCGACCGCGACAGCGGTCGCGCCGGCCCGCAGGTAACATGCCGCGTTGGTAGCGTCCACGCCGCCCGTCGGCACCAGAGGAATGTCCGGCAGCGGCCCGCGCAGCGCCCGCACCATCGCCGGACCGCCGTGACCGGCCGGGAAGAGCTTCACTGCTGTTGCACCCGAGCGCCAAGCCGCGACGATCTCGGTCGGCGTCAGCGCACCCGGCAGGTGACCGATCCTCGCCTCCGTACCGACACATGTGACGGCGGGGTCGACGTGCGGTGAGACAAGCAGCTCCGCACCGGCATCGACGGCACGTCGAGCGGCGACGGCGTCCATGACGGTGCCAGCGCCTGCCATCAGGCCGTCGTCGCGCCTGCGCAATGCGCGGATGGTCTCGAGGGCCCCAGGGCTGTCGAGGGTCACCTCGACCGCCCCGATGCCCGCCTTCGCCAGGACGTCGACACGTGCCAGCGTGGCTTCGGTGTCCAGCCCACGGAGGATCGCGAGCACCGGGACCCGCTGAAGCTGGACCGGCAGGGGTGGCCTGGTGGTCACGCCAACGCTCCGGAGGCGTCCGCACGCAATGTCAGCTCCGCCGCTCGATACCGCTCGATGGCGTCGTGGTTGAGCTCGATTCCGAGTCCGGGCCGGTCGGAGGTCTCGACCCACCCGGCCTTGGCACGGGGCTCTCCGTCGAAGAACTCATGGTGCAGCTTGTAACCGGGGCGTACTCCGTCGTCAGGGAAGATCTCGATAAGCGGCGAGCTGAAGCTCGCCATGATCAAGTGCGCGTTGTGGGCCTGGTTGCCGTGCGGCACCACGCGAAGCCCGTGCGCCTCGGCCAGGGCCCAGACCTTCCTGGCCTCGGTGATGCCGCCCATGCGATTGACGTCCGGCTGGACGATGTCCACGGCGCCTGCCTGCAGCAGCTGATGGAAGCCCTGCAACGTGAACTCGTGCTCACCGCCGGAGATGGGTGTCGAGACGCTGCGTCGGATTCGCGCATAGGCGTCGATGCGGTCTGGCAATACCGGCTCCTCGACCCATGCGAGCCCGAGGTCCTCGACCATGCGGATCATGGCGATGGCGTAGATCTCGTCCCATCCCATATATGCCTCGGCCGCGAGCTCGACGTCGGTACCGATCGCCTCGCGCACGGTGGCGACGAGCTCGCGGTTGCGGGCCATGCCACGGCGGCCGTCGCCCGGCCCGTACCCGAACCGCATCTTGATGGCCGTGAAACCCTGCTCGACATAGCCGCGCGCCTCCGCGGCCAGGGCATCGAGGTCCTCGCGTGCGTAACACTGGCTCGCGTAGGCCCGGATGGCGGTCCGGGTCCGTCCACCGAGGAGGTTGTATACCGGCTGGCCGGTGGCTTTGCCGAGGATGTCCCAGAGCGCGATGTCGATCGCGCTCAACGCCTCGACGGCAACTCCTTTGCGGCCGATGCTCAGGGTGTGGCGATACATGGTCTGCCACAGCGACTCCAGGTCGAAGGGATCTCGGCCGAGGACGAGTGGAGCGAGGTGGTGCTCGATCACGGTGGCCGCGGCGGGCGACCCTACTCCGACGTTGCCCACGCCGGTGAAGCCCTCGTCCGTGTGCACCTGCACCACCACGTTGCTGATCACACCGGCCCGTTCGGCACCGGGTTGCCGCCGGTCGAGGTGGCTGACACGAGGGTCATAGAGCACGTCGAGCGGGGTCGTGCTCCACCAGTCACGCGGCGAGCCGTTGGTCGGCTCGACGAGCGAGTGGACATCAATCTGAGTGATTCGCACACTTCCTCCTGGTGTGAGCGCTTAGTCACCGTACGCCGGTGTGGCAAGGCCGCCGACACCGACATCGGACACGAGAAGGGCGCCGGCGAGCGGCTGCTCGGCCAGGGCGGTGGCGTCCAGGCCGAAGCGGGACGTGGTGACGAATAGCCTGTCGAGTCCTTCCCCTCCGAAAGCGCAGCTCGTCGGCCGCTGTACCGGAACGTCGATGACGCGGAGCAGACGACCGTCGGGCCCATGACGGCGCACCTGCCAGCCGTCGAACATCGCGACCCAGAGGCAGCCTTCGCCGTCCACGGCCAGGCCGTCCGGCTGGCCGAGCGCCGCTGGAAAGTCGATGAGACGACGCCGTTCGCAGATCTCACCGGTCTCCACCTCGTAGCGGAACCGATCAAGGCCGCCGGTCGCGCTGTCGATGTAGTACATCCAGCGTGCTTCGCGATCCCACGCGAGACCGTTGGAGATCGTGACGTCCTCGAGCATCGTCGCAAGCTGTCCATTCGTGTCGAGGCGATAGAGACTGCCTGCCCCCGGCCTTTCGTCATAGGCCATGCTGCCCGCCCAGAACCGCCCGGCCGGATCGCAGGCGCCGTCGTTCATGCGCAGGTTCGGGCGGGCGTCGAGCGGAATGGCCAGTACCGTCTCCCGCCCGTCGTCCAGCGCGATGAAGCCCTCCCGAACGGCCAGGGCGAGACCTCCGTCCTTTCGTGGCACGGCGATGCCGACCTCGCGCCCCAGCCGTACCGTCTCGACGACGTCGCGACCCAGGTCGAGGGCGTGGACGTCGCCGGCGGTGAGGTCGACCCAGAGGAGCCGCTGCGCTGCATCGTCCCACACCGGGCCTTCGCCATGATGGCACCGCGGCCCGCGCACCACGTCGATCGGGGATCCGGCGTGGACCTTCATGCAACACCGTCTGCCTGCGGGATCCACGTCTTGAAGTAGGGCGCCTTGGTCGGGTGGGTGCGCCCGACCCCGTTCGGTGAGCCGCCGGTGACAGCCAGCGGCCACAGCTCGAGCGTGACCGGCTGCCGATCCGGCCCGATGCCAGCGGCCTGGAGTCGCTCAGGTGTGAGGACGCGGATGGCGCGCTCAGGCTCGGAGGGAGGCAGCGCCAGGCGCAGGAAGTCGAGACGGTGCTCGGGATTCAGCCGCTCGGTGAGACAGAACAGGCGCGGTCCGAAGAAGATCGCCACCGCCCTGTCGTCTATCACGTGGTGGCCGAGCGTCTGCCCCTGCACGAGGCGGACCGCGAGGGGAAATCGGACCTCGACGGTGTCGCCCGCGGACCAGCGCCGGTGCACGGTGACGGCGCACTCGTCTCCGGCGTCGGCTGCCGGCTCGCCGTTGACCAGCACGTCGGCGGCGCCGGCCCAGCCGGGCACGCGGAGCCGCACGGGGAACGATCGGTCCGTGCCGGGGTCGAGGGTGATGCGCGCGCCGAAGATCTGTGCGTCGACGTCCTGCCAGGTGACCGTGTCAACTGCAACCGGCTCGCCGCCGACCAGAATCCGGCCGGTCGCGTCGAGGAAGAGGTTGACCGACAATACCTCCGGTTCTCCCGCAAAGGCGTAACGCAGGGCCTCGACCATCGCCCGCGGGCCGTGATGGGAGCAACACGCATCGAAGCTCGCGCCAGGTCGGCCTTGCACCCCGCGCCGGTAGCAGAACGCACCGGTTGATGCCTGGTCGAAGAGGATTGCGTTCAACAACACATGCTCGGCCATGTCCATGTAGGCCGACCCACCAGTGATCCGCCAGAGCTGCAGGTTGAACCGCAGCCAGTCAGCGTCCGAGCACGTCTCGCTCTCCTCGGCGCCCATCAAGAACTCACCCACCGCGCCATTGACCGAGAGTGTCTCGCTCATGAGGTGGTCGTGCAGCGCGCGGGCACCGTCGAGATAGCGGTCCTCCGCCGTGACCTCGTAGAGATCCAGCAGGCCACGCCCGGCCAGCAGATGGCAGTGGACGCTGCCGGCGCACGGTGTGCGCAGTCCCCGGTATCCGAAACTCATCGAGGCCCAGAGCTGGTGTATGGGCGTCGAGGTATCGGCCACCCGCCGTGCCGTGCGAAGATACCGGTCGTCGCCGGTGAGCGAGGCAAGCCGGACGAGCCCCTCGAGTGCGTTCGCGTAGCACTCCACCTGGAACTCTCCGACGTCCGGGTACGTGTCGACGTAGAAGTCGCCGAGTCGGCGTGCCGACTCCAGGGCGTCCCGGTCCTGGGTCACCTGGTGGTAGTCCAGGAGTCCGACCAGGCCACGACCCATTCCGAACCACTCCTGGAAGTCGTGATCGTCGCCGTACGACCCGAAGCTGCCGTCATCGTTCTGGTATCCGATCAGCTCGCGAACCACGGCCCCAACCTCGTGGTCGTCTCCGGTGTGCTGGCAGAGCAGCGCCATGGAGCCGATCCATCGGCCCATGTAGTCAGCACCCCAGTGCCACCCGGCGTCCGGTTCGACGAGCTCGCGCCGCATCTCCGCAGCGTCGAGCCGCTTCAGGTGCACCAATGAGCGTTGAATCCGCTCGCCGAGCTCGCCTCTCACGGAGACCGCCTCCGGCGCGGCGATGGTCAAACTGGGCGACACCTGAGGGGGCATGGCGCGAGCGTACGTTGATAACCCCGCGGACCAGAATGGATGCTGTGGACGCTAGCATGTACGATCTGGGATGATCGAGACTCGAACAGCCTTCGTCGACTCATCCCCGTCTCCACTTGGTCGGCTCCGGATCGCAGGTATGCGTGCCGCGAGCCCTTGCGTACGGGACCGCCGCTACCACAGTCACGCATTGGTCTACGTCGTCGCTGGCTCAGGTCACTACGAGGACGAGCTCGGAACGTCCCGCGAGATCGCCGCAGGCGACGCGATCGTCGTCTTCCCCGGAATGCTGCAGAGCTACGGCCCGTACCCGAACGGAGGGTGGGATGACGTCTATGTCATCGCTGACGGACCGGGGTTGGAGCACCTCGAACAGGTCGGCGTCCTCGACCGCTCGAGACCGGTCCACAATCTCGTGCCGTTGATGCGCTGGCGTCGCGAGCTCGACGCAATCATGGATGCGCCTCGCCCGGTCGGCCAACGCGCGCGCGCCTTGGAGATGTGCGCCTTCATGCGGCTGCTCGCCGAAGCACTTATCCCCGGAGCCACTGCGCCGGCCTGGCTGCAGCTCGGCCGTACGCTGCTTGCGGAGAACCTGCAGCGTCCCGCCGACCTCCGCGCCGTCGCGGTCGCCTGCGACATGAGCTACGAGACCTTCCGCAAGCGCTTCCGCGCCGCGACCGGCTCCTCGCCCGGGGCCTACCGCGACGCAAGGAGGGTCGATAACGCGCGCGAACTGCTCCGGCTGACGGCGCTCACACATCGAGAGATCGCCGCCAGCCTCGGGTACAGCGACGAGTACCACTTCTCCAAGTCCTTCAAGAAGGCGACGGGGGTGCCCCCCAGCGTCTTCCGCACGTCGAGCTGAAGGGGCAGGTCGCTCAGGCCAGGTCGAGCGCCCCGCCGGGCACCCGTACCAGGTCTCGTCCCATTGCGATGTCGAGCGGGTTGGTCATGCACCGGATCGAGCCGCCACCCTTGTGGAACTCCGACATGTCCACCAGCGTGACGTCGAACCCGGCGGTACGCAGGGTGGCGTGCACGTGTGGCGGGCAGGCGGGCATGACGACGGTGCGACCGATCACGATCGAGTTGGCCGCAAAGGTCATCGCCTCATCGGCGGTGAGCACGATCGGCTCCGGGACGAGGTCGA
>Ga0183260_10003975_pt1 | contig 11852 bp, 10 predicted proteins | sample AntDrymUQ4972206_2_FD_129768 | JGI IMG/M metagenome (GOLD analysis project Ga0183260, IMG submission 129768) | Polar desert sand microbial communities from Dry Valleys, Antarctica - metaG UQ497 (22.06) (version 2) (version 2) | ecosystem: Environmental > Terrestrial > Soil > Desert | place...
GTTCGGACCGGTGACGATCAACAGCCGCCGATCGCGCGCAAGCATGACGTCGTTTGCGATAAAGCTTTCGACTTGTTGCTCGACCACCAGATGCCGGCCGCCGCGTATCGTGATTCCCGCTTCGGCGACAAAAGTCGGACGGATGAGTTGCAGCGCTTCCGCGCGCTCGGCGAGGTTGGTAAGCACGTCGATGAGCGCCAGCGCCGCCGCCGCCTTTTGCAACGGCGCAATGGCGGGGATCATTTCGTCGAGCAGCCCTTCGAATAGCAGCTTCTCGCGCGCCAGTGCACGCTCTTGCGCCGAGAGCGCCTTGTCTTCGAAGGTCTTCAATTCCGGCGTGATATAGCGCTCGGCGTTTTTCAACGTTTGCCGCCGCCGGTAATCATCGGGGATCTTGCTGAGCTGCGCGTGCGTCACTTCGATATAGAAGCCGTGCACGCGGTTGTATTCGACTTTGAGATTGGCAATGCCGGTCCGCGCACGTTCGCGCGCTTCCAGCGCAACCAGGAACTCGCCGCAGTTGGCATCGAGCGCTCGCAGCTCGTCCAATTCCGCGTCGAATCCGGCGTTGATGACGCCACCGTCGCGCACTTGCGGATTGGGCTCGGGCGCTATTGCGCGTAGCAGGAGCTCGCGCCACTGCGGAGAGACAGCCAGAACTTCTGCAGCCCCGGCAACGAGTGCCGAACTGGCTTCGGCGATCGCCGCCTGAACCAGCGGCAGTTGTGCCAGCGTGTCGCGCAGACCGGCCAGGTCGCGCGGGCGCGCCGTGCGCAACGCGATGCGGCCGACTACGCGCTCGACATCGAGTGTCGATTTGAGCGCCGCGCGAACCGCACGCTGCACGGCCGGTTGGGCAAGAAATTCGTCGATTCCGTCGTGGCGCGTCGCGGCGCATTGTTGCGAGCGCAGCGGCTGCGAGAGCCACAGTCTCAACAAGCGGCTGCCGGCGGCGGTCACGCAACCGTCGAGCAGCGAATAGAGCGTCGGCGCTAGTTCGCCGGCGAGCGTCGCAGTGATTTCGAGATTGCGGCGGGTGGTGGCGTCGATCGCCAAAAAGTCGCTCGCGGTCTCGACCGTCAGCGAGCGTATGTGCGTCAGCGCTGTCAATTGCGTGGCCGCCGCATACGCCAGTAGCGCACCAGCCGCCCCGACCGCAAGCGGTGCCTCGGCCCCGCCGAATGCCGTCAGATTGAGCGTCCCCAGTTGCTTGGCCAGTGCGCGCTCGGCGGCCTCCCTGTCGAAGTGCCACGGCGGCAACGTACGCATGGGCGTCGCAGCACGCGGCGCCAAAGAAATGTCTCCCGCATCCGGCACCAGCAGCTCGGCCGGCGCAATCCGGTCCAGAACGTGCGGGAGTTCGGAGTGCGGCACGTCGGTCAACGTAAACGCTCCGGAAACGAGGTTGAGCCATGCGATGCCCGCGCGCTTGCCATGTACCGTCACCGCAGCGAGCAGCGTGTCGCGCTTGGCGTCCAACAGTGTCGCATCGGTGATCGTCCCCGGCGTCACGATCCGCGCGACCTTTCGTTCGACCGGCCCTTTGCCCGTCGTTTCGCCGAACTGTTCGACGAGCACGATCGACTCGCCGTGCTTGACGAGCTTCGCGAGATACTGCGCGACCGCATGATGCGGCACGCCCGCCATCGGGATCGCTGCGCCCGCCGACTGCCCGCGGGACGTGAGCGTGATGTCGAGCAGCGGCGCTGCGCGCTCGGCATCGTCGAAGAACAGTTCGTAGAAATCGCCCATCCGGTAGAAGACGAACTTGTCCGGATGCTCGGCCTTGACGCGCAAGTAATGCTGCATCATCGGCGTGTGGGCAGAGAGTGGAGCGCCAGCGGAATCAGATGCGATAACGTCCTGCGCACGCGAATTCATACGCCGATTATAGCCACGGGGCCGCGTTTGCCTTCATGCCGCCGCAGGTGCCCCGGTGATCGGCGCATGCCGCGCGGCGCCGCAGTGTAAGTAAGCCACAACCAGCACGACAAAATGGCCGTGCGCGACAACGAACCATTCCCGCACGATCACCGCTCCAGTTGTAAGCAGCCCGTAATTTGGTACGACAAATTCGCACTCGCGGCGCACCGTGCCGCGGCTTAATTCACTACAGGAGAAAAGACGTCATGCGCATCAGAAGCAAGGACTCTCAGCCGAGTTGGCGGCGTGTCGCCAAGACCGGAATTATTGCCGGTGTCATGTCGATCGCGTCATCGGCGGCGTACGCGGGCGAGTGCCCGGCGGACAAGCGAGTTGCCGATGGCCGGGGCCAGAAACCAAGCACCGCCGCCGCCAAGGATGTGACCGATGTAGTGCGTGCGACCACCGATTTGTCGAAGGAGCCGTTGGCACTCAAAGGCCGGCAGTTCCGCCTGCGGCAACTTGACATCAAGGCGGGCGGCATCGTTCCCTGGCATAGCCATGACGATCGGCCGGCGATGATCTACATCGTCTCGGGCGAAGTGGTCGAGTACGCAAGCAACTGCGCGGTGCCCATCCTGCACAAAGCTGGTGACGTGGCACCTGAAGAGAACGGCACGTCGCATTGGTGGCAGAACACGGGTAATACCAACGCCGTGCTGATCTCCGTGGATCTCTTTCCCGCGCAGATGAAGAAGGACGAGCACACGATGTAGCCAAAGCCCGGAGAGAGTGACGCCCATCCGCGCATCACCGGGCGTCACCTCTTCGGCACCGGGCGGATGACACCGTCACTTGAGCGGACTTGAAGCTTCTCGAGGGCTGTTCAACATGATCGCCGCGAGCCACCAACCTTCTATGCAAGTACACGCGAGTCACGTTACGACAAGCGCGCTTTGGCGCACGCTGATCATCGGGCTCGTCGCCTTCCTCACGGTTGTCGATCTGTTCGCGACGCAGGCAATCCTGCCGTCGCTCGCCACCGCCTATAACGTCACTCCGGCCGCGATGGGCTTCGCGGTGAACGCGAGCACGATAGGCATGGCCATTGCCGGATTGGCGGTCGCATTCTTCAGCCGGCGGATCAATCGCCGGCTCGGCATTCTGGCAAGCCTGGCGCTGCTGTCGATCCCGACCGCGCTGCTCGCGGTGGCCCCCGACCTTGCCACGTTCACGGCGTTGCGCATCGCCCAGGGCGTCTTCATGGCGACGGCGTTCGCGCTGATGCTTTCCTACCTCGGCGAGGCATGTAGCGCGGAAGATGCCGCCGGTGCGTTCGCCGCGTACATCACCGGCAACGTGGCGAGCAATCTCTTCGGCCGGCTGATGTCGGCTGCGCTCGGCCGATCACCTGGGGCTTGCGGCGAATTTCTATGTCTTCGCGCTGCTCAATCTCGCCGGAGCGGTTCTCGTGTACTTCTACCTGGGCCGAAGCCGAGCGATGCCGATCTTCGCCGCCGATCGCTCGCCGCTCTCGATCTGGCTCGAGCATGTGCGCAACGGGCCGCTGCGGGCAAGCTTTGCCATCGGCTTCTGCATTCTCTTCGCATTCATCGGGACGCTCACCTACGTGAACTTCGTTCTGGTGGCGGAACCTCTCGCGCTTAGCCGGATGGCGCTCGGATTCGTCTATTTCGTCTTTCTTCCGTCGATCTTCACGACGCCTCTCGCGGGTCGCGCGGTGCAACGATTTGGCACGCAGCGCACGTTCTGGGGAGCGTTGGCGGTTGCCGGCGCCGGCCTGCCATTGCTGGTCGTACCGCATCTCGTTGCCGTGCTGACGGGTCTAACCTTGGTGGCCGTGGGAACATTCTTCGCGCAAGCGACGGCGACCGGTTTCGTCGGTCGCGCCGCCACCACCGACCGTGGCTCGGCGAGCGGCATCTACCTCGCGTGCTATTTCTTCGGCGGTCTCGTAGGCAGCGCGGTTCTGGGGCAGATCTTCGATCGCTTTGGCTGGGGCGCGTGCGTCGTCGGCATTGGTGTGGCGCTCGCCGTAGCCGCCATCCTCGCTCTTCGCCTCAACGCAACGGCGCCTGCGCCAGCGCCAGCGCAGGCGGTCTAGGCGAGCGAGAGGCGGAGCACGTCTATGCAGACCAAGGAGTTCATAGAGCTCGCCGCCAGCGCAGCGGAAATCGCCGGCGTGCTGCTGATCATCGGCGGCCTGGTGATCGCCAGTACCCGTTACCTGCTGGCGGCGAAGAGCGACGGTATGCAGCGTTACCAGCGTTACCGCCAAGACCTCGGGCGCGCCATCCTGCTCGGACTCGAAGTGCTGGTCGCCGCCGATATCGTCCAGACAGTGGCGTTCACACCGACGATGGACACCGTGTTGGTGCTCGCAATGATCGTCGTTATTCGGACTTTTTTGAGTTGGAGTCTGGCGCTCGAGCTCGAGGGGTGCTGGCCGTGGCAGCGCACCCGCGAGCGAATGGAGTCGACTCCGCAATCTTTGCCCATGCGCCCAGAGCATGGATAACCATCATCAGGAGAATCTCATGTCTACACGCTTCAAGTTCGTTCCTGCCGTATGCGTTGCGTTTGGCCTGCTCTCGTCTTCGCTCGTACTTGCCCAAGGGACCCTCATGGGAGACGGCATCATCAAGGTCAAGAGTTCGTATTCCATGGGGGAGACGATCGTCCGGATCAAGCAGGACATCGCGGCCAAGGGCATCATGTTTTTCTCCGAAGTCGATCAAGCCCAGCTCGCGGCGAACGCCGGCATCAAGCTGCGCCCCTCCACCCTGCTGACCTTCGGTAATCCTCCGCTGGGGACGCAGTTCATCACGGCGAACCCGCAGGCCGGGCTCGATTGGCCGGTACGGCTTTTGGTGCAGCAGGATGAAAAGGGCGACGTCTGGGCCGTGTATACGGATTTCGCCTGGATCGCCCGCCGCCATGGCATCACCGATCGCGAGGCGCAGTTCGTGACTGCATCGGGGGTGGTGGCGTCGATCACTTCGAGCATCAAGGCCAACTAATGTCCCGAGTCAGGGATTCGTTGAAGAATCTGGGAACGAAGGCAAGCGCACGCGCAAACGCGCCTGGCGCGATTGGCCCAGCGAATTTCTGAATCGGGACACTAGCGTCGACCATCGAGTGTGGGTCAGTCAGCGCGGCTGACCTACGCGACCGAGCCGCACAAGGCGGGCGTGCGTCAGTCATCGCGACCGATCCATGCGACCGCTCCGCGCACGGTAGGGGAGAAATCATGAGCGAAGGTCTCGACGCAATCGTCATCGGTACCGGCCAAGCGGGGCCGTCGCTCGCCGCGCGGCTGGCCGGCGCAGGAAAGAATGTCGCGATCATCGAGCGCAAGCGCTACGGCGGAACCTGTGTCAATACCGGTTGCATGCCGACCAAGACGCTGGTCGCGAGCGCCTACGCCGCGCATATCGCCCGGCGCGCCGCCGACTTCGGCGTGATGATCGACGCGCCAATCCAAGTCGACATGACACGAGTCAAGGCGCGCAAAGACGAGGTCGCCGGACGCGCCAGCCGGAATGTGGAGACCTGGCTCAAGGGAATCGCCAACCTGCGCGTGATCGAGGGTCATGCCCGCTTCGAGACGCCGACCGCCGTGCACGTCAACGACGAGGTGCTGGAGGCGGACCAACTCTTCATCAACGTCGGCGGCCGCGCGCTGGTGCCGCCCATCCCGGGGCTGAAAGAGGTCGATTACCTGACCAATTCGACCATCATGGACGTCGATTTTCTGCCCGAACACTTGGTCGTCATCGGCGGCAGTTACATCGGGCTCGAGTTCGGCCAGATCTATCGCCGCTTTGGGTCACAGGTCACGATCATCGAGAAATTTCCGCGGATCATCGGACGCGAGGACCCGGATGTGTCGCAGGGCGTCCTCGAAATCTTGCGCAATGAAGGCATCGTGGTCGAAACCGGCGCCGAGTGCATGGCGATCGAGCGAAGAGGTACGCGGATCGTCGTGCGGCTCGATTGCGCCGAAGGCGCGCGCGAGGTAGTCGGCTCGCACTTGTTGCTCGCCGTCGGGCGTGTGCCGAACACCGACGACCTGGGCTTGGCCAAGGCAGGGATAGCGACCGACGCGCACGGATTCATCGCGGTGGATAACGAGCTGCGCACCAGCGTGCCGGGCATCTGGGCGATCGGTGATTGCAACGGGCGCGGCGCGTTCACGCATACGTCCTACAACGATTTCGAGATCGTCGCCGACAATTTGCTCAACGGTTCGCGGCGCAGTGTCACAGACCGCCTGACGGCGTATGGTCTCTTCACCGATCCGCCCCTCGGGCGCGTGGGGATGACCGACACCGAGATTCGGCGGTCCGGTCGCAACGCGTTGGTGGGCATGCGCCCGATGACGCGCGTCGGGCGCGCCGTCGAGAAGGGCGAAACACAAGGCTTCATGAAGATCGCGGTCGACGCGGACACCAAGGAGATCCTCGGCGCGGCGATTCTCGGCGTCGGAGGTGATGAGGCGATCCACAGCATACTTGATGCGATGGCCTTGAAGGCGCGCTACACCGAGCTGCAACGTGTCGTGCATATCCACCCGACGGTGGCCGAGCTGATTCCCACTCTTCTGGGCGAGTTGAAGCCGATGGCTTGAACACGGGTGGCGTGAACGGCGAGCAGGGGCGCCAGCCCCCGCGCGTTACCGCCGGTACTTCTGCATCAACTGGCGGAGAAACTTGGCTTGCTGCTCGAAGCGCTGACAGGTCTTGCACCACATGAGATGCAACCATAGACGAAGTGCGCTGCCAACGGGCAGCGGACCGTCGATCTTCTGCGAGACAAGACGGCTTGCATCCTTGCAGTCGATCAATCGGCGAAAGCGATAAGTGCCCGGTATGCGCATACGATCAGGAGGTCGCGCGCGGGGCGGTGGCAAACCAGTTTTGCTCGAGACATTCGCGCAGCGACATTCTGGCGCGATACATGATCACCCACAAATTGGTCGACGTGATGGAAAGCTCGCTGCAAATCTCGTCGGATTCGAGCTCCATCACCTCGCGCATCATGAACACGCGCGCCGTGTTCGGCGGCAGCTTCTCGAGGCATTTTTCCATCACCTCCAGGAACTCGCGGCGCTCGAGCGCGCCGTCCGGACTGCCCCAGTCGGCAGGAGGATTTTCCCAATGGCCCGTTTCGTCGAACAACGCATCGAAATCGTCGATGTTGCACTCCTCGTCCAATGGAGTGAGCACCGGGCGGCTGGTCCGGTGCCGGATGGCGTCGACAATCTTGTGCTTCAGAATGCCGGTCAGCCACGTCTTGACCGACGACTTGCCCGAAAACTTGGCGGCGCCTTGCAACGCTGCGACGAGGGTGTCCTGGACGATGTCTTCCGCCAGGTCATCGTCACGCAGTTGTAACCGTGCTACCCGGAAAAGATAGCGGCGATGCGCTTCGAACTGGGCAGTGAGGTCCGGAGTCGACATGCGCCGCGCTTCGTGACATCTAACGAAGGGGCCCGATTGTAACCTGAGGTGTCAACGGCGAAACCCAAACCGGCCCACCTAGGAGCGAGGGGAACGCTCCCATGCTCAAGCCGGCCCTGGCAGAGGCGCACACGCCATCATTTGGTCTTCCCCGAGAATCCATCGATGCCCTGCGCCAGCCGCGGCGCTAGATCTGCCCCGGCCGCATGAATGATGATGCCCTCCATCGAGTCAACGGGTTTCGTCCACGGAGCGCGGTCCAGCATGTGCTTGGTATCCGCGAAGCCCGCTTGCCAGCGGGCGCGGATCCCGGACGGCGTGAAATCGATGTCCTTGGTGTGATCCTCGCCGTCCAGCCGCGGCGCGAGAAGGCGCACGATGTGCATGGTCGTACCGCAGCCCCACGCCGAAAGTTCTTTTACGTCCGGCGAATCGCGGAGCTTGTCGGGTATTTGCTTCGTGAGCTCGCGAATAACGTGGCGCAGATGATGGATTTGCTTCTGCCGGGCGATGTGGCTTTTCGCGCGGCTCGCGTACTGAATGTCTTTTTGGCGTCCCATGACTTGCCAGATCGATTCCGGCTCCGGGCCTTCCGGGTTCCACATGTGGACGGTGAAGATCAGCGAGTTTCGCCTTGGCCGGTCGTCGAGCACGGCCTCAAGGGGAGTATTGGAATAGATGCCGCCGTCCCAATACGGGTCCCCCTCGATCCGAATCGCGGGGAACGCGGGCGGCAACGCACCGGATGCCAACACGTGCTCCAGCGCGAGGCGCTCATCACGGCTGTCGAAGTAGTGCATCTCGCCATCGCGGACATTGACGGCGCCGACGGTGAGCCGCGTGGGACCTGCGTTGAGGACATCCAAGTCGACGAACTCAGCGAGCGTTGCACGCAACGGCGCTGTCGAGTAGTAGGCGGCGTTCTCGACGCCGACGGCAAAGTGCGGGCCGAGCCACGCCAGCGGGTTCGGCGCGAAAAACGTCGGAACGCCTTGCGCAATGGTGGCAAGATTGGCCGGAAGATTGACCAGGCCCGTCAAGAGCGATGACGCGCCATCGCCTTGGCGCTGTTCGACCTGATGCCAGAACCTGTGCAGGCGATCCAACCGGTTCTCGGGCAGATTGCCTGCGATCAGCGCGCCGTTGATCGCCCCGATCGAGGTGCCGATGACCCAATCCGGTTCCATCCCGGCCTCGTGCAGTGCCTCGTAAGCGCCGACCTGATACGCGCCCAGCGCGCCGCCGCCCTGCATCACAAGTACGACCTGCCCGGGCAGGGCCGGCCGGACCGGCGTCTTCGGCGCTTTCTGATTTGCGGTCTTGGCCGCAGTGGCGCGGCGGTTCGTTGTCGTTGTCATCGTCGGCACCATGGATTTGCTTGCGGAGATCGCTGGTCGTTTTAGAATTTGTCGGTCGCCTGGGCTCACGACCATACGTCGTCAGTGCGCAGTCCAGCCGCCGTCGATAGGTATGACTGCGCCGGTGATCGACGCCGCCTCTTCGCTGGCCAGGAACGCCGCAAGGGCGGCGACTTCGCCGACCTGCACGAAACGCTTGGTCGGCTGTGCGGCGAGCAGGACGTCGCTCACGACTTGTGCTTCGGTGAGACCGCGCGCCTTGGCCGTTTCGGGGATCTGCTTCTCGACGAGTGGCGTCCACACGTAACCGGGGCAAATCGCATTCATCGTGATGCCCTGCTCGGCGACTTCCAGCGCGACGGTCTTGGTCAGGCCGGCAATGCCGTGCTTGGCGGCGACGTACGCGGACTTGAACGGGCTCGCGACCAGCGCATGCGCGGACGCAATATTGATGATCCGGCCCCATTGCTTCGCCTTCATCGCGGGCAGCGCGAGACGAATCGTGTGAAACGACGCCGTCAGGTTGAGTGCCAAGATCGCATTCCATTTGGCGACCGGAAACTCATCGACCGCTGCGACGAACTGAATGCCGGCATTGTTGACGAGGATATCGACGGCTCCGAACTCCGCGAGCGCCCCCGTCATCATCGCTTCGATCGCTGCCTGCTGCGATAGGTCGGCCGCATCGTAGCGCATGGTGACGCCATGGTCAGCCGCAAGTTTTGCGGACAGTTTTTCGATATCGGCAGTGTCGCCGAAACCGTTGAGCACGATGTTGGCGCCGCGGGCGGCCAGCGCCGTCGCGATACCCAATCCGATGCCGCTGGTCGATCCGGTGACCAGCGCGGTCTTGCCTCGCAACGTGGGATGCTCTAGCGAGGCGCTGGTCGATCCGGTGACGGCGGCGGTCATGCCTTTCAACATTTGCAACTCCGATGAAGTAGTTGTTGGGGTCGGGGTATCGTCCACGTCGAAGCCGATCACGGGAACGCCGGCGAGTGCGCCGGCGGCGCCGTTCGGGAGGACGTTGGCGTCCCCGATCGCATGATTAGTCAGCGCGGCTCGCAACAACCTTACTGCATCGCGATCGAAAAATGGACGCGTAAGCACTCGCAATGCCCTCGCGACCAACGGCAATCAGCGGGGCACGACCTAAAGCGTCCCGCAACCATGGGCAGTCGATCCGCAGGAGGGAGGTCATTCATGCTGCATGCGAAAACCATTGCCATTGTCGGCGGCGGCTTTGCCGGCACTACCGTTGCGCGCACACTCGACGGCAACTTGCCGCCGGGTTATGAGCTCTTGATCATCAACGAGGAAAGCCACACGACGTTCAATCCGATGCTGCCGGAAGCGGTCGGCGCATCGATCTTTCCCGAGCAGCTAGTCGCGCCAATCCGACAAATGCTCACGCGCGGTCGTTTCGTCATGGGCCGGGTGACGGCCGTCCACCTGGCGCGCAAGGCGCTGACCGCGTCGACGCTTGCCGGCGAGCTCACATTGCCGTACGAACATTTGGTGCTGGCGTTCGGCAACCGCGCGCGGCTCGACTTGATCCCCGGTCTCGACGCGCACGCATTGCCGTTGAAAACCGTCGGCGACGCGATGCACATCCGCAATATGGTGCTGCGGCGCGTCGCGCGCATCGAGCTCGAGCATGATCCCGCGCTGCGCCGATGGCTGGGGCATTTCGTCGTCATCGGTGGCGGGTTTTCCGGAGTAGAAACGGCCGGCGAGATCGTCGATTGCCTCGCCAGCATTCGCCGATATTATCCGCGGGTCGCGCCGGACGAACTCCAGGTGACGCTGCTGCACGATCTACCCCGCGTTCTCCCCGAGATGTCGGAGCGCCTCGGCAACGCGGCGCATCGGTCGCTTGCCGCGCGCGGCGTCGACGTTCGTACCGGCACGCGCGCGGTCTGCGTCGGCGAAAAGGGCGTAGCGTTGGCCGGCGCCCGGATGATTCCGGCGGCGACCGTCATTTGCACGATCGGCACGCGGCCCAACACGTTGGTTGAGCGCATGGGAATCCCGGTCGAGCGCGGCCGCATTGTCGTCAATCCAGATCTCTCGGTGCAGCACGCATCGGATCTCTGGGCGATTGGTGACTGTGCGCTCGTGCTCAATGCCCACGATGGCAAGTTCGCGCCCCCAACCGCGCAATTCGCGATCCGCGAAGCGAAGCAGTTGGCGGCGAATCTTCGGGCGACCCTCGCCGGGGCTCCGACTCGTGCCTTCCGCTATCGCTCCCGCGGTTCGATGGCGGCGATCGGCTATCGGAAAGGTGTCGCGAGCGTATTTGGCTTGCCGCTAGCCGGACTGCCGGCTTGGCTGTTGTGGCGGGCCTTCTACCTTGCGCAGATGCCGACGCTGGGCCGCAAGGTGCGTATCTTCGTGGAGTGGACCTGGGGGATGTTCTTCCCGAACGACATCACCCATTTGCGCTTCCAGCGAAGCCATGAGCTCGACGAATCAGGCGGGCGTCCATTCGTGGAACACGCGCCGCAGAGCGCAGGGGGCATCGTAACGGCGGTTGTGTAGCGGTATTGCCGCAGGCGTCCTTTTAGTTACAAGCTTGTGAAATAGGGTTCTTTCCCTTAGGCGTGGCCGGTCGGTAGTCTCCGAAGTTGGTCCGGGTTCACCGTCGATCCCGCGATCGCCATGTTCCGAGAGAGACCACGATGCGAAAAATCCACGTCATCCACGAAAACGACGGTTGGGTCGAACCGCTGCGCACAGCCTTCGCCGAGCTCCATCTGCCGTACGAGGAATGGTTTCTGAGCGAGGGTCTGCTCGACTTGGGCGCCGCGCCGCCGGACGGCGTGTTCTACAACCGGATGAGTGCGTCGTCGCACACGCGTAACCATCGCTATGCCCCCGAGTTGACTGCCGGCGTCCTGGCGTGGCTCGAATCGCACGGACGCCGCGTGATCAATAACGGCCGCGCGCTGCAGCTCGAAGTGAGCAAGATCGCCCAGTATGCGGCACTGGCCAACTACGGCATTCGCGCACCGCGCACCGTGGCCGCGGTCGGTCGGGCGCACGTCATCAAAGCCGCGCAAAAAATGTCCGGTCCTTTCATCACCAAGCACAATCGTGCCGGCAAGGGCCTGGGCGTGCATCTGTTCCCGAGCGTTGAAGCGCTGCA
>Ga0183260_10003977_pt1 | contig 11849 bp, 10 predicted proteins | sample AntDrymUQ4972206_2_FD_129768 | JGI IMG/M metagenome (GOLD analysis project Ga0183260, IMG submission 129768) | Polar desert sand microbial communities from Dry Valleys, Antarctica - metaG UQ497 (22.06) (version 2) (version 2) | ecosystem: Environmental > Terrestrial > Soil > Desert | place...
AAAACTGCCCCGCTGACGCAGATAACTGTTTGCCTGCAGCAGTTGACTCACATAGTTTTGTGTAGCCTGGTCGATGCCGCCTCCGCCGCTCTGCACCACGCCGATCATCGCCCCGTGCGTAATCCCCTGATCGCCGTAACCGCCTTCGGGCGCAAAAGTGACCTGCCCCGTAGAAGGAAACTCTCGCCAGTTGTTAGGCACATTCAGGCGTATCCAGTTGCCGCCTGTGTATGAACGGACGCGTGTCGAGGGAAGCTCGACATTGCTGGAATACCGTCCCGATGCCGTCGGATTCTGTGTCCGCCCCGCGCCGCCACCGCGATTGTAATTTCGTTCGATCTCGGCCATTGTCATAGCACGCGGCATTGCCCGAAATCGTTCCTGAACGCGCGCGAAATCGCGTGTAAACTTTCTGGGGTTAGGTGACACTTGAAGCAAAGCGGCTTCGCGGTTGATGTTCTGGAATCTGTTGCCCGGGTCGGGGTGGCTGCTGAGCCATTCTGGACTTCGCCCGCGGCCGCTTTGCTGGGCGATGGTCTGAAAAATGTTTGCCAGATCACGCGGGTCGTAACCTGCGTTGGCCATGATCTGCGCGCCGAGCGTGTCGGCAACAGCTTCATATTCGCGGCTGTATTTTGTCATCCACGCTTGTGCCCCGATCATGCCGAGCTGTGCACCGGTTTGTCCGCCGAGGATCGCACCGCCGAGAATCATTCCGAGCATTCCCAACTGATTGCGGGCGCTGCCTTGCTTGGTTGCCTGAGCTGTCGCGTGCCGAAGAGCTATATGGCTGATCTCGTGCGCCATGACGCCCGCCATCTCGCCTTCGTTCCTCGCGGCTTCGATCATCCCGCGATTTACATACATCGCCCCGCCCGGCAGCGCAAACGCGTTAATGTCGCTGGCGTTGACGACCTGGAAGCGATAATCGAACGCCGGCTGTTGAAACTGAGGCGGGATCGCCGCGACGAGCCTTTCGCCGACGCTCTCGACAAATTGCTGCGCATCGCGGTCGTTAAGCATAGGGAACTGCCGGTCAACCTGTGCGGCAGCATCGCGGCCAAGCTTGACGTCGTCCTGCACCTTATACCTGTTTTTCGGCATCGACACCCGCGTCTGTGCCGCGACCGCCATTGGCACAAGCGCAGTGGCAATGGCCATAAAGAGCGAAAATATCCGTTTATTTGTCTGTAGTCGTTTCATAAAAGCCTTTACTTGCCGAAAAATGAGCGAGATCTTCGCCGCAGATTTGCGAGACTTTGATGGCTTTGCATTTATATATAGTTCGCTGGAATCGATGACGTCAAAATTCAGGGTCGGTGCGATGTTACGGCAATGTTAAATTATTCGGCAGTACACTACCCATCGCTGCCGGCCAAAGTATAATGTAGTGGAGAACACAGTCGGCCGCTCGGTCCAAGGTTTGCATCTTGGAATGCGCGCGTTTTGTACCGAACGTGATAGCGAATTATCTGCCCCAGATCCTGCCACGGCCGAGAATGGAGAATTCATATTATGGCTTTCAGCTTTTTACCGAAGGAAGACGAGTATTTCACTCTTCTCGAGAGCATGACCGACAAGATAAAGGAATCGGCGACGATACTTGTCGAAATGCTCGACGCGGATGTTAAGGACTTTTCCACCTATCGTTCCCGCGCAAAGGACGTCGAGCACAGCTGCGATACTCTCATGTACTCGATCACGACCAAGTTGAATGCCTCGTTCATCACACCGTTCGACCGCGAAGACATTTACACACTGTCTGTCGCGCTTGATGACATTTGCGATTATATCGACGCCAGCGTCCGAGCAGTGTTGATGTACGACATTCGTGAGTTCAATGACGCGGTTCGCCAGCTTTCGCAGATAATCGTGGTGCTTTCCGAGCAGGTCCGCCTTGCGGTCGCAAATCTGAAAAAACCAAAAGGGATCGAAAAATATTTTCTCGAGATCCACCGGCTCGAAAAGGAAGCTGATGAAGTTTATTTCCGCGCGATCGCCGATCTTTTCAACCACGCCGTGGACCCGATCACCGTGATCAAACACAAAGAGTTGTATCAGATACTGGAAAACGCCACGGACCGCTGCGAAAGTGTCGCAAACATTATCGAAAGCATTGTGTTGAAGCACAATTAACTTCAGTTGGCTCAGCCGTAATGCGGCATTTCGTTGCGGAAGTCATTTTCTCTGAGCCGCTAAACCGGCCTCATTTTTATGGACGGACAATCAGCAACATTCGGTCTGGTGGTCGTGATCATAATTGCGGCACTGGTATTTGATTTCGTCAACGGCTTTCATGACGCTGCGAACTCGATCGCCACGGTCGTTGCAACGCGCGTTTTGTCGCCCGGCGTCGCCGTAATGTGGGCAGCGTTCTTTAATTTTGTGGCGTTCCTCGTATTCGGCACAGCAGTGGCAAAGACGATCGGCGGCGATATGGTGAACATAGCCGTCATCCCGCAGGGCGACCAGCTATATGTGCTGCTCGGCGGCGTATTGGGCGCGATCATCTGGAACCTGATCACCTGGTATCTCGGCTTGCCGACGTCCAGCTCGCACGCGCTTGTCGGCGCATATGCCGGTTCGGCCCTCGCGTCCTACATCCACCATTTCGGTTTTACCGGTGCGGAAACCGTCCTAAAGGCCGAGGGTTGGATCAAGACTCTCACGTTCATTGTTTTGTCGCCGCTGATCGGAATGACGATCGGTTTTCTGCTGATGGTCGTGGTTTACTGGATCTTTCAACGGGTCTCGCTTCGCCGGGTCGACCGCGGTTTTCGTGTGGGACAATTGTTTTCAGCTGCGGCGTACTCACTCGGGCACGGCGGAAACGACGCTCAGAAAACGATGGGGATCATCACGATCGTGTTGGTCTCAGGGGGTTACTTGACAATGGCTTCCGGTGGTAAGCTGCCCGAGATCCCGCTGTGGGTGGTACTCGCAGCACACGCGGCGATCGGCCTCGGAACGCTTTCGGGCGGCTGGCGGATCGTAAAAACAATGGGCACCAAGATCGTAAAGCTGCAGCCGGTCGGCGGATTTTGCGCGGAGACAGCGGGCGCTATGACGCTCTTCGGCGCGACATATATGGGCATCCCCGTTTCCACTACGCACACGATAACCGGCTCCATCGTCGGAGTCGGCAGCGCTAAACGGTTATCTGCGGTTAAATGGGGCGTCGCTGGCCGGATCCTCTGGGCGTGGATACTTACGATCCCTATGGCGGCGCTAATAGCGGCGCTTTCATACGGCATAATTCTGATCATCGAAAAACTTCTAGTGGCTATATAGTCAGAAAGTAGCGCCGCGACGCCGCGGCCTGGCTCCAACTCATCGCAATATCCTTCCTTGCGTTAACGCTTCCGACGCGCCATCATTTTCGTTGATTTGTGTTTGTTTTTGCATCTAAACCGGCAGGAGAAAAGCGATGTCGATAGTTTTGGAAATGCCGCACGCAATCGAGGATTTTCTCGTCATGCCGGAAGATGAGCTTCACGCCTCGATCGAGTTCGCGCGAAAAGAGCTGGGCAAGCGTGTCATCATCCTCGGCCATCATTACCAGCGTGACGATGTGATCCGCCACGCCGATCTGACGGGCGATTCGTATCAGCTTTCGGTGATGGCGTCGCAGACCGAGGCTGAATACATCGTCTTTTGCGGTGTTCATTTTATGGCCGAATCCGCCGACATTCTGGGTAAGCCGCGGCAGCGTGTGATATTGCCCGATCTCGGCGCCGGATGCTCGATGGCGGACATGGCAACTATCGACCAGGTCGAGGACGCGTGGGAGCAGCTTGGCGACATAGGCGTTTTGAAAAAACGCGTCGCGCCGATCACTTATATGAATTCGTCCGCCGCGATCAAGGCATTCTGCGGCCGCCACGAAGGCGTTGTTTGCACCTCGTCGAACGCGATTCCGCTCTTCGATATTTACCTTAAGGAATTCGACAAGATGTTCTTCTTCCCGGATCAGCATTTGGGGCGGAACACCGGAGCCAAATTCGGCATACCGCTCGAGCAGATGGTGCTCTGGAACCCGCACGAAGACCTGGGCGGAAACACGGAAGAAGAGCTGCACAATGCAAAGTTGATCTTGTGGCGCGGCCATTGCTCGGTACACGGAAGATTTAAGCCGTGGCATGTCGATAAAGTTCGCAAAGATATTCCGGGCGTGCAGGTTTTGGTCCACCCCGAATGCATACGCGAGGTCGTCGAGGTAAGCGATCTCGACGGTTCGACCTCGTTCATAATAAAAACGGTCGAAAATTCACCGGCGGGCTCGAAATGGGCCATCGGCACCGAGGTCAACTTGGTGAGCCGCTTGCAGCAGCGTTTTCCCGACAAGGAAATTCACTTGCTCGCACCCGACCTCTGCATGTGCGCGACGATGTACCGCATAGCGCCGCAAAACCTGGCGTGGGCGATGGCCAATCTGATCGACGGAAATGTGGTAAACGAGATCGGGGTGGACGATGAAACAAAACACTTTGCGGGCATTGCGCTCGAGCGAATGATCTCGATGACAGAAGCTCCGAGTCAGAACCGCGAACAGTAGCGATCTAACGTTTATGGCTTTTTTGAAAGATAAGCTTCCCGATAACACGTCCGGCAAATTCTATGTTGACTGCCAGTGCATCGATTGCGACGTCTGCCGTGACACCTCGCCCGCAAACTTCGCCCGCAACGATGAGAATGGTTACTCATTTGTCCTAAAACAGCCACAAACACCAAAAGAATTCGAATTGTGCGAAGAAGCTCTTAATGCCTGTCCGGTGGAAGCGATCGGGAACGACGGCGCGGTATTTATTGTTACGGCCGTTAGTCACCAAGTTTCGACAGCCCGCCCGCCCAATCAACTCGTGCAAGTACTCCCTTGATTTATTCTCACCGCTAAAACAAAATAATCAAAAGGAGAGAAGCCTATGACGCAGGACGAAGCTTCGTCGGTTTCGCGTTTGAAATGCCGCGAGATAATGACGAAGAACGTGCAGACGGCCACGCGCGAAACGTCGCTCGGGGACGTCGCGAAACTAATGCGCGACGGCGACGTTGGTGCGGTTCCTATCGTGGAGAAGGACGTGATGATCGGCGTTGTTACCGATCGGGATATCGTGGTCCGGTCGCTTGCTGACGGTGCTGACGCGTCAGCGCCGATATCAGGTGCGATGACGACGGAGATCTTTTCTGTTAAACCTGACGACTTTGTCTTTGAAGCTGTTCGACTCATGGGTGACAGACAAGTTCGCCGGGTTCCGGTTGTAGACGAGAACGGTGTGCTGGCGGGCATTATCGCGATGGCCGACATTGCTCTAGAAATGGAAGACGAACGCGAGATCGCGGAAACGCTCGAAGAGATCTCAAGCGGCAGCTCGTTCTGGAAGAAAAAATAGGGCTGTGGACTGCTAATGGCAAAGTTAATCAATAGACATTTTCAGTTCGTCGGCTCGTCAAAGGATGTACGGCCGTCCGGGCGTCTCTGGTATCCGGCCGCCGACGTGTTTCAAACGCCGGAAGGGTGGCTGGTCAAGGTCGAACTCGCCGGCGTCTCGGTCGAAGATGTCGAAATAGATATACAGGGGAATGTTCTTCTGATCGCAGGCTGCCGAAAGGACCGTTCGTGTGCAGCGGTCGGTTTTTCGTATCACCAAATGGAAATCACATACAGCACATTTGAGAAAACGTTGACTTTCCCGGCAACGATCGAGGGCGCTCGTATCGAGCATGATTTCGAAGACGGGCTCTTGATCATCCGTCTTTGGAAGACCGCGAAATAGGCCGCACACATTAGTAAATATACAGGCTTTGCAGAATATGTCGGAAGAAAATGAGAAAGCGACCGTACAGCCCGCGGTGATGCCGCAGGAACAGTTCGAGATATCGGTGCTGCCGCTGCAGAACACAACGCTCTTTCCCGAAACCGTCGTTCCCCTCGCAGTCGGGCGCGAACGCAGCGTCCGCGCGGTAGAATCTGCGCTTTCGACCGAAGAAAAGCTTATCGCTTGTATTACAACCAAGACTCCGAACATCGACGGAGACACTGTTACCTACGACGATCTTTACGGCATCGGCACGATCGTCAATATCAAACGGATGATGCGGAACGAGGGCATAATGCAGCTCATCGTTCAGGGAGTGGAGCGGTTCCGCGTAATCGAATGGATCAACGAACAGCCGTTTCTAAAAGCAAAAGTTGAGATACTGCCCTCGCTTGTCACTCGTGATGCCGAAGCCGTCGAAGCCTTGCGGCGTAACATCCATGGAATGATCCAGCAGGCACTCGCTCTCCTGCCAAACGTGCCGCCTGAAATTCGGATGTCGGTAATGACGCAAACGGATCCGGTGCAGCTTTCATACTTTCTCGCATCCGTGCTCGATCTTGGTATCGAAACCGAGCAGAAAATGCTCGAGTCCGAATCGGCCGATTCCCTGCTAACGCTGACGCATGCCGCACTCGCGCGCGAGCTCGAAATAATGCAGATCCGTTCAAAGATCGCCGTAGAAGCGCAGACCGAGATGGATAAATCGCAACGCGATTATGTGCTGCGCCAGCAGATGAAGGCGATTCAGAAAGAGCTCGGCGAGGACGAGACGGGCGAAAAGGCAGAAGCGGGTCAGCTGCGCGAAAGGCTGGAGACGGCTGATCTGCCGGAAGACGTCCGGAAGGAAGCCAGTCGCGAACTAAAACGAATGGAGCAGCTTCCGCAGTCGGCTCCCGACTATCATGTTATCCGCACATACCTCGAATACGTGCTCGAGCTCCCGTGGAAAAAATCGAGCGAAGAAAAGCTCGACCTGAACGAAGCGCGAAAAATACTCGACGAAGACCATTACGGCCTCGAGGACATCAAGGAACGCATACTCGAATCGCTTGCGGTCATCAAGCTGCGGCCCGATTCGAAAAGCCCGATACTTCTTTTCGTCGGTCCTCCGGGAGTCGGTAAGACTTCGCTTGGCCGCTCGATCGCTCGTGCACTCGGCCGCGAATTCGAAAGAATGAGTCTCGGCGGAATGCGCGACGAAGCCGAGCTTCGCGGACACCGGCGAACATATATTGGGGCGATGCCGGGGCGGATAATTCAGGCTTTGAGGCGCGTCGGCGTCAACAACCCGGTGATGATGCTCGACGAGATCGACAAGCTCGGCAATGATTTTCGCGGCGATCCGGCGTCGGCGCTTCTCGAGATTCTTGATCCTGCGCAAAACAACACTTTTCGAGACAACTATCTCGACCTGCCGTTCGATCTGTCAAAGGTGTTCTTTATCGCGACGGCAAATTCGCTCGGTCCGATTCCGCCTCCGCTTCGCGACCGCATGGAGATAATTCAGCTCGCGGGCTACAGCGATCGCGAAAAGCTGAATATCGCGAAGGAGTATTTGATAGAGAGGCAGTTAAAAGAAAATGGTCTTTCGCCCGATCAGCTCGAGATAACCGATGACGCAATAAACCTGCTGACGGCGCGTTACACCCGCGAGGCCGGCGTGCGCCAACTGGAACGTACGATCGGCAATCTGGCACGCAAGATCGCACTGAAAGTCGCACAGGGCTCAGCGGAAAAATACAAAATTACCGCTGACGATGTAAAAGAATACCTTGGCCCTCCGCGGTTTTATCCCGAACTGGCGCGCAAAGAGTTACCCACCGGCGTCGCGACTGGGATGGCCTGGACCGAGATGGGCGGCGAGGTTTTGTTTATCGAGGCGACGGCGCTGCCGGGCGGCAGCGGCCTCACGCTGACCGGACAGCTCGGCGAGGTTATGCGCGAATCGGCCCAGGCCGCCCGCAGCTATCTCTGGTCGCACGCGGCGGAATTCGACATCGATCCCGAAGTTATCAAGCAAAACGGCGTGCACCTTCACGTTCCCGCCGGCGGTATTCCAAAAGACGGCCCGAGCGCGGGTGTGACGATGGCCTCGGCACTTGCATCGCTCTACACCGGCCGAAAGGTTCGCTTCGATACGGCGATGACCGGCGAGATCACCCTGTCCGGTCTGGTTTTTCCGGTCGGCGGCATAAAGGAAAAGGTTCTCGCCGCCCATCGGGCCGGAATCCGGCGAATCGTGCTCCCCGCGCAGAACGAAGCGGACACGGAAGATATCCCCGAAGACGTGCTAAAAGAGCTTGAGTTAATTCCGGCCACGCGGGTCAGCGATGTCTTGAAAGCAACTCTCGAGGCAACTGCAAATCCAAGTGACGTTCCCCAATATATTCGACCTACGCCCGACGCAACAGGCGACTCGGGCGAGACTTTGATCGCGAAGGAAAAAGTCGGCTGACCCGAAAATACAATTTATTATTCGACCCGACCTCTTTTCACGTCTTTTCAGTAGAAAAACACGGTTAAAAGAGTGTATGCTTGTAGGTTAGGTGTCGGAAGCTCGGAAGATCGGGTCATGTCGTAAAACTACTTTCCAGCTCTGTTTTCGGTCGAAGAAACCCGTTTTACCTGCACCGCGTTCGGAACGTAACCTTTTTTAATTCGTGTAACTCAAATGGCATTCAAATCTCTGTTCAGTCTCTTTTCCAGCGACCTGGCGATCGATCTAGGCACTGCGAATACGCTCGTTTACGCCAAGGGCAGAGGCATCGTCGTTTCCGAGCCCTCGATCGTCGCTATCAACAAAGTGACCAATCAGGTCGAGGCGGTCGGACGGGACGCCAAGGAGATGCTCGGTCGAACGCCGGGAAATATCGTCGCCATCCGACCCATGAAGGACGGCGTTATAGCCAATTTCGAAGTTACGGAAAAGATGCTGCAGCATTTTATCCGCAAGGCTCATAACGGCAAATCGTGGGTCCGCCCGCGTGTCGTGATCGGAATTCCCTCTGAGATCACACAGGTCGAGCGCCGCGCGGTCGAGGATTCCGCATATCGCGCAAAAGCGTCTGAAGTTTATCTTGTCGAAGAAGCGATGGCGGCAGCTATCGGTGCCGGACTTCCCATTACAGAACCGCACGGCAACATGGTCGTCGACATCGGCGGTGGCACGACAGACATCGCGGTCATCTCACTTTCGGGTATCGTATATTCGCGAGCGGTGCGCGTCGCCGGAAATGAAATGGACGAAGCCATTACGCAGTACATCAAACGCAAATACAATCTGCTTATCGGCGAACGCACGGCCGAAGCGATCAAGATCGCATTGGGAAGCGCTTTTCCCCTCGAGGAACCGCTCTCGATGGAGGTTCGCGGCCGCAACCTTATTGAAGGAATTCCGAAGACGATCACGATGTCGGACGAAGATATCCGCGAAGCTCTCTCGGACTCGATCTCGACGATCATAAACGCCGTCCGCGTCGCACTCGAACGCACACCGCCCGAACTTTCTGCCGACATCGTCGAACGCGGCATCGTCCTGACCGGTGGCGGAGCTCTTCTCAAAAATCTGGACAAGCGTCTGATGATCGAAACCGGGCTGCCGGTCGTGATCGCCGACGACCCACTCTCCTCAGTTGTTTTAGGGACAGGAAAAATGCTGTCCGATATCGAACTCCTCAAACGCGTCCGCTGGGACAACTCTCTCATGACAGGAAGCTAGGCAAGTGAAAAAACGAAAAACGAAAAGTGAAAAATTTATATAATCTACTTTTCACTATTCGCTTTTAGCTTTTCACTGGAAAGATGCCCGAACGAAGCCAAAAAGAAGTATGGCGAATGACACCGTGGCTGGTGATCGTCCTGCTTTTGGGCAATTTCATCCTGATGGCGTTTGACGCAAGGGATATCAATACGGGACAGAGGATCATTCGTGTATGGTCGCAAACCGCGGCCGACTTTGTACAGTCACCAGTTACCACGGCCTCATCTTCATTCTCAGGCTACTTTGGCTCGATCGCCACTCTTCGCTCGGCTCAGACCGAAAACGATGTTCTTAAACAGCGCATTCAGGAACTCGAGCTTGAAGTAAAGGGAAACGAGGAACTAACCTCTGAAAACCAGCGTCTCAAATCTCTTTTAGGCCTAAAGGAAACCAGCAAATACAAGGTGCTTCCGGCCCGGATCATCGGGCGCGATCCGTCGGTCTGGTTCGATTCGTCCATCATCAATCGCGGCAGCCTCGATGGCGTAAATCTCAACATGCCTGTCGTGACGGATGGCGGACTTGTCGGACGAATAACCGCCGTGAGCCCGCTTACGGCGCAGGTCGATCTGATAACCCTTGACAAATCAGGCGTCGCCGGCGTTATCGGCGAGATAAGCACATCGAACGTACTCGGGGTGATCAAAGGAACAAGCAAAAAGGATCTGCTCGAAATGAGATACGTTTCAGGCAGCGTCGAGGTACAGCCCGGCCAGACGATCTATACGACCGGCCAGGACGGAATATTTCCTCCAGGGCTGAAAGTCGGCGAGATCGTAGAGGTCAAATCAGGATCGGCGACCGTACCGCACCAGATATTCGTACGCCCGAGCGCCCGCATCGACTCGATGCAGGAGGTCGGCATTCTTATGTACGAACCGCCGGCGCGTGACGAGTTCGAACAAAAGCTGCCGAACGCGATAACAAAGGAGAAGGTTCGCTAGAAATTTTGGCCGTAATGCAGCAGTTAAAATTACCAATTGCCCTCATAATAGCCGTAATCCTGCAATGGACGCTGCGCAATGTCGCGGAGCCTTTTGCGTATATCGATTTTCCGCTCATCATCGTAGTCTATGCGGCCCTGCATCGGGATTCGGTCAAGGCGATCTTTTCCGGGACGTTCGCCGGTCTCGCTGTGGACGCTCTGAGCGGCGGGCTAATGGGTGCCACCGGATTTTCAAAAACCTTTGTGGCATATGCGGTTTCCGAGCTTGCGCGCCGCGTCTACCTGGACAACCTTCTACTTCGCATTCCCGTCATAGCCGGCGCGTGCGTTATTGACGATCTACTCTATTACGGACTGCACCGCTTACTTGGCCAAGAGCCGTCGGCTGAGTTTTTTGTCACCATCGCTTATACGCTGATAGGAACTACGATCGCTGGCACCATAATCTATCTATTGATGGAATATTTCCTCGCGGAACGAACCCGGCCGAAACGGCGTGATGCGTTCGCCACCCGGCGACAGACGCGGCGTCGAAATCCGATACGGCTCGGCAAATGAATCCAACATTTCTTCGATATGAAACTCAATGAACATTCGCAAAACTTGGGCGCCAGGATCGTGGCGATCCAGATCTTCGCGTTTGTTGTGCTTGCGGTACTCGGCATCCGGCTTTATTACTTGCAGATCGTGCAGGGCGACTATTGGTCAGGCCGGGCTGAGAACCAACGTATTCGTCTTATACCGATACCGGCGCCGCGCGGCGCCATATTTGACCGTAACGGCAAAATTCTCGTGGATTCGCGACCGACGTACAACGTCGTGCTCTCGAATGAACCGATCAAAGGGATCGATGTTAGCGAGCGCGTTGACGGATATGCCCGCGGCTTGAATCTGGAACGCGCCTTCGTCATCGAACGCCTCGACCTTATCAAAAAACAGAACGAGTTCGAGGCCATGGTCCTTAAAGAAAGCGCGACGATGCAGGACATCGCGTGGGTCGAATCGCACCTGGTCGAGTATCCGGAACTGCGTATCGAGCTGCAGCCGCAACGTTTTTATCCGCTTGGAACAAATCTTGCGCACGCACTGGGATACGTCGGCGAGATCAGTCCGAAGCAACTCGAATCGGATGAGTTCAAAGACAAAGGCCTGCGTGCGGGCGATATCATCGGCAAAGGCGGGCTCGAACAATATTACGACGAGTTTCTTCGCGGAAAGCCCGGATATAGGAAGGTGATCGTCGACAGCCGCGGCCGCGTGCAGAGCGAGATTGAAGTGGTCGACCCGCAGGCGGGTCAAGATATGATCTCGACTATAGACCTCG
>Ga0183260_10003978_pt1 | contig 11846 bp, 8 predicted proteins | sample AntDrymUQ4972206_2_FD_129768 | JGI IMG/M metagenome (GOLD analysis project Ga0183260, IMG submission 129768) | Polar desert sand microbial communities from Dry Valleys, Antarctica - metaG UQ497 (22.06) (version 2) (version 2) | ecosystem: Environmental > Terrestrial > Soil > Desert | place...
GATTGGGGTTTTGCTGGAGCTTTCGTTAACTTTTGGAGGTTCCTGCTGGAACGCCTCAACAACAGGGAAATTGGAATTGATTGTAATTGTGACCAGATATATGGAAAATGTAATGGCAATTGAAAGAATTGTTGCTTGCTTTCTGCAACTCACTTGACGCTTAAAACAAAACCCACCCGCGAAAGTTAAAGAATACATGCGTATTCCGATGAGAGCATTGCGATGGAAAGGGTTATTGCAGCAATTGTCAACACTGACAAGGTGAGTTTGTTGTTCATTAATAGTTATATAATAAATGTAACTATTATAACCATATTATAAATAGATCATAATGTTTTATTGTATAAATTACTATTATTTCAATAATAATTTTTAAAGGTGTAAAACCTATATTGATCAAATTGAATCTTTTGGGAAAACAAACACATATTTTGATTTATGGAAAAAATGGGTGAAATGATATGCTATTTGGGGTTTATGGTTGATTTGAATTACGACCAAGTAATTTGTTTTTAGTTATATTTTTAAATATTTGAAATGTAGGTTATAATATATTGTATTTTAAGGAGGACAAACATGAAAATATACTTTTAGATAACATTAAATCCTCATTAAATAACAACAGATTAATTAACATAGATGCGATTACTGTTGATAAAAATTCCCGTATTACATTAACTAAAAAAGTAAAACATGTATTTCCTTTGATGCCTGGAGACATGGTTGTAGTATACCAAGACAGATACAATAAAAATCTAATTTTTGACATTCAGCAGCAAGACAAGGTAGTTGATAGGTGGACAATTACTAGAGATAAGAATGTAAATAACATTAGAAATTCAAATAATGCGGGTAAGAACAAAACCCGGTTAGAGTCTGAGTATAATCCGAGAACCGTCTCCTTAGGTACAAACAAGGATGAAACTAATTTTAAATCAGATATTGATCTTCACTCTGTCCCAATACTTCTAGTAGACGACGAAAAAGATTCACTCACGTTATTCCAAACAATACTAAATTCTGAAGGCTATAACAATGTCAGTTCTTTTTCGGACCCCAGGAAAGCATTGAGGAACATATCTTCGTTAAAAGATCCTTATTACTATAAGTTGGCAATCTTGGATGTCAGAATCCCAGGTATTAACGGAATACAGATGTATAATATATTAAAAATATTAAATCCGTCCATAAATGTAATGTTCATGACTGTTTTGGATGCAATAAGCGAATTGACTAGCTTATTTCCGGAAGTGAAAGAGACTGATATTTTGAGAAAAACTGTGGGTATTGACGAATTTATTAGAGCGATAAATTACAAGGTGAGTAGTGTTATTAAAAAGAGTTCTTTTTTTTAGAATGGGGGTGCCTTCTCAGGGGACTTGATTTTTACTTTCTTCCTTCTCATCATCAATATCCTATTCGGTATAAACTATTTTTGGCATTCTCGATAGTATATAATTAGGGTTACCAGCGTTTACCCTAAAATCAATAGAAAAATTCAATACGGACTTGATGAAAATATTTCATATTGTAACATTAATCACTAAAAAGCCAGAAAATGATTTTATAGCAATTGGAAAAGGAATACCCTGTAGATTTATCAACTTGTAAAATTAGAAAGAGGGAGAACCTCCCAAAACTTTTACATGTTGCTCATTGAAATCCATGGTTTGTTTAAAAGACATCCATTGACAAGTTTAATCTTTTTAAGGTTTCGTCATCAATATCAAAATATTTTCTCCAAACATTCTTTACCTTTTCAAACAGTGTAACCCGGTTTTCTTTTTCGGCCCTCTTTGCATATTCCTTAATCTCCTGCGTATCCGAAAAAACATGTTCTTTGCTAAGGTAACTTAGTTTATCACGTGGAGTCAGTATTTAGTTGTCCAAATCAACTGCTTCTCTTATCGGTGGTTTCCCATTTTCTAACTGCAAAAATGCCGGAGTGTTTTTATTATAGCAGCTTCAGCCATCGGAATACCATACCATGTTTATAGAAAAAGTATATATCCCTTTTTCATCGATATCAAATACTATCTTTTCCTTTTTAGATTCAGCAATAGGTTTTGGAGGATTTTGATTTTTGATGGCATCCACAGGTGCGACAATATCCTTTCCACCTTTATCCATTAGTCTCCATTTTAACGAAACAAGTTCTCTAATTTCATTTAGAGATCTTTGCAGTCCCATATTGTCGTTGCTTGTTCCCGCTAAAATCCTTGGCTTTGCCTGTTCTGTAATTCTTGCAATTACTTCTGCATGATGGGATTTAGTTTGATATACTTTTCCTCTTGGGTTTTGCAATCTTGTATATGGATATCTTTCTGTTTTATTGTTTCAATTATCTAACTCTGTTTCATGGATGTGAAAGCAAACTTTTGATGGTTTTACTCTAAAATACTTAACTTGTCAATGATTTGGACAAAGTATTTGTTTTCCTTTTTATCACCATCATATCCGTTTTCCTTCAGGTTGTTGAACATTTTATCCATGAGATGCCCGGAAGTCCAACCATTAGGCAACCTCATTATGAAATTGCTTCCACCTCCTTATTCACCAAACTAATTCTGGATACAGGGATTTGGTTTAGCAAATTTCAAATGCATTGTTAAAGCACTGGGTGAGAAGATGAGTATTGTGTATAATATGGAAACTTGATACTAGTAAATTTACAACACCTTTTTAAGCGAAAAAATAAGCAATAAATGGAATATAATGAGTACATACACTTCATCATCATTGAGACCAACTAATAGGGTTCTTGTTATAGATGATAATGATGAAATAACAGAGCTACTCAAAGACTATTTCGAATATGAGAAAATAGAATGTATTGTGATTAATGACGGAAGGGCAGGCCTTGAGGAATTGAGAAGCGACAAAAGAAGTTATGACTTTATATTGTTGGATCTTGCTATGCCGGATTTTAGTGGCATGGATATTTTCAATAAACTAAAGGAGGAGAATTTGTTGGATTCGAAAAATATTGTGATATTCACCGCATCTTCCCAAAAGGATAACGAAATGCTGAGGGAGGGCGCAAAATATATTTTAAGAAAACCTTTCTCATTGGATCAAATTAAGGGTTTAGTAATAAGGTTCACAAATCAATAATAATGTTTAACACACCTCAATAAAGATTTACTGCATTTACAATTACGATGTTAAATAAATTGAAATTAGATCAGCGTTTAAAGCAATATACTTAATTTCAAAGGAAGTAACACCAGGTTTACAAAAGGCTGAATTGCCAATAAACTATCCTTACCAAAGATAATAATACTTCAAAGATAAATTTCAAACCAATATTGAAACATAACAACAAACTTGCAATTTGGTTTCATTGTTATTTGTTGACATACATTTATTGCATGAATGTTATTTCATTTAAAACAGCATTTTCAATTTGACTTTGAAAGGAAATCATTGACTCAGGTTTAATTGTTATGATGAAAACAATAATTGCTACCCACCTTTAAAACTATATTCTTTATAATTTAACATTTTTATTATATATTATTACTTTGTGTATGATATTTAAACAAACATGGTAACTGTTTCTATTGGTTATTCTTAAAACTATATGGTATTGATCTAACAACACACATCTATTCGTTGTCAAAATCACAATATCCTATTATTCTTTATTAGTTGGGGTTTAATGATTTAGATTTCTACGACAATCAAAATAAAATTAGTATGCGACATTAGTTTCACCTAATATTACAATAAGCCTTTAAATCCGAGCAGTACTTTTATCAATATTTATTATGACAAATAACCAATGAACCTTAAAACTGAGTGAGTTGTTTGATTCCATTCAAGGTGAGGGACCTTATACATGTGTCCCTTGCTTTTTTACGCCCTGCAACTTGTAACCTGAAATGTACTTGGTGCGATACAAAATATACATGGGATGGGGAAAACTATGACATTCATGATGAGGTTGCGGGATTCGGCATAAATGAAATAGTGGAAAAAAATAGCTTTATCTGATAAAACACACATTGTAATCGCAGGGGGAGAACCGCTTTTACAACAAGCCAATTTAGTTTCTTTGTTGAAACTACTTAAAAGTAAAAGAGAAAAGGAAAATGATTTCGGTGCCTATTTTTTAGAGATAGAAACCAATGGAACCATTATTATGCCAATTAAGAGATGTTGGGACCGGTGGATCACTGGAATGCCTCTCCAACACATCTAATTCCCAAAATGAACAAAAAGGTGTACATTTAGAAAAACTATATGAAAAATCCTTTACCTTTTTACAAATGCTTACAAAATATATCTTTTAAGTTTGTCATAGATAATACCGAAGATCTGGTGGAAATGCACAAGGTTATAAAAAAATACGACATATCAAAAGAAAAAGTCATTTTAATGCCTCAAGGAACCACAAAAGAAAGCATTCTGGAAAAAAGTTATTGGATGGATAAAAGTATGCAAAGGAAAATGGCTTTGTTTTTTCTACTCTTTACAGGTATTGTTATGGGACAACCATCGAGGAAAATGATGATTATGTATTTTGGGTCTAAAAAAAAGTAATGAAAAAAATACAATGGTTAATTTGCATAATAATAATCGCTTATTAAACAGAGTTGGATCAAAAAATAACTAAAAATGGAAACCAAAAAAGGCATTGATATTAATACGCATTATTCACCCATGTCGCATGTACATATATCATAGGTGATATAGATTGGTTATACGGATAATGCTGTTTTAATTGAAAGAAAGAGAAAAGTTATTGGTGCAAATCAAATAGTTCTACATTGGTATAATATGTTAATGCATATTTTAGAAATAATAAATCCCTTAAAGTTGTCGACGATAAATAGACGAGACTTTAAATTATCGAATTTATCTGTAAAATTTTCTCTAAAAGGTTCAGTTATGCAATAAGGCTTTCAAGTTTTGACTTATACGGAATATTGGGATAGACTTAGTTATTGTAATCAATTAAAGGAAGAGAAAAACTAATACTGCACCCATTAGAATGGTTTTTGTCAACCCATATTTGACCACCATGTGCTTCAACAATCCCTTTGCAAATAACCAAACCTAGACCCGTTCCAGCATGACTTCTGGTAACACTGGTATCAATTTGATAAAACCTTCTAAATAAGTTGCCAATTTTATCCTTAGGAATCCCAGGTCCGTTATCTTTTACAGTAAATACCAGAAAATGGGAAACATCATCGTAATATGTGTGTTTATTTTTGTTATGGGCATTTATTAATTGTTTTTCTTTTTTTTCTACATGCAGCACTATTTTTCCCTCTTTTGATGGAACAAAGTCAATTGAATTTTTAATCAAGTTTGACAATACTTGCTCTATTCTTTTCTCGTCACAATATACTTTGCTTTTTTCCATATTTGTCTCAATATCTACTACAATGTCTACATGTTTCTCATATGTCATGAATTTTAAGTCTTTAATGACATTTGAGAAAAGATCCGGTATTATCACATCTTTTTTTAATAAATTTAACTGACCTAGATCTAATTTAGTGGAATCCAGTATATCTTCTACCAGGGATTCCTGTTTTTTTACATTTCTGTAGATGGATTGAATGGCTTTAATCTGTTTCTCATTTAATTGACCTAATAACTTCGGGTTTAGTAACATTTCTGTATATCCTTTAATTGGGACCAAAGGTGTTCTTAACTCGTGACTTATCATGGATATGAATTCATTTTTTACTATATTTGAATTCAACAATTCCGCATTTGTATTTTTTAATTCTTCGTCTTTCCTCACATATTCTCTATTTAAAGCTTCAAGATCATTATTAATTTTTAGCAAATGCTCAGTTTTGCGTGCTATTTGATTCTTCAGATTAGCTTCTTGAAATATTACTTTATTATCAATTTCTTTTAATTGTTTGAGTAGATCAAAACTTCTCCATAATGATTGAAAGACTGATATGTAAGATGAAACAAATGTTTTGTTATTAGAGAGTATCAAATACTTTAAACAATTCTTAATGCTGTAATTGTGGCAATCATCATTCAATTCTAGTAATATGCAGATTCTCTTATCTATGATGACAATTGCGGTTCTTTCTAATGATTTAAACTCGTTATCATTTTCCAAAGATCTTATTGAAATGTTGTTTTGCCCTTCATAACTTAAAACTCTTCCAATATCTTGACCGGATTTAATACTACCGGTTTTGGAAGATAGCAATACCCTGACATTGATGGCAGAATTACTAGAGAATCTATTCATCATATCTGTCAATCCCACTTCATTTAGAAGCAAAATCAACATGGAGGTAGGAACGAAAAGTAATATTTCGTTCTTTATTGATTTTAAATTTTTTGTAAGTATATCTTTTGTTTTAATTGGATCGTTAATCACGTCTACAAATTCAATTTCAACTCCTTGTTCAATTTCTTGAATCTTTTTTGTAAATGGAATCGCTTTGTTCCACAATATATCAAAAATGTATTCCTGTTGTTCTACGATCCCATTTACAGTACTATATATTAGTTCTGAAACTGGATGCAAACCTAATGCCATAGGTGTAGATATGTATTCTGATTCTGTAATTGCAAAGTTTCCTTTTATTGTATCCAAGTGTCGAATTTCATCTACAAAATCGTTTATTTCTTTACAGTGTGATAGATTGTCTTTAGTAACCTCTGTCATAACCCTAATCTTTGCCACATTACTACGTGCTTGATTTAATCCACTCCTGTACTCTTTTACATCTACAATTGCTTTGGGTCCGGATGAGTCCAAGCATATTTCTAGCCTATCCTTTGCTTTTAATAAAAAATTTTTAATAACTCTTAAAGCATTCCCTTCGCCCACCACAACATCTGTCTTTTCTAATGTTGTTCCTTGTTCAATCTCTTTTATTTTTTTATGAGCAGGAATAGCATTGTTCCATAAGGCATCAAATATGTATTGACCTTGAGAGACCACTTCCACAGCATTACTGTAAATAACCTCTGTTAGTGGCTCTGCTTCTCGTAAGACAGTAGTAGCCATGTATTCTGATTCGTTAGTTGCAATTCCCCCTTTAAGGCCATCAAGATGCCTTAATTCACTGACTATATTTAATAATTCCTTGCAAAAAGGAAGATTTTCCATAGTAATGACAGTTATGCACCTTATTTTTCCACCCCTTTGTAAAATTTTTTTATAGTTTTCATAATACATTGGAATTTTTATGACAATTGATGGAGCATTTTGGTCAAATGTAATGTCCATCTTACATTTGGCACGCTCCATAAATCTTTTTCCATAGGCTAGAGCATTATCTACACCATACAAAACTCGGGTTCTTCCCTCATCAAATGCAGCCTTAGCCATCGCTAAATAGTAAAATAAGCAGGCTTTTGCCATATAAAAGATTATGTGTTTTCTATATACTTCATTAGTATCAAATTGTATTTTTACATTTTATAGAGCGGAAACTCGTGCATATAAATAGCATATTTTTCCTATACTTCTTGATCGCTCCTTCCCGTTCAATATATAAAAATCCTTTTGCCAATAAATGGATTATTCATAAACATAAAACAATAAATCAAGTTATTATGCAACTCAGTACATTAAATTATGTATAATAATATTACTTCAATTACTAGTTATATTTATATATTACCTAAATTAAAAAATTTATTATAAGTATTTCGGAAAAATCCTTTATGCCTCACTTATCATCTAATGTCAATAAAAACAATGGAAATGCTCCTCAAACACATAGAGCATTAATATTTCAAGGTGGCGGGGCTTTAGGGGCTTATGAAGCCGGTGTGTATAAAGCATTATATGATAATTTATTTGAAAAGACCATAAAGGATAAAAGACAGTTATTTGACATTGTTGCAGGAACCTCTGCAGGAGCAATAAATGCAACATTGTTAGTGAATTGGGTAATTCAGAACAAAACTCAAACTAATCCTTGGAAAGGTTCACCCGAAATGCTATGTCAGTTTTGGGAAGAAGTTTCCACTGATACAGGGTACCTAGAAAATATGTTTATAGAGCATTATATAAGATATCTATCCTTTTTAAGAAAATCATTTAACAAAATATCTAAGGCTACTTTAAAAGAATTCGATAGAAACTATGCTGGCATTAGGGAAAATTCGGCTTTTTTACCTTTTTATTATTTGTGGATGGATATGTATGGCAACCTAACTACAGTTGAGTCTTTTAGACGATATTGGTCGTCGTACATTCTTGCCTATTCGCCATTTGGGACCCCTAATGTACTATCACCAATAATCTTTCAACCAGACTACAGATTCATGAATCCATTTAACTTTATGCTCAAATATGACAACACGCCGTTGACCAAAACCATTGGTAAATATTGGGATCATATGACACACCCAATAAAAACAAAAGAAGGGGAGCCAAGACTGCTACTTGTTGCCGTAGATGTGCAAGATGCAACAACTGTTACATTTGATAGTTATGCCAAAAAACACAACCAGATGATGTCTATATATGGTGATGATGAAAAAAAAGAGAAACATGCTATACTTTATAAAGACGGCATAAAAATGGAACATTTGCTTACAACAATGTCTACACATTTAAGGTACAAATTTCCTGAATTAAATGTAACAACAATTACCGATGAAAATGCGTATGTAGTTGAAGATGAGGGGCACCCTCGTCCGTTTATGGATGGATTTTATCTTAGCAATACTCCTCTGAGAGAGGTATTGCAGGCACATAGGGATTATTGGTATAAAGTCAAAGGGCTAAAGGAGAATGTCCATCCACTTGACATATACATAGGCGATTTGTATACTGCTAAAGAGAATGGAACCCCTAAAGATCCGGATTCCATCACTAATAGGGTACAAAATGTGTTGTATCATGACAGATCAAAATATGATGAAAAGATTGCTGCCATGGTATCAGATTATGTCAACATAATAAGGGACTTGATCGACATGGTCAATGAAAAAGGCGTTTCCGAAAGTGATATATATGATAAACTAAATGTGGGTCTGAAAAACAAATTGCGAAGCACAAATCGAAAAGGCGAAAGACGAAATGCTGAAGATTTAATAAATGGTAGGGTAACAATAAATCGAATTCAGAGGATAGAGTATGGTGAATGTCAACATCTCCATGAAAGCGATGATATATCTGGTAAGGCTTTTGATTTTTCAAAACGCACGATAAACGATTTAATTGATCAGGGTTATAATGATACTATCATTAAATGCAAATTCAACTAAGATGAATTTTTTATATTTATACAACTATTACTACCGCCATTAAAAAAAAGGAAAGTAAAAAGGGGGACAATATGACAATATTGTTAATACAAACACGTCAAATCCCTTCGTGCCTTTGTGTTTGTTCTATTGAAACTAGTTAGAGAATAACCGGGTTACTCGAAGACTATTTTGAGATCCAGAATATCGAATGTGTTGTGATTGATGATGGTAGGGCAGGCCCTGGAGGAACTGGGAAGAGACAAAGGAGATTATAACTTTGTGTTGTGGGACCTTGCTATGCCTTGGTTTAGTGATGTTGAGGTTATTTTCAATAAACTAGGGCGGATATTTCTTTTCTAAATCAAAATTAGATAATAGAATAACCAAAATACCTTGTTAAATTACTTGAGATGAACAAAATAAGTTAAAAGAAATTCCAAAATAATGGTCGAAACCTCGCCCCCCTTGCATAATGACAATTAGGTGTTTGATTGGGGTTTTGCTGGAGCTTTCGTTAACTTTTGGAGGTTCCTGCTGAAACGCCTCAACAACAGGTGAATTGGAATTAATTGTCATTGTGACCAGGTATGTGGAAAATGTAATGGCAGTCGAAATAATTATTGCTTGCTTTCTGCAACTCACTTGACGCTTAAAACAAAACCCAGCCGCGAAAGTTAAAGAATTCATGTTTCACCTAATTACTCCTCCTTTGATGTTATTTAGGACATAAATCAGGATAGCAGGTTCAGTAACGGTTTCACCATATTGATTTTTATATGTTTTATAATCTTCATAAACAAGAGTACCGTTGAATTTATTTGCATGATGCAATACCTTTTCAGCAAAATGTTGTGTTCTAGCAGCTGAAAACATGTCATATACTATGTAATTTATTTGTCCACTCTTGATCATCTGGTCTGGATTTATTATTGGCTCATACGATGGATTATGCAATGCGGGGTTAGGGTTTATACTTATTGCCAATGTATCGCGATTGGCATAAAATTTTATTACATTTCCCATCGATGGACCTATTGTCATGAAGACCGATCCTTCTGGTGTATTTTCTTTTATCCATTGAGCAGCCTCCCTCGCAAACGGCAATCCTCCTGACCCCGCAAGATAAATGGTGTTTCCATTGGAAGGAAACAGTAATGAGATTCCAGAGCTTGTGGTAAATGGTATGAGGATAATCAAAAACAAAATAATTTTTTTATTATGCCTCAAATTCATCATAAAAGGAGTAAATAAAAAAGATGTTCCTAGTATTACGAAAGCAGGGATAAGTGGTAATATATAGTAAAATCCTTTAGTGGGCCATAATTGAAAGAATAGCAAAGGTATTGCAATCCATGTCAGCAAAAGAACTGTCGATGCCCTTTCCTTCTTTGATTTAATGCCATAAACAGTGGCTAATATACAAAGGCCCGATAATATTATGCCTAATGAATTTTGTAGAATGATTGGATAAAAGGAAGGTGGATGATTGGGTGGCCTAGTCAATTGCCATGAAGTATATAAACCAGCATTCTGTGATGCCTCATCTCTTATAGTTAGCAATATCAAATGAGGAGAAATAGTAATCAGAAATATCACAACAAGTAATAAAATTTTAACAATTCCAAGTTTATGCTTAAACCTTAGATATACAAGGGTTGATATGAGCGCAAGTGCCCCTACCTCTTTTGAAAGAAAGGTAAGGCCACCACAAATACCTATCGCATATAACCATAGGTTATTTGTCGCGTTATTTCTTAAGAATTTTAATGATTGATCCTTTAGATATTTTATGTTTCTTGTATTATCAAAAATTTTTTTTCCTCGGTAGGTATATTTGACATTATTTAATGTATTTTGTTTATTTGGAATCTCTGTCACATATTTGACTATAAAAAACAATGTCAAGCTATAAAAAAATGCGTATGGAGCATCAACAATCGCAAGTCTTGATACGCTTATATGGTAAGGAATTACACTCAATATGAAAGATGAGGCAAGACCAACATTAGTGTTGTATATCTTTGAACCTAGAATATAGGTCACATATACAGTCGATGTCGAAAAAACAACCGATACCAGTCTCGCAAATATGTCTACAACTCCGAACCTCTCAAAAACCAGTGATGCGAAAAACTGAAAAAGGAGGGGATGAGCACGAAAAATGGAAAAATGTTCAGAAAATTCCTGATAACCGGCAAGGTTTGCTGCTTGACCGCTATATACGGACTCGTCACTATTAAATCCGACATCTCCTATTCCCCATAACCTTGTGCTTACCGCAACTATGATAATCAGCATAAGTAAGACATGTTCTCTACCTATTCTATTTTTAAAAATGAAAGTCAATTCTTTTCTAAACCAATTATAGGCTGAGCCAATATTCAAATTATAGTTTTACTGCTACTTTTTATCTTTAACCATATTAAGAGTTTGTGCTTTTAAGTGTGATCATTATAAATATTAAAAATGTTTCGAATTTATAATTTTCAATATATAATGATCTGCTATCAGATGCATCAAATTATATTGATGTCCTAATATTTGCAAAGAAATTCCTTTCCATAATGGCTCTTTTATCAATAATGACCCTTTATTATTGGATTATCTACCGATATAAATAAAGACGGGGTTGGAAAAGATATGACAAC
>Ga0183260_10003979_pt1 | contig 11844 bp, 9 predicted proteins | sample AntDrymUQ4972206_2_FD_129768 | JGI IMG/M metagenome (GOLD analysis project Ga0183260, IMG submission 129768) | Polar desert sand microbial communities from Dry Valleys, Antarctica - metaG UQ497 (22.06) (version 2) (version 2) | ecosystem: Environmental > Terrestrial > Soil > Desert | place...
AGAACGGCATGACGTACGGGACCTTCATCCACGGCCTGGCGCTGGCCGGAATCACGCTTGACCGCAAGGTGCTGGCCGACATCGCCGTGCGCGACCCCGAGACCTTCCGCCGATTCGTCGACGCCGCCCGCGAGGCGTCGGCTGCCTGACCGCAAGCCGACACAGACCCACCTCCCGGGCGTCGTTTCCTCTCAAGGAACGGCGCCTTTTTTGTTTTCAATCCAATGATCATCACCTCCCAACACAACGAGAAGCTCAAGCAGATCCGCAAGCTCGCGCGGCGGCGCGAGCGCGATGCGCGCGGGCGCTTCGTCGCCGAGGGCGAGGATCTCGTCGCCGCGGCCACCGCCGCGGGCTGGGAGCCGCTGTCGCTGCTGGCCGCTGCTGACAGCGGCCTGGCCGGGGAAGAGGTCGAGGCGCGGCTGCTGGACGGCGTTTCGTCGCTGCGCTCGGGCACGCGCACGATCGGGGTCTACGAAGAGCGCTGGGCACGTCCCGCGGGACCGCTGTGCATGGCGCTTTGGGGTGTCGGCGACCCCGGCAACGTCGGCGCGATCCTGCGCTCGGCCCGGGCGTTCGGCGCCGCATCGGCCGTGCTCGGCCCCGGCTGCGCCGATCCCTTCTGCCCGAAGGCCGTGCGCGCCTCGATGGGCGCGATCTTCGAGGTCCCGGTCGCGCGCATCGAGTCGATCGACGAGCTGCCGGGCGAGCGGGTGGCGCTCGTCGCGGGATCGGGCGAGGTGCTCGCCGGCCCGGCCGGCGGCGAGCTGACGCTGATCGTCGGCGCCGAGCGCGAGGGCCTGCCGGCCGAGCTCGTCGCCGCGGCCGACCGCGTCGCGCACATCGAGATCGCCTCGGAGTCGCTGAACGCCGCGATGGCGGCCACCGTCGGGCTTTATGAGCTCACGCGCGGTCACGGCGCGGCCTGGATGACGCCCGGAGGTTGCCGGACATGAGCCACGCGGTCGTGCTCCCTAGGATGGCGCCCGCATGATCGAGCGCATCGCCGAGCTGAGGGCCGAAGCGCAGACAGCGATCGCTGCGGCGTCGACGAGCGCCGAGCTCGAGCAGCAGCGGGTGCGTTACCTCGGGCGCAAGGCCGAGCTGCCCAACACGCTGCGCACGATCTCCGAGCTTCCGCCCGAGCAGCGCGGGCCGACCGGCAAGGCCGCAAATCAGGCCCGTCAGGCGCTCGAGGCGCTGATCGCCGACCGCTCCGAGCAGCTCGAGAGCGGTGAGCTCGAGCAGCGCCTTCAGACCGATCGCGTCGACGTCACGCTGCCGGGCAATCCGCCACAACCGATCGGCCGTCATCACCTGCTGACGGCGACGCGGCGCGAGATCGAGGACGTCTTTCTTGGCCTTGGCTTCAGGATCGTCGAGGGGCCCGAGGTCGAGTCGGTCTACTACAACTTCGACGCGCTGAACTTCGACTCGACGCACCCGACGCGTGGAAGGGCGGACACGTTCTACGTCGATGACGATGTCGTGCTGCGAACGCATACGTCGCCGATGCAACCTCGCGCGATGGAGCTCGAACCGCCGCCGCTGTACATCATCGTTCCCGGCCGCGTATACCGGCGCGACTCCGACGCGACGCACACACCGCAGTTCCATCAGATCGAGGGCTTGGCGGTCGACGAGGACGTCACGCTCGCCGACCTGAAGGGCACGCTGCTGGCCTTCGCCCGCGCGATCTTCGGCTCCGACCGCGAGGTGCGGCTACGGCCGCACTTCTTCCCCTTCACCGAGCCGTCGATCGAGGTCGACGTGTCGTGCTTCATGGAGCACAAGAAGGACGAGCGCTGCAGGGTCTGCAAGGACACGGGCTGGGTCGAGATCCTCGGTGCCGGGATGGTCGACCCGAACGTCTTCGGCTACGTGGCAGAGCACGGCTATGACCCTGAGCGGGTACAGGGCTTCGCCTTCGGCATGGGCGTCGAGCGCATCGCGATGCTCAAGCACGGCGTGCCCGACCTGCGCCTGCTCTACGACAACGACGTGCGCTTCCTGGAGCAATTCGGATGACAGCGCGGCATTGCTCGTCCATGGCCTTGGCGACCCTGGACCGGGGTCCCTCGCGATGAGAGTCCCGGTCGAGTGGCTGACCGAGTACATCGATCCCGGCCTGCAGGTCGGCGATCTCGCCGAGCGCCTGGCGATGACCGGCACCGAGGTCGATCGCGTGCTGCATCACGGCGTGAGCGCGCTCGACACATTCGTCGTCGGACGCGTGCTCGACGTCCAACGCCACCCCGATGCCGACCGGTTGAGCGTCTGCAGCGTGGACGTCGGCGCGGACGAGCCGTCGCAGATCGTCTGCGGCGCCCCCAACGTCGCCGCGGGCCAGATGGTCGCCGTCGGCCGGCCGGGCGCGGTCATGCCCGACGGCACAAAGCTGCGCAAGGCCAAGCTGCGCGGTGTCGCATCCGAAGGGATGATCCTCGCCGAGGACGAGCTCGCGATCGGGCCCGATCACGACGAGACGATCGTGCTCGACGGCGACGATTTGCAACCCGGCCAACCGCTCGCCGGCGTGCTGCCGATCGCCACCGAGGTGCTCGAGCTTGAGATCACGCCCAACCGGCCCGACTGTCTCGGCGTCTACGGCGTCGCGCGCGAGGTCCGGGCCGCGACCGGCGCGCAGCTCGCTGCGCCGCCATGGGAGCAGGATCCCGGCTCGCTCGACGGAGACGTCCCGGCGCAGATCGTCGTCGAGGCTGCTGACCTGTGCCCGCGCTTCACCGCGCGCGTCTTCGAGGGCGTCACGATCGGCCCGTCGCCGCTGTGGCTCAAGGCGCGCCTGATGGCCGCCGGCCAGCGTCCGATCAACAATGTCGTAGACATCACCAACTATGCGATGCTGCTGACCGGCCAGCCGCTGCATGCCTTCGACCTCGACCGCGTTGCCGGCGGCCGGCTTGTCCTACGGCGCGCGGGGGATGGCGAGCAGGTCGTCACGCTTGATGGCCGGACGCGCGTGCTCGACCCCGAGATCCTGCTGATCGCCGACGAGGAAGGGCCGACGTCGATCGCGGGCGTGATGGGCGGCGAGCGCTCGGAGGTCTCCGACGCCACGACCCGGGTGCTGATGGAGGTCGCCAACTGGAACGGCGCGAACATCCACGCGACGGCGCTCAAGCTCGGGCTGCGCAGCGAAGCCAGTGCCCGCTTCGAGAAGGGCCTGGCGCCCGAGCAGGCGATCGAGGCGCAGGTCGTCGCGACGCAGCTGATGCTCGAGTTGACCGGCGCAAGCGTGACCCCGGGCACGATCGACATCGGTGAGCCGCTGCCCGAGGCGAACGTCATCCGGCTGCACGAGAAGCGCGTCGGCGCGCTGCTCGGTGTGCACATCACGCGGTCGGAGAGCGCGCTTGCGCTTCAGCGCTTGGGCTTCGAAACGGTCGAGCGGGAGGACGGCCTGGATGTGACCGTGCCGCCCTGGCGGCGCAACGACGTCTACCGCGAGGCCGACCTGATCGAGGAGGTCGCGCGGCTGCACGGCGTCAACGACCAGCTGCCCGCCACGCTGCCCACACGCCGCGGGGCGGTCGGCGTGCTGACCGCCGTGCAGCGCGGCAGGCGGCGTGCCGAGGATGCGCTCGCAGGCCGCGGCCTGCACGAGGTCGTCGGCTGGAGCTTTGAGTCGCCCGGCCGCGACGACGCGCTGCGCCTGCCGGCGGACGATCCGCGTCGCCGACGCGTCGTGCTGGAGAACCCGATGAGCGAGGAGCAGTCGGTCATGCGCACGACGCTGCTCGGCTCGCTGCTGGACGTCACCCGTCACAATGACGCGCGCGGGCAGGACGTTCCCGGCCTGTTCGAGTCAGGCCGCGTGTACGTCGCCGGCGACGCTCAGCTGCCCCACGAGCACCACGCCCTCGCGGCGCTCGTGCCGGGCGACGTCTTCGCTGCCAAGGGCTACCTCGAGGCGCTGCTGCGCGCTCTGCGCGTCGAGGCGCTGTTCGAGTCCGCCTCCCAGCCGTTCCTGCATCCGGGGCGCAGCACTCAGGTGCGCGCCGGTGGCGAGATCGTCGGCTGGGTCGGCGACGTGCATCCGCTCGTCGCGCGCGAGTGGGACCTCGCCGAGGTGGCGGCGTTCGAGATCGACCTCGATTCCGTCCTCGCGCACGCGGTCACGCTACCCGCCTACGAGGACCTCACGTCATTTCCCGAGCTGCACGAGGACATCGCGATCGTCGTCGACGCCGACCTGCCGGCGGCGACGGTGCTGTCGACGATCCGCGCGGCGGGCGGCCGCCTGCTCGCGCGCGCCGAGGTCTTCGACGTCTATTCCGGCGAGCAGGTCGCCGAGGGCCGTGTCTCGCTCGCGATCGCGCTGACCTTCCGTGCCACCGACCGCACGCTGACCGACGAGGACGTCGCGCCATTGCGCGATCAGATCGTCGCGCGCCTGGCAGCCGAGCTGCGGGGTGAGCTTCGTGGCTGACCTGATCGCTCCACGGGTGCTCGTCGCCGGCGGTTCGGGCTATACCGGGGCGCTCGCAGCGCGCCTGATCGACCGCCATCCGCAGTTCGAGCTCACCGCCGTGACGAGCCGCAGCGACGCCGGGCGCACGCTCGCCGAGCTCTATCCGCACCACCGCGTCGACGCGGTGCTGCGTGAGCTCGATCTCGACCGCGACGGCGACGTCGACGCCGCGATCGTCGCCTACCCGCACGGCGCCGCGGCGCCGGTCGTCGCGGCGCTGCGCGAGCGCGGCACGCGCGTCGTCGACCTGTCCGCCGACTTTCGCCTTCGCGACGAGCGCGTCTACGAGCGGTGGTACGGCCCGCACGGCGCACCCGAGCACTTCGGCGCGGGCGTCTACGGGCTGCCCGAGCTCTACGGCCGCGAGATCGCCGTCGCCGACCTCGTCGCCAACCCCGGCTGCTTTCCGACCGCGGTGCTGCTCGCGCTCGCGCCGCTCGCGCGCTCGGGCACGATCACCGACGTTGTCATCGACGCCAAGTCGGGTGTCTCGGGCGCCGGGCGCACGCCGACGGAGAAGACGCACTTCGTCTCGATCGACGAGAACGTCGTGCCCTACGGGGTCGGCGCCCATCGCCACATGCCGGAGATCGACCAGGAGCTCGCCGCGCTCGGCGCGCCGGTAACGGCCGCGTTCACCCCGCACTTGATGCCGCTGGACCAGGGCGAGCTCGTCTCCTGTTACGTGACGACGAGCGAGCCGTGGAGCCAAGAGGGCTTGAACGAGAGCTATCTCGCATGGGCCGACGAGCATCCGTTCATCGAGCTCGTGCGGACCCCGCCTGGCGTTCGCGACGTGCGCGACACCAACGTCTGCTCGATCCACGTGCGCGCCGATGCACGCACCGGCAAGGTGCTTGTCTTCGGGGCGATCGACAACCTGTGGAAGGGCTCGGCGTCGCAGGCGGTGCAGAACCTCAACCTCATGTTCGGCCTGCCCGAGACGCTGGGAATCGAGCCATAGCGAGCACACACGATGATCTTTGCCTTCTACCAACCAGCGAGCAACGGCGGGCAGTCGTGAACGGCGGCTTCTTCGCGTCGCGCTGGGTGCCGTGCCCACCGCACGTGCAGGACGCCGACGCGGGCCTGGCGCGCGGTTTTCGCGCTGCGGCCGTCGCCGCGGGCATCAAGCCCAGCGGCGGGATCGACGTCGGCCTGCTCGTCTGCGACGCGCCGGACGTCGTCAGCGCCGCGCGCTTCACCCGCTCGGGGGTGCTGGCGGCACCGGTCGTCGTCTGCCAGGAGCACGCGCAGTTGGGTGCGCTGCGCGTCGTCGCCGCCAACGCCGGCAACGCCAACGCCGCGACGGGCGAGGCGGGCCTCGAGGTCGCGCTTGCGATGCAGCAGGCTGCCGCCGACGCGGTGGACGTCGAGGCCGATCGGGTCGCGGTCGCCTCGACGGGGGTCATCGGCGTGCCGCTGGATGGCGAGCTCGTTGCCGCCGGGCTCGCCGAGGCCGCCGGCGAGCTGCACAGCTCCGGCGACGAGGAGTTCACCGAGGCGATCTCGACGACGGATGCGTTTCCCAAGCGCGCCTCGCTGTCGGTAACGCTGCCGTCGGGCACCGTGCGCCTCAGCGCGCAGGCCAAGGGCGCCGGGATGATCCAGCCGAACTTCGCGACGATGCTGTGCTTCGTTCAGACCGACGCGGCGCTCGAGCGCGAGACGGCCGAGCTGCTGCTCAGCGTCTGCGTCAAGCGCTCGTTTGATCGCATCTCCGTCGACGGCCAGCTGTCGACCAACGACACCGTGATCCTGCAGTGCTCCGGTGCCAGCGGTGTGCACGTGGCGCCCGAGTCCGACGACGAGCTGGCGCTCGGCGAGGCGCTCGACGCGCTGCTGCGGATGCTCGCGGTGATGATCGTGCGCGACGGCGAGGGCTCCAAGCGCATCGGCCGCGTCGTCGTGCGCGGCGGCGATGACGAGGGTGTCGAGCGCGCCGCACGTGCGATCGCCAACTCGCCGCTGGTCAAGTGCGCCCTGCACGGCGCCGATCCCAACTGGGGGCGGATCGCGCAGGCCGTCGGCGCGGCGCTGCCTGACAGCGCGCCGCTGTCGCTCGTCATCGCGATCGAGGGCATCACGGTCTGCTCGGACGGCGCCGCCGCGGACTATGACCTCGCCGCGCTCAACGCCGCGGCCGCCGGCGTGGAGATCGAGTACGTCATCGGCCTGCCGGGCGACGGCGCCGAGACCGAGGTCTTCTTCTCCGACCTCTCGCACGAGTACGTGACCATCAACGCCGACTACACCACCTGATGGCGGATTGGGAAATCACGCACCCGCGGATGGCTGGCCAGGATCGGCGCCGGTTCGCCACCCGCACCCTCGCCGGTAGGACCGGTACCGGCTTCGGATGCGTGCGGCGCCCGGCATCCGCCCTGACCAGCCCCCACGCCCACGCCAATTCGAAATCCACCACCTAGGAACTCACGCCCATGCGCGATGTCGGAACCCTCCTCGAAGCGCTGCCGTACATCCGCGAGTTCCACGGCCGCACCGTCGTCGTCAAGTACGGCGGCGCGGCGATGACCGATCCCGAACTGCGCGAGGAGTTCGCGCGCGACATCGTGCTGCTCAAGTACGTCGGGATGAACCCGATCGTCGTGCACGGCGGCGGGCCGGACATCACCGCGTACATGAAGCGCCTCGGGATGCCGGTGGAATTCATCTCGGGTCTGCGCGTCAGCGACGCCGAGACCGTCGAGGTGGCGAAGATGGTCCTTGTCGGCAAGGTCAACAAGGACATCGTCATGCGCATCAGCCGCCATGGCCAGTCCGCCGTCGGCCTGTGCGGCGACGACGGCGGGCTGCTGCGCGTCGAGCGCCAGACGGCGCCCGGGGGCGAGGACATCGGCTTCGTCGGGCGCATCGAGCGCGTCGATGTCGACGTGCTGCAGCACATCGCCCAGGACTACATCCCGGTCGTCGCCTCGGTCGGGGCCGACATCGACGGGCACTCCTACAACATCAACGCCGACGAGGCCGCCGGCGCGATCGCGCGGGCCCTCGGCGCGTATAAGGTCATCTTCCTGACCGACGTCGCCGGCTGGCTGCGTGATCCGGACGACCCCGGCTCGCGCATCTCGCGCGCTCACACCGACGAGGTCGAGGAGGCGCTGCCACAGGTCAGCGGCGGTATGCGCCCGAAGCTACAGGCCTGCGTCGACGCGATCCACGGCGGCGTCAGCTTCGCTCACATCGTCGACGGCCGCGTGCCGCATTCGCTGCTGCTCGAGCTGTTCACCGACGCCGGCATCGGCACCTGGATCCGTCCCGCGCAATGACAGTGCGGCATTACTCGCCGGTCGCTGAGGTCGAGTCGAAAGCTAGGTGCTCGCGATGAGCCTCCAGGAGCTGCGGGCGCTCGAGCGCGAGCACTTGGTCCCCGCCTACGTGCGGATGGCCGTGCAGTTCGTGCGCGGCGAGGGCGCGCTGCTCTACGACGACGAGGGCAACGAGTACCTGGACTTCCAGACCGGCCTGGCGGTCAGCTCGCTGGGCCACGGCCACCCCGCCGTCGTGCGCGCGATCGCCGAGCAGGCGGCGCAGCTGATTCACGTCGGCAACCTCGTCTACACCGAGCCCGCGATGGCGCTGGCCAAGCGGCTGGCCGAGAGCTCGCTGGGCGGCAGGGTGCACTTTGCCAACTCCGGCACCGAGGCCAACGAGGCGGCGCTGAAGGTCGCGCGCAAGGCCAAGCCCGGCGGCGACATCATCTCGTTGCAGCGCGGCTTTCACGGACGCACCTACGGATCGCTGTCGGCGACGCCGCAGGAGTCCAAGCAGGCGCCCTTCGCTCCGCTCGTGCCCGGTTTCTTTGCGGTCGCGCCGACCGCGCGGGCCGTCACCGCCGCCGTCAACGAGCGCACCGCCGCGGTGCTGCTCGAACCGATCCAGGGCGAGAGCGGCGTTCATGTCCTCGACGACGAGCTGCTGCACGCCGCGCGGGCGGCCTGCGACGAGTACGGCGCCGCTCTGATCTACGACGAGGTCCAGACCGGGCTGGGACGCACGGGAACCCTGTGGGCCTACGAGGACGCGGGCGTCGTCCCCGACCTGATGACGACGGCCAAGGCGCTCGGCGGCGGGTTGCCGATCGGCGCGCTGATCTGCGGTCCGCGGCTGGCGGACGTCTTCGCGCCCGGCGATCACGGCTCGACGTTCGCCGGCGGCCCAGTCGCCTGTGCCGCAGCGCATGCGGTGCTCGACGTCGTCTGCGACCCGGACCTGCTGGGCCGCGTGCGCACGCTGGGCGCGCGGCTCGCGGAGGGTGCCGGCGCGCTGCCGGGCGTCGTCGATGTTCGCGGTCGCGGGCTGATGCTCGCCTTCGACCTCGACTCGAGCGCAGGACTGACGGGGCCTGAGCTCGTCCGCCGCGCGCTGCACGAGCAGCGCCTCGTGCTCAACGCGACCGGGCCCGCGACCGTCCGGCTGCTGCCGCCGCTGACGATCGGCGAGGCCGAGGTCGACGACGCTCTCAAACGACTGCGGGCCCTCCTGGAGGAGGGCCCGCGGCCGCGCATCTGACGAGGGCTTGCGCCCGGTCTACCTCTTCGGGACCAGCGTCGGTTGCGCCGGACGTTCTGGCGGTTGTTGTCGCCGTCGATCAGCGCCGCGATGACCTCGACCTTGACCGACTTCAGGCGCTTGAGCAACGCCAGGCGCTGATCGTTGAACTGCAGGATCGCGTAGCCGATCTTCTTGCGGTCCAGCTGGACCGGTGACGTCGCGAACGTGACCTGCGTCTTCCTGCGGTTCTTGCCCTGGCTGTCGGGGTTGATCTTGGTGCGCGAGCGCACCTTGACCGTGCCCGAGCAGGTGCGCACCGCGATCGGACGGCACAGGATGCGAATCCGCAGGCGTCCCTTGAAACGGCCACGCGTCGGAACGACGAGGCGCTGGCCGTCGATCCGCATCATCGCCCGCTTGTCTCCCGACAGCAGGTTGAGGATCGCCTTGTTGAGGCCCGAGCCGCCGCCATTGTCGGCCGGGGCGCCCGGAGCTCCTGGCGTGCCCGGCGCGCCCGGTGCACCTGCTGCACCGGGGGGACCGGCCGCGCCAGTCCCCGTCGTGACGAAGCCGACGGCAGAGCCGGTTGTCGTACCGAGCGCGTTGAACGCCACGACGCGCACGGCGTACGCGGTCTGCGGCGTCAGCCCGTCGACCGGGTAGCTGTTGGGCACGGACTCCGAGTGGCCCGCGGGAATTGTGACCTCCTGGCCCACGGCGGGGGTGCGCAGGAGCGGCCCCCCCGAGACCTTGATGTACTCGTAGTAGTACTTCGTCTCCGGGCCCTCGGGGTTGATGCGGCTGTTGAACGTCGCCGCGGTCGCCCCGACGCCTGTCGCCGGCAGCGTGGTGACCGTCGGCTTGCAGTCCGTGCGGAAGGACCGCGTCAATCCGGTGGTCGATCCCTGACCGTTCGTCGCCTGGATTCGGAAGAAGTACGTCGTGCACCCCGTCAGGCCGAGGATCGACCGCGGGCGGCTGACCGCCTCGGTCAGCTCCCCGCCGTTGAACGGCCCGATCGTCGTGTTCAGGGCGTTCGCGGCGGTTCCGTAGCTGTACGTGAACGTCGTCGGTACCCCGTTGGCGTTCACCCTGCCGTTGAGTGTCGCGCCCGTCTCGGTGATGTCGGTGGCCGGATCGGTCACGACCGTCGGCGCGCCGAACGTCGGCGTGCCGTCCTTGACGCGCAGGCGGACGTTGTCGAAGTCGACGACCATCCGTCCGAGCGCCACCGACAGCAGCGCCGTCCTGAAGACGGTCGTGACCTCGATGTAATACGTGTGGCCGGTGATCGTGGGCGCGAGTGCCTCATTGAGCACGCTCTGGAACGCGTTGTCGGCATCCGTGACGTTCTCGGTCGCGAGAACCTGGCTCGTACCGCCTGCGGTCACGTCCACGAGCCGGAACGTGTACGTGGCGTTGGTGCCGAGGTCCAGCAGCGCGAGCACATCGGCGCGGCGGTCGACCTGGAAGGACGTCGGGCCGCCGGTGGCGACGGTGAATTCGGGCGAGCGCGCGACCGCGGTCGCATCGAAGAGCAGCGGGCTGAGCGCGTTGGCGACGGCCTGATAGCTCTGCTCGAGCGAGCCGGGCGGGTTGCCGACCGTGGGGTTGTGGCTCGTCATGGTCTGGCACGTGGCCTCGTCGTCGGTCGGGATGAGCCCGAGCAGCAGCCTGCAGCCGTTTGAAACCGTGGTGAAGCCGTCGGCGCCGGCGTCGAAGGACGTGCCCTCGATCTGATTGTTGGGATAGATCGTGTCTGCGTGCGCTGCCGGAACGGCGGCGAGCAGGAGGAGTGCCAAGGTGAGAATCAGTGCGCCGCCGCCGCGCTTGACGCGGCGAGCTTCAGTCGTCATGTGGTTTATCCCCCTGCGGTAGAAGATCCCGGGCTCGGCGCCCCCGCGCTGGCCGATTAGCCAAGGAAGCCAACCGATCACGTTGCATTCGTCACGTAATCCTCATGTGGTGTAGAAGGCTTGCAGCGCCCGCGCGCGGTGACTCGTAGGCTTCCGCATCAGTGTCCGAGACGATCAACCGAACGCCGCACACACGCACCGCCTCCTATCTGGCCGAGCCGAGCGATGTCGGCCGGGTGCTGCTGCTCTACTCCGGCGGCTTGGACACGAGCGTCATGCTCAAGTGGATCGCCGACGAGTACGAGGCCGAGGTCGTCACGCTGACCGTCAACCTCGGCCAACCTGGCGAGGACTACGAGGTCATCGAGGGCAAGGCGCGGCAGATCGGCGCCGTCGACTGCCACACGATCGATGCCCGCGAGGAGTTCGCCCGCGACTTCGTTCTGCCCGCGATCAAGGCCAACGCGCTGTACGGCGGCGGTTACCCGCTCTTCACCGCCCTCGGCCGCCCGCTGATCGCCAAGCTCGCCGTCGACGTCGCACGCGCGACGGGCTGCGACACGATCGCGCACGGTTGCACCGGCAAGGGCAATGATCAGGTCCGCATCGAGGCGACGATCGCCACGCTCGCGCCCGAGCTGAAGGTCATCGCGCCCGTGCGCGGCTGGCAGATGGGCCGCGCGGAGGAGATCGAGTACGCGCGCAAGCACGGGATCCCGCTGAAGACCGGCACCGAGATCCAGCCGTACTCGATCGACGACAACCTCTGGGGGCGCTCGTCGGAGGGCCGCTGGATCGAGGACCTCGAACACGCCCCCGACGACGACGTCTTTCAGCTCGTCACGCCGCCCGAGCAGGCGCCGGACGCGCCGCAGGTCGTGAGGGTGAGCTTCGAGCGCGGCGTGCCGGTCGCGGTCGACGGCGAGCGCATGGGGCTCGTCGACCTGCTCGAGCGCGTCGCCGAGATCGGCTGTCGCCACG
>Ga0183260_10003980_pt1 | contig 11844 bp, 10 predicted proteins | sample AntDrymUQ4972206_2_FD_129768 | JGI IMG/M metagenome (GOLD analysis project Ga0183260, IMG submission 129768) | Polar desert sand microbial communities from Dry Valleys, Antarctica - metaG UQ497 (22.06) (version 2) (version 2) | ecosystem: Environmental > Terrestrial > Soil > Desert | place...
CACCGGGTCATCCCTGCTGTGGTCCGCTGGGTTGGCGTGTAAGAAGAGCAGCGAGCGGAGCGATTGTCTCACCGGGTCATCCCTGCTGTGGTCCGCTGGGTTGGCGTGTAAGAAGAGCAGCGAGCGGAGTGCTCCTTCCGCCGCGAAATCACTGGGCGGGGCCGACCAACGCCTTCTCCTGGGAGTGGCGCGCGGCCAGCATTCGGCGGCTACAACGGCGGTCGCGAAGGCCACGGCGCCAGAGACGAGCGGTGCCCAGACGAGCAAGTTGCTCACCTCGGTCCTCAGTCTCACCGGTCCGCCGCCAACCGTGACCGCCCACAATGCGGTCACGGCTACCGCGCCGACAACACCAGCGTGTACCTGGCTCACAGTGGGGTAGCGGCTCACGGCGATGGCCCACCAGACAGATGCCGCGGCACTGATGCCGGCCACCAGGACCGTCGGAAGGTCAAAGCCAAGGGACGCAACGACGAGGAGCACATAGATCAGTGCGGTGGTCACGGCCGCGACCACTGCGGTACCGAGACAGCGGCGAAGTCGTGGATCAGTGACGGAGCTGGCGTCCAGGTGTGCCTGGCGGACTGTGCGCAGCCCGACCGTGAGTAGGTAGGCGGTCGGCAGCAGGGCCACGACCACGTGAGGTCCGTGGACGCCGAGGCCGAGCTCGGTCGACGCCGACATCGCTTCCGTCAAGGCCGACCCCACAAGTGCCCCTGCGCCAGGCTCACTCCCAGCTCATCCAACAGCGTCAGCTGGTCGGCGGTTTCTACTCCTTCGGCGATGACGGTCATCTGCAAGTCGCGGGCGAGGGTAGTGATGACGCGCACCAAGGACTTCGTGCGGCGATCACCGCCGGCAGCGGCACAGACGAAGGCGCGGTCGAGCTTGAGGATGTTGGCGGGCAGCGAGACCAGGTGCGCGAGGCTGGAGCATCCCGCACCGAAGTCGTCGAGCGCCACACTGATCCGCTGTTCGCGCAGCTGGCGTACTGCGAGCACCGCTGCCCCCTCGAGCAGCGAGTGCTCGAGGATCTCGACCGTCAGGCTCGCCGGGTCTATGCCCGTCTCGCCGATCAGCTCGTGCACCCGTTCCACGTAGCCGATGCTGGCCAACGTCCGGCTGCTCACATTGACGTGGAGACCCAGACTCGGGAACTCCTGACGTCGAACAGCCAGCTCAGCCAAGGCCAGGCGCAAGACATTCAGATCAAGGTCCACAACGAGAGACGTGCGCTCGGCCACCGGGATGAACGCAGCGGGCGGTATAGATCGACCGCTGTCATCGCGCCAGCGGGCCAGGGCCTCGACCGCGACCGGCTGATTCGTGCCAAGGTTCATGATCGGTTGCATGACGACCGAGAAGTCGTCGCCGCCGTCGACACTCGCATCGACGTCCTTGCGCAGTTTGGAATCGAGTGGAAACTGGTGCGCACGTTCGTTCTCGGGACTCGGGTCGTACCAGCGCGCCTGCCCGCGGCCGGAGTGCTTCGCCAGATACATCGCGATGTCTGCCTGCCGCAGGGCGCCATCCAGGTCGGAGACACCGCGTACGGCGGCCATGCCGATGCTGACACCGATCTCGACGCGTTGGTTCCGCAGCATGAACGGACGCTGACTCACGGTGCTCAGCCGCGAGGCGATCACGTCGGCGTCGGTCAACGACGACAACCCCTCACACAAGAGCGTGAACTCGTCACCCCCGAGACGGGCCAGCGTGTCACTCGGCCGAAGCACAGTGGTGAGCCGCCGGGCCACCTCGACGAGCAACTCGTCGCCCGCCGCATGTCCCAAGGTGTCGTTGACGGACTTGAAGTGGTCTAGGTCGAGCAGCATCACCACGAGCTCGGCGGGGGAGCGTTGCGCCCGGTGCAGCGCCTGCTCGAGTCGGTCGCGGAACAACGTGCGGTTGGGGAGCCCGGTCAGCGGGTCATGGAGTGCCAGGTGGTTCAGCCGGCGTTCCAGCATCATCCGCTGGGTGGCGTACCGAATTGCCCGTTCCAGCGCGTAGCCGTCAACGTGGTTCTTCACCAGATAGTCCTGCGCTCCCACGCGCAAGGATTCGACTACGGTGTTCACGTCATCGAGGCTGGTCAGTACGACGATGGGCAAGGTGGGGGCCAGTCTTCGAAGGGTGCTGACGATCGACAAGCCGGAGGCGTCCGGAAGTTCCAGGTCGACGAGCGCACAGTCGGCCACCTCGACCTGCGGTGCGCCAAGATCCGCGAGCCGCGTGACGTGGTCAACGGCAACGTCGGATCGGACCGATCGCAGGTACTCCTCCGTCAGCAGAGCATCCGCCCTGCTGTCTTCCAGCAGCAGGACTCGCAACGCTGCCAACGGGTGATTGGCCGATTGTTCGATGCCAGCGGCGAGTTCGGTCACAGCCATATGTCTCACCTCTCCGTGCGTGGCAGAGTCACGATGCTCAACCAGAAGTTGCTCGTCTGAGAGACGATCGAGATGAAACTGGTCAGATCGACCGGCTTGCGAACGTACGCGTTGACATGATGTTTGTACGCCGCCAACACGTCGGCCTCGTCGTCCGACGTGGTCAAGACGACCACCGGGATGCTGCGCAGGTCGGGGGCGTTCTTCAGCCGGATGAGCACGTCTTGACCGCTCATGCCGGGGAGGTGCAGGTCGAGCAGAATGAGATCTGGACGCGAGACCGCCGGGTCGTACAAGTGGGCGAGCGCTTCCTCGCCTCGACACATCACTTCTAGATCGTTGAGGACAGGACCTTCGGCGAGCGCCTCACGGGTCAAGAGCACGTCAGTGGCGTTGTCCTCGATCATCAGGATCTGCGCTCGGTGTGCCTCGTTCTCCATGACTGTCATTCATCGCTCCCGGGCAGTTCGATCTCGAAGGTCGTGCCTCCGGCGGAACTCGGCTCCACCTGGATCGATCCGCCATGCCGGGTGACGATGCGGTGGATGATCGCGAGTCCCAAACCGGTTCCTGGGTACTCCTCTTTGGTGTGCAACCGTTGGAACAGGCTGAAGACGCGTTCGTGATGCTCTGTGGGGATCCCGATGCCGTTGTCCGAGACGCACAGTGCTACTCGCCCATCAGCCGTACTGCCCTCGAACCGAACGGTAGGGGTTGACGACTGGTTGAACTTGATGGCGTTGGTGACCAAGTTCTGCACGACTAGGACGAGGAGAGATCGATCACCGATCACCACCGGCAACGGATGTGGCACATCAAGCATGGCGTTGCGTTCGGCCAGCGTGGCACTCAAGGAGGCACGTACGTCGGCAACCACGTCGTCCAACGCGACCGGCGACTTGCGCAGCTCGTGCTGGCCGGCTTTTGAGTTTGCGCGGACGTCGTCGATCAGGTTTTGCATGCGCTCAGCTCCGGCGACGATGTATTCGAGAAACTCTCGTCCGCGTGCGTCGATACAGTCCGAGTACCGACTTTCGAGCAGGTGCGCGAAGCCGCTCATGGTGCGCAGCGGTTCGGCAAGGTCGTGGCTGGCCAGGTAACTGAACTGCCGTAGGTCTTCGTTCGCGCCGCCCTCGAGGCTCTCATTGAGCGACGACAACCGACTGGAATTCTCCACAAGTCTTCGGTTGGCCGCGACCAGTGCTGTCTCGTCGCGGGCACGCGCCGCTGACAGCCGGGCGACCTGCCTGGCGAAGACGCCGACGCCGATGCCGACGGTGAGGAACGCGGTGTAGCGCGTGAAGTAGTCGATCGGTGGTGCCTCCCGGCCGTGCGCGTACTGCCAAAACAAGGCAGCGGAGATGCCAGCTCCAATGAGGCCACCCGCGAGTCGGTAGCGGATCGCCAGCAGTGTTACCGGCAAGACGTACAACACCCCGATCCCGTTGCTGGGGTCATCGACGGTCCGCCGGAACGTGAAGATCCCGGCGAAGAGCACGACGGCCGCAAACGGCAGCCACCAGCTCGCCTTCGTGTGTCGCGTCTCGACCTGGGCGGGAAGTTGGCGTACCGCCCTTGGCGTGATCGGGACCTTGCCTGGCACCTTGTGGTCCGCAGCGGGACTTTGCATCGACTCCGCGACGTGGCCGCCCGCTGCCCGTCGGATGGCAGCGAGCACCGGCAGTGGATTGCCGTCCTTCTCGACGTAGCCGGCGGCCCCGTATTCGGCGGCTCGGGCGGCGAGTCGATGTGCCGGGAAGCCCGACAGCATCACGACCGGCAGCGACGGCAGTCTGTCGTGAATCTCCTGCAGCGCCTGAAAGCCGTCCATGATCGGCATTGCAACATCGAGTAGCACGACATCCGGTCGAAGCGCCTCCACCAACGCGACTGCCTCCGCGCCGTCTCCGGCCTCACCCACCACTTCGATGCCACCTGCGTCGTCCAACCAGGCCCGTACCAGTGAGGGAAGCTCTGAGCTGTCGTCGGCGATAACCGTGCGGATGGTCCCCGCTCTCGTCGACCGCTCCTCGAGAACGGTCATCCGTCGCCGATCCCCGCCTGGCGTTGCCGCACGAAGCCACCGGCGCGCATCCGTCCGTCGCTCGAACCCTCGACGAGGAGCCTGTCGACCATCGTCTTGGCCGAGTCCAGTGCGGACGCCAGGGCGCGGCTGAGAAGCTCGTCATTGCCTGCACGCTGGGCAGCCTGAGCGGTGACGAGGGACTGCACGATGGTGTCGTTGACCTCGGACGCCTCCCGCTGGCGCTGCTGGTAGTTCTCGAAGAGTTTGCCGGGCAGGAGCAGGCGACCGTACGCGCGTCGCAGCGTCCAGTAGTAGGTGCCGACCACTGCCGCGAACACGTCCCAGCCGGCTTGCCAAGGGTCGAACGCGGTGCGCAAGGCGAGGCCGGGTCCGGTTCCGATGTCGTAGTACGGCACAAACATGTGCACGGCGTGGGACCCGTGATGAACGGCGCAGGTGAAGAAGATCAATGCGGTTGCGGTGCCCAGCTTGTTGGTGCGCAATTCGTGGTTCTGGATCAGCGGTACCACGATCGCCCGGACTATCCGAAGTAGGCCAGGGCCACGATGGCGTTAGCGACCGCCGCAACCTGCCAAGACTCCACAGTCAGCTCTCCCTGCTGCTACTACATGCACAAGTTGTGACGAGTAAACTACTCGGAGTGTAGATACCGGAACGGCGTGAGCACCATCCCTGACTCCGAAGGGACTAGTCGACAGCCGTCCGAACGGCTGACGCTGGAGGTCAGCCCGCATGCCCCGTGGGTCGTCGATGTCGCCGGGCGCTCTGCGGCGTACTTCCAATGGCTGGGGGGCACTTCCAATGGGTTCGACCCCATTGGAAGTGCCCCGACACCACGTGAACGTGGGATCGGGACAGCCCCTACCCTTTCGGCGTGAGGGCGACAGGGGTGGGAAGCCGTACGCACGAGGCGGGCGTGGCGCGGCTGCTCGAGTCGTACGCGGCGATCCCACCGGACGCCCCGGTGCGGTTGGCCAAGCGCACCTCGAACCTGTTCCGGCCACGAACGGCGGCACCGACGCAGGGCCTCGACGAATCTGGCCTCGATGGCGTCCTCGAGATCGATCCCGTTAACCGCACCGCCGACGTGCAGGGCATGTGCACGTACGAACGTCTCGTCGACGCCACTCTCGACCACGGGTTGATGCCGCTGGTCGTCCCGCAGCTGCGGACGATCACGCTTGGCGGTGCGGTGAGCGGGCTCGGCATCGAATCGACGTCGTTCCGCAACGGGCTGCCGCACGAGTCGGTGCTGGAGCTCGACATCCTGACCGGAGCTGGGGACATCGTCACCGCCCGTCCCGACGGGGAGCACGCCGACCTGTTCGAGACCTTCCCCAACTCCTACGGCAGCTTGGGATATGCGACCCGGTTGCGCATCCAGCTCGAGCCGATTGCCCCGTACGTCGCTCTGACGCACGTACGGCTGGACACCCTGGATGACCTGGCGCAGACCATCGCCGATGTGGTCGACCAACGCGCATTCGCGGGTGCTCCGGTCGACTTCGTCGACGGCGTGGCTTTCTCGCCGGACGAGGCGTACCTCACTCTCGGTCGCGGCGTCGACGAGGTGTCGAAGACGAGCGACTACACCGGTGCCGGCATCTACTACCGATCCATCGCCGAGCGCCCGACCGATTCCCTGACAAGTCACGACTACTTGTGGCGTTGGGACACCGACTGGTTCTGGTGCTCGCAGGCCTTCGGCGCGCAGCACCCGGTCATCCGCCGGATGTGGCCAGCGCGCTACCGCCGCAGCGACGTCTACCACCGGCTGGTCGGTCTTGAGGATCACTGGCATCTCGCCGCCCGCCTCGACCGGATGCGGGGGAGACCTGCCCGCGAACGGGTGGTGCAGGATGTCGAGGTCCCGGTGGGGCGGCTGGCTGACTTCTTGCGCTGGTTCGATGCGAAGGTTGGGATGCGGCCGGTGTGGCTGTGCCCGTTGCGACTTCGCGAGCCGGGAGGTCCCGGATCGGCGCGGACGTGGCCAGCGTATCCATTGCGCCCGGGCGAGACCTACGTCAACGTCGGCTTCTGGGGCACAGTCCCCATCGCCGCTGACGCTCGCGACGGTGATGTCAACCGTGCCATTGAGGCGGCCGTCGCCAGCCATGACGGCCACAAGTCGCTCTACTCCGACACCTACTACGACGAGCCGACGTTTGACCGGCTCTATGGCGGCGCCTCCCGTGTGGCGGTCCAGCGGCGTTACGACCCCGACCAGCGGTTGACGGGGCTCTACGAGAAGGTGGTGGCACGACCGTGAGCACAACGACCGGAGCGGGAGCGCGGGTGGCGATCGCGGAGGCACTCCAGGTGGTCCTGCCTGAGGGCCTGCCGTTCCGCTTCAGTGCATACGACGGCAGCACCGCCGGTCCGCCCGACGCTGAGATCAGCATGCATCTGGCCAACGAACGCGGACTGTCGTACGTGCTCACGGCACCGGGTGACCTCGGCATGGCGCGAGCGTACGTGTCAGGCGACCTGATCATCGGCGGCGTCCACCCCGGTGACCCGTTCGAGTTGCTGCGGATGATGTCGGACGAGGTGCGGTTCCGCCGCCCGCCCGCAGCGGACGCGGTCCGGGTGGTTCGCGGGCTGGGTTGGGGCCATCTCAAGCCGCCGCCCCCGCCGCCGCAGGAGCATCTGCCGCGCTGGCGGCGCACATTCGAGGGGCTGCGGCACTCGCGGAGCCGCGACGCTGCCGCCATTCACCACCACTACGACGTCTCCAACGCGTTCTACGAGATGGTGCTCGGGCCGTCGATGGCCTACACCTGCGCCGTATACCCGTCGCCGAAGGCCAGCCTCGAGGAGGCGCAACACGAAAAGCACGACCTGATCGCCCGCAAGCTCGGGCTGCGTCCGGGAATGCGGTTGCTCGACGTGGGTTGCGGTTGGGGCGGAATGGTGCGCCATGCGGCTCGGGAATACGGGGTTCCCGCCATTGGCGTCACGTTGTCGAGGCAGCAGGCCGACTGGGGAGCCGCGGCCATCGAGCGCGAGGGTCTGGGCGACCTGGCGCAGGTCCGCTTCTGCGACTACCGCGACGTGCCGGAGACGGCCTTTGATGCCATCAGTTCGATCGGGCTCACCGAGCATGTCGGACTGCGCAACTATCCCGCGTACTTCGCTTTCCTGCGCGATCGGTTGCGGCCGGGTGGCCGGCTGCTTAACCACTGCATCACCCGTTGCGACAACCGCCCACGCGACACGGGTCCCTTCCTCGACCGGTACGTGTTCCCCGACGGCGAGCTGACCGGGTCTGGGCGAGTGATCACCGAGGCACAGGACGCCGGGTTGGAGGTACGGCACGAGGAGAACCTGCGTGAGCACTATGCGCTCACGCTCGAGAGCTGGTGCCGCAACCTGGTCGACTCCTGGGACGCGTGCGTACGAGAAGTCGGAGAAGGCACCGCCAGGGTCTGGGGCATCTACATGGCCGGCTGCCGGCTCGGATTCGAGCGCAATGAGGTGCAGCTCCACCAAGTGCTCGCCGTGCGGGTCGACGACGACGGTGATGCGTCGTTCCCGCTGCGCCCGGACTGGTGACCCACCGGGAGTTGTCACTGCCAGATCAGGTCATTGCCTGGCGTGGCAGTGAAAGATCGAGTTCCATCGCGCGAGTCAGCGCATCGCCCGAACGGGCCACGAGTTGTGGATGACCGGTTGATACACGGTGTGTAGTCGAGCGACTACTTTTAGAGAGTTGGTCTCGCCTATGAGAGGCACGGCCGCTTCTGAAAAGGACACCGCACATGCGAAAAGGGATCTGTCTCGGTCTCGCGAGCGTCGGAGCTGTAGCGTTTCTGTCCGGCACCGCAACCCCCGCCTCGGCTGCAACCAGCGGCGACACCACCGTCACATTCGCACTCGTCGGCGCCGAGCTGAGCATCGACGTGCAGCCAACGGCTGACCTCGGAACGCGCGCAACGGGGGCTGCGTCTGTCAGCGGTCAGCTGGGCACAGTGGAAGTTAGCGACCTGCGTGGTGGCATCCAGAACTGGAGTGCCAGCGCAACGTCCACCACGTTCTCCAATGGCGGAACCGGAGCCGGGCGGACAGTGTCGAGTGGTGTCAGTTACACCACCGGAGCTCTCACCACCAGCGGCACCATCGTTATCGCTCCGATCGGTCCGACCGCCCTCAGCGGGACACCCGCCACGGTGGCTCGACCGACGGCCGTCGTCGGCAACAACACCGCAGCATGGAACCCCACCCTGACGGTCTCGCTGCCGTCTGACGCTCTGGCCGGCTCGTACAGCGGCACCATCACTACCTCGGTGCTCTAGAGGTCGAGCCGTGCGCAGGCCTCTGATCGCGCTTGTTCTGGTGGCGGGCGCAGTTGCCACTGTCACGCTCGCCTCGGCCGGAGTTGCCGACGACGCGGGCGTTGGGCACGGCCTCGGCATCCGGCTCGTGGATGTCCCGGTCGCAGCAGCGGACAATCCGCGAGCGCGAGTCTACATCATCGACCATGTCCGACCGGGCGAGACGATCGAGCGCCGCGTTCAGGTGGTCAACGACACCCGCCACCCGGCGAACACCGCCTTGTACGCAGCCGCAGCAGACATAGGGGGAGGGGGGTTCATCGGCGCCGAGGGCCGGGCTGAGAACGAGCTGTCCAGCTGGACCTCGGTCAAGCCGAGATCGCCCTTCTTGGAGCCCGGGGATCGCAGATTGGCAACCGTGCGCATTCGGGTGCCCGAGGATGCATCCGAGGGTGAGAGATACGCCGCGGTGTGGGCCGAAGTCACGACGCCACCGAGACGACCCGGCGGCATCCTCCACGTCAGCCGGGTAGGCGTGCGCATCTACTTGTCCGTCGGACGAGGCGGCGAACCTGCCTCCGCCTTCAGCATTCGCTCGTTCACGGCTGAGCGGGCCGACGACGGCAGCCCAGTCGTAACGCTGTTGGTTGAGAACACCGGAGGGCGGGCGCTGGACCTCGAGGGACACCTGAGGCTGTCGGAGGGTCCCGGGGGCCTGTCCGCGGGTCCTTACCGGCTGTCCCCCGGAACCACGCTGGGCATCGGGCAAGCTGAGCAGGTAAGCGTAGTTCTCGACAAGCGACTGCCAGATGGTCCGTGGCTTGCTGAAGCCACTGTCCGCAGCGGACTGCTCAAGCACACCGCTTCGGCGAAACTGACCTTTCCGTCAGCCCCGGGGGCCAGTTCTACGGTCGAGGCGAAGCACGGAGCCGGCCTGCCCTGGGTCGCTATCTTGGCGTTGGTGATGGCCGTTCTGTTGCTGGCATGGCTGGCATGGCTGGTGTGGCGCAGGCGTCGCGCTACCGGGCGAGTAAGTGATACGCAGCCAGAAACGCTGACTCATGAAGACCGACTGGTCAGGCGATGATCGCCCTTAGTCCAGTTGGCGGCGGACCTCGTAGAGCACGATGCCGGCCGCGACTGCCAGGTTGAGTGACGACACGCGCCCGTGCATGGCGATGCTGACCTGAGCCGATCCGCGAGCCAGCGCGGCGGCCGGCAACCCGCTTCGTTCGCTGCCGAACATCACCACCATCGGCAGGTGCAACGATACTTCGGCCAATCGCGTCGGCGCTCGCGCGGAGGTCGTCACGGTTGCGGCGCCGCCAGCCTCGGCCCAGTCGAATACTGTCTCCAGCCGGACCTCGTGCACCACCGGGACCGCGAACAAGGAACCCATCGATGCTTTCACCGCCAGTGGGGCGAACGGGTCGGTGGTGTCACCGACGAGTACGACGCCAGCAACGCCCATGGCGACGGCGGTGCGGATGATCGTGCCGAGGTTGCCCGGGTTCGCTACCTCATGGAGCGCCATGAAGAGCGAGTCGCTGCCGATAACCAAGTCGTCGAGATCGCCGATCCGGCCGCGGACGATTGCAGCCAGACCGGACGGTCCGTCCCGCTCGGACAGCCGGGTGAAAAGCTCCGCACTCATCCGGGCGACCGGTGTCCCGAGACGCTCCCGCTCACTGACCATGGCCAATGCCGGTGAGTCCTTGAGCAGGTCGGGCGCGATCACGAGTGTCTCGACGTCAGCATCGGCGTCGACCGCGTACCAGACCGGCGCAACGCCCTCGACGAGGTAAGCACCCTCCCGTTGGCGGTTTCGCCGCTGCGACAACGACCGCATCCGCTTGGCCAGCGGGTTGGCGGCGCTGGTGATCAAGCCCGGTTGCATGGCAACCATCATCGCTGTCACCCCCTAGCTGTTGCGGGGCAGGACGTTGACGACAGGCCGAGCGGGGTGAGGTAGCAGGAGGGCAGGCCTTCCGTGGCAAGGATGTGTAGCGCCAAGCAACTCATCCGTGTCGAGCCAGCGAAAGGACCTGCCCTCGTGTTGCACCGTAATGCCCCGCTGTCTTATGAAGGTCGGCTGCGCCTTGTCGAGCGCTGCCAGCGCCGGCCGATCGCCCACGTGGCCGCCGAAATGGGGATCTCCCGGGCGTGCGCGTCGAAGTGGGTTAACCGCTGGCGCCGCCACGGCGAGCTCGGCCTCCACGACCGATCTTCAACACCGCATCACAGCCCGAACACCACGCCAGCCTGGGTGATCGAGCAGATTGAGACGTGGCGGCGGGACAAGAAGTGGTCGGCGCAGCGGATCACCCATGAGCTGGCAGATCTCGGGCTCAGGATCAACCGTCGGACCGTGACCCGGCACCTGAATCGACTCGGCCTGGGCCGCCGACGGTTCCTCGACCCGTGCGGGGACAGCAACCGCAAGCCGGGCAAGATCATCGCCCGCTGGCCTGGACACATGGCCCACCTGGACGTGAAGAAGGTTGGCCGGATCCCCGATGGTGGCGGCTGGCGTGTCCACGGCCGCGACAGCGACGAGCACCGCGCTGTCGACCGGGCCAAGACCGCTGGCGCGAAGCGTGGTTACGTCTACCTGCACTCCATCATCGACGGATTCTCCCGACTGGCCTACACCGAGCCGCTGCCCGATGAGAAGGGCGCCTCCGCGGCTGCGTTCTTGGCCCGGGCGAAGGTGTGGTTCGCCGCGCACGGCATCAGTCACATCCACCGGATCGTGACCGACAACGGCGCCTGCTACCGCTCCGGCGACTTCGCCCGCATCGTCGGCAACCGGACCCGACACAAGAAGACGAAGCCCTTCACGCCCAAGCACAACGGGAAGGTAGAGCGCTACCAGCGCATCCTCGCCGAGGAGGTGCTCTACGCCCGCGAGTTCAACTGCGAGCACGAGCGATCAGCCGCGATCGGCGTGTGGAACATCCACTACAACTACCATCGGCCCCACAGCGCCGCGGGCGGCCGACCGCCAGCGTCTCGACTCAACACCGGCGTCACCAACCTCCTGCCCTCATACACCTAGTTGCTCGACGGCAGCCGCCGAGACCACAACGTCGAGTCCCTCTAGGTCGTACTCGTCGCCGAGCCAACGGCGGAA
>Ga0183260_10003981_pt1 | contig 11840 bp, 13 predicted proteins | sample AntDrymUQ4972206_2_FD_129768 | JGI IMG/M metagenome (GOLD analysis project Ga0183260, IMG submission 129768) | Polar desert sand microbial communities from Dry Valleys, Antarctica - metaG UQ497 (22.06) (version 2) (version 2) | ecosystem: Environmental > Terrestrial > Soil > Desert | place...
GTCCGATGACGATCGGTTGCGCCGTCGGCTCGGCGGACGCCGATGGGCTCGCGCCCGGGGCCGCGAGGAATTGAGATCCCGCGACTGCCGCGATCGCGACCCCGACGGCAACGGCCATGCCGGCAGCGCCGAGGAGGACGGAGCGCGTCACCGCACGCGGTGCCCTCGCGCTCGTGTCACGGGTAACGGCGTAGACCTCGACCGGCTCGCGGATGCCCTTCAGACGCCGCCGGCCGCGCGCGATGAAGCCGACGGGGATGCTCGCCTGAGTGATGCCCTTCACCGTCGAGGTCACCAGGACCTCGCCCGGGCGGGCGACAGAGCACACCCGCGCTGCCAGGTTGACGGCGGCACCGATGTAGCCCTCCGCGGTCTCGACCGCCTCGCCGGCATGGATGCCGACGCCCAAGGCGAGCGGTCGTTGAGGTTCCTGAGCGTTCAGCTCGGCCGCGGCATCGACGATCTCCAGCCCGCACAACACGGCACTTGACGCAGACGGAAAGACGGCGTGGATGGCGTCACCTTCCGTCTTGATCTCGGCTCCATCGTGGCGAGCAATCGCCGTGCGCGCGATCCCCAGGAAGCGGCTCACCATGGCGGCAGCGGCGGTGTTCCCATGCCGCTCCGCGAATGCCGTGAAGCCGCGCATATCGGAGACCAGAAACCCCCGGTAGGCGGCAGCCCCGGCATCGATGCGGGCGTCGTCGATCATGTGCGGCAGATGGTGATGGCCGTTGCTCGGGCCAGATGGTTCCCCTCTTGACATCCCTGACATACAACCATATAGTTGTATCAATGCAGGTGATGCCGCTCCAGCCGCTCGTCATCGACCGGGTCCTCGGGGCCTTGGCTGACGGCACTAGGCGCGACATCCTCCGTCGGGCGATGCCGGGTGAGCAGGGCGTGGCAGAGCTGGCCGCGCACTACCCGATGAGCTTCGCCGCGGTGCAGAAGCACATCGCGATCCTGGAAGGAGCCGGGCTCGTGACCAAGCATCGGATGGGCCGCCGCAAGGTGGTCCGGACCGACATCGACGGATTTCAGGTCGCTCGGCGGCTGCTCGACCAGTACGAGGAGCTGTGGCGCGGCCGGATAGACCGGATGACCACCTTGATCAACGACACCAGGGAGATCGACGCATGACCGTGACCGCCGTCCGCAAGGACCCCGAAGCCCTGACCATGACCCTGACCGCCGAGTTCGACGCGTCGCCTGAGCGCGTCTGGCAGCTCTGGGCCGATCCACGCCAGCTGGAGCGCTGGTGGGGCCCGCCCACCTATCCCGCGACCTTCACCCGCCACGACCTGGCTCCCGGCAGCCGCGTCGAGTACTACATGACCGGCCCGGAGGGCGACCAGCCGCGAGGCTTCTGGGACATCGTCGAGACCATGCCGCCGCACCGCCTGTCCTTCCGTGATGGCTTCGCGAACGCGGACGGCTCGGCGAACGACAGCCTTCCCGGCAACGAGGTCAGTGTCGCGATCGAGCCGGTGGGCGCCGGCCGAACGCAGATGTCGATCGAAAGCCGCTTCCCGAGCACCGAGGCGATGGAGCAGCTCATCCGCATGGGCATGGAGGACGGCCTCACGCAGGCCGTCGGCCAGATCGACGCCATCCTCGCCGAGGACGCCGTCGGCGCCCGCTGACCCATAACTCGCGTCTTTTCCTATCACCCGCGTCGGTCGCCTGGCGGATCTGCCGCACGGGCGACCGACGCATCCGAACCCCTCATCAACTCCCAGGAGGCCGGCCATGACCCTGACCGATACGACGACCCACACCCTCGAGGTGCCGGGCGCGACCCTGACCTACGACGTGCGCGGCGGCACGACCGACGAACCGCCGCTGTTCCTGATCGGCTCGCCGATGGGCGCCGCGGGCTTCGGCTCGCTGGCTGCTCACTTCCCGGATCGCACCGTCGTCACCTATGACCCGCGCGGGGCGGAACGCAGCACCAAGGACGACCCGGCGAGCCAGTCCACCCCCGAGGAGCACGGCGACGATCTCCACCGGATCATCGCGGACCTCGGGGCGGGATCCGTGGACCTCTTCGCGAGCAGCGGCGGGGCCGTCAACGCCCTGGCGCTGGTCGGCAGCCATCCCGAGGACGTCCGAACGCTCGTCGCGCACGAGCCGCCCCTGGCGTCGCTGCTGCCGGACCGGGAGAACGCGCTCGCCACGGTCCGGGCGATCGCGGATTCCTACCAGCGCAATGGCTGGGGCGCCGGCATGGCCCACTTCATCGCCGTCGTGAGCCACCGCGGCGAGTTCCCCGACGGCTTTGCGCAGCAGCCCGCGCCGGACCCGGCGATGTTCGGGATGCCGGCCGAGGACGACGGGAGCCGGATGGACGTGATGCTCGGCCAGAACATCATCACCTGCACCCACTACGAGCCCGACATCGCCGCCCTCCGGGCGGCCTCGACGCGAATCGTCCTCGCGGCCGGCGCCGAGTCTGAGGGCGAGATGGCCTACCGCGGAGCGTTCGCCGTGGGCGAGCGCCTCGGCACCCGGCCCGTCACCTTCCCGAGCAACCACGGCGGTTTCCTGGGCGGTGAGTACGGCCAGCAGGGCGACCCCAACGCGTTCGCCGCCAAGCTTCGCGAGGTGCTCGCGGGCTCCCAGGCTGCGGCTCGCCGGACTGACCGGGCGATGTAGCGAAGACCGGGGTTCCGCACCATGAGGCGCGCACCCTCGGCCCCGCTATCCTGCCGCGATGGCCGCCAGCAAAGCCGACAAGGCTCGCTCCTCGGGAAGAGCTGAGCGTCGACAGACGACCGAGGACGTCGAGGTTCGGTCGGTTTCCCAAACCGCGCGGCAGGATCTGACCGCGATCGCCGGAGGCCTCCTGGTGGGGCTCCCGCTGCTCTGGACCATGGAGGTCTGGGACGATGGCGCGGTTCTTGGCGCCGGCAAGCTCCTCGTCCTCCTGGCGATCGGGTTCGTCGTCGTCATCGGCTTCAACGCGCTCGCGGGGTTCCGCCGGGACCGGACCTGGGTGGAGCTCATGGTCGACACCGTCGAGGCGATGGGGATGTCGATCGCTGTCGCAGCCATGGCGTTGGCCGTCTTCGGCCGGTTGGATCCCGCCCTGGGCCTGCCGACGCTGGTCGGACGGATCGCGATCGAGACGATCCCGGTCGCGTTCGGCATGTCGCTGGCATCCACGGTCCTGGGCCAGTCGACCGACGACAAAGGCGGTCCCGCGGGTGAACCGACGCTCCTTGGCCCGCTCGGGCGGCTCCTCGTCGCCGGGGCGGGCGCGCTCTACTTCGCGCTCAACATCGCCCCGACGGACGAGGTGCGGATGCTGGCCGCGGAATCCTCGCCCGTTCAACTCCTGGTGGCCGTGTTCGCGGGGCTCGCGATCGGGCTCGCGATCGTCTTCTACTCGGACTTCCGAGGCGGCCACGGGCCGGGACCCGGGGAACGCAAGTGGCCGCTCGAGACGCCCGTCGGTGAGACGGTTGCCGCCTATGCCCTGGCGCTGGTGATCTCGCTCGTGCTCCTGTGGGCGTTCGGTTCCACGGACGACGCGAATCCGCACGCGGTGCTCGCCCAGGTGGTGATGCTCGCCATCGTGGCGTCGTTCGGCGCGGCAGGCAGTCGCCTGATCGTCGGGGTCGGTGGCACGGGCCAGAGCTCGGAGGCCGAATCCTGATGCGCCAGAACTGGCTCGAGTGGGTCGTGCTCGGTGCAAGCGTGGTCCTGCTCGTCGCGCTCATCGGCTATCTGGCGGTAACCGCTGTGTCGACCACGACGCCGCCCGCCATCTCGATCGTCGGGCACCCTGACGAGGCGCGATCGACCGACGCCGGCTGGGAGCTGCCGGTGACCGTGCGAAACGACGGTGGCGAGGCCGCTTCGATGATCGCGATCGAGGCGACGGCATCGGTAGCGGGTGAGACCGAGACCGCCCAGCTCGAGGTCGACCTGCTTGGACCGGGGACGGAGGATCAGCTCGTCCTCGTGTTCAGCGACGCGCCGGACGGCGAGGTGGAGATCAGGCTGGTCGGGTTCCACCTTCCCTGATATCGGGGCCGGACGACGCTCGCGCCAACCCGGGGAACGGCGCTCCATGACGGACGCTCGCCTGCCGGGTCGCGCTGCTCGACCGGACCTCAGCCCGCCGCGACCGCCTGCATGGCGCCGAGCCGCGTGAGCACCGCGCGGGCGAGGTCGTCGACGTCGGCCTCGGTGGTCGGCGTCGCGATCGCGCCCATGCCCCTTGGCGCCAGCTGGAAGCCGTCCACGAGCAGTCCGAGGAACAACGCCGACTGGGGCGTGAGCCCATCCGGAGCGGCCAGGCTCGGGCCCGGGAACACCTGGAAGATGGACGCGACGCCGTCGACGCTTGCGTCGAGCCCGGTACGAGCGATCCCTTCCGCGATCCCGGACCGCAGCCGGCCGCCAAGCCGCTCTATCAGCTCGTAGCGGGCCGGGGTGAGATGGCGCAGCGTCGCGAGCCCCGCTGCGGCCGCGACAGGGTTGCCGTTGAACGTCCCGCCGTGGACGAGGGCGCCGGGCTGGCGCGCGTCGAAGATGGCCATGACCTCCTCGCGCCCCCCGAACGCGCCCGACGGGTAGCCGCCGCCGATGATCTTGCCGAGGGTTGTCAGGTCGGGCCGGACGCCACCCAGCCGGCCCTGAGCCCCGTTCATCCCGATCCGGAATGCGATGACCTCGTCGAACACGAGGAGGGCGCCGATCCGGGACGTCAGGTCGCGCAGGTATCGCAGGAACGAGGGCGTTGCGGCACGCACGCCGCCGGCGCCCTGGACGGGCTCTATGATGATCGCGGCGAGGTCGCGCTCACGACCCGCGAGGGCCCGATCCACGCCCTCCGGGTCCTCCCACGGCAGCTCCAGTACGAGCGCCGACGTGGCCTCCGGCACGCCCGGAGACCAGGCCAGCGCCGTGTCATGCGTGCCGTGATAGGAGTTCTCGAACCGAGCGATGAGCGGCCGACCGGTGAACGCCCGGGCAGCGCGCAGGGCGAACATCGTGGCCTCGGTCCCGGAGTTCGTGAACCGGATCCTCTCGATCGATGGAAGCCGGCGCCGGATCTCCTCGGCCAGCTCGATCTCGGACTCCGTAGGCGCGGCGAAGGCCGACCCTCGACGGACCTGTGCCTGGACGGCCGCCACGACCTCGGGATGGGCGTGGCCGAGGATCAGCGACGTGTAGTTGCCCAGGAAGTCGCGGTACTCGTTGCCGTCCACGTCCCACGTTCGAATGCCGGCTCCGTGCGTGAGGTACGGCGGATACGGAGCGTTGAAGATCGTCGTCCGGGTGGAACCGCCGGGCAGCGACGCGGCCGCGCGCTCGAACAGCGCCGCGGAGCCGGGTGTCCGGCCGAGATACGCCTCGACGATCGACTCAGGCATCACCCGGCATTCTGTCCGTAGCGGCCGCCCCGTGTCACGCCTTCGGCGTCGGAACGACCTCGGCCTCCGGCAGGTCGTCCAACTGCAGGTCGGAATCGCCCTCGGGGAAGAGGATGCGGGCTGCCGGCATCCGGGAGGCGTAGTCGATGAGGGCGTCGCGGCCCCCGTCCGACGGCAGCCAGCCCCACGCGTCCGCTCCCTGTCCTCGGGCCTCCACGACCTGCCGGCTGATCGCCTCGCGACCGGCTGCCGCGAGCTCCTCCGGTCCGAGCCGGTCGCCCACATCCTCCTCCGTCCCATCGGCCGACCAGCCGGTCGGGACGGGGCTCTCGAGCGCGCTCCCGGCGGCATCGATGTCGTACAGGATCAGCGTCGCGTGCTCGGCCAGCGCCCGCTCGATTCCGGCGCGGCGGATGGCTGCGAATCGATCGTCCTCGCCGGTCACGGCGATCACCGTTCGAATGTCGGTCATGTGCATCCCCTCGTTGAAGGCTCGCTACCAGACTGTCAATCGAGTGCGTCCGCGGCGACGGTCGGGGTGCTCTCAACCGAGACAGATGCCTCGCAGGCCGCCCGCACCAGCGGCCCGCCATCGGCGCGGCGGATAACCGCGGTCCAGCGTTCAGGCTGGCCGTGGAGATCGACGACGATTGCGTCCCCGCGCTCCGCCGAAGAGAGGTATTCCAGTCGAGTGGAGCGGGGCAGGGACATGCTGGCCGAGCGCCAGCCGGCAGCCTCGAGGGCCTCCTCCAGCCAGTCCACGTAGACCGCGTTGTTGACGTGGTCGATCGGGTCGAGGTCGGCGGGTCGCACCATCAGCGCATGCGAGTGGACGGGCTCGCCTCGCGGCACCGGAACGCGGAGGATCTCGCTCTTGACCTCCGGGTTGGCGAACGCGATGCCGAAGTCGGCGGGGATGCGCACGACGCGGTTGCGCGCGTCCAGGAGGACCCAGTCCGTGGTGACTCGCGCGGCCAGCCGGCCGTCCACGAGGCGGCATTCGCCCAGCCGCCGCGCCCAGATCCGGCGGTGGCCCACGACCGCCGTCGAGACGCGCAGGGTGTGGCCCATGGGGATCGGCTCGTGCACCTCGAGGTCCACGCCCCGCACGACCCACCCGAGCCCGCGCTCCTGGTACCAGCCGCGGTCGAACCCGAGCTCCTCCGAGTGGCGCCACGCAACGTCCTGGGCGTAGCGCAGCAGCGCGGCGGTCCTGGCGCCGCCATCGGGCCCCGCCTCGTCGAATCGGACGCGATAGCCGGCCAGGTAGCCGTTGTCTATCCCGGCAACGGGACGCGCGGACTGGCCCGTCAGGCCGGGGTCGAGCGGGGTGGTCGGGGCCTCGGCGTCCACGCAGGAAGCCTAGACCCGGGGCGCCTCAGACGGGCGTGCGGTTGAGGTCGAAGCGCTCCAGTCTCTCGAGGACCCCGGCACGCCGGCGGCGCCGGCCGGTAGCGAGGCGATCGGCCCTCGCGCGGAGGGCGGTGAGGCGGCGCGCGGCGGCCGGGTTCCAGGGGCCCGAGTAGGCCCCCGTCGCCTCCACGCGAACCTGCGCGGCCTCCCGCCGGAAGCCGAGGCCCTCGAGCTCCGCGATGGCGTCGAGGACGGCGCGGTACAGGATGGGCAGCGTTTCGGACAGTGGCTGGGGCTCCACGGGGCTGAGAATGCCTCACCCGGCGCGCGCCTGACACCTGTCTCAGGTACCAGCCGGCGCGGACGATCGGGTCACACGGGGCGCGGGCGCGGCGGTGCGAGCGGGTCAGTCGCCGGCGTGCCAGCCTGAGCGCACCTCGAAGCCGGAGAACTCGCTCGTGGGACCGGTCCACCGCTCGCTGACCGCGTGGACGTCTGCGCCCGGCGGCCCCGCACGGAGCGCGGAGAGCAGCTCGTCAAGTGCCGGACGAGGTCCCTCGGCGACGCAGCGGACCCTCCGGTTTGGCTCGTTGGCGACCCAGCCCACCAGCCCCAGGCCGCGCGCCTTTCGGAGAACGAACACGCGGAACCCGACCCCCTGGACGCGCCCCTCGACGACGGCCTCCAGCCTCGCGCGCTGAACGACGGCCTCGCGCTCGCCGGTGCGCTCGTTCGCTGTCACGATGCCCAGCCGAGTGCCAGCATGTCCACGACCAGCTCCGGGCTGACATTGCCCTCGAGCCGCTCCCCGGCCACGTCGAGGAGATGCAGCTGGGCGGCGGCGAACCCGGCCGGAAGCCGCCCAGCGGCCGCTTCGAGGTCCTCCAGCAGCTCGAGCTGGCGCACGTCGCCCGGCTCGCCCAGCGTGACGAGCGCGAGATCGCGCGCCACGTCGCGCCAGATCGCAACCAGCGCGAGCGCGGCCGCACGGCGCTCCGAGGGCGGGATCCGCGCCGCCGGCCCGGCCGCCGGCCCGGCAGTGAGACCGGCCGCGGGACTCTCGCCGTCCACGGGCTCCGCGGCGCGCTCGGCGACCGCTCGGTCAGCCTTGCGGCCGCGGGAGGCGCGGGCAGGGGCGGATCCGCCGGCGCCGTGCGCCTGGGTGGCGGTCCGGACGGACGCGTCCAGCTCTCCGGCACGCGCGAGGAGATCGCGCCCGATCCGCAGCCGATCCGCCCGGTTCGCCCCGGTGAGGTCCAGCAAAGTCCGTCCGACCTCGCTCCGGATCACGAGTCCCTCGGGGGCGCGGGCGAGCGCCACCGCTTCGCCGGGGCGCCCGCCGGAGAGGCGGGCGAGCCGGGCGGCGAGCGGCGCGTCGGCGAGAGCACCATCGACGAGCAGGCCCTCGACCTCTCGACGTGACACCGGCCCAAGGCGGATCCGGACGCAGCGCGAGCGAATGGTCGGGAGAAGCCGCTCCTCGTCGGCGGCGGTGAGGATGAGGACGGTGCCGGCGGGCGGCTCCTCGAGGGTCTTGAGGAATGCCGACTGGGCGTCCTCGGTCATCCGGTCGGCGGCGGTCACGACGGCAACCCTTGCCCCAGCCTCGACGGGCATCAGCGAGAGGTCACGAACGAGATCCCGGACACCGCGCTCGTCCCGCCCGCCGATGTGGATCACAAGGCCGGGACCGGTGGGCACGAGCCGGTGGACGTCGGGATGGTTGCCGTGCTCGAACGTCCGGCACGCCCGGCATTCCCGGCACGGACGTGATGCCGGATCCGGCGCACGGCACAGCAGCGCCGCGGCGATGTCGTCCGCAAGCGTGTCCTTGCCGATTCCGGTCGGGCCGGCAAGCAGAAGGGCATGCGGCATGCCCGAGGCGAGCATCGCCGTCACGGCGCCGACGGCCGCTGGCTGGCCGCGCGTCCGGAAGCGGCCGGGCGCCGTCACGAAGCTCGTGGCGGTGCGCCGAACCGGGGTTGCGTCCGACCGATCAGTCGGTCGGCTCGATCTTCCGGCGAGTCGTGCGGCGCTTCGGCGCGACGGCCTCGGCACCGGCCGCACCCTCGGCAGAAGCTGAGGGCGGTTCCTCCACAGGTCCGGTCGAGGCCTCCGTCGACGCCCTGGTGGACGTTCGCGACGTTGAACGGCTCGCGGTGCTCCGGCGCCTGGTGGCGCCGGCCGGCGGCGCCTCGGACGTCCCGGGCTCCTCCAGCGACGGGGTCGCCGACGCGTCCGACGCGTCCGCGACGTCCGACGCGGTGGCACGTGTCCGCCGAACCGGCGAGCGCCGGGCAGGTGTCGGGGCGGGAGCTTCCCCATCGCGCTCGTCCCCAGTCGCGCCAGTGGATCCGGCTTCCGTCTCGGTGACAGTGGCGGCACTGCCGCGTCGTGTCCGAGCAGCTGCCGCGCCGGTGCCCGCACGGGAGCGCGTGGCAGTGCGACGCTTGGGCAGCTCGGAGGTCGCGCCGGCATCCGCCGTCACGCTCTCCGAATCCCGATCGGGTGCGGCGACCGGCTCGTCGCGCCGAGGCGCGGGAGCAGGTCGCGAGCTGATCTGGGCGCGCAGCATCGCCTCGAGCTCCGGCGGAACCTCGCTCCAGGGCTCATCGCCCGAACCGCGCGGGGCGGGGGGCGGTGCCTGCCGGAAGGGCGTGCGCTCGCCCCGATCGATCCGGTTGCCCTGGCCCATGCGGTTGCCCTGGTCCATGCGGTTCCCCTGGTCGATCCGGTTTCCCGGGTCGCCCCGACCGTCACGCCGAGGTCCCCGATCTGGGGCCCCAAAGCTTCCCTGGCGGCGCGGAGGCGGCTCCTGGAAGCGCGACGGCGACGTGCCGCGGCCTCCCCCGAATCGCTCCCGGTCCAGCGCGGCGGCATACGCGCCGCCACGACCGCGAGCCGGACCCCGGTTGGCGTCGCGCTGACGCCGCTCGGCGAGGAGGTACTCCGGCACGGCCGGCTCCTCGAAATCCTCGTCGTCATCGTCGACCAGCGGACCCGCCGCGCGAGGGGCGGGGATGCCGATCTGCGAATCCCACACCGAGCCGAACGTGGACGCCGGCCGGCGGCGCGCGGGCGCCGGTGCATCGTCCGCTGCGTCGGCCGCGATGTCCTCGGCGGCCTGATCGGCCTCATCCACCTGGTCAGCCTGATCGGTAACCGCGGGCAGGCGCGGGCCGCCCTCCTCGGTCTCGGTGACTCCGCCTTCCAGCGCCCCTCGGCCACGGCCTCGGCCACGGCCCCCACGACGGCGGCGGCGGCGGCGGGCCTCTTCCGAGCCGCCGTCATCGAAGCCACCCTCGGGAGCTCCGGCTCCTTCGAGCTCTACCGGGGCCTCGTCGGCCATGTCGTCCTCGGGCTCCGGGACGTCCTCCGGGTCGCGGCCGATCGGCGCCGCAGCGGCGCGCGACAGCTTCTCGCCCGGGAGGGCCACGATCAGCGGGGCATCGTCAGCCTCCATCGACGCAACGGCCACGGGCTGTGCTCGGCCTCGCGGCGCGGCGGCGACGGTCGTCGTGGTACGGCGCGTCCGGCCCCGGCCGCGACTGCGGTCGCCGGTGCCTTCTGACTGCTTGTCCGGCACCTCGGTCATGGACAGGTCGTCGTCCGCTGCCACTCGCCGGCCGGAGCGGGACGAGCCCTTCTCCACCCTGGCGATCTGGGTGATGTCCGTGAACTGGTCGGCGACGTCCATCAGGTCAGAGGACGTGTTGCCGCGGAAGCTGACGACCTCCACCCGCACGCCCTGCTCCTGGACGGCCCGGATCGCCGGGGCGAAGTCGCCGTCGCCGGACACGACGATCGCGACGTCCAGATTCCGGGCGGTCTTCATCATGTCGACCACGAGCTCGATATCGAGGTTCGCCTTGACCTTCCCGTCGCCGTACTTGCGGATGTCCTTGCTCACGACCTTGTAGCCGCTCCGGCGCAGGAAGTCGTGGAAGTTCCGCTGGTTGTCGTTGTCCGGGTCAAGGCCCGTGTACGCATACGCGCGCACGAGGTCGCGTCCGGAACTCGACGCCTTCAGCAGCGTGACGTAGTCGATGTCCACGCCGGCCGCCTTGGCCGCGTAGAAGATGTTCGCCACGTCAACGAAGACGGCGACGTTCTTGCCCACCCTGTCTCCTATCGTGTTGGGCGCCGGCGCCGTGTGGCGCTCGCCCGGTTCAGCGCCGGCGACCTGCGGGGTCGACGACCCGCCGGAGAACCGGCTGCCCGTCGATGAACCCCTGGCGCTCCCAGCGCGGGTGCTCTGCCGGATCATCCGGCTGGGGCGCCTCGACCGACGCGCATCCCTTGTTGGCTGCCGATCTGAGGCATTCCTCGATGAGGCTGTCGCTCACGGCTTCCGGTTCGCCCGCCGGGTCGACGACGAGCAGGTCGATGGTCCCGACGAACCCACCGGCGCGAACCGACGGTCGGATCGCGAGAACGGCGCCGCCGACGATGTCCCGCTTGGACTCCGCGACGATGACCGTGGCGTGGGGCAGGAAGACCAGCTGGCGCATGAGGTCCGCGGGACCAAGGGGGCCGGACGCAGCGTCACCCAGGCGATCGCCGCTGAGCGCGACGAGTGCCTCGATGTCCGTGATCCGGGCCGCTCGGACCCTGTACTCCACGCGCTGGTTGGCTCCCAGGTAGTCGGACGACGCCAACTCGGTCAAGGTCCTTGCGACCGTGGCCGACCGGACCGCCGGGCTCGCTGACCTCACGGGAGAGACGCATGCACTGCGCCTTGAAAAATCATCCCGGGTCGCGAACGACCGGCCTTGCAATCGGTGCGCCGACCCCTATCATACGCTATCGCTTCGGCGGCCACCTGCGCGCTGCTCGGAGCCACCTTCGATCTGCGGCCGTCGCGCGCACCGAATCCGCGTCCCAATCGAGTCCTCGACCCCGAGTCGAGGGACCTCGGTAGCGGGATGGCGGAGCCGGGCAGCGAGGTCGGGTTCGGAGGACCGGCTCGCGAGGGTTGCAGGAGGCACGATCGGGGATCGACCCGGGTACCGGGCGATTCGATTAGGAGGAGAAACTGGATGAAGCTCAGAACTCTGGGTGTGCTTGCAGCGGTCGCCATCCTGGCGTTCGCGGCCTGCA
>Ga0183260_10003983_pt1 | contig 11832 bp, 14 predicted proteins | sample AntDrymUQ4972206_2_FD_129768 | JGI IMG/M metagenome (GOLD analysis project Ga0183260, IMG submission 129768) | Polar desert sand microbial communities from Dry Valleys, Antarctica - metaG UQ497 (22.06) (version 2) (version 2) | ecosystem: Environmental > Terrestrial > Soil > Desert | place...
CACTTCCGGCCAGCTCGAGGACCTGAGCGCCAACCGCAGCCACTTCATCGACTACCAGGACTGCGCGTACGTCCGTGTAGGCAAGCAGATCTGCAGTGGCGTCACGGAGCTGCCGACGGCCGACGGGGGCAAGTACGAGCTGGGCGGCCTTGCGTTGTTGAACCTTCAGACCGACAAGATCCTGCACGAGGTGCCGTTCCAGTACTTCTCGGCGGTCGGTCATGTCGCGACCCGCAACCCAGTCGCCCTCGAGGTCGACGGCGACACCGTACGCCTGCTCGCGGCTCCCGACGACGGTGCGGAAGGCGCGGGCACCGAGCTGCTCGTCTATGAGGCGCCGCGCGGCTGATCTCCGCCCCGGCTTGGCACGAAGTTGAGGGTGCCAAGGGCGTCACATCCTCAACTTCGTCCCAACTCGTGGCCTGGCCCGTGTCACCAGACCGCGGCCGGTATTGGCCCGCTCCGACACCGTAGGCGAGCTCGACTTCGCCTGAGGCGTCTGTGGCGAGAACCAGCACCTCGCCGAGCGGCGTACGCCCGCCTGCCTGAGAAGGTGACCCTATGACGGTGCGGGCAACGACATGAGCGTCGCTGCCGTGGTGGGAGCGCTTGGTGTGCTGCTGAACCAGGTCTTCATCTGGCCCCAGGTGCGGCGCGCTGTCACGACGGTCGAGGGTGTCGCCGCGCTCACGGTGCTGGGTGGGCTGTTGGCCCGCACCGCATGGACGGCGTACGGCGCAAGCCTTGGAGACGTGCCGCTGATTCTGGGCAATGTCACCGTGGCCACTGGTTTTCTGGTGATCCTGCTTTTGATGCTGCGACACGCACGACGGCCACTGGCACTTCTCGCGGGGGCAGCAGGTGTTGGCGCGATAGTCCTCGCCGCCGCGCTAGCCGGAGAGCTCGTGCTCGGTTGGATGGCGGTGGTCTCCGCCGCCGTGGTCAACCTTCCGCAGATGCTACGTGCGCTGACTGATCGCGAGCGCCTTGCCGGCGTCTCGGTTCTCACCTACGTCCTCATTGCTGCGGCGTCGACGTGCTGGCTCATCTATGGAGTTCTCGTGGACGAGCCGCTGATCAGCGCCCCGCACCTGTTGCTGCTTCCGACGGCGCTGATCACCGCCGCGGTTACCTCGCGAAACCACTGATTGCCCTGGAGACCAGCACACGACGAGGACCGGCCGGTCGAATGCGAACATCTGGTCTGCAGGCTGTGGAATCGATGCGGCAACCGCGCGGTCGCTCGTCATCTCGCTCATCATGAGCTTGGAGGGCGCGTTCGCCCTGAGCCGGGCACAGGGCAGCACCGAGCCACTGGAGGTCGCAGGCGAGGCGATGGTGCTGCTCACGCAACCCGCGCTCGACGGGTTACCTCGAGGCAGAGATGCGCCGGCTTGCAGCCCGGCTGGAGATCAGCGTGCCCGATGATGCTTGGCCCGACATCGTCGCGGCAGCAACCTTCGACCGGATGGCTCCACCGCCAGCGCGACGGCACGGGTGAGCTCACGTCCCGTCAATCCCGCGGCCGGTGCTCATGACGGTCCAGCCGACATGGTCGCCAGCTCGGCAAACGGCAAGGGGCAGCAGGCACTGCCTGAACAGGCGGTCAGATCCTTGCAGCCAGCCTCCAGCGCTGCGCGCAAGGTGTCTCGGATGACCCCGAGGTCAGCCAGCTTGGCCTCCACCTCGGTGAGCTTCGCCGCCACGTTCACCTGCAATGCGTCGCCCGGCCGGACGCCGTGGCGATGGTCCCCCACGTCGAGCAGCTCGGCTACCTCGTTCAACGTGAAGCCGAGCCGCTGAGCGGCCTTGATCACCCGCAGGACGGTGACGACTTCGGGTCGGTAGAGGCGATGACCGCCGAGGGTGCGATCGGGCTCGTCGAGCAGGCCGCGCCGCTCGTAGTAGCGCAGCGTCTGCACATTGACGCCTCCCGCTTCGGCCACCTGGCCGATGCGCAACGCAGGTTCACTCACGCGGCGAGCACGCTCACGCGTACGGCACGCTCGGCGGTCGAGTCCAGCACGTCGACGTACGCGTCCGGGACGGCGACCTGCAGACGCAGGCCGTCGTCGTCGGTGACGGTAAAGGTGAAGAAGGAGCAGCACTCGACCTCGCGACGGCACAGGTCACGCAACGACTGCGCCCTGCCGTTGGCCGGCTCGAAGGTCAGCATGAGGCTGGTGGGTCCGAGACGGTCCACCGCGCGCAACGCGGTGGCGAAGAACTCGTCGAACTCCGCCACTCGCGACGGTTGTGCAGCTGTCGGCAGCGAGCATGCCGACGGAACCCACGCATCGACCCGTTCGTCGTCTCTCATGTCGTCCACCATAAACCCGTACCTCGGTACCGGATGCAAGTGCCGACAAGCGCCGTTCGGCGGTCAGGAGAGGCGTGCAACCAGCGCAGCCACGAGGGCGAGCGCGGGCACGGTGCCCTGTTTGACGGCCCACCCGAGGTACTGCTTGCCGGTGGTGGTGAGGACCAGAGCGGCCGCCACCATGCTCGCGCAGCAGAAGACCACGAGCGTCCACCCCTGCGTCTCGCGGTCGATCACGATGAGCACGACGCCGAGCAGAGTGCCGACGGCCAGGAACAGATTGGGGACCAAGTTTGACAACCGCAAGAACTCCGCGGCGAACTTCCACTACAGCCGGGCGCGCACCAGCGGCGGAAACTTCTGCTCCTGGATCCTCCCCAGTTCGTGGGAGCCCTCGTCGCTTCAGACCGTGGCAAACAGTTGTCGCTCGACCACCGAGGAAGCGATCCGTCACCGCCGCACGATCGGCCGCGACTTCGACAACGAGCCCGGAGTGGGCAACGGGGCGACCACGATCCCGGTGAACGCGTCCGCCTGTACCGGCTACTACAACTACTTCACCGACAGCACCTACCGGACCGGTCGGCTCCATGACCCCGTGGGCTTCGCGTTGCCGCCCAACGGTGCTTACCGGTACGCCACCAACGACCTGGGAGCAGCCATGATCCGCGTCGGATCCGACGCGTCGACCACCTGGTTGTTCGTGGCCCGATCGTGCATCGCATCCCAGCTCGTGGGCAAGACCCTGTCGAACACCAACGACTGAGCACGCGAGCACTACCTGACGGTGCGCGCAACCGCGGCGAGCGTGTCGAGCCAGACGACTCCCTGCCGTTGACCTGCTCCCATGCCGGCGACGGCGCCGGGACACAGCTGCAGTTGCCGCCCAGGACGAACGGGACGTTGCTGCTCTCGTACTGCGCTCACCTGACGGGCGCGATCGCCGAGACGGCGAGGCCGAGGAAAGTCTTGACATCGACGCGGGGCAGGACGATGATACCTAATCATGTTAGGACAGCCGATTCGTAATAGGCAGACCGAACGACGAGAGGCCACGCGTCGGGAAGTGCTCGACGCGGCCTGGGCGGTGGCTCACGAGAAGGGTTTGGCTCAGCTGACACTGCGGGACGTGGCTTCTCGGATCGGGATGCAGGCGCCGTCGTTGTACTCCTACTTCGATTCCAAGAACGCCATCTACGACGCGATGTTCGGGCAGGCTTGGACCGACTACCTCGCTCTCGTGGACAAGACCGAACCGACGCTTCCGCGCGACCCGCGTGCAGCGCTGAAGGCCATCGCGCGGACCTTCTTCGACTACGCGGTCGCTGACCTCGCTCGCAATCAGCTGATGAACCTTCGCACAATCCCGGGGTTCGAGCCGAGCGCTGAGTCCTACGCCCCCGCCGTGGAGGTGTTGGAGCGAGGACGCGCGCATCTTGCCCGCTTGGGTGTCGAGGACCCCGACGAGTTCGACCTGTTCGTCGCCCTGGTCGGCGGCCTCGTCGACAGCCAACAAGCCAACGACCCCGGTGGGCAGCGATGGGCCCGGCTGCTCGACCAGGCAATGGACATGTTCGCCGACTACGTCGGCCTACCCAAGTAGAAAGGCACGAGAATGACCCAAACCGATCGCACAGCTACCGAGACGAAGCCTCGGAGCTCGACCCTCGACAGAAGCACCCTCATGCGTCTGGCTGGGACCGAGTACCACCGATTCGCCTCCCTGTTGTGTGGCTTGAACGATGACGACTGGGCCCTCCCCACCGACTGTCCCGAGTGGGACGTGCGGGCGATGGCGGGCCACGTGCTCGGAATGGCGGAGATGGCTGCTTCACTTCGAGAGGGAAGCCGCCAGCAGAAGGCCGCGAAGAAGCGGGGCGGCGTGTTCATCGACGCCCTCACGGGGCTTCAGGTCCAGGAGCGAGCCGGACTCTCGACCAATGAGCTGACCGCCCGGTTCATGGTCGTCGGCCCGCGCGCCGCTCGCGCCCGACGTCGCACACCGGGATTCATCCGGCGCCGCCGCATGCCGGGGGATGAGCTGGTCGGCGGCAGGTTGGAGGCGTGGACGCTGGGATACATGATCGACACGATTCTCACCCGCGACCCGTGGATGCACCGGGTCGACATCTCTCGCGCGACCGGAAGATCAATGGGTTTGACCGCCGAGCACGACGGCGTGCTGGTTGCTGACGTGGTGACGGAGTGGGCGGCCCGGCACGGTGAACCCTGCCGGCTCAACCTCACCGGGGTGGCAGGCGGGAGCTGGGACTTCGGCGCAGACGGCCCAGTGCTCGAGCTCGACGCGATCGACTTCTGCCGTACCTTGTCCGGGCGCGAGCCCGCGACCGGCCTGCTCAAGGCGGCGGTTCCGTTCTGAGTCGTTTCGAGGTGCGTACGGCTCGGCTCGTGCTGCGACGGTGGCGTGCCTCGGACCGCGATCCGTTCGCGGTGATGAACGCCGATCCCGAGGTCATGCGCTACTTCCCCGCTCCGCTGGACCGCACAGCGAGCGACGCCCTGGCCGAGCGCATCGACGGCCGGTTCGACGCCCTCGGGTACGGCTTGTGGGCACTGGAGGTCGCCGAGTCGCGGGACTTCGTCGGCTTCACCGGCCTCAACCCGATGCCTGAAGGAGTCCCTGGCGAAGGCGGGGTCGAGGTGGGGTGGCGCCTGGCCGCCCAGGCGTGGGGCCATGGGTACGCCACCGAGGCCGCGCGAGCAGCCCTCACCTTCGGGTTCGATGTCGCGGGCCTGCCAGAGACCCACTCCATCACCGCCGTGGCCAACCTCGCATCACAACGAGTGATGCAGCGGATCGGCATGACGTACGCCGACGAGTTCGATCACCCGAAGCTGGCGAGCGACTCACCACTGCGCCGCCACGTCCGCTACACGATCACCGCCCCGTCTCCTCCCCGCTGAGCCTTACGCGCCGCGCGCTGGCACTTGCCGACTGGGCGCGACACGCCGTCTTGTGAACGAGCCCGCGTAAGTCTCACGGCGCAGACTCGAGGTTTGCGGCTAAGAGGAAGATGGGCATGTGCTCAGCTCCCTGTCGACCGCGCGCCGCCGCTTCGTGCTCGGGGTGTGCGCCGTCGGCGTGGTCGCGGTGCTCGTGGTCGCCGCCGTCGTCGTGACCAAGGTCGTCGACACCGCCGATCCGGTGGCCCAGGACGAGCCAGGACCGGTGCTGCTCATCTCGGGGTACGGCGGTGGTACGACGGGGCTCGACGTCCTCGCGCGGGCGCTGCGCGACCAGGGGCGCAGTGTCACGATCGTGCCGTCGGTGGGCAACGGCACCGTCGACCTGCGTACCCAGGCCGAGCGGTTGGCCGAGGCGGCTGATGCCGCGCGCGACGCCACAGGCGCTGAGTCGGTCGACGTGATCGGCTACTCCGCTGGCGGCGTAGTCGCACGCCTGTGGGTCCGCGACTTCGGCGGCGACAGCGTCGCGCGGCGCGTGGTCACCCTGGCCTCACCACATCACGGGACCGACCTGGCTGCTCTCGCCGAGGCGACAGTGCCCGGTCAGTGCCCGGTCGCGTGCAAGCAGCTGGCCACCGACAGCGCGTTCCTCACCGCGCTCAACGCGGGTGACGAGACGCCCGACGGTCCTGAGTTCGTGTCGATCTGGTCGACGTCCGACACCGTTGTCACGCCGGCCGACTCAGCACGGCTCGACGGCGCACTCGACTTCACCGTGCAGAGCATCTGCGGCGCCAACGAGGTCTCGCACGGCCAGATGCCCAGCAGCCCGGCCGTTCTCGGCTCGGTCCCGCTGCTGCTCGGGCCCACCCCACCGACGCTGCCCACCGCCAAGGTCTGCGCTGCCTGACGGCATCGGCGCGCTCAGCTGGTGATGTCCTTGCTGGTGAAGTTAGCCCACGCCGCGCCGAGGAAGACGACGAGGTAGACCCCTTGCAGGAGCAGCCCGCGCACCAGGTCGCCCCACAGGATCGGGTCGCGGAACAGGTCGACGAACGCCAGCCAGTAGCGCGTCGGGAGGTACGGCTGCAGCGCCGCAGCCGCGTCGAGGGTGAGCAGCAGGGTCGAGGCGATCAGGAACGCCAGCGCCCCCAGTGCCGCACCGAGCGCGGAGTCGGTGAAGGTGGACAGCAGCAGCGCGAGTGCGGCGACACCGAGCATCGACAACGTCACGTACGCCACCGCCATCATGGTTCGCTGTGCGATCTGCGTGCCGGTCAGCGACGTACCCGACACCCCGCTCACCAGGCCGGAGGAGTCCCCGTCGCCGAGGAGCAGCATCCCCACGACGTACCCCAAGACGGCGACGATGACAACCGTCAGCAGCACGAACATCACGATGCTGATCAGCTTGGCGACCAGCAAGCGGGTGCGGCCGACCGGACGCACCAACAGGTATCGCAGCGTCCCGGCCTGCGCCTCGCCGGCCACAGCCTCCCCGGCCATCATCGCGACCGCCACCGGCAGGAACAGCGGCAGCACGATCGCCAGCGCCGCAAGCGGGTAGAGCGTGCCGTCGGTCAACACCGCCGACAGGAATGCTGGACCGGTGCCCGATCGAGGACCTACGTCGGTCACGGCGAGCAGGATCGCCACGAGCGTGGGAAGCGCGTTGAGCATCGCGATGGTCACCCAGGTGCGCGGGCGGCGCAGCATCTTGACCAGCTCGACGCGGATCACCGTAGGACTCCGGTCGATCCGGCACGTTCGGCCGCCTCGAGCACCACCTGCTCGAGCGTGCGCCGCTCGGGTCCGAGCTCGCTGACCCGCAGGCCCGCCTTGACCAGCTCGGCGTTGAGCGTCGGGGCATCGAGCCCCTCGACCACGACGACATCACTGTCGCGGTGTACGACGCCGCGACCGATCACGCCCGCAACCTGGTCGGCGTCCGGCGTGCGCACGACCACCCGGCCGGTGGGGGCGCAGACGGTGGCGAGCTCGTCCTGCATCACCAACCGTCCCCGGTCCAGAACACCGACCCGGGTGCAGAGCTGTTCGACCTCGGCGAGCAGGTGGCTGGACAAGAAGACCGTGGTGCCGCGCGCGTTGAGAGCGAGCAGCAGCTCACGAATCTCGCGGATGCCTTGGGGGTCCAGGCCGTTCGTCGGCTCGTCGAGCACGAGCAGCCGTGGCTCCCGCAGCAGCGCGGCCGCGAGCCCCAGGCGCTGGCGCATGCCGAGCGAGTACGCCCTGACTGGCCGTCGCCCGACGGCCGACAAGCCGACACGTTCGAGTGCCTCGCCGACCCGCCGCTTGCGCGTCGACCGGGAGCTTCCTCCGCCGGAGGCGTCCAGGAGCATCAGGTTGGTGCGCCCCGACAGGTGGCCGTACGCCGCAGGCCCCTCGACGAGTGCGCCGACCCGCGGCAGCACGCGCGCGGCGGCGCCGGGCATCACCTCGCCGTCGACCTCGATGTCGCCCGAGGTCGCCAGGACCAGCCCGAGCAGCATCCGCACTGTCGTCGTCTTGCCTGAGCCGTTGGCGCCCAGGAACCCGTAGACGTCGCCCTCGCGCACGTCCAGGTCGAGGCCGTCCACCGCCGTGAGGGCGCCGTACCGCTTGGTGAGCCCACGGGTCTTGATCATCCGATTCCGCCCGACGCCGCCAGCTCCACGGCTGCCCGTTCGAGGGTCGCCGGGGTCACCGTCCCGGTGAGCAGCCAGCTCGTGCCGAAGGCGTCCTCGTCGGTGAGGAGCACACCGAGCGGGCCGGTCCCGACGAAGTGTCCGGACGTGGTGTGTCGCATCCCGGCGGTGGAGTTCAGCTGCTCACGGATCGGGTCGGCGGCGCGGTCCCACAGCGGTACGCCGACGAGAAGTGTCGGTCCCCGCCCGTAGACCGCGACGGCGCCGACCGCGGAGGTACGTCGCCCGCCGAGCCCGGCGAGGTTGGCCGGAGGCTCCTGGGGTGCAAACGCATCAGCGGCACTGGCGAAGTCGAGGACCCGTTCGAACCGGGTGGTCGAGCCCGGCGGTGGCTCGAAGCGGGTGATCGATGCGGCCGGCAGCTCGGATGAGAAGCTGGAGAACGCCGTCGTCATGGCAACCTGACCCGGCTGGTCCGTCGGACCGTACGAGTCGCCGTAGACCTCGACCCGCAACGGCACCGCCGTCTCGGGGTCCGCCCACACCTCGACCCGGTCGATGCTGGACTGCTGATCGGACGGACGCAGCCGTACGCCCAAGGCGTCGCGACCCGCGATGCGCTCGGCCGGCAAGCGAGACAGCTCGTCGGGTCGGGCGCCGTCGAGCAGGCGCCGCCCGAGGATGGGCGGAAGCAGGTCGGAGGCGTCGGGGATCCGAACGAAGACGTTCGGGGTCCGGGTCGCAGTCAGCGACTCATAGACCCACCGGGTGGTACCGCTCTCGTCGTGGAACAGGTCCGACTCTCCGGTGGTGCGCACGGTGTCGACCCGCCAGTCGTCCGCGCTACGCCACCACGTGCGCAAGCGGGTGCGCTCGCCGAGCAGGTCACCGAGCGCACCGAACTGGGTGGAGGCGGGCAGCTGCAGCGTTCCGGTCGACTCGGCGCTCCCCGAGTAGGGGACGTCGTGTGACTGTTGAATCCTTGCGGCCAGAGAGGTAGCGCTCTCCGCCGAGTCCTCGACGGGCAGCGCGTGCACGAGTAGCGGCGCCGCCAGCAGAGCCAGGACACCAATGGCGACGATCCACCATCGCCGCGCGGTCGTCATCGGCTCGAGCGTACCGTCCGAGTGCGAACAACCACTCAGGATGCGACGGCCCGGACGCGGTGCTTGACTCAACCGATGGTGAACTTCGGCTACACGCTCATGACGGAGCAGGCCGGACCGCGAGAGCTCGTCGGCCACGCCGCTGCGGCCGAACGGGCAGGTTTCGACTTCGAGGTCTGCAGTGATCACTACTTCCCCTGGCTGGACGCGATGGGTCACGCGCCCGATCATGCGGTACCACCCCGCGGTCGTCGCGCAGAAGGCGGCGACGACAAGCCTGCTGTCCGGCGGGCGGTTCACTCTCGGGCTGGGTTCTGGTGAGAACCTCAACGAGCACGTCGTCGGTGCGGGCTGGCCACCGGTCAACGTACGGCATGAGATGTTTGCTGAAGCCGTCGACATCATCGACGCACTGCTCGCCGGCGGTTATGTCAGCTATGGCGGACAGCACTTCCGGGTCGACTCCGCAAAGGTCTGGGACCTGCCAGAACACGGTGTTCCGCTTGCCATCGCCGTCTCCGGTCAGCAGTCGGTCAAGGCCTTCGCGCCGAGGGCCGATGTGATGATCGCGGTCGAGCCTGATGCCGAGCTGTGCGCGGCGTGGGACACCGCGGGTCCCAAGGGGTACCGCAAGGTCGGTCAGATCCCGATCAGCTGGGACCACGACCGGGACGCCGCGGTGACGCGTGCGCACGACCTGTTCCGTTGGTTTGGCGGCGGTTGGAAGGTCAACGCCGAGCTGCCCGGTACGTCGGGTTTCGCGGCGGCGAGCGCGTTCGTACGCCCCGAGGACGTTGCTGAGTCGATCCCCTGTGGGGACGACGTAGACGCAGTGGTCGAGGCGGTGAAGCCGTTCTGGGAGGCCGGTTTCAGCGACGTCGCTCTCGTGCAGGTCGGCGGCGACCAGCAGGACTTGTTCTTCGACGCGGCCTCTGCCGAGATCCTGCCGGCGCTGCGCCAGGCAGCGGCAGGGTAGGCGCGGTGCCGACCCCGGCATCTGCCGGCGACGAGCACGGCGTCGAGCCGATGCTCGCCACCCTCACCCGGGAACCTTTCTCGCGGCCCGGTTGGCTCTTCGAGCGCAAGCTCGATGGTGTAAGGGCTCTTGCGGTTCGCGACGGGGGCCGGACCCGGTTGTTCTCGCGTACCCACAAGCCGATGGGAGCGAGCTACCCAGAGATCGTCGACGCGCTGGAGGTCGTCGCGGATGGCGACTTCGCCACCGACGGCGAGATCGTCGCCTTCGACGGGGACCAGACCAGCTTCGCCATGCTGCAGAAGCGCATCCACCAGACCAACCCGGTGCTGGTCAGGTCGTCGGGCGTCGCGGTGTTCTACTACGTCTTCGACATGTTGTCGTGGGACGGGCACGACATGCGCCGGCTGCCACTGCGAGACCGCAAGACGATCCTGCGTGAGGCGATCGACTTCGCCGACCCGTTGCGCTACTCCGCCCACCGTGACGATGACGGTGCGCAGATGTACGCCGATGCCTGTGCCCGCGGCTGGGAGGGCGTCATCGCCAAGCGGGCCGACAGCGCGTACCGCGGCGGGCGGTCCCCCGACTGGCTGAAGTTCAAGTGCGTGCGCGACCAGGAGGTCGTCATCGGTGGCTTCACCGACCCCAGCGGCTCCCGATCGGCGCTCGGGGCGCTGCTGGTCGGCTACCACGACGACAGCGGGCTGAGGTACGCCGGCAAGGTCGGCACCGGATTCGACGAGGCGACACTGCGCCGACTGCGCGACCTGCTCGGACCGTTGGAGCAGCCCGCCTCCCCGTTCGTGGACCAGGTGCGCGAGAAGGGCGCGCACTGGGTGGCTGCGCAGGTGGTGGCCCAGGTCGGCTTCGCCGAGTGGACCACGGCTGGACGCCTGCGACACCCCACGTACCGGGGCCTGCGCGACGACAGGAGCGCCACCGACGTCGTACGGGAAGCGCCCGCTGGCGGCAGCTGAGCCAGGCGCCGGCACGTTCACGGTCGGCGTTGGTGCCCGGTCAGCACCGACGCGACTGGGTACGTGTCGGCTTGCGGCGTCGGGCGGCGTGATCTGTCCGGTTCACGTACGTGCCGGCGTCCCACACGGTCGCAGTGCCGCCGCCGTACTCACCAGCGGCGATGCGACCCTCGAATGCCGCGTAGTCGAGCGGAACGCTTCAGCGACAGCTACTCGCCGGTCTCGCCGTCGATGAGCTGGCGGGCGATGTCGAGGTGGCCGGCATGCCGGGCGTACTCCTGCAGCAGGTGGAACAAGATTCGGATGAGCGGGGGCGCCTGCTCCGACGTCGCGAATCGGCCGCCGGTCGCGGAGCACTGGTGCAGGTCAGCCTTCGCCACGATGGCTGACGAGTGTGCCACCGCCGCGGCGTGGCCGGCGAAAACGGCCTCGGTCGACGTCTCGGCTGTGATCGTCCACTCCTCGACGTCGCCACCGGCGGGCCATGGTTCCCCGATGTCCTCGCCAAGGAAGCCCCAGTGCATCCACCGGCGTTCGACCCAGGTCAGGTGTTGGAGGAGTCCCAGCGGCGACCAGCCCAGGGGGTCGAGCGGTGTGCGCAGATCGTGGTCGGAAAGTCCGGCGAGCTTGCGTGCCAGGGTTTGGCGGTACCAGTCGAGGTAACCGACCGAGAGCTCCTCGGGATCGGAAACCGCGACACCGGGGCCATCGAGCGGGGCGCCTTCTGGCCCGGATGTGGTCGACACGCACCGACTATGACACGCACATCCGGTGAGCCTTACTTCGATCGCGCTGGGACTTGCCCATTTCGGGGCGACACGCCGCCTTGTGAACGAAGGTGCATAAGTGTCAGCGGGTGGTCGGATCAGCGGTGGCG
>Ga0183260_10003985_pt1 | contig 11832 bp, 11 predicted proteins | sample AntDrymUQ4972206_2_FD_129768 | JGI IMG/M metagenome (GOLD analysis project Ga0183260, IMG submission 129768) | Polar desert sand microbial communities from Dry Valleys, Antarctica - metaG UQ497 (22.06) (version 2) (version 2) | ecosystem: Environmental > Terrestrial > Soil > Desert | place...
CGGTGGAAGCGCTACGGCGATCCGCTCGCCGGTGGCCCTCGCGCCCGAGACGGCCGCGCCGCGGAAGGGCCCTGTGCTGTCGAAGGCTGCGGGGAGCTTGCGTACCGCACGATCCTGTTCTGCGGCCGCCATTACGTCACACCCGCCCGAGCCAGGAGACCGCGACCGCCGGACCGAGTGCCGACGTACGCCATTGAGCAATGCAGCGTCGACGGGTGCGAATCGGCCCTCGATCGGGTCGCGCTGTGCAGTCGTCACTTCCAGCGCGCACGAACGGCTGGTGACCTCGGTCCGATCGGCCGGATCAAGGCGCCAACCGGCTCCGCATGGGTCGACGGCCACGGGTATCGGTACCGATCGGTAGGTGGCCGCCGCGTCGCGGAGCACCGATATGTGATGGAGCAGCACCTCGGGCGTCCGCTCGCCAAGGACGAGTCGGTGCATCACCGCAACGGGGTGCGGACGGACAACCGGACCGAGAACCTCGAGCTGTGGACCCGCTCCCAGCCCAGCGGGCAGCGGGTCGAGGACCAGGTGGAGTGGGCAGAGCAGATCCTGCGGCAGTACGCGCCGGAGCGCCTCGCTCCCCCGGTCCTGCGCGTCGTCAGCCGTCTCGAGGTCGAGCTGGCCGAGGCGATACACCGCCGAAGCGGCTAGCCCGACACAATGGGCGGGTGACCGAGCCCGAGCCTCCGCCGCTGCTGGAGCGCATCCGCGAGTCGGTGATCGGCGACGACCAGGTGATGGTGACGCCGTACGGTCCGCGCCGCATCACCTACGCCGACTACACGGCCTCCGGGCGAGCGCTCGGGTTCATCGAGGACTTCATCCGCGACGAGGTCCTGCCGCGCTACGCGAACACGCACACCGAGTCCAGCGGCACCGGACTGCAGACGACCCGGCTGCGCGAGGACGCCAGGGAGATCATCCGGCGGTCGCTGCGCGGCGACGACGACACCGTCGTCCTGTTCTGCGGGTCCGGCTCCACCGGCGCGATCGACAAGATGGTCCGCATCCTCGGACTGCGCATCCCGGCCGAGCTGGACGACCGCTACCACCTCACGTCGCGGATCCCGCCCGACGAGCGCCCCGTCGTGTTCATCGGCCCGTTCGAGCACCACTCCAACGAGCTGCCGTGGCGGGAGTCGATCGCCGACGTTGTCGTCATCGCCGAGGACGCCGACGGGCACGTCGATGCCGACCACCTGCGGGTCGAGCTCGAGCGGTACGCCGACCGACCGCTGCGGATCGGCAGCTTCTCCGCCGCGTCGAACGTCACGGGCATCACGACCGACACCTGGGGCATCTCCGAGCTGCTGCACGAGCACGGCGCGCTGGCGTTCTGGGACTGCGCCGCCGCGGCGCCGTACGTCACGGTCGCGATGACCGACCCGGCTCGCCCCCGCGGCTACAAGGACGCGGTCTTCATCTCGCCGCACAAGTTCATCGGTGGACCCGGTACCCCGGGGGTGCTCGGCGTGCGCCGCGGGCTGCTGACCAACCGGATCCCGACTGTGCCGGGCGGCGGCACCGTGTCGTACGTGAACCCGCTCGAGCACCGCTACCTCGACGACCCGATCGCGCGTGAGGAGGGCGGCACCCCGGCGATCATCGAGTCGATCCGGGCCGGTCTGGTCTTCGCCCTGAAGGAGGCCGTCGCGCCGGGCCTGATCGCCGCGCGCGAGGAGGAGCTCGTCCAACAGGCGATCGCGAGATGGTCGGCGCACCCGCGGATCGAGGTGCTCGGGAACCCGACCGCACGGCGGCTGTCGATCGTGTCGTTCGTCGTCCTCGCCCCGTCGGGTCGATACCTGCACCACAACTTCGTCGTCGCGCTGCTCAACGACCTTTTCGGTATCCAGGCCCGCGGCGGCTGCTCGTGCGCCGGTCCGTACGGCCACCGCCTGCTCGGCATCGACATCGAGCGGTCCCACCGGTTCGAGAGCGAGATCGCCCGCGGTTGCGAGGGCATCAAACCAGGCTGGGTGCGCGTCAACTTCAACTACTTCATCAGCCCGACCGTGTTCGAGTACGTCGTGCGCGCGGTGGAGCTGGTCGCCGACAGCGGCAGCCGGTTCCTCGCCGACTACCGGTTCGATGACGCCACCGGTCGCTGGCACCACCGGGCCGGCGCGGTCGAGCCACCGCTGCGGCTGCACGACGTGGCCTTCGACCCCGCCACCGGTGAGATGACCTACCCGACCGGGCACGACCGCGCTTCGGAGGACGCCCTGGCCGGCTATCTGGGGGAGGCGCAGGCGCTCGCCACGCAGCGGGAAGAGCCGGACTGCACGGGCAGTACCGGCCTGGGCGAGGACTTCGAGTCGTTGCGCTGGTTCGACCTGCCCGCGGTGTGCCTGTCCGGAGCCGACGCGCCGGCCTGATCGGCACGGGACATCGACCGGCGGGCGCGCGTCACCCGATCGGCCCCGTCAATGTGAGTCATCTTGGTCGACAAACCGGGTCGTATCGGACACATGGGTTCAAGGCGACGGTTGGCGTACCCGAACCACTGATTGCGGGCCGGGACGCGAGAACTTGGGCCCTCGATCACCCCCTGATGGGCACCACATCCTCTTGAGCCCGGGAGCCTCCGTGTCCCTTCGTGCCCTCGTCCTCGCCTTGTCCGTAGCCGCTGTCGCGGGGTCCGCCGTCGTCACCGCGCCGGCGGCCGGCGCGGCGACGACGGCGACCCGCTGCTGGCTCAGCTGCCCGGTCGCAACGCCTGCTCCATCGGCCGTCCCGAGCCCGACGAGCGCACCCGACCCGGGCGAGGCGGCGACGCCGCTGCCGTCGTCGAGCCCGGCAGTCAAGGCGATCACCATCCCCCGGCCGGCCGACGAGGTCGGCGAGGCACTGGCCCTGATCAACGCCGCCCGCCGGGCGCGCGGCGTACGGCCGCTCGTGCCGGACGCGGCGCTGTCGGAGATCGCCCGCGCACACACCGCGACGATGATCGCCCGAAACCTGCTGCACCACAACGACTCGCTGTTCACCCGCGAGGCGCACCAGCGCCTGGGCATCAAGATCTTCGGCGAGAACGTCGGCGTCGGCTCCGGCGTCGCCGACAACCACGACGGCTTCATGAACAGCCGGTACCACCGCGAGAACATCGAGAACGCGAGCTTCGTACTCGTCGGCCTCGCCGTCGGCCGCAGCGCCGACGGCCGGGTTTGGGTCACCCAGGACTTCGGCACTGTCCGCATCGGCGGCACCGTCGGGACCGCACCTCGCCCGGTCGCCATCTCGCCGAGCGCGCCACGCCCCGTGGTGGCGCCGGCGCCGTCCCGCACCAGCACCGGCCGCGCCCCCCGACCGGTCGCACCGGCCCGCATGGTCCGCGCCGCGGTGCCGGTCGCCCGGCTCGCCGCCCCGCCGGTCGCCCTGGCGGCGCTCGACGCACCTCCCGTCGTTGCCGCCTTCACGGCGACGGCGACGGACCAGGACACCGTCGCGCTGACCTACCGCACCGCGTCGAGCTCGGCCGCACCGATCGGCGCCGGCGTGCTCGCCGCCCTCGCCGGGACCGCCTTCCTGGTCGTCGTCCCGCGCGCCCGCCGGGTGAGCGTCAGCTGACGTCGCGCCGCGCGAACAGCGCGGTCATGAACGCCAGGAGCCCCACCGAGTACGCCACGAGCACCGCGGCCGCAGCCGGGCGGGTGAACTCGAAGGTCGACGAGCCCCCGCTGTCGATCCTCATCCGCCCGCCGATCCAGATGGCGATCGCGTTGCCGATGAGATACGGATTGAGCCACTGGGCGACGACCCGCAGCAGCTGCTCCAGGATCGCGAAGTAGACGAACCCCACCCCGAGCGCGACGCCGGTGTTGCGGGTCAGGCTGGCGATGGCGAACGCGAGCCACGCCATGAGGATGCCCAGCGCCAGCGCCCGTAGGTCAGCCAGCGCCACGGTGCGCCACAGGTCGTCCGGGGCGCCGTCGAACGTGCCCCCGCGGCTGCTGGCGAGCGCGGCGATCCCGGTCACCGCGCCCAGCAACAGCACCCCCAGGGCCGTGATCGTGACCGCGAGCGCCACCGCCTTCGCGACGACGACGCGAAACCGGCGTGGCTCCCACGTCAGCAGCGACTGCACCGTTCCCGCGGCCCAGTCCGCGCCGGCGTACGTCGCTCCCATGAGGAACGCGCAGACCGAAAGCAGCCCGGCCACGATGTTCGCGCCCTCGGGCAGCTTCTCGGCGAACACCCAGTCCGCCGCCCCCTGCGTGCGGGTGGCCTCGTTGACCGCCTGCACACCGAGCAGCACCAGCGCGCCGATCGTCGCGAGCGCGAGCCAGCGCACCGCACGCCGGGACCGCAGCCGCAGCAGCTCCGAACGCAGCAGGCGCGTCACTGCGACGCGTCCGTCAGCTCGAGGAAGACCGACTCCAGGTTGGCGGCGAGCGGTGTCAGCTCGCTGACGTACTGCCGCTTCTTCACCAGGGCGCGGGTGATCTCGGCGGGGTCGGTCACCTCGTGGACGAGGAGATGGTCGTCGTGCACGGTCATCAGGAAGCCCGCGATGAGCAGCGTCGCGTGCCCGGCGGCGAGGTCGGCGACGACCACCCGCACGTCGCCTGTGCTGCGCGTCGTCGCCGCGACGACGTCACGCACCGAGCCGCTCATCACCAGCCGGCCGCGCGCGATGATCCCGACGTGGTCGCACATCTGCTCCACCTCGCCGAGTAGGTGCGACGACACGAACACGGTCACCCCCTCCTGCCCGAGACGGCGGAGCAGCTCGCGGATCTCGCGGATGCCGGCCGGGTCGAGGCCGTTGCTGGGCTCGTCGAGGACGAGCAGCCGCGGCTCCTTCAGCAGCGCGGCGGCGATCCCCAGGCGCTGCCGCATCCCGAGGGAGTAACCCTTCACCCGGTCGTCCGCGCGGTCGGCCAGTCCTACCAGCTCCAGCACCGCGTCCACCCGGCGGTCGCCGACGCCGGCGACGCGAGCCAGCAGCGCCAGGTTGCGCCGGCCGCTGAACGCCGGGAACAGCTGCGGCTGCTCGACCAGCGCCCCGACCTGGCCGATGACCTCCGGCAGCCCCGACGGCACGTCGCGACCGAGCAGCCGCACGTCACCGGAGTCGGCGCGGGCCAGTCCGAGCAGGACGCGGATCGTGGTGGTTTTGCCCGACCCGTTGGGGCCGAGGAACCCGAACACGCCGCCCTCCTCGACCGTGAGGTCGAGACCGTCCAGCGCGCGCTGCGTCGGGCGGCGCACACCGCGGTACTTCTTGTGCAGCCCACTGACCTCGATGACGGGCACCGCGCTCACCTCCGGACGATCGTGCGGGACGGGTAGCTGCCGAAGACAGCGACGGAGAGCGCGACGCCTCGGAGCTCGTCGAGCGCGGTGCGCACGTCAGGGTCGTCAACCGTGCCCTCGAAGTCGAGGAAGAACATGTACTCGAACGGCCGGCCCGGTCGCGGGCGTGACTCGAGCTTCGTCATCGACAGGTTGTGCTCGGCCAGCACCGCCAAGCACCGAACGAGCGCGCCGTGCTCGTGCCGGGTGACGAGGATCAGCGACGTCTTCGCCGGCTGCGACACGTCGACCGGCCGCGGCTCGGCGGCGAGGACGACAAACCTGGTCCAGTTCTCCTCCTGGTTCGCCACCGACTCGCGGAGCACGACGAGGCCGAGCGCCGCCGCTGCCTCCGGCGAGCCGATCGCGCCCACCGCCGGGTCGCCGTGCGCGGCGACCGCGGCGAGCGCGGCCGCCGTGTCCATGTGGCTGACCAGCTCGCAGTGCGGCAGCGTCGCCAGGAATGTCGAGCACTGCTCAAGCGCCTGCGGGTGGGACAGCACCCGGGCCAGCTTCTCCAGTGGTACGTCGGCCGGCCCGGCGAGGCAGTGGTCGACCCTCCACACCTCCTCGCCCACGATCGACAGGTGCTCGGCCTGGAGCAGGTCGTAGACGCCGGTGATGCTCCCAGCAGTCGTGTTCTCGATCGGCAGCACCGCCAGGTCGACCTCGCCGTGGTGCACCAGCTCGGCGGCCTCCCGGAAGGTCCGGCAGCCGACCAGCTCGGGGGAGGCGCCGTGCGCAGTCACGTGCTGGCGTGCGGCCAGGTAGGAGTACGCGTTCTCCACGCCCTGGTAGGAGACCCGCACGCATCTCGGCTCGGCCACGTCGCGACGCTACCCGCGCACGTCGTCGAGCCGGCCCGGCTCGAGCAGGGCGGCGCGGACCGCCGCGACCAGGCGTCCGGCCTGCGCGCCGTCGACGATGCGGTGGTCGGTGGTGAAGGTCAGCACGAGCTGCGGACGTACGACGACGGCACCATCGAACACGGTCGGTGCGTCGGTCACCCGCCCGACGAGGACATAGATGGGCACCCGCGCGAACGGCACCGGCGCGAGCAGCCCCTCGTCCAGGCCGAACGGCCCCACATTGCTCACGAACGCCGACCCGAGCGGGAAGCCGGGCTGGCCGAAGGCGCGCAGCCCGAACCCGCCCGTGAGCAGTCCCGCCAACGAGAGCAGCGGCCGGATCAGGAACCATGGCACGGCGGCGGCCAGCCGTGAGGATGTCCGGAAGTCACCGTCCTCGCCGGCCCGCAGCCGGTCGGCGCCGGCGCGCACCTCGGCCGCGATCTCGGTGAGGGACTTGCAATCGGCATCTGCCACCTTGACCGGCGCGAGGTCGGTGCCCTCGATGTCGACGGCGAAGCCGATCGCGCAGCTCGGGTAGGCGACGAAGCGGCCGAGCACGAGGCGGCCGTGCGCCTCCGGCACGGCGCGCATCGCGAGCGCGACCGCCTTGCCGACGGCGTGCGTCACCGTCACCCGCTCGCCGGTCGCCGCACGCGCTGCGGCTAGGTGGGCGAGCAGTGCCGTCGCGTCGACGGCTAGCCGGCCGTACAGGCGGCCGTCGCGGGAAGCGCGCCAGGTCCCGGCGGCGACTTTCCGTCGCGTCCTCGTGTGGCCGTCGCCGACCGGTCCCCACCCCATGTGCGCAGCCTGCCAGAGAGCCGCGGCACACCGCGGCACACCGCGCCGCGACCTCGTGAGACGACGGTCAGGCGGACACGCGACGTAAGCATGCCGGCCTGTGCCGCGCCTGGTTCACTCTCCGTCGCAGCCGGCCGTGCACCGCAACGTCGCCGAGCCGGGGGAACGGCGCAGAGCGGTCGGCGCGGCGCACGACGGGCATGTCGTGGTCGTGGCTACGCCGAGCGCCCGGCGCGGCGCACCGGTCGGGCGCAGCAGCCCGACCAGCGCGCTGCACAGCGCGGTGCTTCGTGCCCGGGCCCACACAGCGTCCGCCGGCAGCTCGAGCCCGAGGTCGGCGTCGCCGTGCCACACGTACGCCGCGTCGACCACCAGCAGCCGCTCGTCCATCCCGGCCCACAGGTCGACGACGACGCCGGCCGCCCGCATCTGCTCGAGGACCCTCAACGCGCCGGGCTGTTCCGCCGGGGGCCGGGTGACGACGCGGACAGGGACGCCTCGGCCGACGGCGCCGCGCAGCGCCGCCGACCACTGGGCCATCCCGTGCCCGTCGACCCGGGGGCTCCAGATCGCGACCTCGTCGGTGGCCCGGTCGAGGTCGGCCGCGATCGCGGCCCGAGCGTCGGCGGCCGCGTGCAGCGTCAGCAGATGCGGGACGGGCATCGCGCGGTCGGCCTCGCCCGGCCAGCGCAGGTGCCCGCCGCCGGCGCCCAAGTGCTCCGGCGCGAGCGGCTGTCCCTCCTGCTCGAGCAGGTCCAGCAGGCGTCGTACGACGGCGCTACGCGGCGTACGACGGCGCAGGTAGCCGAAGTCGGCCACCACGACGAGGCAGTCGCGCGCCCGGCTGATCGCGACGTTGAGCAGCCGCGACTCCGCCTCGTCGAGGCCGCGCGCCCGCGACCCCGGGCCAGGCACGACACCGGTCGAGTCGGCGAGGTCGACAACGATCGCGTCCTTCTCGTTGCCCTGGAAGCGGTGGACCGTGCTCGACCAACCGCGCGCGGCGCGGCCGTGCCGGTCGGCCAGCAGACCCGCCACCAGCCGCTCCTGCGCGGCGTACGGCGTGACCACGCCGAGGCTCGAGTCCTCCGTGCCGGCCGCGGCGAGCACGTCCGGGGCCGGCGCCAGCGCCTCGACCACCTCGGTCACCAAGAGCGCGTGCAGCGGGTTGAAGCGGGAGCCTCTCCCCCAGTAGCCGGCCCACGCCCCGAGCCGTCCGGTGTCGACGTACACCAGCGCCGCCTCGGTCGGCAGCGACCGATCGGTCGCCGCGACCCGGTCCGGCCGCCCGGTCCGCAGCCGGTTGTCCGGGTAGTAGAGGTCGCTGACAACGTCGGCGATCGCCGGCCGCATGCGGTACTGCGTGCGCAGCGCCGCGAGATGGGCGGGCGGGTCGCCCTCGGCCAGCGCGCGCGGGATGCCCGCCTCGGTGAACGCGTCCGTCGCCAGCCAGCGGCGCGCCACGCCGTCGCGCGTGGTCACGATCGAGGAGAGCTGCCGGAAGTCACCGGCGATCACCACGCTGTGCTGGGCGAGCCCCGCGACGTACGCCGCCATCGGCAGCATCACCATCGACGCCTCATCGACGACGACCACGTCGAAGTCACGGTCCGGCATCCCGCCGAGCCAGGTCTGGTAGACCGTTGCCGCCAGGACGCGGGCCTTCGCCGTCACCGCGTCCTCGGTCGTCGCATGATCCCGGTCGATCGCCTCGAGCCGCTCGCGCAGCGCGGACCGCTCGGTCCGCGCGTCGTCACCGTCGGGCAGCGCGTCGAGCTCGCGCTCGACGCGCACCCGGTCGGCCAGCGCCGCCGTCGCGGTCCGCTCGAGCACCACCGCGGCGCTGACCTGCGCGCCGAACGCGTCGCGCAGGTCGTCGTTGACGATCGCGCGGTGCCTGAGCACGAGCCCGTCGTCGAAGCCCGGCTCGTCACGAAGCAGGTGCGCGATCCGCATGAGCGCCGTGTCGACCGCGGTGTTGGTGTTCGACACGACGAGCACCGAGCGCCCGGCTCGCGCATGCGCCGCGACGACGTGCGCCACGGTCGTCGTCTTGCCGGTCCCGGGAGGACCCCAGACGTAGGTGAGCTCGCTGCCGAGGGCAAGCGCGACCGCGGCGCACTGCTCCTCGTTCAGCGTCGCCGACACGTCGGGCGGGATGTCCGCCGACGCGGCGCGCACCGGTGCCCGGCCGAGCAGCCGGGCAACGGTGTCGAGGTCGAGCTCGGCGTCGCCCTCGATGACCTGTCCCAGTCGCGCGGCGAGCCGCTCGAGGAGGAACGACGCATCAGTGATCAGCACCGCGTGCTCGATCGAGGGCCCGAGGTCGGCGCCGACTCCGACGACGAGCTCGCCGTCGCGGTGGGACACAACATCACCATCGGCCTCTCCCCCGTCGTACGGCAGGACGAGCCGCACCGGGAGGTCGTCGGTCAGCCTCGCGCCGGGCACGTCGGAGAAGGCGTAGGTCCACCGCTTGCCGGTCGAGCCGGTTAGGACGCCGCCGTGGCAGTCACGGCCGACCTCCGCGCCAGGCCCGCGCAACTCCTCGACCTCCACCTCGAGCGCGGCCCGCATCGACTCCAGGGTGGCGAGCACCAGCGGTTGCGCCGCGTCGGTCACCGCACCGCCTCGAACCACCGACGCAGCGCGTCGGGGCCGTCCACCGTCGGGTCGACGACCGAGACACCCGCGCGCAGCCTCGTCGACGCGGCTTCGGAGACGACGAGGACCGGTCCGGCGTGCCTCGTCACCAGCAGCCCGAAATCCCCGTCGCCCGATACGAGCACGAGCGGCTCCTCGTCCGGCCGGTACGCCGCCGCGAGCACGATGTCGGCCCGCTGCCAGCCGGCCGCGACCACCACCTCGGCGTACGCCGGCCAGGTGGTCGCCTCCACCGCGGAGGCACGGCCGGCAACCGTCATCCGCACCTCCTCCGACGGCAGCCCCGCGATCGCCGCGAGCACGGCGGAGACCCGCGAGGTGTCGACGTTGTCGGCGTCGACGAGGACCTGGACCACCCGCGCCTACGGCGCGCGCAGCGCGTAGTCGGTCTTCGCCGAGATGTGCACGCGGACAGCATGGCAGCGTCAGCTCCTCGTGACGTCCGGTGAGGTAGCCTCGCGGCCATGACGACCAGGGGGGATCTCGACGGGCTGAGCACCGAGGAGCTGCGTCGGCGCGCGTTCGAGCTGGCGAAGCACCGGCACGACTTCCACTTCTTCTGGGACCTCGCGAAGCACGTCCCTGCCGCGGGCGAGGCGGCGACCGACGACGGGTTCACCGCGCCCGGCGCGTCGATCTCCGATCTGATCGAGCTGTTCCGCGAGCTTCGGGGCGACCACCTCGGCGCGGCGGAGCCGATGCTGCGCGCGCACTTCCTCGGCTACCTCGCCGAGCACTCGACTGACTGAGGGCGCGCGTGAAGCTGCCCGTCATGCCGCCGGTCAAGCCGATGCTCGCGAAGTCAGTGCAGGACCTGCCGCAGCCGTCGTCGTACCCCGCCGGACTGCTCTACGAGCCGAAGTGGGACGGCTTCCGGTGCATCGCGTTCCGCGACAGCGACGAGGTGGAGCTCGGCAGCCGCAACGAGAAGCCGATGACGCGGTACTTCCCGGAGCTCGTCGAGGCGATCCGCGCCGAGCTGCCGCCGCGCTGCGTGGTCGACGGCGAGATCGTCATCGCCGGCGCCGACGGCCTGGACTTCGAGGCGCTGCAGCAGCGCATCCACCCGGCCGAGTCCCGCGTGCAGCGGCTGGCGGCAGAGACCCCGGCCTCGCTGGTGGTCTTCGACCTGCTCGCGCTCGGGGACGAGGACCTGCGCCGTACGCCGCTCGGTGAGCGTCGGTCGCTCCTCGAGCAGCACCTCGGCAAGGTGTCGGCTCCCGTGCACCTGACCCCGGCCACCCGCGACCACGCGACGGCGCTCGACTGGTTCACCCGCTTCGAGGGCGCCGGCCTCGACGGGGTCATGGCCAAGGCGCTGGACCTGCCCTACCGCGAGGACGAGCGCGTCATGCTCAAGGTGAAGCACGCCCGAACCGCGGACGTCGTGCTGGCCGGCTTCCGGTGGCACAAGAGCGGGCCGATCGTCGGGTCGCTCCTGCTGGGCCTGTACGACGACGAGGGCACGCTGCACCACATCGGAGTCGCCGCGTCGTTCTCCATGGCGCGGCGCAAGGAGCTGGTGGCCGAGCTCGAGCCGTGGCGCGAGAACGCAGGTGACGACCACCCGTGGCGCGGCTGGGCCGAGCAGGTCGGCGCGGGCAAGATGCCCGGCGGCCAGTCGCGGTGGAACGCGAACAAGGACCTCTCGTTCGAGCTGCTGCGGCCGGAGCAAGTCCTCGAGGTGGCTTACGACCACATGGAGGGGACTCGGTTGCGGCACACCGCGCAGTTCGTGCGGTGGCGTCCAGACCGCGACCCGAGCTCATGCACCTTCGATCAGCTCGAGGTCCCGGTGCCCGCGCTGCTCGCCGACGTCTTCGGCAGCTGACGTCTCTCGAACTTTGGGCGATCGGGACATAGTTCGGCTATCGCTTCATCCTCGGTCCTCTTTTGGCTCGGTGTCCTTGCGGGCGCGGCTGGGCTGCACCCGTTTGGGCTCACCCGCCATCTTCGGGAACTGCGGAGGGTACGCCGCGTCGGCGAGGCCGAGGTCCTTCTCGTGCCGCTCGACCAGCTCGAGCAGCGGCTCGAGGTCGTGCGCGACGTCGTCGATCGAGGAGTGCACGTCACCGAGCTCGGCGAAGCGCGCCGGCATGTTCGCGATCGTGAAGTCGCCGTTGCGCGCGTCGGGCACCTCGTCCCACCGCAGCGGCGCCGACACGGTCGCCTCCTTGCGCGCCCGCACGCTGTAGGCGCTCGCGATGGTCTGGTC
>Ga0183260_10003986_pt1 | contig 11829 bp, 7 predicted proteins | sample AntDrymUQ4972206_2_FD_129768 | JGI IMG/M metagenome (GOLD analysis project Ga0183260, IMG submission 129768) | Polar desert sand microbial communities from Dry Valleys, Antarctica - metaG UQ497 (22.06) (version 2) (version 2) | ecosystem: Environmental > Terrestrial > Soil > Desert | place...
CCAGCGCGTACGCCGAGCAGGACGGGTAGTAGCGGCAGACATCGCCGTACAGCGGGCTGATCACGGCGCGGTAGGCCCGCAGCAGCCCGATGAGCAGCCGCCTCACGTGGCTGCTCCGCCGCCGGTGACCGGTAGCAGCCGGTCCAGGCAGTAGGTCAGGTCCGCGTCGAGGTGCGGGGTGCTGGCTCCCGCAGCTGCGGGAAGCGCCCGCACGACCACGATCGCACCCGCGGGCAGTCCAGACAGCCGAAGCTGGACCCGGTGCCGCAGCCGGCGTTTGATCCGGTTGCGGACCACCGCCGGCCCACAGGCCCGGCTCACCACCACACCGACCCGGGGCGGGGCGGACTGGGTGCCCGCTGCGGGTCCGGTGGCGGCCGTCGGTCGGGCCAGGTGGACGACGAGGGTGCCAGCGCCGGCGCGGCGACCACGACGGGTGGCGGTGGCGAACTCACGCTGGAGGCGGAGTCGGTGCGGAGCCGGCAGCACGAGTAGGTGGTGGCGAGTCGGGCCGGCTCAGACGGCGAGCCGCTGGCGACCCTTGCGCCGACGCGCGGACAGGACGGCCCGACCCGCCCGGGTCCGCATTCGCAGCCGGAAGCCGTGGGTCCTGTGCCGGCGCCGGTTGTTCGGCTGGTAGGTGCGCTTGCTCACGGGAGGCTCCGACGGGGCTCGGTCTGGGCACGGCTCGGGGTTGCAGGCTATGCCTGCAGGCTAATCCTGCAGGGTACGGGTCGACAGGGTACGGGCTCTGCTCGGCGGTCCCTGGGGCTTCGCACGAGCCGGGCCACGGTACGCGAGCCGGTCCGAGGGGGTCAAACAACCGGCCGGCGGGCAAGCTGTGGATTGCGTCTTGCTGCCGCGCCGCCCCCGGGTCTACGGTCGGCCCGCGCCCGCTTTCCTCCCGACTGCCGCTCGGCTCGCTGCTCACAGGCTGTGGACAACCGTGTGGACGGGCGGCGTCACTTGCGTAACCCCGCCCCTCGGCCCGCTCCGGGCCCGCTCAGGAGGACCCGTTGCCCGACGATGCCGCCCGCCCCGACGAGCCCCGCCCCGACGAGCCCCGCCCCGACGAGCTCCGCGCCGACGAAACCAGGCCGGACGAGTCCCCCCGTACGGCCCGTCCCGCCGCCGACGACGACCAAGCCCTGACCCGCGCCTGGCAGCGCACGATCTCCGAGCTCGCGCCCAGCCAGAAGGCGTTCCTGCGCGGATCGCAGCCGCTCACCCTGCACGGCTCGACGCTGATCGTCGCGGTCGGCGACGATTTCTCCCGTTCCCACCTGGAGAGCCGCATGCGCGAGCAGGTGGAGGGGCTGCTGGGGGGGCTGCTCGGGCACGAGGTACGGCTGGCAGTGACCGTCGACCCGGCGCTCGCCGACTCCGGCGAGGCGGCGGTCAGTCTCGACGAATCGCTTCACCGATCTGGTGATTTGTCGACAGATCCATCACGGGAACGGTTCGGCACGTTCGTCGACCCCCGCGGTCGCCATTCCGCCGACATGGCCTCCCGGACAGCGGGGCGCACCGCCGCCCGCGCCGCCACCGAACGGGCAGCACAGACCGACAACCGGCCGTTCGCGCCGCCGAGCGCGGCCATCGAGGCCAGGCTGAACCCCAAGTACGTGTTCGACAGCTTCGTTATCGGGTCGTCCAACCGGTTCGCGCACGCGGCGACGGTGGCCTGTGCCGAGGCGCCGGGCAAGGCATACAACCCGCTGCTGGTCTACGGCGACTCGGGGCTGGGCAAGACCCACCTGCTGCACGCCATCGGGCACTACGTCTGCAGCCTCTACAGCGGTGCCCGGGTCCGCTACGTGAGCTCTGAGGAGTTCACCAACGACTTCATCAACGCGATCCGCGACGACCGGGCCGCCTCGTTCCAGCGCCGCTACCGCGACGTCGACGTGCTGCTCATCGACGACATCCAGTTCCTCGAGGGCAAGGTCCAGACCCAGGAGGAGTTCTTCCACACGTTCAACACCCTGCACAACGCCAACAAGCAGATCGTGATCACGTCCGACCGCCCGCCCAAGCGGCTGGAGGCACTGGAGGACCGGCTGCGCAGCCGGTTCGAGTGGGGGCTGATCACCGACGTCCAGCCGCCGGACCTCGAGACCCGGATCGCGATCCTGCGCAAGAAGGCGGCGATGGAAAAGCTCACCGCCCCCTCGGACGTGCTCGAGTTCATCGCCAGCAAGATCCAGACCAACATCCGCGAGCTCGAGGGGGCGCTGATCCGCGCCACCGCGTTCGCCAGCCTCAACCGGCAGCCGGTCGACCTCACCCTGGCCGAGATCGTGCTCAAGGACCTGATCCCGGAGGGCGGTGAGCCGGAGATCAGCGCCGGGCTGATCATCGGTCAGACCGCCAACTACTTCAGCCTCACCATTGACGACCTCACCGGCAGCAGCCGGAGCCGGCTGCTGGTGACGGCACGACAGATCGCGATGTACCTCTGCCGCGAGCTCACCGACCTGTCCCTGCCAAAGATCGGCCAGCAGTTCGGTCGCGACCACACCACGGTGATGCACGCCGACAAGAAGGTGCGCCGGCTGCTCGGCGAGCGCCGCACGATCTACAACCAGGTCGCCGAGCTGACCAACCGGATCAAGCAGGCCGCACAGGCAGGCTGAGCCTGGGGATGGCACTGTGGCAATCCGCGGCCGGGGGCCGGGCCGGTTGGGGACGGCGGTGGACAGCGAACGGGCACGTGCCCGCCGTCCACCGGTCCCGAGGCCGACGTCCGGCCCGTCCCCAACCCATGCGCGGCCGCAATCCGCACCTGACCTGCGCACTCCGCGATTGTCCACAGCATGCACAGCCGCGACGACTGCGATGACACCTAGAAGGGATCACTCGCCCATGGCCACTTGCCGCGCGGCCGTCGTGGGGACGACGTGGCAGGATGCCAGTCCGACAACAGGAGGCCCGTACCGGTGAAGTTTCGTGTGGACCGCGACGCGCTCGCGGAGTCGGTGGCCTGGGCCGCGCGCAGCCTGCCCACCCGCCCCAGCGTCCCGGTGCTGGCGGGGCTGCTGCTCGAGGCCGGCTCGGGCGGGCTGCGGCTGTCTGGGTTCGACTACGAGACCTCGGCGCTGGCCACGCTGCCCGCCGAGGTGGCCGACGAGGGCAAGGCGCTGGTGTCCGGCAGGCTGCTGGCCGACATCTGCCGCAGCCTGCCGGCGCACGCGGTCGAGATCACGCTGGAGGGGCAACGGGCGACGCTGACCTGTGGCAGCTCCCGGTTCACCTTGCAGACGATGCCGGTCGAGGATTACCCGCAGCTGCCCGCGATGCCGGCGACGAGCGGCACCATCGGCGCCGACGCGTTCGCGGCGGCGGTCACCAAGGGTGTGTCGGCCGCCGGCCGCGACGACATGCTGCCACTGCTCACCGGCGTCCGGATCGAGATCGTCGGCGACCAGATGGTGCTGATGGCGACCGACCGGTTCCGGGCCAGCCTGGTGGAGATCGGCTGGTCGCCGGCGGCGTCCGACGCCGAGGGGGCCGCGCTGGTTCCGGCGCGGGTGCTCGCCGACACCGGCAGGTCGCTGACCCCCGGTACCGACCTCGACCTGGCCCTGTCGGCTGGTGACGCCGGGGAGGGGCTCATCGGTTTCGAGGGGACCGTCGACGGCGGCTCCAGGCGGACGACCACCCGGCTGCTGGACGGCGAGTTCCCGCGCGTACGGCAGCTGTTCGTCGCCGAGGCCACGTCGACGGTGTGGGTGGAGACCGCCGCCTTCGTCGAGTCGCTGCGCCGGGTCGCGCTGGTCGCCGAGCGGAACACGCCGGTGCGGTTGAGCTTCGAGGCCGACCGGGTGCTGCTCGAGGCGGGCAGCGGCGATGAGGCGCAGGCGTCCGAGTCGCTCCCCGCCCTCCTGCGCGGTGAGCCGTTGTCGATCGGATTCAACCCGTCGTACCTGCTGGACGGCCTCGGCGTGCTGGCGGCGCCGTGGTGCCACCTCGCGTTCACCCAGGCGACCCGGCCGGTCTCGATCGCCGGTTGCGCCGAGGAGCAGGGCGACCCGGACCTGTCGTTCCGCTACCTGCTGATGCCGCTGCGGCTGCAGGGCTGACTCGACACCGAAGGAGGTCGCGATGCACCTCGGGCTGGTCGGGCTCGGCAAGATGGGCGGCAGCATGCGCGAGCGGCTGCGCCGCGCCGGGCACACCGTCACCGGCTACGCCACGTCACCGAAGGGCCGCGACGTCGAGTCGCTCGAGGAGCTGGTCGGCGCGCTACCGACTCCGCGCGTGGTGTGGGTGATGGTCCCGGCCGGGGACGCCACCCGCAAGACCGTCGAGGCGCTCGGCGAGCTGCTCGACGAGGGCGACGTGGTCGTCGACGGCGGCAACTCGCGCTGGACCGACGACCAGGAGCACGCGCGGCTGCTCAGTGAGTCCGGCATCGGCTTCGTGGACTGCGGGGTCAGCGGCGGCGTCTGGGGGCTGGACAACGGCTACGCGCTGATGTGCGGCGGCGAGGCAGAGCACGTCGAGCTTCTGCAGGAGGCGTTCGACGCGCTGAAGCCCGACGGGGAGTTCGGCTTCGTCCACGCCGGGCCGGTCGGCGCGGGCCACTTCGCCAAGATGGTCCACAACGGCATCGAGTACGCGGTGATGCAGGCCTACGCCGAGGGCTACGAGCTGCTGCGCGCGACCGAGGTGGTCGAGGACGTGACCGAGACGATGCGCTCGTGGCGCGAGGGCACCGTCATCCGGTCCTGGTTGCTCGACCTGCTGGTGGCCGCGCTGGACGAGGACGAGGAACTGTCGCAGGTGGCCGGCTACGCCGAGGACTCCGGCGAGGGCCGGTGGACCGTCGAGGCCGCGATCGACAACGCGGTGCCGCTGCCAGCCATCACCTCGGCGCTCTACGCGCGGTTCTCGTCCCGCCAGGACGAGTCGCCGGCGATGAAGGCGGTGGCGGCGATGCGCAGCCAGTTCGGTGGCCACGCCGTGCGCGCCGGTGGTGGCGAGCAGCAGACGCCGGGGGCGGACGTGTCCGACCGTGCTGGCTGACGTGTCGGCTGAGGTGCTGGCCGACGTGCCGGCTGAGGGGCAAGGCTGAGGGTCGCGTGTACGTCGCGTCCCTGTCGCTGCAGGACTTCCGCTCCTACCCGGAGGTCGAGGTCGGGCTCGAGCCGGGCGCCACCGCGTTCATCGGCCCCAACGGCCAGGGCAAGACCAACCTGGTCGAGGCGATCGACTACGTCGCCAACCTGGCCAGCCACCGGGTCGCCACCGCCACCCCGCTGGTGCGTGCAGGCGCGCAGCGGGCGGTGCTGCGAGTCCGGGTGGTGCGCGGCGGGCGGGAGGCGCTCGCCGAGCTCGAGATCGTCCCCGGCGGGGTCAACCGGGCCCGGCTCAACCGGGCGCCGCTGCCCAGGCCGCGCGAGCTGCTCGGGCTGGTCCGCACCGTGCTGTTCGCCCCCGAGGACCTGGCCCTGGTCAAGGGCGACCCGTCGGACCGCCGCCGCTTCCTCGACCGGCTGCTGGTCGTCCGGGCGCCGCGGCTGGCGGGGGTGCGCGCCGACTACGACCGGGTGCTGCGGCAGCGCAACACGCTGCTCAAGACCGCGGGCGCGGCCAGGCGCAGCGGCACGGCTGGGGCGTTGCGCACGCTGGACTCGTGGGACGAGCAGCTGGCCCGCACCGGCGCCGAGCTGTTGGCGGAGCGGATCGCGCTGGTGGTCGAGCTGGCGCCGCTGGTGGCGCGCCGTTATGCCGACGTTGCCGCCGCCACCGGGCCCGAGGCCGCCGGCGTTGTGATGACGTACGAGCCGTCGTTCGCCCTGCCGGCCGACGACCGGGACCGCGATGTGCTGGGGGCGGCGTTGCTGGCCGAGGTGACCCGGCGCCGCGACGACGAGCTCGACCGGGGCGTAACGCTGGCAGGCCCGCACCGCGACGAGCTCGCGTTCGTGCTCGCCGGGATGCCGGCCCGCGGATACGCCAGCCATGGCGAGTCGTGGTCGTTGGCGCTGAGCCTGCGGCTGGCCGCGTACGACCTGTTGCGCGCCGACGGTGACGACCCGGTGCTCGTCCTCGACGACGTGTTCGCCGAGCTCGACCAGGACCGCCGCGACCACCTGGCCAAGTCGGTCGCCGAGGCCGAGCAGGTGCTGGTCACCGCGGCGGTCGCCGCCGACGTCCCCGAGTCGCTCGCCGGTGCGCGGTTCGATGTGCAGGGTGGCGGGGTGCGCCGTGTCCACTGATCGGTCCCCAGAGCGGGCCGCTGGGGACCACGACCCGGCTGGGGCGGACCTGGCCCGCAGCCTCGCGCACGCCTACCGCGAGGCGTCCGGACGTCGGGCCCGCCCTGCCAAGAGCCGCAGGCCCGCCGAGACGCGGTCCGGACCGGGCCCGGACTACCGCGACCCGCAGCCGCTGGACCAGCTGATGTCCAAGGTCGTCGCCGAGCACGGCTGGGCGACCGACGTGGCCGTGCATGGGCTGTTCGCCCGATGGGACGTGATCGTTGGGGCCGAAGTGGCCGAGCACTGCCGACCGGAGCGGTTCGTCGACGGCCGGCTGGCGATCCGGGCCGACTCAACCGCCTGGGCCACCCAGGTGCGGCTGCTCGCCCCGACCGTGCTGCAGCGACTGCACGACGAGCTGGGCAGCGACCTGGTCCAGCGGATCGACGTGCGCGCGCCGCAGGGTCCCTCCTGGCGACACGGCCGGTTCTCCGTCTCCGACGGCCGCGGCCCCCGCGACACCTACGGCTGACCGGGGAGGCGTGACTTTCGCTGGGGCGCCCCAGCGAAAGTCACGCCTCCCCAGCCACATATGGCTGGGGTCGCGTGCACAACGCTGGGGTGGTGCAGCGGATGGCGCCGATCGGGGTCGGAGGGCGCCTGGGGTTGGGGATGCGATGGGTCGGATCGGGGCTACGTACGGGTAGACTGAGGTCCTCGGGACCGCGCCCGAAAAGGCGCCCAAACCGGCGCCCTGTGGACCGGTCCCGCGCCATGTCCGACGCCGCCGCGCCGGACCAGCGTGCCGGTGCCCCCGCCGGCCGTGTCGAGCCTGGGAGGCAGCCGAGCGTGACCGCCGACGTGACCACGGCGACTGGTCCCTCCGCCCCCACCTCGACCCCCCCGAGCATTACCGACACCACCGGCTCCGCTACGTACGACGCGAGCGCCATCCAGGTGCTCGAGGGCCTCGAGGCCGTGCGCAAGCGGCCGGGCATGTACATCGGCTCGACCGGCGAGCGCGGGCTGCACCACCTGGTCTACGAGGTCGTCGACAACTCCGTCGACGAGGCGCTTGCCGGGCACTGCGACCGCATCGTCGTCACCCTGCTCGCCGACGGCGGCGTCCGGGTCGAGGACAACGGCCGCGGCATCCCCGTCGACAAGCACCCGGTCGAGAAGGTCGCGGCGGTCACCGTCGTGATGACGATGCTGCACGCCGGCGGCAAGTTCGGCGGCAGCGGCTACAAGGTGTCCGGCGGCCTGCACGGCGTCGGGGTGTCGGTGGTCAACGCGCTCGCGTCGCGGCTCGAGGTCGAGGTGCGCCGCGACGGCCACCGGTGGACGCAGTCGTTCGCGTACGGCGAGCCCGTTGGTCCGCTGCAGAAGCACGAGCACACCGACGACACGGGCACGACAACGACGTACTTGGCCGGCGAGGACATCTTCGAGACGACGCAATACTCGTTCGAGACGCTGACGAGCCGGTTCCGGGAGATGGCGTTCCTCAACAAGGGTCTGGAGATCGTCATACGCGACGAACGCGCCGGCGCCGACCAGGTGCTGGAGGCGGTCGAGGACGGCAGCGTCGACCCGCACGTGGACGGCGGTGCCGACGACGTGCACCGCGCCGACGCCGGTGGGATGGAGCGCAGGTTCAAGTACGACGGCGGGCTCGTCGACTTCGTCACCCACCTCAACGGTCCGAAGGACCCGGTGCACCGCAGCATCGTGTCCTTCGAGGCCGTGAACTCGGGCTCCAGGTCCGAGACCGGCTCGGACGCAGGCCTGTCGCTCGAGGTCGCGATGCAGTGGAACACCTCGTTCACCGAGTCGGTGCACACCTTCGCCAACACGATCAACACCCACGAGGGCGGCACCCACGAGGAGGGCTTCCGTTCGTCGCTCACCAGCACGGTCAACCGATGGGCCGAGGAGTGGGGCCTGATCAAGAAGCCGTCCGACCGGGTGTCCGGCGACGACGTACGCGAGGGGCTCACCGCGATCGTCTCGGTCAAGCTTGGTGAGCCCCAGTTCGAGGGTCAGACCAAGACCAAGCTCGGCAACACCGAGGTGAAGTCGTTCGTGCAGCGCACGGTCAACGACCGCCTCGGCGAGTGGCTGGAGAAGAACCCGACCGAGGGCAAGAGCATCGTGCGCAGGTCGATCGCGGCTGCGTCCGCGCGCATCGCCGCCCGCAAGGCCCGCGACCTGGCGCGCAACCGCAAGGGCCTGCTCGGTGGCGGCGGTCTGCCGGGAAAGCTGGCCGACTGCCAGTCCCGCAACCCCGACGAGTGCGAGGTCTTCATCGTCGAGGGCAACTCCGCCGGCGGCTCCGCGAAGGGCGGCCGCGATCCTCGCACGCAGGCGATCCTCCCGATCCGTGGCAAGATCCTCAACGTCGAGAAGGCACGCATCGACCGGGTGCTCGCCAACATCGAGGTGCAGTCGATCATCTCCGCACTCGGCACCGGCATCCACGAGGACTTCGACCGCGACAAGTTGCGATACGGCAAGGTCATCTTGATGGCGGACGCCGATGTCGACGGCCAGCACATCACCACACTGCTGCTGACCCTGTTGTTCCGGTTCATGCGCCCGTTGATCGAGGGCGGGAACGTCTACCTCGCGCAGCCGCCGCTGTTCAAGATCAAGTGGACCAACGCGACCCACGAGCTGGCGTACTCCGACCGTGAGCGGGACGGCTTGCTGGCCGGTGGCGCTGAGGCCGGTCGCCGGCTGCCCAGGGACGGCGCGATCCAGCGCTTCAAGGGGCTCGGTGAGATGAACGCCACCGAGCTGTGGGACACCACGATGGATCCCGACTCCAGGGTGTTGAAGCAGGTCTCGCTCGACGACGCCGCAAATGCCGACGAGTTGTTCGCTGTCCTCATGGGTGAGGACGTCGACCTGCGGCGGTCGTTCATCCAGCGCAACGCGAAGGACGTGCGGTTCCTGGACATCTGAGCCCCGCCCCTCCGTCCGACTAAGGAACACCGAGTGCCCGACGACACCACCACGACCGCCGAACGACCCGACCCGGGCGAGCAGATCCAGCCGGTCGAGCTGCAGCAGGAGATGCGCCGCAGCTACCTCGACTACGCGATGAGCGTGATTGTCGGTCGGGCGCTACCGGACGTGCGCGACGGGCTCAAACCGGTACACCGGCGCACCCTCTACGCGATGTACGACGGCGGCTACCGCCCGGACCGCGGCTTCTCCAAGTGCGCCCGGGTGGTGGGCGAGGTGATGGGGCAGTACCACCCGCACGGCGACACCGCGATCTACGACACGTTGGTGCGGCTCGCACAGCCCTGGGTGATGCGTGCACCGCTGGTACAGGGGCAGGGCAACTTCGGCTCTCCGGGCAACGACCCGGCCGCCGCGATGCGCTACACCGAGTGCCGGCTGGCGCCGCTCGCGATGGAGATGGCGCGCGACATCGACCAGGACACGGTCGACTTCCAGCAAAGCTACGACGGGCGGGGCTCCGAGCCGCTGCTGCTGCCCAGCCGGTTCCCCAACCTGCTCGTCAACGGCTCGGCCGGGATCGCAGTGGGGATGGCGACCAACATCCCGCCGCACAACCTGGGCGAGGTCGCCGACGGCGTGCAGTGGGCGCTCCGCAACCCGAGCGCGTCGCGCGAGGAGCTGCTCGAGGCGCTGCTCGAGAAGGTGCGCGGTCCGGACTTCCCGACCGGCGCCTTGATCGTCGGGACCACCGGGATCGAGCAGATGTACCGCACCGGCCGTGGCTCGGTCACGATGCGGGCGGTCGTATCGGTCGAGGAAGACTCGGCCGGACGTACGTGCCTCGTCATCACCGAGCTCCCGTACCATGTGAACCCCGAGAACCTGGCGATCAAGATCGCCGAGCTCGCCGACACCGGTCGAGTGCAGGGCATCGCCGACCTGCGCGACGACTCGTCCGACCGCACCGGCCGGCGGCTGGTGGTGGTGCTCAAGCGGGACGCCATCGCCCGGGTGGTGCTCAACAACCTCTACAAGCACACCCAGCTGCAGGACAACTTCTCCGCGAACATGCTCGCACTTGTCGACGACGTGCCGCGCACGCTGTCGCTGGACGCGTTCGTGCGGCACTGGATCGACCACCAGGTCGACGTCATCCAGCGGCGCACCCGGTACCGGCTGCGCAAGGCCGAGGAGGAGGCGCACATCTACCGCGGCCTGGTGAAGGCCCTGGACGCGCTCGACGACGTCATCACGCTGATCCGGGGCAGCCAGACCACCGACGAGGCCCGGACGGGTCTGATCTCGCTGCTCGACATCGACATGACGCAGGCGCAGGCGATCCTCGACATGCAGCTGCGCCGGCTAGCGGCGCTGGAGCGGCAGAAGATCATCGACCGGCTGTCCGAGCTCGAGACGCTGATCGCCGACCTCGAGGACATACTGGGCAGCGACGAGCGGCAGCGGCAGATCATCTCCGACGAGCTCGCGAGCATCGTCGACAAGTACGCCAACGCCCGGCGCAGCCAGATCATCCCGGCCGACGGCGACCTGTCGATGGAGGACCTGATCCCCGACGAGGACGTCATCGTCACGATCACCCGCGGCGGGTACGCCAAGCGCACTCGCACCGACGCATACCGGCTGCAGAAGCGCGGCGGCAAGGGGGTGCGAGGCGCCGTGCTACGCCCCGACGACGTCGTCGAGCACCTGTTCGCGACCCGTACGCACCACTGGATCCTGTTCTTCACCGACCAGGGCCGGGTCTACCGCACGAAGGCGTACCAGCTGCCCGAGGCCAACCGCGACGCCAAGGGCGGTCACGTCGCGGGGTTGCTCAGCTTCACGCCGGGCGAGCAGATCGCCGAGGTGCTCGCGGTCCGCGACTACGAGCAGGCGCCCTACCTCGTGCTGGCGACCCGCAAGGGTCTGGTGAAGAAGTCTCGGCTCACCGCGTACGACTCGCCGCGTCAGGCGGGGCTGATCGCGCTGAACTTCAGGAGCGACGACGACACGCTGATCGGCGCCGACCTGGTGAAGCCCGGCGACGAGGTGCTGCTCGTGTCGCGGCACGCGCAGGCGGTGCGGTTCGTGGCCGAGGACGGCGACTTCCGACCGATGGGGCGGGTCAGCGCCGGGGTGATCGGGATGAAGCTGCGGGCTGGCGACGAGGTGCTGGCCATGAGCGTGATCCGGGCCGGCGAGGAGCACTCGGGGCAGTACGTGTTCACCGTCACTTCCGGTGGGTTCGGCAAGCGCTCGGCGGTCGACGGCTACCGGCTGACGAACCGCGCCGCGTACGGCGTCAAGGCGATGCGGCTGGACGATGGGCGCGGCAGGGTGGTTGGCGCCGTCGTGGTCGGGGAGAGTGACGAGGTGCTGGCGATCCGGTCCTCGGGGCAGGTCACCCGCAGCCCTGTCGCGAGCGTGCTGGTGAAGGGACGTGACACGATGGGGGTGAAGTTCGTCGACGTGACGGCTGGCGATGAGGTGGTCGCCATCGCCCGCAACGCCGAGCAGGACGTGACTGACGACGAGTCCACCGCGCCCGAAACCGAGGCCGGAGGGCAGGAGACCCGATGAGCGAACGTTCCGACCAGGGGGCACCGCTGTTCCCGCGGCGCACGCTGACCGGACCGCCCGCCGAGGAGCC
>Ga0183260_10003988_pt1 | contig 11827 bp, 16 predicted proteins | sample AntDrymUQ4972206_2_FD_129768 | JGI IMG/M metagenome (GOLD analysis project Ga0183260, IMG submission 129768) | Polar desert sand microbial communities from Dry Valleys, Antarctica - metaG UQ497 (22.06) (version 2) (version 2) | ecosystem: Environmental > Terrestrial > Soil > Desert | place...
ACCTTCTTCATGGCGGTTCCTCCTGTCTCGGATGGACTTCACTCGCCCAGAACGCTGCCGACGGCAGCGGACGGGGCGGGAGGACCGCCGTTCAAAGTTCTACGAGGTTCCGGACAACCTCCCTCGCGGCGGAGAGTGCCGATCTCCGCGACCTGAGGAACCCAAGCCCCGCCTTGCACGCCGGTGCCGCCCTCTTGGTGTCGCTCGCGACCACAACGCTGGCGGTGTACAAGCCGCGGGGAAGGACGCCGTACGGGTGGCGTAAGCACGAGCGGACGGTGACGCAGCCGTAGATGCCCTTAGATGCAACCTCCTCAACGCCTGAGTTGCTTGTGCGTGACGTTCTCCGGGGCCAGGAACACACGCTAAGCGCGGCCGAAGTCTGCCCTTCAGGAAACGGCCCTTCCTGAAGTTCAGCGCCACGCGGTGACCCGCCGCGCCGCGTGTTCGCGTTGGGCTGCGATGGCATGCGCGCGATGTGAATGCCGGTGCCACCAAACCCTCGACAAACACGGGCGCACCCGTGGAATCAACCATCTAGTAGCGAGCGGGTTACGTCTTGGCGCGCCGCAGAACGCCGCAGGCGGCGCGGCCGCCGGCGTCGCCGGTCGCCAGCGTGGCCGTGTCGGGCCCGAACGTCGTGCTCGCCGCGTCAGGCGTGTGCGAGTGGTAGCGCGTGGGAATGTTGGCGAGGTTGTCGGCGCCGAGGTGGACGATCACGGCGCTGCCGTTTGCGTCCAGGACGTCGCTGACGCTCAGCCTGTCGGTGACGACGCGCGCGAACGCGGTGCCGTTGCGCATAACGAGCGCCGGCGGCATGTCGGCAGCGTGATCGCTGTGGTTCTGCGTCGGCGCGCTCTTCAGATGCCCGCCGGCGGTGAAGAACGGGGCGGGCGCGCCGGCCGCGTCCTTGGCGTCGCCTTGGCAGACGCCGGCCTCGTGGATGTGCATGCCGTGAAAACCGGGGGTCAAGCTGCGCAGCCTTGTGCGCACCTCGAATCGGCCTCGGTGCCCGGGCGTCAGGTGCACGGTCCCGACGGTGCGCCCGGTGGCGTCCTTGAGGGTGGCTGTCAGACCTGCGGCGGCCCGCTTCGGGCTCTTGCTCATCGCGGCCGCGGCGACGATGACGGCGATTCCCAGTCCGGCTACGAGGGCGGCGAAGAGCACCGCCCGTCTACCCAAAGTAAACGGCATGTTGCCCCCTGTTCGACGTGTCCGGAGAGTGTAGGAGTCGAGCGGACCGTCTTCGCGCCCGGTCGACAGCGCCGAACGCGGCATGCCTAGGATGTCGGTGTGTCTGCTGCATGGCCACGATCTCGATCCCGGTGGCTGGTGTGGGTGCTCAGCGCGCTGGTCCTAACCGGCTGCGGAGAGAAGACATCGGCCCTTCCGCCGGTATCCGGAGATCCCGGACCCATCCACGTCCACGGCCTCGGGATCAACCCGGCGGACGGCGCGTTGTTCGTCGCCACGCACACGGGGCTGTTTCGTGCTGCGCAGGGTGAGTTGCGCTCACGGCGTGTCGCTAATCGCTACCAGGACACGATGGGCTTCACCGTCGTGGGCCCAGATCGCTTCCTCGGGTCCGGGCATCCTGACCTGCGCGAGCGACGGCCCCCGTTTCTCGGGCTCATCCAGTCAAGCGACGCCGGCCGCAGCTGGCGTGCGATGTCGGTGGAGGGCAAGGCCGACTTCCACGTGCTGGAGGCCAGCGGCCCGCGGGTCTACGGCTACGGCTCTGACTTCAAGTCGCGCGATGAGCGGTTCATGACCAGCACCGACGGCGGAAGAAGCTGGAAGCGGCTCGCCGCTCCGCAGGCGCTGATCTCGCTGGCGATCTCCCCGAGCGACCCTCGCCGCCTGGTCGCTTCCGGCGAACGCCGCGCCTACAGCTCCCGCGACGGTGGGCGCTCATGGTCAGCCGTCGACGCGCCGGCTGCCGGCCTGTTGGCCTGGACGCCCGCCGGTCTGTTCCTGGTCGATCTCCGCGGACGCGTATGGCACCAAGCCGCCGAGTCAGGGGCTTGGCGGTCAACCGGTGCGGTCAGCGGCGAGCCGGCCGCGTTTGACAGCGGCACCGACGAAGAGCTGCTCGTCGCGTTGCACGACGGCACGATCATGCGCTCGGTCGACGGCGGACGCGAGTGGAGCGTGCGGTCCCTACCCTGAAGCTCGGGGGTGCTGCACCCACGAGGCGTTCTCCGTGTGCGACCTCGAGCTGGTGACGGACCATCCGCGAGATCCGTTGGCGACATGGGAGCAGGGCTCCGTGGCCCAGCGCGTCGTCAGCTCGCGACGTCCTGGCTCAGACGCCGCATGCCGCGAGGATCGCTGCGGACGCCCATAGCGATGCGAGGCCCAGCAAGGCCCACCGAAAGTCCGAACGGAGGAGGAAATTGACCGCCGCCATCAACCCGACTGACGCCACGCCGGCGGCCACGGCGATAACCCATGCAATCGCCGAAGCCGCCGCGGACGACGAAGAGCGCGAGGTGGATCGTGAGAATCCCCGTCGCGATCATGTAGCCGCCCATCACCCAGAACACCTTTTTCAGCCAGCGCCCGAGATCGGGCAGCACCGCGTCAAACGCCGGTCCAGGTGCGGCAATGTAACGACGGTCCTCCGGCAGCAGCGGCGGCCGTCGGCGGTGCACTGGTTGTCGCCGGTCAGCATCGTCACCTCGATACCCAGCGCCTTCAGGCGTGCGACCGCGGTGACGGAGTCCTCCTTGATCGTGTCGGCCACCGCGAACAGCCCCCGCGCCTCGCCGTCGACGGCGACGAACATCGGGGGTCTTGCCCTCCTCAGCCAAGCCCGCGGCGAGCACATCGAGGGAGCTGACGGCGATGCGTTCTGTATCCATCAGGCGGCGGTTGCCGAGCAGCAGGTCGTGGCCGTCGACGCGGGCGCGTACGCCGTGGCCCGGCACCGCGTTGAAGTCCTGCACGCTCGGGAGCGTGAGCCCGCGGTCGCGGGCCGCCGTGACGATCGCGCCGGCCAGCGGGCGCTCGGAGGTCTGCATGCTGATGATGGCCGCGATGATGTGGATGATGATGGGCGGCGGCACGCGCGGCGGCGACAAGACATAGCCGCGATTCGCGATGCTCTCGCGGACGTGGATCTCGTGCTCAGCGCTCAGCACTCTGGTGTGCGGGCGCTCTACGATCGCGCCGCTGAGCGCTGCTGGGGGTCCGCGGCTCCCAGCCAACTGCGCTCAGCGTGTTAGCTCGCGGTCCGGGGAGACCTTGATGGCGAGCGCGGCGATCTACCGGAAGCGCAATGACGGCTGCGACGAGCGCCGCGCGCGCCTGATCGCGATCAGGATGACGGCGCTGCCGATAACGGCTGGGATCAGACTCTCAGGCTTGAACAGATGAAACTCATGGTTTCGCAGCAGTTCGTGCCCGACGAGGAACCCGAGCAGGCAGCCGCCGAAACCGGCGGCGACGGTGATCAGCGGGCCTGGTCGCGGCTGCGGTCGCGACCACGGAAGCAGTGATCGGGCGACAAAACCGATGCCGATACTCCAAAGCAGAGCTTCCAGCACGTTGTGAAGGCTAGCGGCGATGAGCAGCAAAGTCCCGCAACGCGCAGGGGTTTTGTACAGCCCGGGCGCGGTGAGCCGCTCATTTCGGTGCTGTCGGGGCTGCTCAGGACGGCGGTGCGAACGGCTCCGGTGAGCCGTCGGGCAAGCCATGACGGGTACGGGACATTCTTCGCCGCACCCGCACGTCCAGCGCGTCGGCGCACAGGGCATGACTGTGGTCGCGCCACGCTGCTCGGCGGCGCACATTGCTTCGTTGTTGCGCTGGTAGCCTGGGCTGGGTGAGCCCGATCGCGACTCGCGGGCTGCTTCGCCGTCACCGTCATCGCCTTGCGCTGATCGCCGTGGTCTTCGCGGTGGGGGCGGCGATCGCCGCGCATCACAGCCCGGTATTGATAGGCGACACGCACCATCCGATGGGAGCAGGCGTGATCGTGGAGTTGTGCTTCGGCGTCTTCGCCGCGGTCGGTGCCGCTGTGCTCGCGGTCGCGTTGGGCGCGATCGCGCTGGGCCGCTGGCGCCCGGCGCGCGTGTTCGCGCCGGCCATGTCGCCGGGCGCCTGGGTTCCCGAGCCGCGTGGGCGCGACGGGCCCGCGCTGCTTGGGTTGCTTTGCGTCTGTCGGTGTTGATCGGTAGCTGATTGACAGCGCGCCTCGTTGCGCGCCGTCTGCTGTCCGCTGCCCAGATCATCCCGAGACGTAAGGAGAACGAACACACATGAGGTACATGAAGGTCTTGGCCGTGCTGCTTGCAGCCGGCGCCTTCGTCGTCGCCGGTTGCGGCGACGACGACAACAACTCAGGTGGCAGCACCTCGAAGGCTGCTGGCAACGGCACCGACCGGGCGTTCGCCGCCGACATGACGATCCACCATGAGTCGGCGATCGAGATGGCCAAGATCGCCCAAGACCGCGGCCAGAGCACGTTTGTCAAGGAACTCGCAGACGACATCGTCAAGACGCAGGCCGAGGAGGTCAAGGTCTTTGCCAGCGAGGACGAAGGCCTGGACACGGCGGGCATCACGGTCGGCTCGCTCGGGGTTGCCGAGCACATGAAAGGCATGGATGGCGAGCCGGCGACGCTAAAGCGCGCCGACCCGTTCGACGCCGCCTTCTTGAAGATGATGATCCCGCACCACGAGGGCGCCATCGAGATGGCCAAGGCGGAGCTGGCCAAGGGCCAGGACCGCGAGCTCAAGGCGACCGCCTCGGACATCATCGGCGTGCAACAGCGCGAGATTGCCGCGATGCGCAAGCACCTCGGCGGCGACGACAAGACGAGCGAGGCGGATCCCGAGCACGGCACCGGCCACAGCGGCTGACCGGGACGGCGTGGCGCGGCGCGGCTGGATCGCCGCGCCGCGCCTGGCATCCGTTCCCATGCACGCCGGCGCCACGCGTCTACACATCATCGCTTCAAGGCAAACTCAAGTTGGCAGTCATCACGATCGGCATCGATCCCGAGCTTCGGCTCGGGCCGGTCACGCTTGCCTGGCACGGCATCACGATCGCGCTGGGAATTCTGCTCGGCGCGATCATCGCCGCGCGCTGGTTGCGTCGCCGCGGCCTGGATGTCGACCCGCTGTACACGATTGTCGGGTTGGCAGCGATCGGCGCCCTTGTCGGCGGGCGCATTTTCTATTTGCTTGAGCACGATCTCGGCGCGCTCGTATCGCCCGACCGGCTGATCTCAGGCCGCGGCTTTACGTTTGACGGCGGGCTGATCCTCGCCGCCGTGCTCGTCGCTGCCTATGTGTACCGTGCGCACCTGTCGGGCTGGTATCTGGATGCGGCCGCGACTGGCCTGCCGCTCGGCGTCGCGATCGGGCGCATCGGTGACGTCGTCAACGGAGAGCACTACGGTGAGCGCAGCACCTTCTTGTTGGCGGTGCGCAACTCCCACCCGGACGCACTGACCCCGGATCCCGCGTTCGCCTACCAAAACGGCGGGCTCTACGAGGTCGTGCTTGCCATCGCGATCATGGTCGCGATCTGGCCGTTGCGCCACCGCCTCGCGCGTCCGGGCGACCTGACATGGCTGGTCCTTGCGCTGTTTGCGGTGGGTCGGTTCTTTGCGTTTTTCCTGCGCAGCGACAGCCAGCAGCTCGCGCTTGGGCTCAGCAACGCGCAATGGACCAGCATCGCGCTGCTCGCCGTCATCGTCGCCGGCCGAACGCTCGCCGTGCGCCACGCCGATCGCCACCGAAAACACAGACGCTCAGATGCAAAGACCGCGTGATCGTCTGCACAACGCCTTGCAAGAGCAGGGGCTTGTCGTCGGATCACGAGCGCGGTTGCTAGCGTCGCCGCGGCCTTGAGGATGAACCCGCGGTCGCGCCTGATCGTCGTCTTGCTCGTTGCCGCTGCCGCGACGCAACGGCAGCGGGCGCAGACCGGCCGATCTACTGGGCTGGTAGCGGGCCGGGCACGCGCCTGGAGTTGACCGAGACCAAGGCTGGCAAGACCTTCGTTCGTTACTTGCCACGCGGCGTTGCAGTCGCCGACAAGCACCCGTCCTTTCTGACCGTGGCGACCTATCCCTTTCGACGTGCCTACGCCGCGACGACCGAGTCCTCGCGCCAGACGACAATGGTGCGCGCACGGACGCTTGGAGGCGGGCTCGCCGTCTGGAGCAAGAAGCGCCCGAGCAACGTGTACCTGGCCTACCCTGGCTCGGACGTCCTCGTGGAGGTCTTCAGCCCCGGCGGCGTGCTGGGCCAGCGGTTGGTGCTCGCCGGCAAAGTGTCGGCAGTCGGCGATCAATCCTCGCCGATGCCCGTGCCGCGTCCATTGGCGCGACCGTCGGGCCTGAGTCGCTGAGCGGCGAGCTAGTCCTCCGCGCTCGGCCGGCGGCGAGCCCGTTTGCGCTGCGACCCGCGTCGCTTCGCCTCCAGCCGTCGCTGGCGCGAGGCCTTCGTCGGCTTCGTCGCGCGCCGCGCGCGTGGGACGGCGAGTGCGCGCTCCAGGCGCGCCGCGAGCCGCTCGAGCGCGAGCGCGCGGTTGCGCGTCTGGCTGCGGGCGTCCTGGGCGATGGCGCGGACGACGGGACCGCAGCGGGCGATGATGCGGCGCTTCTGCTCGTCGGTCAGCGTCTCCGACGCCCGAACATCGAAGCTTGCCTCGATCCGCGAGTCGGTCACGTTGGCGTGCTGACCGCCTGGACCGGAGGAGCGGCTCGCGCGCAGCACGACCTCGTGCAGCGCGATCGCGACATCGCGCGTGATTGGGAGCAGATCGGCCATCGACGAGCATCGTGCCTCGTTTGCGCGCCGCGTGCACCGGCCGCCGACGGTTAGAGTCGCGGCATGTCTTCAAACCTCGCTTTGAACCTCACGCGCACCGCCGCCGAGTATCCCGACGCGATCGCGGTCAAGCTCGATGACGCCGCGTTCAACTACGGCCTGCTCGACCAGGCCAGCGCGCGCGTCTGCGCGATGCTCAAGAGCAAGGGCGTGGGGATCGGCGAGCGCGTCGGGATCATGTTGCCAAACGTGCCGTACTTCCCCGCCGTGTACTACGGCATCCTGCGCGCCGGCGGCGTCGTCGTTCCGATGAACGTGCTGCTCAAGGCGCGCGAGGTCGGCTTCTACCTCTCCGATCCGGACGTCAAGCTGCTGTTCGCCTGGCACGACTTCCTGGAGGCCGCGGAGCAGGGGGCCAAGGACGCAGGCGAGGTCGAGATCGTCCCTGTGCAACAGGGGGAGATCGAGAAGCTCATCTTCGCCCACGAGCCCGACGACGAGGTCGCCGAGCGCGCCGGCGACGACACGGCGGTGATCCTCTACACCTCGGGCACGACGGGTAAGCCCAAGGGCGCCGAGCTGACCCACGACAACTTGCGCAGCAACATCGCCGCAGCGGTGGAGCTGTTCGCTCTCGGGGAGGGAGACGTCATCTTCGGCGGGCTGCCGCTGTTTCACTCCTTCGGCCAGACCTGCACGATGAACGCCGCGATCTGCTCCGGCGCGGCGGTCACGCTGCTGCCCCGCTTCGACCCGGCCAAGGCGCTTGAGATCATCGAGCGCGACGGCTGCACCGTCTTCGAGGGCGTGCCGACGATGTACGGCGCGCTGCTGCACCACTCCGATCGCGCCAAGCACGACTACTCATGCCTGCGCATCTGTGCCTCCGGCGGCTCGTCGATGCCCGTCGAGGTGATGCGCGGATTCGAAGAGGCGTTCGGCTGCAAGGTGCTCGAGGGCTACGGCCTCAGCGAGACCTCCCCGATCGCCTCGTTCAATCATCCCCACCTGGAGCGCAAGCCGGGCTCGATCGGGACTCCGCTGGAGGGCGTGCAGATGCGGCTGGTCGACGACGACGGCAACGAGGTCGCCGAGGGGGAGATCGGCGAGATCGTCATCAAGGGACACAACGTCATGAAGGGCTACCTGAACAATCCCGAGGCGACGGCGGAGGCGATCAAGGACGGCTGGTTTTACAGCGGCGACATGGCGAAGGTCGACGAGGACGGCTACTTCTTCATCGTCGACCGCAAGAAGGAGCTGATCATCCGCGGCGGCTACAACGTCTACCCGCGCGAGGTCGAGGAGATCCTCTACGAGCACCCGGCCGTGCGCGAGGCCGCGGTCGTCGGGATGGCGCACGAGAAGCTCGGCGAGGAGGTCGGCGCGGCGGTCGCGCTGAAGGACGGCGAGTCGATCGATTCCGATGAGCTGAAGGCGTACGTCAAGGAGAGCGTCGCAAGCTACAAGTACCCGCGCAAAATCTGGTTCGTCGACGAGCTGCCCAAGGGCCCGACGGGCAAGATTCTCAAGCGCGAGATCTCACCGCCCGACTAGCCGGCGCCCCGCGAAGGGCGCTGGGCGCCGTCAGCCCTCGCGCGTCGTGGGCACACGCCTATCCTGCCTGCCCAGATGACCATCCGCGACAAGCCCCGCGTCTACGTCTGCGGTCACCGCAACCCGGACACCGACTCGATCGCCGCCGCGATCGGCTATGCCGAGCTGAAGAATCAGCTCGATCCGGAGTGCGAGTACGTGCCGGTGCGCCTTGGCGAGGTCAACCCGCAGACGCAATGGCTCATCGAGCGCAGCGGCGCGCCGTTGCCGGTCTTCCTTCCGCACGCGAAGCTTCGCGTGCGCGACCTCATGCGCACGAGCTTCCCGGTCGCCAACCGCAAGGAGCCGGTGCGCACGGTCGGCCTGATGATGGCCGAGGAGAACCTCGACCTTGTCACCATCGTCGATGACGATGAGGTCCTCTGCGGAGTTCTGACCGAGCGTGCGCTTGCGCGCCGCTACATCCGCGAGTCGCGCGACGCATCGCGCCTGGATGTCCCGACGCCGCTGAGCTCGATCGTCGAGGTGCTCGAGGGCAAGCTGCTCGTCGGCGACGAGCGCGAGATCCAGGGCCGCGTCCTGGTTCAGGCGATGGACAGCTCGTCGCCGAGCAACGTCGCCCCCGGCGACGTCGTCGTGGTCGGCGACAGGCACGATTCGCAGGCGCGCGCGATCGAGACCGGCGTCGCTCTGCTCGTCCTCAGCAACGGCGCGCTGCCGAGCGAGGAGATCCTCAAGCTCGCCGAGCAGTGCGCAACCGCGATCGTGTCATCGCCGCTGGACAGCTACGTGACGAGCCGGATGATCACCCTGTCCGAGCCGTGCCACGCGTTCAGCGAGGACCTTCCGCTCACCGTCGGCGTCGACGACCTCATCAGCGACGTCACCGAGCAGATCAAGGACATCCATTACCGGGCAGCGGTGACGGTCGGTCGAGGCGGGCGTCCGATCGGCCTCGTCACGCGCTCGGACCTCGTCAGCCCGGAGCTGCGCCGCGTGCTGCTCGTCGATCATGCCGAGCGCGCGCAGAGCGTCCCGGGTCTCGAGGAGGCGCAGATCGTCGAGATCCTCGACCACCACCACGTCGGTTCGATCGAGACGCGCATTCCGGTGACCGCGGTCTTCGATCCGGTCGGATCGACGGCGACGCTCGTGATCGAGCGCTTCCGCGGCGCCGACGTCGAGCCGATCGCCTCGACCGCGACGATGCTGCTCGGCGCGATCGTCTCGGACACCGTCCTGCTGACCTCCCCGACCACGACGCAGCGCGACCAGCACGTGGCCACCTACCTCGAGCAGCTGCTGGGACTCGATGCCACCGCCTTCGGTCGTGAGATGTTCGAGAGCAGCTCGGACATCTCGCACCTCTCCGCCGCCGATCTCGTCACGCGCGACCTCAAGGAGTACGAGGTCGACGGCGGACGCTCGCTCAGCGTCGCCCAGATCGAGAGCGTCGGCGGCGCCGTCCACGAACGCAGGGACGAGCTGCTGGAGGCGATCGCGGAGCAGCGCGAGCGACGCGAAGACGTGCTCTTCGCGCTGATGCTCACAGACATCCTCGCGGGCGACACCGTGCTGCTCTCGTCAGGTGCAGATGGGCTCGTCGAGCAGGCATTCCAACAGCGCCCGGTCGACGGCATCATCGAGCTGCCCGGCGTCATGAGCCGAAAGAAGCAGGTCGCTCCCGAGCTGCTGCGGGCCGCCGCAGGCAGCTAGGTGTCGGACCTGGGCGGGGTGTGGCGATCCGGCGCCCCACAGGGGCGGTCAATCGCCACACCCCCTTGCTGCGCGATCGGCGAGGCCGGGCTGAGCCGCGAAGCGATCGCCGGGGCGATCGAGCAGGACCTCGTGGCCACGCTCGAGGTCGTCGGGGTGCCCGCCTCGGTTGTGGCCTCCGTGCCGGCACGGCCCGGCGCCGACCGCCCGCGTCTGAACCTCGCCGCGCGCGACGCGCTCGAGCGGTCGCTGCGCGAGGCCCTGCGCCGCGGCGACCGCAGGATCGGCACCGAGCACCTCCTGCTCGGCGTCCTGCGCCCACCGGCCGCAACGGTGGCGCGCGTGCTCGCCAGGCTCGGGGTCGAGCCTGAGCGGCTCGCCGCGCTCGTCCAACTCGAGGTCGCTGCCGCCGACCGCCGCTGCGCCTGACAGACCGGCACGCGAGGCGTGGTGTTGCTCCATGTTCTATGACGCTCCCGGTGGCGCCGACGAGCTCATCGAGCGCTGAACGAGGTCATCGCCCGCACCGTGCAGTCGCTCGCGGGCTTCCAGACGCGCTTCTTCGAACTCGACCCCGGCAAGCTGCGCGATCCCGAGCTCAGCGACGCCGTGAAGTGGCCGGGCGACCCGCAGGCGCCGACGTTCTGCGTCGACGAGGCGACCGTGCGGGCGCTGTGCGACTGGCCGCAGACCGGCCGCCGGTCGGTCCAGCTCGAGTACTGCGAGTGCGTCGCTAGAGCTAGACGGCCGCGAAAGCTAGACGGCCGCGGAACGCTAGCCCGGCAGGATCCGCGAGACCCGCGCGAACTCCTCGATCGCGCAACCGTTCGTGCGCTTGAACGTGCGATCCACGCGGCGCCCATCGATCGTGCCCGTGATCCGCGCCGTCTGCGGTCCGCCGTAGATCTGCGTGCACGCGCGCCCGGCCGGCGCCCGCGTCGCGAGCAGCGAGGCGAGGTTGCGCGCGTCGCTGCACAGCCGCGAAGCGGGCGCGCGCCTGACGAGGGCGCCGGTCGCGCGCTGCTCGCCCGAACGGCAGGTCAGCTCGCCCGTCGACACCCGTCGCACGCCGTCGGCGGAGCGCACCGTCAGCTCGATCGCACCCGTGGCAGCCGGCGCGCGCGGCGTGGATTTGTCGTCGTCGCCGCACGACGCGAGTGCCAGCGCCGCGGCGAGCGTGGTCGCGGCTACAACGGCCGCGGCGCGGATCAGGTCTCCTCGGAGGGCAGCAGATGACCGTCGTTCTCGACGTAACCGTCCTTGCCGCCGACGGCGACGTAGACGAGCTCGCCGTCGCCGACGTTGCGGATGCGCCGCACGGTTGCGGGGTCGATGCGCGCGATCCCGCCCGCTCCCAGGCGGTGCACGGAGCCGTCGCCGAACTCGAGCTCGGCATGCCCCTGATGGATGAAGTACGTCTCCTCCTGCTCGTAGTGGTAATGGCGACGGCCGGCGAACTCGGCGGGCATGACGATTACGTTGATCCCGAGCGCCTTGACCTCGAGTGCCCGGCGGACCTTGCGAAAGCCGCCGCCCTCGCCGAGCGCGGCGATGTTGCCGACCGCGTAGCCATCGCCGGTCACCACCTCGTGTGCTTCTCCTTCAGCCATCCCGCTCCCTTGCTCGATCAGGTGAACCTATCGTCGCAGCTGGCTATCCGGTTTGTTCCCCCGATTTGGCTCTGGGCCCCGTCAAGCGACAGATTTGCTGGTGAGCGTCTTATAGGGCTGAGGCGCAGCGGCAAGCGCGCCCTGCAGCAGTCGGTAGAA